>JRYI01001198.1_pt1 | contig 19597 bp, 17 predicted proteins | sample 235361 | NCBI WGS metagenome assembly JRYI01 (sample SAMN03074212, study PRJNA261471) | activated sludge metagenome | biome: Common Effluent Treatment Plant; feature: Wastewater; material: Activated sludge; isolation source: activated biomass in a lab-scale reactor treating industrial wastewater at...
AGGGCGCGATCCCGCCGCTGGCCCTGCTCGACGCCCCCGCCACCGACCTCGAGCCGCCCTCCGCCGAGGCGATGGAATACACCTCGCGCCTGATCGAGACCCGGCTGGGCGACTTCGGCGTCGAGGTCAAGGTGATCGCCGCCTACCCCGGCCCGGTCATCACCCGCTACGAGATCGAGCCCGCCACCGGCGTCAAGGGCAGCCAGGTGGTCAATCTGGCCAAGGACCTCGCGCGCGCGCTGTCGCTGGTCTCGATCCGGGTGGTCGAGACGGTGCCGGGCAAGTCGTGCATGGCGCTCGAGCTGCCCAACGCCAAGCGCCAGATGGTGCGCCTGTCCGAGATCGTCGGGTCGCGCGCCTACCAGGAGGCGAGCTCGCCGCTGACGGTGGTGCTCGGCAAGGACATCGGCGGCCAGCCGGTGGTCGCCGACCTCGCCAAGATGCCGCACCTGCTGGTGGCCGGCACCACCGGCTCGGGCAAGTCGGTCGGCATCAACGCGATGATCCTGTCGCTGCTCTACAAGAGCGAGCCGGAGCGGGTCAGGCTGATCATGGTCGACCCCAAGATGCTCGAGCTGTCGATCTACGAGGGCATCCCGCATCTGCTGGCGCCGGTCGTCACCGACATGAAGCACGCGGCCAACGCGCTGAACTGGTGCGTCACCGAGATGGACAAGCGCTACAAGCTGATGGCGGCGGTCGGCGTGCGCAACCTCGCCGGCTTCAACAAGGCGGTGAAGGAGGCGCGCAAGGCCGAGACGCCGCTCACCAACCCGTTCTCGATCAGCCCGGAGAACCCCGAGCCGCTCGAGCCGCTGCCCTACATCGTCGTCATCGTCGACGAGCTCGCCGACCTGATGATGGTGGCCGGCAAGAAGGTCGAGGAGCTGATCGCCCGCCTTGCGCAGAAGGCGCGTGCCGCGGGCATCCACCTGATCCTCGCCACCCAGCGGCCGTCGGTGGACGTCATCACCGGTCTGATCAAGGCCAACGTGCCGACGCGGATCTCCTTCCAGGTCTCATCCAAGATCGACTCGCGCACCATCCTCGACCAGATGGGGGCCGAGACCCTGCTCGGCATGGGCGACATGCTCTACCTGCCGCCCGGCACCGGGCTGCCGGTGCGGGTGCATGGCGCCTTCGTGTCCGACGGCGAGGTGCATAAGGTGGTCGACCACCTGAAGGCGCTCGGCGAGCCCGACTATGTCGACGGCGTGCTCGAGTCGGCCGAGGACGATCTCGACGCGGTGCTCGCCGAAGACGGCGGCGACGAGGCCGATCCGCTCTACGACCAGGCGGTGGAGGTCGTGCTCAAGACGCGCCGGCCCTCGATCTCGCTGGTGCAGCGCCACCTCAGGATTGGTTACAACCGCGCGGCGCGCCTGATCGAACAAATGGAACGCTCCGGGCTCGTATCCTCCATGGGCAGCAACGGCAACCGGGAAGTCATCGTTCCCGCCAAGGAGGCTGAATGAAGATCGAGGCAGGACGCGGCGGCGCCGCAAGATGCGCGAGGATGATCGCGGGGCTGGCGCTGGCGACGCTGGCGACGCTGGCGAGCACGGCCGCGCTGGCCGCCGACGGGGTGGCGCAGCTGCGCCGCTTCGTCGCCGCCACCGAGGCGGCGCAGGGCGAGTTCGAGCAGACGGTGGTCGCCAGTTCCGGACGCAAGCCGCAACATGCGACGGGCAACTTCAGCTTCGCGCGGCCGGGACAGTTCCGCTGGGAATACCTGCGCCCCTACCAGCAGCTGTTGGTGGGTGACGGCGAGCGCCTGTGGAGCTGGGATCGCGACCTCAACCAGGTCACCGTGCAGCAGATCGGCGACGCGCTCGGCGCCACGCCGGCGGCGATCCTGTTCGGCAAGGATGCGATCGACGACGCCTTCGCGCTCAGCGAGGGGGGCGCCAGCGAGGGCCTGAGCTGGGTCGAGGCGCAACCCAAGCGTGCCGACAGCGGCTTCGAGTCGGTGCGCATCGGGCTCGCCGACGGGCAGTTGCGGCGCATGGAAATGCGTGACAACTTCGGCCAGACCACGCAGATCGTGTTCACCCGGCTGCAGGCCGACCCGGAGCTCGATCGCGCCCAGTTCCGCTTCGAGCCGCCGGCGGGGGCCGACCTGATCGGCGACGCGGGCGAGGTCGGCGCCGCCCCCCGCTAACGCCGCCGATGAGCGACCTGTTCGAGGGCGCCGAGGCGCCGCGCGTGCCGCTCGCCGAGCGCATGCGGCCGACCAGCCTCGACGAGGTCGTTGGCCAGCGCCACCTGCTCGGGGCGGGCAAGCCGCTGCGGCTCGCCTTCGCCTCGCGCAAGCCGCACTCGATGATCCTGTGGGGTCCCCCCGGCGTCGGCAAGACCACCCTCGCGCGGCTGATGGCGAAGGGCTTCGACGCCGACTTCATCGCCTTGTCCGCGGTGTTCTCCGGCGTCAAGGAGATCCGCGAGGCGATCCAGCAGGCGCAGGCGGCGCGCGCGCGTGGCCGCCACACCATCCTGTTCGTGGACGAGGTCCACCGCTTCAACAAGGCCCAGCAGGACGCCTTCCTCCCCTACGTGGAGCAGGGCCTGGTGACCCTCATCGGCGCCACCACCGAGAACCCCTCCTTCGAGGTCAACTCGGCCCTGCTGTCGCGCGCCGCGGTGTACGTGCTGGAGGCGCTCGACGCCGAGGCGATGAACCAGCTGCTCGAGCGCGCCCGCCTCGCCGCCTGCCCGGCGCTCGCCCTCGAGGACGGCGCGCGCGAGCGCCTCGTCGGGTTCGCCGACGGCGACGCCCGCCGCCTGATCAATCTCGTCGAACAGGTTCAGATCGCCGCCGAGACCGCCGGCGTGAATCCGGTCGACGCGGAATTCGTCGACCAGGCGCTGTCACGCAACCTGCGCCGCTTCGACAAGGGCGGCGAGGCCTTCTACGATCAGATCTCGGCGCTGCACAAGTCGGTGCGGGGCTCGGATCCCGACGCCTCGCTGTACTGGCTGTGCCGCATGCTCGACGGCGGCGCCGACCCGCTCTACCTCGGCCGACGGCTGATCCGCATGGCGGTGGAGGACATCGGCCTGGCCGATCCGCGCGCGCTCGAGATCGCCCTCAACGCCTGCACCACCTACGAGCGCCTCGGCTCGCCCGAAGGCGAGCTCGCGCTCGCCCAGGCGACCGTCTTCATGGCCTGCGCGGCGAAATCGAATGCGGTGTACAAGGCCTATAATGCCGCGCGCCAGTTCGTCGCGCGCGACCAATCACGCCCGGTGCCGCTGCACCTGCGCAACGCGCCGACGAAGCTGATGAAGGGGCTCGGCTACGGCAAGGCCTATCGTTACGCGCACGACGAGCCTGAAGCCTATGCCGCGGGCGAGCACTATCTGCCGGAAGGGATGGCCGCGCCTGGCTGGTACCGGCCGGTGCCGCGCGGCATGGAGGCGAAGATCGCGGAGAAGCTCGCTCATCTGCGGCAGCTGGACCAGGCAGCGGCGGCGCGGGAGAAGAACGAGGGCGGGTCGGACGGCGCGCGGGGCGACCCGCATGCGGCGGCCTCGTGATGCACGAGGCCGCGGCGGCCGCTCAGTGGGGCAGGGGGTGGTCGGCCATGAAGCGGGCCATGAGCTGGCGGGCGCGCTCGGCCTTCTCGCAGTCACCGTCGCGGTCGGCGCGCTCGACCAGGTCGAGCATGCAGTGGGTGAGCACCAGCACGCCCTCGGGTGTCTGCACGAGACCGCAGGCGAGCTGGGCGGCGCTGGCGTCGGGGATGTCTTCGTGTTCGGCGATCAGGGCGACCTCGTCCTCGGTCAGATCGCAATAGTCCAGACAATCGCGCATGGATAACATCGTCGTCTCCTCCTCGAAGTTCGGAGGCCACCGTAGCGGCACCATCACTCTCTTCAAGGTAGTGCCCAGGTTGGGAAGGGCAAGAAAAAGCTTTTGTGCAATAAGAGAGCGGCTGATTGATTCATTAAATGACCTTGCCGCGACCGCCATCACCGCTCGCGCCGGAAAGCGCTCCACGTCAGCGACTTCGCGCCGCTGCTTGAAGTGATGGGCGAAGGCGGGGGGTGATCGAGGCAAGCAAGCACCAGGGGGAATATCGATGCTGGACATACAACTGCTGCGCACGCAGATCGACGCCGTGGCGGCCCGCCTCGGCAGTCGCGGCCTGCAACTCGACACCGCGACCTTCCTCGGCCTCGAGGAAGAGCGCAAGCGGCTGCAGACGCGCACCCAGGAACTGCAGGCCCAGCGCAACGCGCTCTCCAAGCAGATCGGCATGCTCAAGGCCAAGGGCGAGGACGCCTCGGCCGTCCTCGCCGAGGTCGGCCGCCTCGGTGAGGAACTGAAGACCTGCGAGCAGGCGCTGCCGGCCCTGCTCGAGCAGATCAACGAGTTCACCGCCGCGCTGCCCAACCTGCCGCACGAGAGCGTGCCGGTCGGCGAGGACGAGGCGGGCAACGTCGAGGTCCGCCGCTGGGGTACGCCGCGCCGCTTCGACTTCGAGGTCCGCGACCATGTGGATGTGGGCGCGCCGCTCGGGCTGGAGTTCGAGACCGGGGCGAGGCTGTCGGGCGCGCGCTTCTCCTTCCTGCGCGGCCCGATCGCGCGCCTGCATCGTGCGCTCGCGCAGTTCATGCTCGACGTGCAGACCGGCGAGCACGGCTATACCGAGTGCTACACGCCCTACATCGTCAATCGCGAGGCGATGGTCGGCACCGGCCAGCTCCCCAAGTTCAAGGAAGACCTGTTCTGGGTGCTGCGCGGCGGCGACGAGGAGGGGCTGGAGCAGTACCTGATCCCGACCGCCGAGATCACGCTCACCAACAGCGTGCGCGAACAGCTGCTGGCCGCCGACGCGCTGCCGATCCGCCTCACCGCGCACAGCCCCTGCTTCCGCTCGGAAGCGGGCAGCGGCGGGCGCGACGTGCGCGGCATGATCCGCCAGCACCAGTTCGACAAGGTCGAGATGGTGCAGATCGTGCAGCCCGAGCAGAGCTACGAGGCGCTCGAGCAGATGGTGGGGCACGCCGAGGCCATCCTGCAGAAGCTCGGCCTGCCGTATCGGGTGATGGCCCTGTGCACCGGCGACATGGGCTTTTCCGCGGCGAAGACCTACGACCTCGAGGTGTGGCTGCCGGCGCAGAACACCTACCGCGAGATCTCGAGCTGCTCGAACTGCGAGGCCTTCCAGGCGCGCCGCATGCAGACCCGGTTCAAGAACGCGCAGGGCAAGAACGAGCTGGTGCACACCCTGAACGGCTCCGGCCTGGCGGTCGGGCGCGCGCTGGTCGCGGTGCTGGAGAACTACCAGCAGGCCGACGGTTCGGTGGTGGTGCCCGAGGTACTGCGACCCTACATGGGCGGGCTGGAGGTGATCGAAGCGGTGCTGTGATCGGTTCGCGCGCCGGTTGGCGCGCGAACCGACCGTGAGCTCGGGCGGCTGCGGCCGCCGGGGTCCGTTTACTGCTTCTGCACGATCGCGCTGCCGCCGCCGTGGCGCAGCGGTTCGCTCGCCGCGGTGACGCTGCCGTCCGGATGGAACTGCAGTCCGTTGGCGGCGCCGATCTGGTCGGTCTCGGTCCACTGGTGGCCGAGGCCTTCGAGCGCGGCGGCCTGTGCGCTGCCGGGGAAGCCGAGCAGCGTCTCGACCTGGGTACGCTCGGCGTTACGCTGGCTCATGCGCGGCGCGGCGATCGCCTCGGCCAGGCTCATGCCCAGGTCGACGTGGTTCACGATCGTCTGCAGCACGGTGGTGATGATGGTGGCGCCGCCCGGCGAGCCGATGGTGAAGACCGGTTCGCCGCCGCGCAGCGCGATCGTCGGACTCATGCTCGAGCGCGGCCGCTTGCCCGCCTCGGGCACGTTCGGGTGCGGACCGCTGAAGTCGAAATCGGTCATCTCGTTGTTGAGGATGAAGCCGCGCCCCGGTACGACGATGCCACTGCCGCCCCAGGACTCGATGGTGAAGGTGTAGGCGACGACGTTGCCCTCACGGTCGGCCACCGCGAGGTGGGTGGTGTGGGCCGGCTCGGCGCCGAGCGCGGCCGGGGCCGGGCGCAGCGGCACCGAAAGGTCGTGCTGGAACAGATAGGGGTCGCCCTGGGCCACCGCGCCGCGCGCGGCGGCGGGGCCGATCAGCTGCGCGCGTTCGCGCGCATAGGCCTTCGACAGCAGGCCCTCGCGCGGCACGTCGGTGAACGCCTCGTCCGCCACGTAGGCGTTGCGGTCTGCGAAGGCGAGCCTCGATGCCTCGAGGTAGAGGTGCTCGACCTCGGCGCGCGAGCGCTTCGACAGGTCGAAGGTCTCGAGGATGTTCAGCGCCTGGGCCACCGCGATGCCGCCGCTTGAGGGCGTCGGCATGCCGTAGATCTCGTAGCCGCGATAGCTCGATCGCACCGGCTGGCGCAGGCGCGCCTCGTAGTCGCGCAGGTCGTTCAGGCTCATCTGCGCGCCGAGGACCTCGACCCCGGGCCGGGTGGGTGGCTCGTTCGCGGCGGCCACGATGTCGCGCGCCACCTCGCCCTCGTAGAAGGCCTTCACCCCGCCGCGGGCGATCCGGCGGTAGGTGTCGGCGAGGTCGGGGTTGCGGAAGTGGCGGCCGATCGGCAGCGCCTTGTCATTCTCGAGGAAGAGCTCGCTGGCGCTGGTGAAGCGGGCGAATTTGGCCTCGTTGAGGACGCTGATGCGATGGAAGTTGGGCCCGACCGGGAAGCCCTCCTCGGCGATCCGGATCGCCGGCGCCAGCACCCGCTCGAAGCCCATCGTGCCGTAGCGGGCGAGCGCTTCGTGCCAGCCGCGCACGGTGCCGGGCACGCCCACCGAGATGCCCTGGGGCACCGCCTCGCGCCACGCCAGCGGCGTGCCTTCGGGCTGGAACACCGCCGGGTTGAAGTAGGCGGGCGCGGTCTCGCGGTGGTCGAGGGCGATGACCCGCTTGTCGCGCGCCGAGTAGATCAGCATGAAGCCGCCGCCGCCGATGCCGCAGCTGAAGGGGTCGGTGACGCCGAGGGCGGCCGCGGCGGCGACCGCGGCATCGATCGCGTTGCCGCCGGCGTCGAGGATCTCCATCGCCGCCTCGCTGGCGGGGCCGGAGATGGTGGCGACCGCGCCGCCGTGGCCGGTGTCGACCGGCTGGCTGGCGAGCGCGCCGAAGGCGGCCATCATCAGGGCGGTGGCGAGCAGGGTCTTGTTGTTCATGGCTTCTCCTCCGAGGGGGTGGGGCGTCTTACTGGAAGGCGACTTCCGCGAAGCTGCGCAGCTTGCGGCTGTGCAGGCGGGCGAAGCCGTCGCGGCGCAGCAGCTCGACCGCCCGGATGCCGATCCGCAGGTGCTGGTCGACCCGCTCGCGGTAGAACTGGTCGGCCATGCCAGGCAGCTTGATCTCGCCGTGCAGCGGTTTGTCGCTGACGCACAGCAGGGTGCCGTAGGGCACGCGGAAGCGGAAGCCGTTGGCGGCGATGGTGGCCGACTCCATGTCGAGCGCGACCGCGCGGCTCTGGCTCAGGCGGTGCTCGGGCGACTCCGGCAAGCGGTCGGAGGGCAGCAGCTCCCAGTTGCGGTTGTCGGTGCTCGCCACCGTGCCGGTGCGCATGATGCGCTTGAGCTCGTAGCCGCTCAGCCGGGTGATCTCGGCCACCGCCGCCTCGAGGGCGAGCTGGATCTCGGCCAGCGCCGGCACCGGCACCCAGGGCGGCAGGTCGGCGTCGAGCACATGGTCGTCGCGCACGTAGCCGTGGGCGAGCACGTAGTCGCCGAGCTGCTGGGAGTTTCGCAGCCCTGCGCAGTGGCCGAGCATCAGCCAGGCATGCGGGCGCAACACCGCGACGTGGTCGGTGATCGTCTTGGCGTTCGCCGGGCCGACGCCGATGTTGATCATCGTGATGCCGCTGCCGTCCTCTCGCACCAGGTGGTAGGCCGGCATCTGCGGCGGTCGGGGCGGCGGGCTGCCGCCCTCGTCGCCATCCTCGGGCGGCAGGTCGGCACGGCGGATGACGACGTTGCCCGGTTCGACGAAGGCGCGGTAGCCGTGCGCGCCGCCCTCCATCAGCTCGCGGCCGAGGCGGACGAACTCCTCGATGTAGAACTGATAGTTGGTGAACAGCACGAAGTTCTGGAAGTGCGCCGGCGAGGTGCCGGTGTAGTGGCGCAGGCGCTGCAGCGAGTAGTCCACCCGCGCGGCGGTGAACAGCGCGAGCGGCAGCGGCTCGCCGGCGCCCGGTCGGTGGGTGCCGTTGACGATGCCGTCGTCCATCGCGGCGAGGTCGGGGAGGTCGAACAGGTCGCGCAGGCGCAGCCGGCGCTCCGCGCTCAGGCTGCCCTCGAAGTGCTCCTCCGGATCGAAGGCGAAATGCACCGGAACGGGCTGGGCGCCGATGCCGATCTCGAGCGGCACCTGGTGGTTGGCGAGCAGCAGGCGGAACTGCTCGCGATAGTAGTCGGCGAACAGCGCCGGCGCGGTGAGCGTGGTCTGGTACTGGCCGGGCCCGGCGACGAAGCCGTAGCTCAGGCGCGAATCGGCGCGCACCACCGTCTCGGTACGCAGCCGGACGCAGGGATAATGCGCGCGCACCCGTCGCGTCAGCGCCTCGCCGCCGATGAAGCGGCGCAGGCGGTCGCGCAGGTGGGCGATGGCGGCTTCGTACAGCTCGCCGACGCGCGCAAGGGCGGCGTCGGCGTCATCGAAGCGGGTCGGGGCGACGAAGGCGGGTTCGTCGTACATGGCGGACCGTTCCTGTGTGGCGCCCGCGGCCGGGCTCGGAACGATCCTACAGGATGCGGGTGACCGGCGCGATCGGCGTCCGGCCGTCAGCGCTCGCCGGCCTCGCCCGCGCCATCCTCGTCCGCCGCCCGCGCCGGAACGACCTCGCCCTGCTCGTTGAGCAGGTCGTGCAGCCAATGGCCGTGGCGGTCGGCCTTGGTGCTCAGGTAGTGGCGATTGTGCGCGGTGAGCTGGCCGTAGATCGCCTGACGCCCCACGACGCGGGTGCCGGCGCGGCGCAGCGCCTCCACCTTGGCGGGGTTGTTGGTCAGCAGCTCGATGCTCGACACCCCGAGCTGATCGAGCATGTCGTGCGCGGTGCGGAAGTCGCGCTCGTCCTTGCTGTAGCCGATCACCTGGTCGGCGTCGATGGTGTCGAGCCCTTCGTCCTGCAGCTGGTAGGCGCGCAGCTTGTTGCCGAGGCCGATGCCGCGGCCTTCCTGCGCGAGGTAGAGCAGGATGCCGCCGCCCTGGGCCTTGATCGCCGCCATCCCGCGGCGCAGCTGCGCGCCGCAGTCGCAGCGCATGCTGCCGAAGATGTCGCCGGTGAGGCAGGCCGAGTGCAGGCGCACCGGTACCGCTTCCTGCCAGTTGGCGCGCTCGCCGATGAGGATCGCGACATGCTCGTGCAGCGCGTCGGCCTCGCGGAAGAGCACGAAGCGGGTGTCGCCGATCGAGGGCAGGGGCACCCGCGCTTCGCTGACACGCAGCAGGGGGGCGGGGCCGCTGGCGCACAGCGCGGCTGCCGCCTCGAGGTCCACCGCGAGCAGGCGGCCGTCGGCCAGCTGCGCCGCGACCGCCTGCTCCTGGCCGGCGCTCACCGGGAAGGCGAGCGCGGCCGGCAGCATCTGCGCCCGGCGCAGCAGGCGCAGCGCTACCTGGGAGACCGGCGAGGCGGGCAGGGCGGCGACGTCCTCGGGCAGGCCCTCGAGCCGGCTGCTGGCGAGGTCGCGCAGGGTGCGGGCGTCGGGCGCCGCATCGAACGACAGCGCGGCGGCCTCCTCGGTGATGGGCTGGCCGAGGCTGGCCATCCGGTGGCGGCTCAGGACCAGCATCGGCGGGCTGCCGGCGAGGGCGCGCGCCGCGGCGAGTCCTTCCTCGTCCAGACGCTCGAGGGGATGGATCAGGGTGTCGACCTCGGCTGCGCGCAGCAATACGGGCAATCCACGTCTCAAATCGAAAACCGCGCGCTCGGCTTGGCGCATCATCGTTCTCCTGTCGGGCAGTACATGCCGATGCCGGGGCCGGCCCCGCCGTCGAGGGCGACCGCCGTTCCGGCATCTTGCGTTCCACGGTAAGGTTTCTTGGAGCGATTTCCGGCCAGAGCGTTGCAGGGCCGGACGAAATTCCGCCATTATCGCCCGAGGAGGAGCCGATGCGCCCGCATTACCGACTTTCCGCGCGACCCGGGAGCGCGCGCCAGGGGCCGGACCGGCGCCGGGGCCGGGCGAGGTCGGCGTGAACGGCGGTCCGGCCGCAGTTCCGCCGCAGGCGCCGAAGGGGGCGGCAGCCGAGGCGATCGTGCTGGTGCACGGCCTGTGGATGCATGGCCGCATGTTCGCGCTGCAGCGGCGGCGACTGGCGGCGCTCGGCTATCGGGTGGCGTGCTTTTCCTATCCCTCGGTGCGCGGCCGGCTGGACGCGAACGCCGATGCGCTCGCGCGCTTCGTGGCCGGCATCGAGGCCGCGCGCGTCCATCTGGCGGGGCACAGCCTCGGCGGCCTGGTGGTGCTGCGCATGCTGGTCCGCCATCGTCCGCCGAGCCTGGGGCGGGTGGTGCTGCTCGGCTCGCCCTGCGCGGGCTCGAACAGCGCCAGGGTGATGCGGCGGCTGCCCTTGTTGTCCGCCATCCTGGGTCGCGCGATCTGCGACTGGCTCGATGCGCCGGCTCCGGCGCTCCCCGCCGGGATCGAGATCGGCGTCATCGCCGGCAGCCGCAGCCTCGGCCTCGGTCGCTTCCTGCCCGGCCTGTCCGTGCCCAACGACGGGGTGGTGGCGGTGAGCGAGACGCGGCTGGCGGAAGCGAGCGACTTCGTGCTGTTGCCGGTGGGTCACACCGAGATGCTGATCTCGCGGCTGTGCTTCCGGCAGATGCTGGCCTTCGTGCGCGAAGGGCGCTTCATGCACGGATGAGCGTTGCGTGCCGAGGCGCCGGCGCGGGAAAAGAAAAGGGCTCCCGTGAAGGAGCCCTCGATGTTGGCGCGCCCGGAAGGATTCGAACCTCCTACCCCCTGGTTCGTAGCCAGGTACTCTATCCAGATGAGCTACGGGCGCTTCTTGCCGCTGCGGCCTCCGGCTCGTGCCGAAGGCCTTTGTCTGGCGCGCCCGGAAGGATTCGAACCTCCTACCCCCTGGTTCGTAGCCAGGTACTCTATCCAGATGAGCTACGGGCGCTTTTTCTTCGTCTTCGAAGGAGCGGCATTATATCTGCCGATCTTCCTTCTTCAAACTGTTTTTTGGCGGAGAGGGTGGGATTCGAACCCACGGTAGGCTCGCACCTACGCCTGATTTCGAGTCAGGTACATTCGACCACTCTGCCACCTCTCCGCTCGAAGGTCGGCATTATAGGGCGAACCGGGAAAATTGCAAACTCTTTTTCGCGGCGCATTTTCGCGGCAATCGCCCGATCTTCCAGATCAGGCCGACTGGCTGGCCTGAGCGGTGAATTCGTCGTAGGCATGCACGGCCTCGGCGGCATACATCAGCGCCGGGCCGCCGCCCATATAGGTGCACACGCCGAGGGTCTCCATCAGCTGCTCGCGGGTGACGCCGAGCCGCACCAGGGCCTTGACGTGGAAGCCGATGCAGGCGTCGCAGCGCTGGCTGACCGCGATCCCGAGCGCGATCAGCTCCTTCTGCAGTTCGGACAGGGCGCCGTCCTTCAGCGCGCTCTGGGCCATCGCCCCGAACCCCTGCATCGTCTGCGGGATCTCCTTGCGCATCGCGGCCATGCCGCGCGAGACGTCGGTGGTGATCTGGGTGAAGGACTTCGGCATGGCTGCGGCTCCGCGTTTAAGGAAGCGCTTATCTTACGTCACCGACGCGCCGCGGCCAATCGGCGCCCGGCCGCGCGTCGCGGCTTCAGGCGGCGATGCGCTTGTCGCGCTCGATCAGCGCATAGGCCGAGTGGTTGTGGATCGACTCGAAGTTCTCCGATTCGACCACGTAGGCGTCGATGCGCGGATCGGCCTCGAGCTGCGCGGCGACGTCGCGCACCATGTCCTCGACGAACTTCGGGTTGTCGTAGGCGCGCTCGGTGACCCACTTCTCGTCGGGACGCTTGAGCAGGCCGAAGACCTCGCACGAGGCCTGCTCCTCCACCAGGCGCACGATCTCCTCGATCCACAGGTGGTCGTTGAGGGTCGCGGTCACGGTGACGTGCGAGCGCTGGTTGTGCGCGCCATAGGCCGAGATGCCCTTGGAGCAGGGGCACAGGCTGGTCACCGGCACCACCACCTTCAGGGTGAAGCGGTAGTCGCCGCCGGCGCGAATCTCGCCGGTGAAGCCGACCTCGTAGTCCATCAGCGAGCGCACCCCGGACACCGGCGCGGTCTTGGTGATGAAGTAGGGAAAGCGCATCTCCACGTGGCCGGTCTCGGCCTCGAGCCGCTCGACCATCGCCCGCAGCATGGGCTCGAAGTTCTCCACCGAGACCTCGCGCTCGTTGGCGTTGAGGATGTCGACGAAGCGCGACATGTGGGTGCCCTTGAAGTCGTGGGGCAGGCCGACGTACATGTTGAAGCTGGCGACCGTGTGCTGCACGCCGCCCTCGCGTTCGGCGACGCGCACCGGGTGGCGGATCGACTTGATGCCGACCTTGTCGATCGCGATCCGGCGGGTGTCCGCGCTGCTCTGGATGTCGGGGATGGCGCAGTCGGCCGGGGAATTCATCGTGGTACTCCGTGGGTGATGCGGCGGGGGCGGGTCGGGGCGCGCGCGTGCTGCCGGCGGCTCAGCGCGCGTTCGCGCGCAAGCGCTCGATCGCGGCGATCACGCCGGCCTTGTCGAGCCCGACCGAGGCCAGCAGCTGGGCCTGGTCGCCGTGGTCGATGAAGCGGTCGGGCAGGCCGAGCCGAAGCACGCGCGGGCGCGCGGCGAGGCTTTCGACGACGCGCGACACCTCGGCGCCGGCGCCGCCGATCACCGCGTTCTCCTCGAGGCTGACGAGCAGCTCGTGGCCGGCGGCGAGCGCGGTGATCAGGGTCTCGTCGATCGGCTTCACGAAGCGCATGTTGGCGACGGTGGCGTCGAGCGCCTCGCCGACCTCGAGCGCGGTGTCGAGCAGGCTGCCGAAGGCGAGCAGCGCGATGCCTTTGCCGTGGCGACGGATCTCGCCCTTGCCCAGCGGCAGCGCGCTCATCGTCTTCGCCGGCGCCACGCCGCGTCCGCTGCCGCGCGGGTAGCGCACCGCGGCCGGGCCCTCATGGCACAGCGCGGTGTACAGCATCTGCCGGCATTCGTTCTCGTCGGCCGGCGTCATCACCACCATGTTGGGGATGCAGGCGAGATAGGAGAGGTCGAAGGCGCCGTGGTGGGTGGCGCCGTCCGCGCCGACCAGGCCGCCGCGGTCGATCGCGAAGACGACCGGCAGGTTCTGCAGGGCGACGTCGTGGATGAGCTGGTCGTAGCCGCGCTGCAGGAAGGTGGAGTAGATCGCCACCACCGGGCGCATGCCCTCGCAGGCGAGTCCGGCGGCGAAGGTGATCGCGTGCTGCTCGGCGATGCCGACGTCGTGGTAACGGTCGGGGAACTCCTTGGCGAAGCGCACCAGGCCCGATCCCTCGCGCATCGCCGGGGTGATCGCCACCACCCGCGGATCGGTGCGGGCGACGTCGCACAGCCAGTCGCCGAAGACCTGCGTGTAGGTCGGCTTGGACGGCGCGCCGGCGCTCTGGATGCCCGCCGTGTGGTCGAATTTCGACACCCCGTGATAGAGGATGGGGTCGGCCTCGGCGAGCTTGTAGCCCTGGCCCTTGCGGGTGATCAGGTGCAGGAACTGCGGGCCCTTGAGCTTCCTCAGGTTGTTCAGCGTGGGGATCAGCGTTTCGAGGTCGTGGCCGTCGATCGGGCCGTAGTAATTGAAGCCGAACTCCTCGAACAGGGTGCCCGGGCTGAGCATGCCCTTGACGTGCTCCTCGACCTTGCGCGCGAGCTCCTTCACCGGCGGGGCGATGCCGAGCACCCTCTCGCCGACGCGGCGCGCGGTGTTGTAGGTCGAACCCGACAGCATCCGGGTGAGGATCTTGTGCAGGGCGCCCACCGGCGGCGAGATCGACATCTCGTTGTCGTTGAGGATGACCAGCAGGTTGATGTCCGCCATGTCACCGGCGTTGTTGAGGGCCTCGAAGGCTTCCCCGGCCGACATCGCGCCGTCGCCGATCACCGCGATCGCGTGGCGCGGTTCGCCGCGGTCGCGGGCGGCCACCGCCATGCCGAGGGCGGCCGAGATCGAGGTGGAGGAGTGCGCGGTGCCGAAGGTGTCGTACTCGCTCTCGCAGCGGCGCGGAAAGCCCGAGATGCCGCCCCAGTGGCGCAGCGAGGCCATCGCCTCGCGGCGGCCGGTGAGCACCTTGTGGCCATAGGTCTGGTGGCCGACGTCCCACACGATGCGGTCGTAGGGCGTGTTGAAGACGCGGTGCAGGGCGATCGTCAGCTCGACGGTGCCGAGGTTGGACGACAGGTGGCCGCCGGTCTTGGATACCGATTCGATCAGGAAGGCACGCAGTTCGTCCGCGAGCTCGCCGAGTTCGCGGCGGTCGAGCGCACGCAGGTCGGCGGGGCAGCTGATGCGCTCCAGATGCGGGTAGGGGGACATGGGGCGGTCCGGAAGTGGATTCGAGGTCAGAAGGTGCGATGCACGATGTAGTCGGCGAGGGCGACCAGCCGCTCCGCGCGCGCGCCGAACGGCGCCAGGCCGGCGCGGGCGCTGTCGAGCATCTCCGCCGCCAGCCGCCTGGCCTCGGCCAGGCCGAGCAGGCTGACGTAGGTCGGCTTGTCGTGGTCGGCGTCCTTGCCGGCGGTCTTGCCGAGGGTGGCGGTGTCGGCTTCGGCGTCGAGGATGTCGTCCACCACCTGGAACAGCAGGCCGACGATGCCCGCGTAGTGGTCGAGACGGTCGAGTGTTTCAGCCGGCAACGGCGCGCCGGCGCGCGCGCCGAGCAGCACCGCGGCGCGGATCAGCGCCCCGGTCTTGTGGATGTGCATGAACTCGAGCTCGCTGCGCTCGAGTGCCTTGCCGACCGCGGCGAGGTCGATCGCCTGGCCGCCGGCCATGCCGCGCGAGCCCGAGGCGGCGGCGAGCAGCCCGATCATCGCGAGCTGCGCGCTGGCGCTGTCGGCGAGCGCGGCGTCGGTCAGCACCTGGAAGGCGAGCGTCTGCAGGGCGTCGCCGGCGAGCAGCGCAGTGGCTTCGTCATATTCGACGTGCACCGTCGGCTTGCCGCGACGCAGCACGTCGTCGTCCATGCACGGCATGTCGTCGTGCACCAGGGAGTAGGCGTGGATCAGCTCGACCGCGCAGCCGAGGCGGTCGAGGCGCTCGACCGGCGCGCCGGAGAACTCGCCGGCGGCGTGCACCAGCAGCGGGCGGACCCGCTTGCCACCGCCGAGCACCGCGTACCGCATCGCCTCGTGCAGGCGTTGGGGCGCGATGGTGGGGTCCGGCAGCACGCCGGCGAGCGCGGCCTCGGTTCGCTGCTGGACGTGGGCCATCCAGTCGGAGAAGTTCATTCCGTTCATTGCTCGTCTCCACGCGCTTCGGCCTCGGCGAAGGGGACGAGGGTGTCGCCTTCGAGCTGGCGCACGCGCTGTTCGGCGGCGTCGAGCGTGGACTGGCAGAACTTCAGCAGGCCGTTGCCGCGCTGGTAGCGGGCGAGCGCATCTTCAAGGCTCAGCTGGCCGGACTCCATTTCCTGGACGATCGTCTCCAGCTCGGAGATCGCCGCTTCGAAAGACTTGGGGGACGATGCCGCTCTTGGCATGGGTCAATATCCGGCGCGGGAAAAGCGGGAAAATAACCGATCGACCGTCTGGCGGTCAAACTCGGGCTGGCTTACACTTGCCCGTTTTGTTTCGGGTTTCTGATCCCAACGGGGAGGTTCGGTCATGTCCGACATCGCTTCCAAGGCCGATCTGGCGCCCGCAGTCACGCAACTGCCGGTGTCCTGGTACTTCGACGAGAAACTTTTCGAGCAGGAGAAAAAGCTTCTCTTCGATGCCGGGCCCGGTTACGTCGGTCACGAGCTGATGGTACCGGAGCCCGGCAATTATCGCTCGCTCGAGTGGCTCGATCATTCCAAGCTGCTGTTCCGCACCGAGGCCGGCGTGCATCAGCTCTCCAACGTCTGCCGCCACCGCCAGGCGATCATGCTCGAGGGCAGCGGCAGCGCCGAGCACATCGTGTGTCCGGTGCATCGCTGGACCTACGACCGCGAGGGCGAGCTGATCGGCGCGCCGCATTTCGCCGCCAAGCCCTGCCTCGGGCTCAAGCGTGACGCGCTCGAGAGCTGGCACGGCCTGCTGTTCAAGGGCCCGCGCTCGGCCCACGCCGATCTCGCCGGCATGACGGTGGCGCCCGAGCTGGACTTCAGCGGCTATAAGCTCGACCGCGTCGAGATCCACCAGTGCAACTACAACTGGAAGACCTTCATCGAGGTCTACCTTGAGGACTACCACGTCGTGCCCTTCCATCCGGGGCTGGGGAACTTCGTGACCTGCGACGACCTCAGCTGGCAGTTCGGCGACTGGTACTCGGTGCAGCAGGTGGGCATCACCTCGCTGGCCCGGCCCGGCTCCGCCACCTATGCCAGGTGGCACCAGGCGGTGCTCGACTACTACGGCGAGAAGAAGCCGGCGCATGGCGCGATCTGGCTCACCTACTACCCGAACATCATGGTGGAGTGGTATCCGCACGTGCTGGTGGTGAGCACGCTGATGCCGACCGATGTGGACAGGACCACCAACGTGGTGGAGTTCTACTATCCCGAAGACATCGTGGAGTTCGAGCGCGAGTTCGTCGAGGCGGAGCAGGCGGCCTACATGGAGACGGCAATCGAGGACGACGAGATCGCCGAGCGCATGGACCGCGGCCGGCTGGCGCTGATGAAAGAGGGTCGCAGCGAGGTCGGCCCCTACCAGTCGCCGTACGAGGACGGGATGCAGCACTTCCACGAGTTCTACCGGCGCATCATGGCGCCGCATCTCGCGGGCTGATGCCGGCTCCGGTGGCGGCGATGCGTCGCCGCCACCGGAGGGCGGGCCTCAACCGAGGTCCTGCAGCTCCTTCGGCAGCGGGAAGGTCACCTTCTCCGGCACGCCGTCGAGGTTGCGCACCGCGCCGCCGCTGAGCGCCCGCAGGCGCGCGATCACCTCCGCCACCAGCACCTCGGGCGCCGAAGCGCCGGCGGTGACGCCGATGCGGCGCTTGCCGTCCAACCAGGCGGGGTCGATGCCGGCGGCGTTGTCGACCAGATAGGCCGGCACGCCGCGCAGCGCCGCCACCTCGCGCAGGCGGTTCGAGTTCGAGCTGTTCCTCGAGCCCACCACGAACACCACGTCGGCGTACGGGGTCATGAACTTGACCGCGTCCTGGCGGTTCTGCGTCGCGTAGCAGATGTCGTCCTTCTTGGGCCCGACGATGCGCGGGAAGCGCGCGCGCAGCGCGCTCACGATGGCGGCGGCGTCGTCCACCGACAGCGTGGTCTGGGTCACGTAGGCGAGCTTGTCCGGGTCGGCGACCTGCAGCGCGGCCACGTCCTCGGGCGTCTCCACCAGGTGGATGCCGTCCTTGACCTGGCCCATCGTGCCTTCCACCTCGGGGTGGCCCTTGTGGCCGATCATGACGAGCTCGCGGCCCTGCTCGCGCATGCGGGCGACCTCGATATGCACCTTGGTCACCAGCGGGCAGGTGGCGTCGAACACGCGCAGGCCGCGGCGCTCCGCTTCGTCGCGCACCGCCTGGGAGACCCCGTGGGCGGAGAAGATCACGGTGTTGCCGGCGGGCACTTCGTCGAGCTCCTCGACGAAGATCGCCCCCTTGGCGCGCAGGCCGTCGACCACGAACTTGTTGTGCACCACCTCGTGGCGCACGTAGATCGGCGCGCCGAAGCGCTGCAGCGCGCGTTCGACGATCTCGATCGCGCGCTCGACGCCGGCGCAGAAGCCACGCGGGTTGGCGAGCAGGATTTCCTTGTCGGTCATGGGCGTTCCCTGTTGGCGGCGGCGCTCACAGCGCGCCGATCACTTCCACCTCGAAGCGGATCGACTTGCCGGCGAGCGGATGGTTGAAGTCGATCAGGGCGGAGTCGTCGTCGATCTCGCGCACCAGGCCGGAGTAGCGCTGGCCGTCGGGCGCGGTGAATTCCATGATGCTCATCGGCTCGATCTCCTCGTCGGGCATGTGGGCGCGCTTGACGCGCTCGACCAGCTCCGCGCGGTGGGCGCCGAAGGCGTCCTCGGGCTCGAGCTCGAAGACGTGGAAGCTGCCGGCCTCGAGGCCGACGAGCAGCTTCTCCAGGCTGGGCAGCATCTCGCCCGCGCCCAGCTGCAGGGTCGCCGGCGTGCCTTCGAAGGTGCTGATCAGCGGCTGGCCGTCGGGCAGGCTGATGCGGTAGTTGAGGGTGACGAGGCTGGTCGCCGTGATCGTCTGGGGCTGGCTCATCGAGATTCTCCGGAAACGGGCGCGACCGGGCGGCGCGCTCAGCGCGGGCTGCGGAACTGGCCCCACAGCATCAGGGCGACGCCGAGGGTGATCGCCGCGTCGGCCAGGTTGAAGGCCGGCCAGCTGTAGCCCGCGTAGTGGAAGTGCAGGAAATCAACCACCGCACCGTGGATCAGGCGGTCGTAGACGTTGCCCACCGCGCCGCCGATGATCAGCGCGAAGGCGCCCGGCAGCAGGCGCTCCTCGCGATGACGGTGCATCAGCGCGAGCAGCCAGCCGCAGATGACCACCGCCAGGCCGGTGAAGAACCAGCGCTGCCAGCCGTCGTGATCGGCGAGGAAGCTGAACGCCGCGCCCGGATTGAACAGCAGCACGAGGTCGAAGAAGCCGGTCACCGGGATCACCTGCCCCGGAATGAGGCTGTCGAGGACCCATTGCTTGGTGAGCTGGTCGAGCACCGCCACCAGCACGGCGAGCACGAGCCACGGCGCCATCGCGAGCGCCACCGGGCGGGAGGAGGGGGTGAGCATGCGGGGCAGGACGTCAGGCATGGTTGCGCGTCTCGCCCTCGCCGAACAGGTTGCTCGCGCAGCGGCCGCACAGGCTGGGATGTTCGGCGTCGCTGCCGACCGATCCGACGTAGTGCCAGCAGCGCTCGCACTTCTGCTGCGCGCTCGGGGTGGCGACGATGCGCTCGTCCTCGATGCGGCCGACCTCGGCGAGGCGCGCGGCGGAGGTCATGGTGACGAAGCGCAGGTCCTCGCCCAGGCTGGCCATCGCCGCGTGCTTGTCGGCGCTCAGGCGCAGCTCGAGTTCGGCCTGCAGCGAGGCGCCGACCTTGCCCTCGGTGCGCAGCGCCTCGATCACCTTCAGGCCCTCGGCGCGCACCGCGCGGATCGTCTCCCAGCGCGCGACCAGGCCGTCCTCGCCCTCCTGCGCCGGCAGCGCGTGGAAGGTGTGCAGCATGATGCTGTCCGGCTCGCCGCCCGCGCTCGCCGGGTTGAGCACGGCCCAGGCCTCTTCCGCGGTGAAGGACAGGATCGGCGCCATCAGCTTGAGCAGGGTCTGGGTGATGTGCCACAGCGTGGTCTGCGCCGCGCGCCGCGGCAGGCCGTCGGCGCCGGTGGTGTACAGGCGGTCCTTGAGGATGTCGAGGTAGAAGGCGCCCAGGTCCTCGGCGCAGAACACCTGCAGCGCC
>JRYI01000060.1_pt1 | contig 19249 bp, 33 predicted proteins | sample 235361 | NCBI WGS metagenome assembly JRYI01 (sample SAMN03074212, study PRJNA261471) | activated sludge metagenome | biome: Common Effluent Treatment Plant; feature: Wastewater; material: Activated sludge; isolation source: activated biomass in a lab-scale reactor treating industrial wastewater at...
AATACAAGTCATTTCTGACTGGGCGAGAGAGCTAGGGGTTAGCTTCTCATGTCTTTCCGAGCGACTTCAAAAACACCATATCGACATCGCATTAACAATGAAAAAAGGATCACGGCATGGCTCTTAATAACTGGTGCTTCACCGGCAATCTCGGCGCCGATGCCGAGCAGCGCGTCACCCCGAGCGGCGAGCCCGTCGTGTCCTTCAGCGTTGCCGTTAAGAGCGGATTTGGCGACAAAGCAACGACAACTTGGGCTCGCTGCTCAATGTTCGGGAACCGAGGAACGGCGGTTTCCGAGTTCCTGACAAAAGGCCAGCTCGTCGGCGTGTGCGGCGAAGCCAGCCTGCGCGAGTACAACAAGAAGGACGGCAGCAAGGGCGCGAGCCTGGAGGTGCGCGTGAGCGACCTCACGCTGCTCGGCAAGCGCGACGGGCAGCAGCAGGAAGCGCCCCGTCAGCAGCAGAGCGCGCAGCAGCAATCCGGCGGCAGCCAGGGCGGATTCGGGGATTTCGACGACTCGAACATACCGTTCTGACGGTTAAGCAGTAGCGGCCAGATCGCCGCTCCAGAACAACAAACACGGCCGCGCGCCGGGTTTTTCATGAGAATAGCAATGAACCTCGAAATCAAGATTCTTGACCCACGACTCGACGACCTCGGTCTGCTGCCGGACTACGCTACCGAAGGCGCCGCAGCCGTCGATCTTCGCGCCTGCACAATCGGCGGATGGCAGTTCGAGCGCTTCACTGTCGCACCCGGTTCGCGCGAGAAGATCGGCACCGGCATCGCTGTCGACCTCGGCAGCCTGAATGTCGCCTTCCCGGTCGCAGGCCTGATCCTGCCGCGCTCCGGGCTCGGTGCGCGCGGCGTCACGCTCGGCAACGCGCCCGGCATGCTCGACGCCGACTACCAGGGCGAAATCACGCTTGCCCTGTGGAACAGCGGGCCGCACGAACTCGTCATCAGCGCATTCGACCGGCTCGCGCAGTTGCTCATCGTTCCGGTGATGCGGCCGGCGTTCGTGCCTGTGCCGGAGTTCTCGCGCGTCACCGAGCGTGGGGAAGGCGGATTCGGTTCGACGGGGAGCGCGTAATGGTCGTGAATGGATGTGTTTTGCCGGATGCCATCGTCCATTTCTCGGAAAGGTATGCTGTCGCGGCAGCGAAGGCCGACATTTGGCTTACCGCTGGCGAACTGACTTCAGCCATCAAAACGGAAGGCGGACCTGGTGCCGACCTCTACGCTGATCGCCTCGCCGACCGAGTGCTCACGAAGCTCAAGCGGAAGGGTCACATCGAATTCGACCGTGCTGCAGGGGCTTGGAGGGCGAAATCGTGATTCCTTCTCTTGTTGAGCAAGTAATCGCCGCCCGCATCCCGAGCTATCAGGCGACTGTCCACGCGGCTCGGGTTAATGGCCAGGTCGAAGCGATCCTGAAGCACGCCCGCCGCACCGGCCACATCACGGCAGATGGCGCGTCAAGGCTGCTTGGCCTGTCCGAGCGGGTAGCACGCGAGCGGCTTGCGCTGGCGGTCGAGCGCGGCGCGATGACGACGTGGCGGACGAGCCAAGGAAAGCGTTTTTGGGGGCTTCTGTGATGCGCATTCTTGCAAGATCAATAGGTTCGACCTATCCGACGCACGGCATGGACCCCGATACGGTCGCCAGCATCTCGCGTGCGATGCAGCGCAAGGAGATGACCGAGAAGGCCGACATCATCGCCGCGCCGATGCGCAAGTTGCTGGAAATGCTCAACCAGGGCGAGGTGTTCGAGCTCGACGGCCAGGCGGTCATGCACCTTCCTAGCATCGACGAGGAATTCGGCGAGCGCGCCGAGTGGGTTCCGATCGCGCCGGCGATTGCCGGATGGATCGACTGCTGGAAGCGACTCGCGCCTGATTTGGAGTTCTACCACCTCGGCATCCTCGGCGAGCGCCTGCGCGAAGACAAGCCGATCACCCCAAGGCTGGTAGAGAAGGCGCAGGCAGAGTTCGAGCGCACGGTGAATCGGATTGCTGACCTGCCGCCTGGCAAGATCGCAAGCGCTATCAGGACGACAGAGATTGCGTGGGAGGTCGAGAAGATGATGAGCGTGGAGGCGTGCGAATGAGCGACACGAACATAGAGGTACTGCTTGCCCTGAGCAAGCAGCCCGGCACCGCTGCGGACGTTGCCGCCGCGATCGGAAAGCCGAACAAAACTGTCGGCATGGCGATAACCCGCCTACTTGCCCGCGGGCTCGTGAGAGTGGCCGGTATGGACCGGCACGGATTCGGCAGGCCAGCGAAGATTTACGAGGTGAGGCGATGAGACGCAAGACCACCCCGCGCCCGCTGCACGGCAAACCCGAGCGCGGCCATCCGATGCATGGGGGCCGCCCGTGGATGGCGGCGAAGACACAAGGATCAATTTGAAATGAGTGAATGGAACCTGCTGACTTACGAAGAGGCGACACTGCTGAGCGCAGCGCGCGATGAGGCGTTGCTTACGCAAGAGGATCACGGCTACCTTCCGAAGACTCCCGAGCAAGCCGCTTTATTTCACCCGCACGAATGGGTGCTGGAGGCGATGCGCCGCGCCTACTCGCTCGGACGACAAGCTGGCGCGCATCGGGCGCGCGAAGAGATCCGCAACGCGCTCGGCGTAAAGTCATGACCCCCACCGAAACCGCAGCCATCCTGCGCCAGTTCAACGAGTGGCGCCGTGGCGAAGACGAAACACAGCCGATGCCTGATCCGCGCGAGATCGGCAAGGCCATCGACGCGGCGATCAAGATGATCGAGCGACTTGAATTGGCTGAATCGTCCGTGGCGTGGCACAAGCGCAGATGGCTGGCGCTGCAAATGCACCAGACAAAGATGCGAGAGCCTGAGCGAACCATCGTTTGCGACATCCTCGCCAACGGCGCAGTGCTGCCCCCGGATTTCGCTGGCGACAGGTATGTCATCAAAGATACGTCGGAGACATCGAAATGATCGACATCACAGGACTGCGGGAAGACAAGCGCCCGCAAAGCTCAAGAATCGTTCATGCGCTTCTAGACCGCCTCGAAGCGGCTGAGAAAGAGCGCGACGCCCTGCGCGATGCGCTACGCCATGAAGCCGACTGCGAGGAGGCAGCGAAGGCTGAATGTGATTTTGAAGGGGGAATGTAAATGACGAAGCACACGCCTGGAGAATGGATTGATCGCGGCACCAACTGCGTTGGTACGCGCTGGCAGCTTGTCGCAAGCGTCTATCCAATGGAGGACGAAAATCCTGAAGAGCACGCAGCAAACGCCCGTCTGATCGCCGCCTCGCCTGATCTGCTGGAGGCACTGAAAGACATGGTCAATTTAGTGGAATTGATGTGCCCTTTTGATGGGCCGCAGCAGCGCAAGGCCCGCGCAGCAATCGCCCGCGCCACCGGAGAGCAGCCATGACCCCCGCAGAAGTGGCGGCCAAGTTGCGCGTCTTCAACGAGTGGCGCCGGGGCGATTACGAGCCTTCTGAGCAGCCAGCGCCGCCCGACCCGCGCGAGATCAGCGAGGCGATTGACGCGGCGGTCGAGATGATCGAGCGGTCTGAGCGTTTGGAGACGGCATTGCGAGACGTAGCCCAAACGCTGGCATGGATACAGCACGGCGAATGCCGAGGGTTCAGCGAAGGTGCCATCCTAACAACCAACGAGGCGCTTGATGCTGCCCGCGCCGCACTGGAGAAATCGAAATGATCGACACGAAAGAACTGCGCCGACTGGCCGAAGATCAGCAGTGGATTGGCCGGTGGTACGACGCCGGATGCGAGACGCTAATGGCAGAAAGGAATGGCGAGCATGAAGAAGTTGCCCATCCAATGCCGATTGGCTTGGTGCCGTACTTTGTTGCTGTGCAGCCCTCAGCAATCTCCGAGCTTCTCGACCGCCTCGAAGCGGCTGAGAAATCAGACGCGGAAAGCATTGCGATGTACCGCAAAGCGAGGGATGAACGCGACGCCCTGCGCGCCAAGATCGCAGAAATGGAGCAGCAGGAGCCGGTTGCGAAGGTTCGCGTCCATCAGACAGGTGGTAACGCAGGCATTGCGTGGTCTGTCGCTCCGCTAAACGACTTTGACGCGCTTCCGTTGATGCGTGACGGAAGCAAGCTCTACGCCCTCCCCGGCGCAAAAGGAGAATGAAATGAGCAACGAATTCAAAAAATGGTTCGCAGCACGAGCACGAAACCCCGACAGGATTACGCTTGAAGAGGCGTTTGCCGCTGGCGCACGATCACAGTGCGCTCCGGACGGCTGGAAGCTAGTGCCGATTGAGCCGACAGGAGAAATGGTGGCTGCTGGCAGTTGGGGGGCTGCAGCGGGTATGCGAGACCCCGACGTTGTTGAGCTTTGGAAAGACATGCTCGCAGCAGCCCCGGAGGCCAAGCCATGCCCGTAATGCCAGGCTACATCCACGCAGATAGCCCGCACGAGAGCACCATCCAGGCCGCAGGCTACCTCTACGGCTGCTAGAGCGAGCGCACCGGCGATGCCAATCCGCGCGGCCAGACCACGTACTACGTCGCCTCACGATGGGGCGGCACGCCGGCATACATCGTCACCGAGTGGCTGCCCATCCCCTGCGGCCACACCACCCGAGCGACCGATGCGGCGTGCGCCGGGTGCCAGAACAGGGAGTCCGCCCCGTGACCCCCGCCCGCAAATCCGCACTCGCCAACACTCCCGGGATCATGCCGCCACCAGCGCACCGAAAAGCGTCCAAGCATTTTCCGCCGTCCGCTTGAGCGTGACCACGCCGTTCTTTCCTGCGATGACGTTGGTCGATGTGCTCAACTTGTTGATCGTGACACCCGCATCACCCTGGATCGTGACCGCGCCGTCGCCAGCCTGCTCGATGCGGATCTCGGCGTCTGCAGCCCACGCGACCGAGGCCTGCGGCGGTATGGTGATCGTGACCGCCGTGGCGGCCGTCGTGCGCAGGTAATCTCCAGCGTCCGTGATCGCAAGCGTGATCGCCGTGGCCGCGTTGCTAGTGACGGGCGCGTAGGTTGCGCCACCGCCGCTGCCGCCCGAGCCCTGGAACTCACCCATGCGGCGGGCGTCGGTGTAACTGGTGACGCTCGACGCCCCTGCCACGACCGAGTATAAGCGCCAGTAGTCGGTGACGTTGTCCCAGTTGGTCGACGTGGTCGAGACCGACACGGCGCCGGTCTCCTTGGCGGCGACGATGTAGTTGGTGGCCGAGGCGGTGAGCGTGAGCGTGCCGTTTGAGATCTGCGCGAGCGTGCCGTCGGCCTTCGCGACGTTGCCGCCGTAGTAGCCCCAGGTGAGCCCCGAGGAGGTTGATGCGCGGCGCCCGTAGGTCGCGGCCTGGCTCGCGGCGTCGAAGAAGGCGTTGGCTGTGACCTCTTTCGCGGACTGGCTGGCGACGATGCCGTCGATGTTGGTGGTGCTGTTTGCCATGCGTTACCTCGTGATGCTGCTCTGGAGCGGATACCCACGGCCGACCGTGGCGCTGAGTTGGTAGATGCGCAGATACAGCGTGCCCTGGTTGGCGCCGAAGTCGGAAACTTGCTGCGCGCTGGTGTAGCTGGCCGAGGCGGCGGTCACGCCGATCGTGCGCTTGACGGTGGTGTAGCTGGAGCTGGCGTAGATCTCGACCTCGTAGGCCTCGGACGCCTCGCCGAGCGGCACATCAACGCTATTACGCCACTCAGGAGATACGCGAGTCCGCCGCGTCCATGTCAGCGTCCAGTCACGCGTAGTCGGATGTCGAGAACCGTTGAGATACACAGGCGAAAGTGGCGTCAGATTGACCGCCTCATATGTCTCGGATCGAGTCTCATCGGAATCAATCGAGCGCCCGGACGTGACGCCACGATAGTCCCGAGCAAGGCCGATGCTGGCGGTATCAGCCGGAATCCAAGCAAGATCAGGATCTGTCATCAGCACAATGGCGTCGCCCGCCTGGTGCAATTCAGCCGCCCACTCTGTGCCGCACCTACCGCGCAGCCAGTCGGAAAGTTTGAGCGAACCATCTGCCTGAAGCTCGACCGTTCGCGGCGAACAAATTTCCCACCGCCCCGTAGCGCCATAAGCCAGCAGGTTGCTACCGGAGAACTGCGCCGACTCGCTGATGCTGGAAAGGTCGCCAGCGAGCATATCGACCTGCAACACAGACGAGGCGTCTACAATGTCGAACCGGCCAGCGCCGATACTGTCCCGCGCATAACCGAGCGTGACCGGAGACGTGAAGCCTTGCAGGTCGCTCCACGTCGCGCCGCCGTCCGTCGAGCGGTAGATGATCCCCCCAGGCCACCCAGACGTATATCCGGCCATCGCTGCGGGCCAGCCCGGAGAGTTGTACGCGTCTGCGAGCAGCGGCACGTCGAGCATGATATAGATGCTAGGCCCGTCGAGCTGAACTGTCTGCTCAGGCGCGTCGCCCTCTGCGCCCTTAGCGGTCGGGGTGTAGATTGCAGCCGAGTTGAACTTGGCCGAACACGCCAGCCGTCCGTCAGACTCCAGATTGAGCCGCGTGATCCGAAGCTCGTACTGGCCCCACTCGCCCGTAATCGTGATTACGTCGGTCGGCTCAATATAACGGTACTCTGGCGGCAGACTGAACGACACATCACGCCGCTCAAGCCAGTACAGGTACAGCAGCACCTCCGACATGCCAGCCGCCTCGGTTGCCGTCAGAACAATTGGCAATTCCATCTCGCGGATATTCACGGCGTCCGTATTCAGGCGCTCTGCGTTTTGTTCGCTTGTGTCGTACTCACGATTAACGTCCAGATACCGGATCGCAACCTTGCGCGGCAACTGAGTGTCCATTTCGTGAGAGATCGTGATCTGCACACCCGGCGCGGTGTCATATGGCCTTGCGTCAAGTTCCTTCGCGTCAATTGTCGCAACAGACGTTTTGCCGCGTCGCACGAACTTGATCTGATAGCCGCTCTGGATTACATCGAAAGGCCACGCGCCTTGCAGCGGCTCAAGCGCTCCACGAATCGCGCCCGTCTTGGCGACCCGATAGCCGCGCACCTCTTGCTCGATATCGCTAACGTCAACGTCCGCAGATGAAAGAATTCCCGCCTGCTGAACCTCACTCAATATAACTTCATCTAGCATCGCAGGCTTTGAGACATTCTTTGCCGAGAAGGCAAAGCCAAAAACTTTAGCGCGCGCCACTTGATAAAATATCCCGCCTTCCGCGTGATTCGTTGCAGCGTTTGATCCGCTTTGATGCGATACAGTATGCAAGAGCGTAAACCCACCGCCACCGTCATATTCGTATTCACGCAAATATCCAGCGACTGTATAATGCTCGTAAACATAAGCACGATTGCCAGATATAGCAATCTGACCGCGATCTGATAGCGCGTTAATATATTGGATTGAGTATCTGTAAGCAGTAACTCCAGATGGAGGGAAAGGTACAGCATTAAAAATGCTAAGGTTGTGATCAACCTCAGCGCCACCCGGGAATTTTTTAATATAACTGCGCCCATACGAGTTTTTCAGGAAAAGGAAAACCTGATCGCCAACTGTTGACACTCCCTGGCAATATATACCGGCAGTCCAGTATTTGGCGCTGTCCATGATGACATCGCCATTAAGCACAAGAATCCACCAATACGGGCTTGATGAGCCGCAATACTGATACCAAAGTCCTGGGCCTATGTTTGTCGCATCGAAATGGTAAAGTGTCTGATTGTTGCCAACCAAAATGTATGAACCATAAGGCGCGATTCCTCTGTTGTACGATTTGTATGTTTGGCTAGACGGAGAGAAAACAAGCTGCCTGCCCCCATCTGCAAGACCAAAAACACCACCAGATGAAGAAACAAACATCTCGGGAGACTCCTTGCCGCTATAACCCGGCTGTCGAATCCAAGGTGACGAAGATGATGATTTTGTTGAAATTGTCGCGTTTAAGATTCTTCTTGCCCCGGAAACATTGGCCTCAGCCAATACCTCGACCTTGACCTGCGCAGCCATGAGCGAATTCCCGTAGTCCTTGAGAGCGAAGTCATAGAAGACGATGTAGGCCAGCCCGCGATACGCAGGGCAGTTGTCCACGCCCAAGTCAGCTTGCATCCGTGGGTCTGGCATCTGGTCCTCGTCGCCGAAGTAGATTCGAAAGCCATGCGCCGCTTGGTTGCTGGCGATAATGGCTTCCAGATCATCATAGCCTGCGTCATAGATCAGAGTTCCGCCCACCCAGATGCGCCGAACTCCCTGAATCGGCCCGGTCTTGGACACGTCAGCCAGGCCCACGGCGAAGGTGGCGTAATAGCTGTACGTCTTGACCGTCGAGCCGCCGCCGCCACCTTTCCCGCCTTGCTTCTCTTTCTTTACGACCTCTTTGAGCCTGTTATTCTCAAGCCAGAACACGTTACCGTGCGTGGCCACGGTGCCGTAGATGCGCGGGAGAGCAGCGCCATAGGTCGAAGTCTGTACGGACAGGTCATTCAGGCGCGGACCGTTGATTGTCGGGCCTTTGGGCGTGTCAATGTAACCGCCGACGCCCATACCAATCTGAGCGCCATACAGAGCGCCCTGCGGCCCACCGACGAAGAAGCCGGCTATACCGCCTACAAGGCCGCCTACCGCCTGACCTACACTGCTCATTGCGTATCCCCCGCACGATAGACGGCCACAATCTGCGCCTGCCAGACCGGATCAAGGCGATGCTCGACCACGCGCCCGACCTGCTCATATGCGTGGATAATGTACTCGCCGCCAGAGCAGATAGCGATATGCGACGGCTGTGATCCGATCCGGACGAGCAGAATATCGCCAGCTTGCATCTCCGCCTTCGGTACAATCGACAATCCAGGCTGCATGTTGAGTACCTGCCGCAGCTTGTCGTCATGCGGAGTGCGGCTGTAGCCCTTCAGGTCGCGCACCTCGACGCCAGCAGATCGGAGAGCAACAACAGCAAGCCCCGCGCAATCGAGGCCGACACCGGGCAATCGTCCCTGATGCCGGAATGGAGTCCCGAGACAGGCGCGGGCGGTATCTACGATGACTTCGGCGCTCATTTCGTGCCCACCTGAGAATAGGTCGAGGAGGTCGGAACCGACGGAAATCCGCCAAAGTTCAGGACGTTGTTCCACTTGTCGCGGCAGTCAGAAAGACGCTTCCTGCACCCAGGCACAAGTTCGTATTCGTCGCCAACCTGCACCGCGTAATACGCGCTCTCAAAAGTCGTAACCGTTCCATCAGCCGCATAGCTTTTGATTTCCAGCGGCTTCAGGCCGACGTTATCTCCTGTCGTAAAACTAATGTATCCCGCGCCGAAGTAATCCTCCGCCTCGGATCTATCAGAGTCGCGGAAGATCGAGCCGCTTGTGACGTGCGTGATTGAGCCGGTAACGGTGATCGCGGCGAGACCGACCTTGCAACCGGCGTACTCCTGCCCGCCGAACACCTTGTCGCAGGCGGGCGCGTAGGTGCGGCCCACGGACTGCCCGAGGGCGTCGATCAGCGCCATCATCTCGATGCGGTAGCGGTCGTCCATGAGTGTGGCCTTGCCGAGGATGGCAGCGCCGATGGGCTCCTCGTCCTCGACCGGGGAGCGCCAGGAGGTGGCGAAGCAGTACAGCCGAGCGCCGTCGAACACGCCCGATGCCACCGCGTCGCGGGCGATGCCGGCAAGGCTGACGACGCCTTCGAGGTCCATCACCGCGGGGCTGAGGTTGGTGCCCGACTGCGATCCGGTGAACTGGTAGCCGTTGTCTGCGCGGTAGGTCTGCCCGCTCATGACGAGGTCGCGCGGGTAGTCGGTGAGGCGCACGACGAGGCCGTTTGCGCACTCGATGCGCAGGCCGTGGCAGCGGTAGCGGTAGTCGGCGACGACTGCTTTCATGGGGTGACTAGCTCCACGATGTCGATATCGCCGGTCTCGCGCCATTCTTTGGAGACGGGCCGGATGTCGATGGCGCTGTCGAACCGGCACGGGATATCGAATTCGCAGCCGCCCATGACGGTCTCGCCGGTCTGCGGCCTGGTGTTGACCGTGCCGCCGCTGGTCCAGGCGGCGAAGGCGGTGCTGTTGATGTCGAGCGTGATGGTGGTGGCGTCCCTGGCGAGCACAGTGGCGCGTCGCCCGTTGATCTCGGTCATGCCGGCCACGCCCGAGACGTGCACGCTGTCGCCGGCGAGGAAGGTGTGCGCGGCGAAGGTGATGGCGGTGGTCAGCCCCTTGGTGATGCCGGTGATGGTGGCGGCCTTGTTGGCGGAGAAGGTGACGCGGCCGGTGGTGGTGTCGACCGTCCATGCGGTGACGGCGTGGTCGCCGCTGATGCTGTTGCGGACGCCCACCTTGGTAGTGCCGGCGACGGGCTTGAAGAGGGTGCGCACCGGCAGGCCGATGTCGAGCGGCGTGCCGCCGGCGCCGTAGGCCTTCTGGAGCTGATAGACGCCGGCCGACACCAGTTCCAGCACCTGGTCGAACGCGGTGGGCGCGAGGGTGCCGGCGTTGGTGGTGTAGTCGTCGTGCGCCTTGACGCGGAATCCCGCGTAGCGGCCATGCGCGCGGTGGTAGAGCGCGAGCAGCTCGGTCTCGAGCTCGCCGCGGTCGCGCACGTAGCTGATGCTGAAGCGGCGCACCGGGTACGGGTGCGTGAGCGCGCGGTATTCCTGCCCGCCGGCCGTCTGGGTGATGGTGACCGCGTAGTCGTCGGACCACGAGGCGCCCATGCGGACACCGATCGGTAAGCGCTCTTCAAGGAAAGCGGCCATGGTTATGCGTACCTCTGCGATTGGGAGAACGCCGCCAGCGCCTCGCGCGCACCGGCGCCCGCCGCGCGGCGGACCTCGGACGGGGTGCCGGAGGCGACATTGACGGTGAGGTTGATGGTCTGCCCGCGCCCGCCGCTGGTGAGCACGCCGAGCTTGCCGTTTGCCATTCGGGCAAGCGGCAGCGCGGCCTCGGGTCCGGCCTCGCCGGCGACGCCGGTGCGGAATGCGCCGCCGTCGGCGAAGCGGAACAGCGTGGGCCGGGTGAGGATCTCGCCGGCACCGAAGGCGCCGCCGGATGCAAACGCCTTCACTGGTCCGCTGCCGGCGAAGGCGTTGCCGTTGGCGCTGAAGAGCGCCTCGAGGCCGGCGCCGATCCAGCCGTTGCTGCCGCTGCCGCCCGTGAGGAGATCGCCGAACAGGCGGTTGGCCAGGTCGGCGGCGACGGCCTCGGCGATCATGCGCTGGATCATCTGGCCGAAGCCCTGCAGCATGCCGTCGAGACCGTCGGCGAACGGGTCGAAAAGGAAGTCGGCCATGGCTCGCTGCATGCCTTCGGCGGCGCTGCGGGCGAACTCGGTCATGACGTCGCCGGTTTCCTCGGCCTTGTCGCCGACGTTGCCGAGCGAGGTGATGGCGGCCTCCTCGAACTGCTGCGCGCTGATGCGGCCGGCTTCGAAGGCCTCTGCGAGGAAGAGCATGGTCTGCCGCTGCGCGTCGAGCTGCGCGGTGGGCGTGGCGGCCAGCAGGTCGTTGAGGCGGCCCTGCTCTTCCGAGCGCTGCTTGAGGGTTTCGATCTCGGTGAGGAGGACTTCGGCGTTTTCGATCTGCGCCTGGGTGGCGCCTTCCATCGAGAGCTTGTAGAGGGCGGCGGACTTCTCGGACAGGCCGAAGGTCGCGGCCTGTTCTTCGAGGGCCTTGATCTGGCGCGCGATGGCTTCTGCTTGACGCTCGGCTTCGGTCTTGCCGGTGCGGGCGCGGGATCCGGTGCGACCGGTTCGCCTGGGGGGCTCGGCCGACGGCGGCTGCCCTGGTGCGGCTGACGGTGGCGGCACAGGAGGACCGAAGGCACTTCTGTCGAAGTCCCGCTTGGCCTGCAGCTCCCAGTATTTGAGTTCTTTTTCGAGCAGCTCGATGCGCCCGTCGCCCGCGAGGGCGGCGGTGGGGCTGCGCATGTACCAGGGCTTCTCCATCTCCTTGCGCAGGTCGGCCAGCTCGCCCTTGACGCGTGCGACCTGCTTTTCGGCGGCGGCGCCAGGGTTGGCTGTGCCCAGGGTAACGAGCGCTTCCATGAAAGATAGGCCGGCGCGGCGCGCGTCGAGAAACTCTTCGGCGAGTTCGTTGACCGCGGGGATGAGGACGTTGCCGATCTCGGCGGCGACGCTACGCGACAGACCCTGCAGCCGGTCGAGGTTCTCGTTGAACTCCTTGCTTGACCGAATCAGTTTGTCATCAAGGATAAGCCCGAGCGCTTCTGCTTCGTTTGCGATGCGCCTGAACTCTGACCCGTTGTCGCGCAGCAGCGGTATCAGCGCAGTCGCATCGTTTGCCAGCGCCTCCATGTAGAACGTGGCTTTCGCCTGGCTGACGTTGGCTTGCTCGAGCGCGTTGTAGTAGAGCTGCAGCGCCTGCGGGCCGGACAGGCCTCGGAAGGCCTCGGCGGTCAAGCCGATCTGCGGGGCGATCTGCTCGAAGAAGTCCTTTAGCGGGCCGCCGCCAGTGGCAAGATACTCGCCGGTCTTGTCGTTGACGTCCTTTAGGATGTCGGCGAGCTTGTCCGCCTCGAAACCGACAGTCTTTGCCCCTGCCGCATACTTCTGGAACTCTTGGGCGCCTGTTCCAGCCAGGCTAGATAGCTTGCCGATTTCTACGGCAGCATCAGACGCACTCTTGACCCACGACGCGAAAGCGCCAACAGACATAACTCCGCCAAGCGCGCCAATTGTTTTGGCCACGCCGCTGAACGCCTTGTCCATCCGCTGCGCGTTGCGCTCTGCAATCTGCGCAGCGCGGCCCATGTCCTTTTCAATCGACGCCAGCCTAGCGTTGATGTCGATTGTCAGTGTCGCCAGCGCCATGTCATTCCTTTTCGCGTTGCGCGTCTCGTATCGCGACGAGCTGCGACACGAGCGTTTCGATGTCTTCTATGCCGAGCATTTCAGCAACAACGGGGAGCGCTGCCCAGTCGATACCGCCCATGATGTTCCATGCGCGGACAGAAAGAGCGCACTCCCCGCCTAGCTGCAGGACTGGCCGGACTTGCTCGGGCAAGTCATGCGATTCCAGCCAGTCCGTCAGTTTTTTACTGCAGCATCCTTCGCTTTTGCGTGCTCTTCGTATCCAGCGATGATCGCCGCCGTTACGGGGCCGAACAGGTCCATGCGGTCAGATAGCCATTCAATCAGCACGGCAGAATCGAACGGCAGCGGATGCGGATCGCCACCAGCTACGATGTCGCCCTCTGTCACGCCTTCCCATCCGACGACAAATGAGAGCAGCTTTTCCGGGCTGCGATCCTGTTGGAATCGCATCACTTCCAGATCAGTCGGGCGTCGAACGACGAACGTATGCCCGCCAGCCTGCACCCGCTGTTCGCGGGCGCGGCGGATCTTGTCGATCAGGATGGAAGACATTGATTAGCTCGCGTAGTAGGTCGGGAAGCCGTTCATCGTGATCGCGGCGTTCGTGGTCACGAGCGCCTGCGCCTGTCCGCCGGGGAGCAGCGACGCTCCGACATAGCCGGCGAAGTACATCTTTGCGCCGCCTTGGCCGAACGTGAATGCGAACACGCGACGCTGCTGCGCGTCAGACGCGGCTTTCATGGCAGCCAGGCCGGGGTCAGCCGGGTCCCAAATGTGGTCCATCGTGAATACGGCGGCGTTCGGCAGGCCGGGTTGCTGGCTGCGCTGCGATGCATGGATGGTAGTCGTGTCGATGAACTCGAAGTCGCCGCCGCTTGAGATGATGCTTGTCGCAGTGGTGATCGACGTGCCGAGCGTGACCTTTGCGACAGTGCCTGACGAGAAGGTGTCGAAATTGGTCGTATCGATGCCTTCGAGCGTGAAGGTCGAGCCGGACGGCGACTTGACGCGTGCGACGCGCTGATCAACCTGATACATGCCCTGCACTTCGAGGAACACGATGTCGCCTGCCGCGTAGCTATGTGCCGCGCTGGTCGTGACGACGCCCTCGCTGGCCTTGGTGATGTCGGTAATGGTGATCTCGGAAGAGATAGCAGATTGCATCGCAACAGCCACATTCTTCCAAACCTTGGCGTTTGCCATTTGAGTCTCCTAGAAACAAAAAAGCCTGCTTATGCGGGCTAGTGGGTTACGCCAAGCGGCGGCTAAACAAACAGTGTTACAGAGAGAGACGAGACGAAAAGCCCAGTCTCATGGTCATACGCTCCAGCCCTCTCCTGCGGGATTTCACCCGCATCAAGCAGTGCAGATTCTATCGCGTCGGCAAGCGCATCAGAGGACGCCCGCGTCTTTGCCCAGCATTGGGCCTGCAGCGTCACAAAAGACATATGCAGCACGCCGTCGATAGATACGACAGGCTCTGTCCCGGTGCGCGAGAAAACGATGACTGGATATGCCCCGTCCTCTGGCATTGCGTCTGGGTAGATACGCGCAGCATTGCCGGCGCCGACAAGCGCCGTAACGCCTGCGCTGCCGGACAATATGCCGTACAGGGTTGATTCAGCGGACACGTTGCGCCCTCCCGTTGAACTTCTCTATTTGCGGAATGACTTCGCGCATGAAAACAGCAATTGCCTCTTTGCCGCGCTGTTCTGCGGCGCGCGTCATGAAGCGTTGCGCTTTGATGCCAGGATGATTAACAGACCTTGCAAACGACCCGCCGAACTTTAGGGCCTTACGACCTTTTGTTGGCTTGATGGCGTGCGGCTTCGTGCCAAACTCAATAAACCGCCAGTAAAACGGATCGTTCGGGTTGTTAGCCCCCGCCTTGCCGAGCCTCTTCTGTCGGCTTCCTCGAAGCGGGCGAACAGATACATACACGCCCTCATTGCCGCCCCTGCGCGCGAATTTCGACGCCCGCACGGTGATATTGCGACGGATCGTTCCAGGCTTCCTGTTCGGGGCCGGCTTCTTCAGAATCGGCGCGTTGGCCTGCGCTTGCTTCTTGATGACGTTCGCAGCCTGGCGCAGCGCGCCACGAACAGCTTTCGTTCTGATCTGCTTCGCGGCGCCGTCAAGTGCGCGCTTAAGCTCATCGACACCTTCGAGCTTTACGGTGACTCCATCAGATGCCATTGCGCACCCCGCTGATGCACATCAGCTCCATCTCTCGCCCGCGTGACTCGATATCAATCACAGAAACAATATCCAACGGGGTGCCGTTGAACATCACGCGCATCGTGCGGTCGAGCCCAGCAAGCGGACGGATGATCACGCGGTAATCTGCCGCATCCTGCGTTTGCGCAGCAGCGAAAAACTCACGCCCGCGAATCGGATTGACCGCAGCCGGAACAGAGTTAGCGAACGCTTCCCATGTCGTCACTTCTTCGCCGATGCTGTTCCGCGTGACGCTCTTGCGCTCGATCGTGACCCGGTGCCGCAGTCTGTGTGCAATGCTCATCGCGGCCTCAGTGTGATGGTTCGCCCGCTCGGGACGGTGATCGTGACCGACGACGGGTAGCCCTCGCCGGTCGTCGTCTGCATCGTGTCGCTGCCTGTCTCAGTCGCAGCGAGCGCGCCCGAGACAATGACGACGCCGGAGACGCTGATCGTGTCTTCGCCCGACTCCAGCGCAGCGAAATTGCCGATGACATCCGCCGCGCCGATGCTGCCCGATGCCGCGAATCCGTCCGCGCCCGCCTCGGAAGCCGCCACAGCGCCGGAAACAACGACGACGCCCGATGCTGCGGCGGTATCGGCTCCAGCCTCCTGCGCGGCCATGTAGCCGGCCAGGATGTTGCCGCCGACGATGCTTGCCGTGTCCGCGCCCTGCTCGGCAGCGCCCATCGTGCCAGCGATCGTGACCGCGCCCGATACGACCGCCGCATCTGCGCCAGACTCAGCGGCGGACAGCGCGCCCGCAACGATGACCGCGCCGGCAATAGCCGACGTGTCTGCGCCCGCTTCCTGCGCCGAGAGCGAGCCGGTGATCTGGCTGCCGCCGCTGATGGATGCGGCGTCGCTTCCGGCTTCAGTGACTGCGAGCTGGCCGGCGACGATGACGGCGCCGGACGCGGCGATCGTATCGGCACCAGATTCAGACGCAGAGAGCGACCCTGCGACGATTAGCGCGCCAGATACTGCCAGCGCATCAGAGCCGGATTCCGTCGCGGAGAGAGACCCTGTAACGCCCGCACTCGCCGTTTCAAACCCAGTCCCCTGCACCGGCCCGACCGTCGTCGCGCCGTCATCCCACACCGCGTACCAGACGTAGGGTGTACCTGCTGCGAGTCCGCTAGAGTCTGGGACAAAGGTATAGGCGCCGCTTGTCTCAGGGGACGTGTCCGCGTCGGTATAGACCGGCGAGCCTGACCAGCCAGATACTCGATCCCATGTCGGGGCCGGGGAGGCTGCGGGGTAGATTGCGAGGTATAGGGTCGCCATCAGAACGTCAGCGTCAGGCTATGACGCGCCCCCGACTGCGTGATGTTGGTCGTCGTCAGCCCGGAGAGCGCCGGAATGATCGGGCCGGACGGGAATGAGTAGATACGGACCGGATCGGCGCGGAAGAGTTGCCAGGGGTTTTCTCGTAGCGGAGCCCGCTCATCTGGAGGTACTGGGCGGGTCCAGATAAACACAGACTCGATGTACCCGTTCCAGGGAAACGAGGATGAGTTGTTGCCTAGATACAAGGTGTCGGCGTGCCCTAATCGAGCGGTCTGCGCGCCATACTTTGTAGTCCCGGCCACGTCGTCGACCACGATAGTTAACCCATCCGACGAAGCCGTCCCGTCATGCCCGAAATACACGTCCTGATCGCCGATCGCTGGCGCACTGTCTGTACCGAGGGAGGGGAACCCGGACGCAGTTTGAATGCCCACAAGGCCACGATTAACAGAACCGTTGCCGTAGTCCAGAGACAGGATCGTGCCGGCTGTCGCATTTGACATCCGGAGAAAGCGCTTTCGCGCCGTGTTTGATGCGAGAGCGGTCACGCGGGCGTATGCGTACAGCGGTGAGGTTGATTCAACTCTCGGTATTGGGCATGTCAGAACGTCAGCCGAGGCGAGGGTACGCAGTCTCTGTCCTGTTGGGCCTGGAAAACGCGATGCGCCGCCGACCGCAGTCATCGCCACGCCCGTAACCGCGTTCCGCCATCCGGCAGGGTCAAACGCGAATATCAAACCCTCGCTCATCGGATGCGACCAGTCGATCTCTACCCGCCCCTGCGGCTGCGTGTAGTGACGGCGCGGGATGATGATCATTGACACGACTTACACCGTGTAGGTAGATGCGACGGCTTCGACGGTCACGGCCTGCCCGGTGTTGCCTGTGAATTCGATTTCCAGGTGACGCACCTCGGGACCAAATTGGAAGCTCTGCTCGGTCACCGCGCTACCCGTCACGCCGCCGCCGAATCGCCAGATCGTTTTCCAGTCAGCGCCAGCGCTGGCTGCGGTCGGAAGCGTGTCGGCGTGCGAAATCAGCACGCGCCCTTCGCACTGCGCAGTGGGGCCGGTTGCGCCGTTGGTGATCTTGAGCGTTACGATGCCGCCGTAAGCTGCGGACAGGTCAATCGTGCCGCGCGTTGTCGCATCTGCTGCGTTGCTCGCGCTGGCGATGATCGTGGTGTCGTTTTTCGTGAGTGCCATCGTTACACCTTCAGGGAGCCGTCATCGTTGTAGATCGCCACGCGCACGACGTATTCGCCCACCGGGTCGGGGGCGGCAGCGCGAGCAATCAGCGCATCGCACTGGGCTTGCGTCAGCAGCGCCGGGACCATCGACTGCAACGCCCCGCGAACGAAAGCCGAGTCCAGTCGCAGACGGCCCTGATCGAGCAACGGCTTGACGTGACGGTAGTCGGGCGCGCTGTAGATCACATCAAGCACGGCGTTTGCCGTGGCAAGGCCGAGCACTTCGATGATAGTGCCGACGCCGATCTGTGTTTCGACGTAGCGCGTGCGGCCAACGGACAGCGCATCTGCGATGGCCTGGGAGTCAGGCACGAGCGCTTGCAGAGCCGGATCGGCCGCGATTGCCGCGCGGATTTCGTCAGCGGTCATTTCTCTACTCCGTAGTGTCTCGCCAGCATCCCCGGCGACCAGATTTCAGGGTCCGTCAGTCCGAGTGCATCGGCGCACCACTCCGAGCAGAACCATCCGGCATCGGACACAGGCAGGCGCAGCACTTGCTGGGTGAGCAGATCGAGCCAGCCGTAACGCTGGCCCTGCGTGCGCTCGTACAGCGCGAGGACTTTCGCCGGGTCCGCGTCGATGTCGATCACAGTCCAGTGCGGCTGCGCGAGGTCGATCTGCTTGCGCCGCACGCCACCATCGCGGACGGATGACGAGTAGCACCAGCCGTCAATGACCAACTCGCAGTGCGAAAACGCCGAGCGCGTCCACCACGCGATGACGTAGCCGCCGATGTCGGTCCATCGGTGCGGTCGGTAGAGCGCTAGCTGCATTGCGTCACCCTGTGCAGACAATTCCAATCCGCCACAGCATCCCGCTCTGCTGCGATGTGCGGCCATTCGTCGCTCACATCGAACATCACTCGCGGCCCGCGTGCGTCGCAGATGCGGCAGATGACTTGGGCGTAGCGGCGTGCGGGAGGCGCAATCGGGAGCAAGTATTTCTCCCTCAGCCGGTCAATGCCAGCGGGCCGCTCGGGCTCCGTGATGTGCTCAACGCCAGCCCGTCCGCCGCAGGCGCGGCAGGGCGACGGCTTGTCGTCTGGCACGTGAGTCATTATGCGTGCGTGATGACCGCGCTGTTCAGGGTCACGGTCTGCCCGCTGGTGATGCTCACGGAGTCGAGGATCACGTCGGCGCCAGAGGTGCCCACGGTCAGCCCGGTGATGATGTCGGTGCCGCCCGTTGTGGTGCGCAGTCGCGCAGCGGCTGCGGTGCCGGTAGCGCTTGCAGTGGCGTTCTTCGGGAAGCCGGAGAGCGTCAGCACCCCCGCCCCGGTCGCAGCGCCTGCGATCGGGTTGTTCAGGGCGAAAGAGGCAAGCACGGTGCCCATTGCGGACGTGCCGATTTCAAGCACGGCGGTGGCGCCCGCTTGCGTTGTCACTGCGCCCATGCGGGCGACTTTTACGGCGTCGGGGTAGATTACTGGCATTGTTCAGTCCTTTGAGTGGCGGCAGGTTTCGTGCATGCGGCGGCATTCGGCTGCCGCGTCGATCAGATCAAGCGTCCAGATGGCGACAGCGATCTCGTCACGGTCGGTCGGGGTTGGCAGTTGAGGGCATGCGGTCAGGCACTCGGACGGGCGCATCAAGCTGATTCGCGGCTCGGACGGACTCGGCGTAGTCGCGCAGCCGGTCAGCAGGGAGAGCGCAATCAGGACGCGCGGCGTGACGTAGTGCATTCAGTTGGCC
>JRYI01002184.1_pt1 | contig 19212 bp, 18 predicted proteins | sample 235361 | NCBI WGS metagenome assembly JRYI01 (sample SAMN03074212, study PRJNA261471) | activated sludge metagenome | biome: Common Effluent Treatment Plant; feature: Wastewater; material: Activated sludge; isolation source: activated biomass in a lab-scale reactor treating industrial wastewater at...
CAAACATTCCGGCCGCCATGCCTTCCGCGCCCATCTACGTGAGATGGGCTATGACAATATGGACGATGATGAAGTAGGCGCCGCCTTCAAGCGTTTCAAGCGGCTGGCCGACAAGAAAAAAGTCGTCACCGACGCCGACATCGAAGCGATCATCGCCGACGAAATCTATCAGCCGCCGGTTATCTGGCAACTCGAACACATCCAGGTTTCCTGCGGTGACCACAGCATCCCCACCGCCAGCGTCGTCATGACCGGGCCGGATGGCGAGCAATACCAGGATGCCGCGCTGGGCAGCGGCCCGGTAGACGCGGTTTATCAGGCCATCAACCGCATCATCGGCGTGACGAATCGGCTGACGGAGTTCAGCATCAACGCCGTCACCGAGGGGCTTGACGCGGTAGCCGAAGCGACCATTCGAATCCAACCTGATAACGGAGCGGACTTCACCGTTAACCCGCAGACCAACCAGCCCATTTACCGCACATTCAGTGGTCACGGGGCCAGCACCGACATCGTCGTTGCCAGCGCCCGCGCCTATCTGAGCGCCCTCAACAAGATGCTCGCCGAGCGTGATGGCTACCAGAAGACGCTCCAGCCAGCGACCAATGGGGCGGCGAAATAATGGCTGATTTGCGACAGGATACAGCCTGGCAGGCAACCGGGCTGGCAAACACCTACCTCGACGGTGTGCGCGGCGCGATACCGCTCGCGTCCGTGCAGCTCGACATCCTGGTCAGATTGGCGATCGCCGCCCAGCCTGCGGCCAACTCTCTGCTCGATTTGGGCTGTGGCGACGGGATTCTGGGACATGCATTGCTGGATGCCTATGGCGGCAATGTAGCCACGGCGGTGTTTGCCGATTTCTCGCCGCGCATGCTGGAAGCCGCACGCAGCCGTCTGAGCAATCATGACGGGCAGTTTCTCGAGATCGACTACGCACAACCGGATTGGGTCAAACTTGTCGAGAATACTCTACCAGCCACCACCAACAGCTTCGATGTGATCGTCTCCGGCTTCTCGATTCATCATCAGCCGGACGAACGCAAACGCGAGATTTACGCGGAGATCTACAACCTCCTCTCGCCGGGTGGTCTATTCCTCAATCTTGAACACGTCGCTTCGGCTTCACGCTGGGTTGAGGAACAATTCGAGGATTACTTCATCGATGCCCTCTATCGCCATCACGCGCCGAGCGGAAAAACGCGCGATGACCTGGCTGCTGAGTATTACCACCGGCCGGACAAGAGCGCCAATATTCTGGCTCCAGTGGAGTTGCAATGCCATTGGTTGAGGGAAATTGGTTTTGAAAACGTCGATTGCTACTTCAAGGCATTTGAACTGGCCCTGTTCGGCGGCATTAAGCCGACGGCTCCATGATGGTGAATACTCACGCCGCCATGATTTAACTCTTGAACCTTTGTTGGAATTGATAAATGACTAACTATAAACCCAGAACGATCATCGACAAGATATGGGACGCCCACATCGTGGCTCAGCAACCCAATTCGCCGGCCGTTCTCTACATCGATCTGCACCTCATCCATGAGGTGACGTCGCCCCAGGCGTTCTCCGGCCTGCGGGAGCGAGGACTCACCGTGCGTCGGCCACAACAGACTGTGGCGACAATCGACCATAGTGTGCCCACGACCCCCCTCGATGTGCCCATTTTTGACCAGATGGCTGCGGCGCAAATCGCCCAGATGGAGAAAAATGCCCGCGATTTCGGCATCCAGCTGCTGGGAATGCACAGTCTGAATCGCGGTATTGTTCACGTGATTGGTCCCGAGTTAGGATTGACACAGCCGGGCATGACCATCGTCTGCGGCGACAGCCACACCGCGACCCACGGCGCGTTCGGCGCGCTGGCCTTCGGCATCGGCACCTCCGAGGTCGAACACGTGCTGGCCACCCAATGCCTGCTCCAGGTCAAGCCCAAGACCTATGCCGTGAATGTCACCGGCCAACTGAAGCCCGGCGTGACGGCGAAAGACATCATCCTCGCACTTCTGGCCAAAATTGGCGTCGGCGGCGGCACGGGCCACGTATTTGAATATCGTGGCTCCGGCATACGCGGCTTGTCGATGGAAGAGCGGATGACCATCTGCAACATGAGCATCGAAGGCGGAGCGCGGGCCGGCCTGGTCGCGCCCGACGACACGACGTTTGAGTATTTGCACGGACGGCCGTTCGCTCCACAAGGCGCGGACTGGGACGCAGCCGTCGCAGGTTGGCGTCAATTGCCGACCGACGAGGGCGCAACCCACGATAAATCGGTTGACATCGATGCCGCCGCGCTGGAGCCGATGATCACCTACGGCACGAACCCCGGCATGGGCATCCCTATTTCCGCGCCTATACCCAACCCCGAGGACATCCGCGACCTCACCCAGCGACTGACCTTGCAACGAGCGCTCGATTATATGAGCCTGGAACCGGGCCGGCCGCTGCTGGGCCACCCGGTAGACGTCGTGTTTATCGGCAGTTGCACAAATTCGCGCATCAGTGATTTGCGCGAGGCGGCGCGGCTGATGGACGGCCGCTCGATCAAGGACGGAGTTCGCGTGATGGTCGTACCCGGCTCGCAAGACGTTAAGCGGCAAGCCGAAGCAGAAGGGCTTGACCGCATCTTCAAAGCTGCGGGGGCCGAATGGCGCGAAGCCGGATGCAGCATGTGCATTGCCATGAACGGCGATCAGCTATCACCCGGACAATATGCCGTCAGCACCAGCAACCGCAACTTCGAAGGACGCCAGGGCAAGGGCGGCCGCACCTTTTTGGCCAGCCCGCTGACGGCCGCGGCCACGGCCGTGACGGGCGTTATCACCGACGTGCGCGAGTTCGTTTAATGGTGCAGTGGCCTACGACCCTATCTCAACACATCAAAGATTCCGGAATATTATGGAACCCTTCAACCGATTAACCGCTCAGGTGGTCGCCGTCCCGGCCGATCATATTGACACAGACCAGATCATTCCCGCGCGATTCCTCAAAACGATCAGCAAGACGGGTCTGGGCAAAAACCTCTTCGCCGATTGGCGCTATGACAACGACGGTGCGCCCAATCCCGACTTCCCGCTCAATCGACCGGAACATCAGGGCGCGCGGATTCTGCTGGCGGGCGACAACTTCGGTTGTGGCTCCAGCCGCGAACACGCCCCATGGGCCTTGACCGACTATGGATTTCGCGTGGTTATCAGCACCTCGTTTGCCGACATTTTTCGCAACAACGCCCTGAAAAATGGACTGCTGCCGCTGGTCGTGGATGATGATACGCACCAGCAACTAATGAGTCTGGCCGCCGAAGAACCGGAGTTGGAACTGTCCGTCGATCTGGATACCCAATCCTTAATCCTTCCCGACGGCCGTCAGGTTCAGTTTCCCATTGACAACTTCAACAAGATATGCCTCTTGGAAGGACTGGATCAATTGGGTTATCTCCTTAAACATGGCTCTGAAATCGAAGTCTACGAAACCCAACACGGGGCCAGGGTCAACACTCTTGCCCACCCCCTATCATGACTATATATCTTTATGACACAACCTTGAGAGACGGGACCCAGAGAGAAGGCATCTCGCTATCGCTGGACGACAAACTGAAGATCGCCGCTCGGCTTGACGCTTTCGGCATGCATTACATCGAGGGTGGCTGGCCCGGTTCGAATCCAAAGGATGTCGAATTTTTCCAGCGCGCGCCATCCCTTGGCCTGTCCCACGCCAAGCTGGCTGCGTTCGGCAGCACGCGGCGAAAGAACTCGCTCCCGGCCGACGATGCCAATATCCAGGCGCTGGTCGGGGCCAACACCCCGGTCGTCACGCTGGTAGGCAAAAGCTGGGATCTCCACGTGATTGAAATCCTTGAATCAACTCCCGCCGAAAATCTGGCGATGATCGAAGAGAGCGTGGCCTATTGCAAGTCGCTGGGCAAGGAAGTAATCTACGACGCGGAGCATTTCTTCGACGGCTACAAGGCTGACCCTGAACATGCTCTGGCCACACTTGAAGCGGCAGCCAGGGGAGTCGCCGACTGCATCGTCCTTTGCGACACCAACGGCGGCTCGCTCCCCTGGGAGATCGAACAGGCCGTCAAGCAGGCCATCCAGCGATTGGGCGACGTGCCCGTAGGCATCCATACCCACGACGACGGCGGGTGCGGCGTGGCCAACACGTTGGCGGCCGTCCGCGCCGGAGCCGTACAAGTGCAAGGAACCGTGAATGGCTATGGCGAACGTGTGGCCAATGCCAATTTATGCTCGATCATTCCCGACTTACAACTCAAAATGGGCGTGGAGTGCGTGAGCTTGGAGCAACTCGCCCAACTCACAGACCTGTCTCGCTATGTGGCCGAACTGGCCAATCTGACCCATGATGATCATCTGCCCTACGTCGGCGCGAGCGCATTTGCCCACAAGGGCGGCATCCATGTGGCGGCCATGCTGAAGCACGCAGCCAGCTATCAACACATCGATCCCACCCAGGTGGGCAACCACCAGCGTTCGGTCGTCTCCGAACTCTCCGGTCGGGGCAATCTGGTCGACAAGATCAGGCAATATGAGCTGAATCCGGACAACCTCGACGTGGCTGTGGTACTCGATCAGATCAAACAACTGGAAGCGCAGGGCTTCACCTTTGAGGGAGCCGAAGCATCGGTCGAACTGATGCTCCGCCGCACGCATCCGGCCTATGTGCCGCCATTTGAGATGACTGATTACTGGGTCATGGTGCAGCGGCGGCGCGCTCGCGGGACCATCGTAGAAGCGACTGTAAAGGTACGCGTGGGGCCGAAGATCATGCACACTGTGGCCGAGGGGAATGGCCCCGTCAACGCTCTGGATGCCGCGCTTCGCAAGGCGCTCGTTGACGTGTATCCCCAGATCAGCGGGGTGCGTCTTGAGGATTACAAGGTTAGAATCCTCGACGGCGAGAACAACACGGCAGCGACCACCCGCGTCCTCATCGAGACGCGCCAGGGCACACGCCGCTGGAGCACGGTCGGTGCAAGCCCCAATATCATCGACGCCAGTTGGCGCGCTCTAGCCGATAGCATGGAATATGCCTTAGTTCACTAAAATCAGACATGCCCGATAATGACCTACATCCATCCGCCCAACGTGTGGCCGCGGCCGCCAAGTCGCTTGGGCTAACTATCGATATCGTCACCTTTAAGGAATCGACGCGCACGGCTGAGGATGCAGCAGCGGCCATCGGTTGCGCCGTCGGTCAGATTGTGAAAAGTCTGGTGTTCACCGTGCGCGGGGAGCCTGTCGTCGCTCTGGTGTCGGGAAGCAATCAGTTGGATACACGAAAATTGGCGGCGCTATTCGATGTTGGTCGCAAGCAGGTCGAGCGCGCGAATGCGGATACCGTTCGCGCAGCGACCGGCTTCGCCATCGGCGGCGTGCCTCCCTTCGGATATGCCGCCTCCCCCGCCGTGTACATCGACGCGGATTTTGCACGTTACGAAGTCATCTGGGCGGCCGCCGGAACCCCGAACACCGTATTCGCGATCGAGCCGGATACTCTAATCCAGGCCACCGGTGGAAGTGTCGTTGACCTGAAGATCGACGCGTGATCTACGACGCAATTCGATGAATAGCATTTTGAGCCACTGCATTATCTATACGAAATATCAACCTTATGAAAGCGACTATCACTCTGCTTCCCGGCGATGGAATCGGGCCGGAAATCATTGCTGAGGCTCGGCACGTACTCGAAGTCGTCGCCGCAATTGGAAACCACAGCTTTTCCTTCGTTGAAGGGTTAATCGGCGGCTGTGCCATAGACCAAAACGGCTCTGCATTGCCCACAGATACGGTAGACGCCTGTCTGTCGGCCGATGCCGTGTTGCTGGGTGCAGTTGGCGGTCCAAAATGGAGCGACCCCAAGGCCCCCGTTCGGCCGGAGCAAGGATTGCTGGGGCTGAGAAAAGCGATGGGCGTCTTCGCCAACTTGCGACCGGTCACTGTCGCAGATGCTCTGATTGAATCCAGCCCGCTGCGACCGGAACGAGTGCGCGGCGTGGATATCATGATCGTGCGCGAATTGACCGGCGGCCTCTATTTCGGCAAGCCACAGGGGCCGGAGACAGTAGACGGCGAGCGGGCGGCCGTCGATACCCTGCGCTACAAAGAGAGCGAAATCCGACGTGTGTTGCAGTTAGCGTTCGAGCTGGCGAGGGGCCGGCGCAACAAGGTCACGTCCGTCGACAAGGCCAACGTCCTGGCCTCGTCCCGACTCTGGCGAGAAATCGCTGACGAAGTGGCTGCGGACTATCCCGATGTCGTCTGCGAGCACATATTGGTAGATGCGTGCGCCATGTACTTGATCAATCGCCCAGCCGACTTTGACGTGATCGTCACCGAGAACATGTTCGGCGATATCCTTTCCGATGAGGCCTCGATGATCACGGGATCGTTGGGCATGCTGCCCTCGGCCTCGCTGGNNGCGCGAACGGCCGACATTGCCCGCCCCGGCGAACAGACAATCGGCACAAGGGAGATGGGGAAAAAGGTCGTGGGTGCACTCCAGGCAGCCTGAACAACCTTGCACAACTATCGGCTACCTGCGGTGATCGGGTTACAATCTCTGGTCATGACTTCAACAGATATTATCGTGATCGGCGGCGGGATCGTGGGGCTGGCGACAGCACGTTCGATCTCCCAACGATATCCGAACAAACGCATCACCGTTCTTGAAAAAGAACAGACCCTGGCTTTCCACCAGACCGGCCGTAACTCAGGCGTGTTACATTCAGGGATTTATTACAAACCCAACTCGCTCAAAGCCAAAAGCTGCCGCACGGGCAAACAGATGATGGAGCAGTTCTGCGAAGAGCAGGGTATCCCCTTCAACCTGGTGGGCAAGGTCATCGTCGCCACCGACGAGAAGGAGTTGCCGGCGCTCGACAACCTGTTTGAGCGCGGCCGAGCCAATGGCGTCGACTGCGAGATCATCGACAGAGAGCGCTTGCTGGAGATCGAGCCTCACGTCCTGAACGGCATTAAAGCCATTCACGTGCCTGAGGCGGGGATAGTCGATTACGTCCAGGTTTGTGAGCGATTTGCAGATCTGCTCCGCGAGGCAGGACATTCCATCATCACCGGTGCGAAGGTTACGGAAATCATCGAAGGCAGCGACGAGCTAACCATCATCACGACTGCCGGGGAGTTTCGCGGCAATTATCTTGTAAACTGCGCGGGCCTCCACTCCGACCATGTCACAAAGATGTCGGCCGGGGAAGCGCCGGCGAAGATCATCCCCTTTCGAGGCGAGTACTTCGAATTGAAGCCCGAAGCCTGGCATCTGTGCAACGCGCTGATCTACCCCGTTCCCGATGCCAACTTCCCCTTTCTCGGCGTTCATTTCACCCGCATGATCTCCGGCGGTGTCGAATGTGGGCCGAATGCCGTTTTGGCATTCGCCCGCGAGGGATATCATCTCGGCGACATTAATGCGCGCGAGTTCTGGGAAGTGCTCAGCTACCCGGGCTTTCGCAAATTGGCCGGCCGCTACTGGAAGATGGGCCTCGGGGAAATGTGGCGTTCGGCGAGCAAGGCCGCCTTCGTCAAGGCGCTCCAGCGCCTTATTCCCGACATCCGGGTCGAACATCTGGAAGAAGCGCCGGCGGGAATCCGTGCTCAGGCGCTGGCTCCCGACGGAGCGCTGCTCGATGATTTTGCCTTCCACGAATCGAATCGGATCGTGAACGTCATCAATGCGCCATCTCCGGCCGCCACCTCATCTCTGAGCATCGCCGAGGCCATCGTAGACAAATTAGAAGGCCATTTCTAGCAGCCGAAAACAGACCAAATAGCGCTCAACAATCTCCATGCTCGCTAAGGAGCGATATCGTCCATGCTAAATAAATACAGTTCACGCATTACCCAACCGGCTTCCCAGGGCGCATCCCAGGCCATGCTCTATGGCACGGGATTAACCGAGGAAGATATGAATAAGCCCCAGGTGGGCATCGCCGCCATGTGGTATGAAGGCAATACCTGTAACATGCACCTAAACCAGCTATCAGCCTGGGTGAAATCGGGTATGGCCGGCGCCGGTCTGGTAGGCATGCAGTTCAATACCATCGGCGTCAGCGATGGCATCAGCATGGGCAATGACGGCATGAGCTACTCGCTCCAGTCGCGAGAGATCATCGCCGATTCGATCGAGACAACCATGGGCGCGCACTGGTACGACGCGCTCATCGCCATTCCCGGCTGCGACAAGAACATGCCCGGGTGCCTGATCGCCATGGGGCGGCTCAACCGGCCCGCACTCATGGTCTACGGGGGCACTATTCGTGCCGGCTGCACACCGCAACATCCCCAACTCGATATTGTGTCCGCGTTCCAGAGCTACGGTCAGGCGCTCGCCGGAGCGATCACCGAAGAAGAGCGCCGCGCGATAGTCCGCCACAGTTGCCCTGGACCGGGCGCGTGCGGCGGCATGTACACGGCCAACACCATGGCCAGCGCGATTGAAGCGCTGGGCATGAGCCTCCCCTATAGCTCTTCCACACCCGCCGAATCGGCCGAAAAGGAAAATGAGTGCAAGCGGGCGGCAGCGGCCGTTCGTCTGCTCATCGAACGCGACATCAAGCCGCGTGATGTCATGACCCGCGCCGCCTTTGAGAACGCCATGGTGATCGTCATGGCTCTGGGCGGCAGCACGAACGCCGTCTTGCACCTGATCGCGATGGCCAAATCGGTCGATGTAGACCTGTCGATCGACGATTTTCAGGCGGTCAGCGACCGGGTTCCGTTATTGGCAGATCTGAAACCGAGCGGCGCATTCGTCATGGAAGACATGCAGGGAATCGGCGGCACGCCGGGTCTCATGAAATATCTGTTGGAAAACGGCCTGATCAATGGTGACTGTCTGACGGTGACGGGCAAGACCATCGCCGAGAACCTGGCGGAAGTTCCCGGCCTGCGCGAAGGACAACGCATCATACGCCCTCTCGATGATCCGATTAAAGCGACCGGGCATATTCAAATCCTGCGCGGCAATCTGGCGCCGGAGGGGTCCGTCGCCAAAATAACGGGTAAGGAAGGCATTCGTTTCAGCGGCCCGGCGCGGGTTTATGATTCCGAAGAAGAGATGCTGGCAGGATTGGAGAACGGCCAAATCCACAAAGGAGATGTGGTGATCATTCGCTTCGAGGGGCCGAAAGGCGGCCCCGGCATGCCGGAGATGCTGACACCCACCTCGGCGATCATGGGCGCCGGGCTGGGCAAGGATGTGGCGCTATTGACCGACGGCCGCTTCTCGGGTGGCTCCCACGGCTTCATTGTCGGGCACATCACGCCCGAAGCGCAAGAAGGCGGCCCTATCGCGCTGGTGCATGATGGCGACATCGTGACGATCGACGCGGAAAGACGCGTAATCGATATGGCCGTTTCTGAGGAAGAATTTGCCGTACGGCGAGCAATATGGAGCGCTCCCCCTCTCAAAGTCACACGGGGAACACTCTATAAATACGTGAAGTTGGTCAGATCGGCGTCTGAAGGTTGTATTACCGATTGTTGATTTTGTATTGGCAACAAATACCGTGATCCTGGAAATGCAGACGTCACGCCCTAAAAAACTCGAGGAATTCCAGCATAAATGCCAACGCGACCACTGAACGGTACCGATTTGAAACGATTTCTGCGGGATTATCGTCGCGCCCATAAACCGGGCGATGAACTGGTCGCCTTGTTACAGAGCGTGGAATATCCCGCCAACGTGGGTTCGATCTTCCGGCTGGCCGATGGAGCCGGCGTAAGCGAGCTGATCCTGACCGGCATTACGCCGACGCCGCCCAATGCCACGATCGACAAAGTAGGTCGTTACAAGAGCCTGCGCTTACCCTGGCGCTATGAAGCCGACCCAATCCCAGCCATCGAAGGGTTACGCAGCAAGGGGTTCGGCATCGTCGCGATTGAGCTAACTGAGGATGCAATCCCCTACCACGAATTCGACTATCCCGAAAAGACGTGCCTCATCGTTGGGCACGAGGATCACGGAGTGACAAAAGCCACGCTGGCCGCTTGTGATGCGGCTGTCTTCATTCCCATGTACGGTAAAGGCTTATCGCTCAACGTCCACGTTGCCCTGGCAATAGTCCTTTATCACATTCGCCATGCGGCTGCGACTAACGATGATTTATACTGATCTTACCCGTCTGATCGCAATTTCATGCCATACAACTGTGGTAATTTCTTGACCGTCCAGTTTACTGAGGTATACTCAACGACACATGCGGGATAATACAACAATTAAATGAGGTTTGTGTCATGAAAATCTCCTGCCTCCAGGAAAACCTTGCCAAGGGATTAAGCACTGTCGGTCGCGCCGTTAGCCCACGGTCGACGTTACCGGTATTGGGCAACGTGCTTCTGGCGGTAGATAATGGCCGCCTTAAGCTCTCGGCCACGAATCTGGAGATAGTGATTACGTGCTGGATTGGGGCAACGATAAGCGAGACCGGGGCCACCTCCGTGCCCGCTCGCACGTTCAGTGAGTTGATCAACACCTTCCCACAAGAAAAGGTTGAGCTGTCGCTCAACAAAACAACCGAGACCCTCCATGTGAGTTGCGGCCGCACTCAGGCCAACGTCAAAGGCATCAACGCCAACGAGTTCCCGGTCATTCCCGCTCCCGATCAGGAAAATCGCATCCGCATGGAACCCGCGGTGCTGAAACGAGTGATCTCCCAAGTGGCCTTCGCGGCCGCCACCGATGACTCCCGCCCCTCCCTGACCGGGGTATTGACTTCTTTCAATGGTAATCGGGTGACGATGGCCGCGACAGATGGTTTTCGTTTGTCGGTCCGCTCGGCCCACATCGCCGGTTACGTGGAAAAGCCCACCGACATCATTATTCCGGCCCGCGCGTTGAACGAGGTAGCACGTATCATCACGGATGATCTGGAGGCCGTGTATATCTCCATGCCTCCCGGCCGGAATCAAATCATCTTCGACATGGATAATGTCCTGCTGGTCTCGCAGCTAATCGACGGCAAGTTCCCCGATTACCAGCCGATCATCCCTCGCAGCCACAATACCCGCACGGTGCTCAACACGGCCGAGTTCTCCAAAGCCTGCCGCACGGCCGATATTTTCGCCCGTGAATCCAGCAATACGGCTCGCGTCTCAGTGGATCCCGGAGATGGCCTATCGCCGGCCTACGCCACCATCGCCGCCAATAGCAAGGAGACCGGCGATAATGTCGCTCAGGTGGATGCCACCGTCGAGGGAATGCCCGTCGAGATCGCCTTCAACGTCAAGTTCATGGCCGACGCGCTGGGCGTCATCGATACACCACAGGTTGCGCTGGAGACAACAAACCCCAACGAGCCGGGCGTCCTGAAGCCCGTCGGCGATAATGATTTCATCCATATCATTATGCCGATGAACTTCAATCGCTAATCATCAGCTATTCGTTACAAGCTGGTCCAGAACCGTCCGATACAGCGTATCGGCCCTGAGGTCCTCCAGGCTATGACAGGGTGCTCCCAGTCGTTCCGCCAACTGACGGGCGAATCCCTGATCAAACGCCGCATGTTCCATGTTGATCACCACGGAGCGCACATCCGTTTCGCTGATTAGTTCGGCGATCTTGTGGGCTTCATCTTGCGGGGGCATGTCGGTCATGCTTACGTTCCCCGCCCCATCCGTCAATAGAATCATCAAGGGCAGGACATCGGGGTGATTATAGGCCTCTTGCCGAAATACCTGATAAGCCAGATACAGACCCGCCGATAGCGGCGTTTTGCCGCCTACAGCGATATTGATCAGCGCCTTTTTGGCTAACTGCACGGAGTTGGTTGGGGGCAAGACCAGGTTCGCGTCGTTCTTGTTGAACACAATCAGCCCAACCCTGTCCCGCCGCTGGTAAGCATCGGTCAGGAGGGACATGATCGCGCCCTTCGTGGCCTCCATGCGCTCAGCTACCGCCATGCTCCAACTGGCGTCAACCACGAAGAGGATGAGATTGGCCGAACGGCGGACGCGCACCTTTTCGCGCAAGTCCCCCTTCTCCAGGGCCAGGGCAAGCCGGGAACGATCTCGTCGAATCTGATGGGGAGCAGCGGCGCGCAACGTGGCGTCGAAAGCCAAATCGCGAACCTTATCCCCTTTCGGAAGGCGGGACTGGATGTACCGGCCGCGCTTGCGATCCGTCTTGGTTCGCGAACGGCGGCCAGCCTGCTTGCGGGTCAGGCGGTCGAGTTGAGTATCAAGACGCCGGGGGGCAAACTCCTGGGTACTTGTAACTTTCTGCCCCCCCTCCCACCAGTTGGCATCATGGGGCGTCTTGGGGACCGACTGGGGGCCGGCCTCTTGCTGGGAGACCTCAGCCCCGTCGGAGACCTCATCTTCCTCGCCTAAGGCTTTTTTTTTCCCGTGGCGGCCGACTCATCAGCCTCCTGCTCTTGCTGGCCCTTATCGCTCGCGCCCATCTCGCCCTGAACCTCGTCGAGGCGCTCCGACAATTCGGCCGCGGAGAGGACACTGTCCTGGAAAACGCGTCCACGGATGCGATGCGGCAAGGCCAATTCAGCAGCAAGGATGATATCCTCATCGGTGATGCGATCCCGCCCCTGTAGCGCGGCGTGGGCCTGAGCACCGCGCAGGATAACCAGGTCGGCGCGGTGGCCATCCACATTGAGCGAAGAGACCAAACCCGCGATCGACATGAGATCGCGCCGCGAATAACGAACCTCGTTCACCCGATCACGCGCCTTGGCGATGCGCTCCGATAAGTCCTGCTCGTTCCTGGCCCATTGATGGCGAAATCCCTCAGGGTCTACTTCAAAACCGATTCGCCGCTCGATGATGGCGACGCGCTCTTCGGGGTCTTCCAGCCCTTCAATCTGAACGGAAAAGGCGAATCGGTCGAGCAATTGAGGACGCAAATCACCTTCTTCGGGGTTCATGGTGCCGACAAGGATGAACTTGGCCGGGTGCGAGAAGCTGATCCCCTCTCGCTCGACGATATTAACACCCATCGCCGCCGCATCAAGCAACAAATCGACAACGTGGTCATCCAGAAGGTTCACCTCATCGACATACAGCACCCCCCGATTTGCCGATGCGAGTATTCCCGGATCGAAGTGCTTCTCACCACTCTTGATCGCTTTTTCAATGTCGAGCGTGCCGACAACCCGATCTTCCGTTGCGCTGACGGGCAGGTCGATAAATGGGGTCTGGCGAACCTCAGTCTCCAGAGGACGATGGTCGTAGCGTATATGACTGTCGTCACTCCACTCATCCGGCCGCAGCGGGTCACAGTTGTAGCGACTGCCGGCCAACACAGTGATGTCGGGCAGCAAGGCGGCCAGCGCGCGAGCGGCCGTAGATTTGGCCGTACCCCGTTCGCCGCGAATCAACACCCCACCGATCCGAGGGCTGACTGCGTTCAGGATCAGAGCGCGCTTCATGCGCTCCTGATTAACAATTGCTGTAAATGGAAAAACAGCGCGACGTGCCATGAATCTAATTGACTCCAATCATATGGGGATTCTATCGGGAGCAGATCCCGGTTCTACTCATGAGAGTATATCCCATCAGTCCCGGCACTCCAACTTAGGGATAAGCAGCACCCGCCCCAACACGAAAACGCCTCGGCGTGATGGGCCATTACCTCACGGCCTGATGTCACGGCCGACCGCCTGCGCGATCGCCTTCATCTCCACCACCAGCTTGGCGAACTTTTCCGGCTTGAGCGACTGACCGCCGTCGGACATAGCCTCTTCGGGGCGGGGATGCACTTCAATGATCAAGCCATCAGCTCCCGCAGCGACGGCCGCCTTGGCCGCGCCGGCAACGTACTCCCATTTACCCGTAGCATGGCTGGGATCGGCAACGACAGGAAGATGTGATAAATGCTTGGCGACCGGGATAGCATTAATATCGAATGTGTTGCGCGTATAAGACTCAAAGGTACGAATACCGCGCTCGCAAAGCATCACGCGCGTGTTACCGTGGCTAAGAATGTACTCCGCACACATCAGCCATTCCTCGATAAGGCTACTCATGCCACGCTTGAGCAACACCGGATATTGCGATTCGCCAACCGCATGGAGCAACGCATAATTCTGCATGTTGCGCGCACCGACCTGCAACACGTCGGCATACTCGCAAACCAACGGCACCATCGCCGGCTCCATCACTTCAGTGACAATGGGCATCCCTGTTATCTCGCGCGCCTCGGCCAGATATCTCAGCCCCTCCTCACCCATACCCTGGAACGCGTAAGGAGAGGTCCGCGGCTTAAAAGCACCACCACGTAGAATATGCGCTCCGGCCTCTTTGCAGGCGATCGCCGTTTCGATAATTTGAGTACGGCTCTCAACTGAGCAAGGCCCGGCCATGACCAGGACCTCATCGCCTCCGATCGTGTGATTGCCCAAGGGAAACACCGTGTCTTCGGCCTTAAATTCCCGGCTGGCCAGCTTGAAGGGTTTCAGGATCGGCACCACGCGCTCCACACCGGGCATTCGCTCGATCTGCTCGCGGTTGATCATCCGGTCATCGCCAATAATTCCGATGATGGTACGCTCTTTGCCATCAGATAAATGAACCTTCAAGCCAAAATCCTCGGCCCGCGCAATGATGGCCGATTTCTCCCGCATGGTTGCTTCCGCCTGCATTATTACAATCATCATTAAATAAATCCTTACCGAGTCTGTCGTTTTTTCGAATGAATTCCTGGTCGACAATAGGCTGCTAATTATTCCCTGAATACAGGAAAAATCACCCGATTGTCTGCCATAAATTCATCTCTTACATGGTCATGGAGAGGAATTTAACGGCCGCCTCAATCTGGGACATCTGACGCGGCCTCACCGGAGGTACATTTTTGCGATCCGGACGCAAGGAGCGCGCCTCGCGCAAATAGATGTGGACGATCTCCTTCGGGGTTTTGATGGTATTCCAGTGAATGAGGACGCGCACACAACGCGCCAGGCCACCCGGCACATTCATCTCGTGCCCACACATGAGCGCTGCGTCATACCAGCCAAGCTGACGCCCGGCGTAAGCGGGGTAGGTAGCGGTCAGGTCAGCGGTGGTCGTGAAGTATACGCTGGCGATATCATCCACCTGTATTCCGTTGGCAATAACAAGCGCCTGGAGCAATTCGCGCGTCGCTTCNNTTTCCGTCTGGCTTATTCTTTACAGGCCGTGGCGGAATCTCCCAAGCTCGACAATTGCGGCTGGGTTTCGTCGCCAAAATAAAAGAAAAAGAAGAAGCTTGCCGGATGGCTTAATTGGCCTGTCATAACGCAAGCATCATATCATGCCGCCACTAATGCGTCAAGCAGCGAAAGTGCACTAATTTTCCCCGGGTTCCTCGGCCAATCTATCCGGAAAAGCATAATTCGGGATCAATTCAATCGTTCGCCGATACCCTTCACGCAAGGTTGTCGGTGGATCAAAATAACCACTCAACATCTCCTGGAGAACGATGGAGATGACGTAATCGTCATAAAGGCGGGTCGTCAGACTGCCGAATCCTTCCCGAAGCCCCCAGCGAGGTGCGGCGGCAATACCGTCCCGCAAGCGAGTTACGACATCTTCTCCGTATATATCCGTCAAGCTCACGCTGCTTTCTCCTAAGGGCAACGTCCCCCAGACATCGATAAATTTGCGCGGCTCACCTTGTGTCCCGAATCGCATCGGTACTTTGCGCTCCGAATCGACCGCCAGCCACCGTTCGTAGCCCTCATTGAACCAGAACTCGGCGAAGGCCTGGGCGGCAGCGCGATCGGCCGCGGAAGTGATTCCCAAACTGCGGACGTTGCCGAATGACGCCGGCTCGCCATTCGGCCCACGAATCTCGGTTACTATGCCGGTATTCTGGGCTAGATAGTTAATGCCCCCCTCCCCCGCGACGCACTCGCGGCAAGTGGGCATTGCCGACTCATTCAGGCCGGCCAGATCAGGCAGAATGGCAGGGGATGTCATGATAATGCCCGTTCGCCCGGTCAGAAACGCGATGGCCGCGCTGGTATCCGTCTGCACCCCGGACGGACTAAACTGGTGAATTGTCGAGTAGTAGTGTTCCAACACCGTGGCGCATTCCGGTGCCAGGAGCAGAACCTCACCATTCTCATCNNTGCCTGGTGAGTGGTGACCAGATTGGATTCGGTCGGGATCACCAGGCCGGAGATAATCGCTTCCGGGTTATGGATGCGCTCCGCGGCCGTCTCAATGGCACTATAAGTATCAGGCGTGGCCAGATTCAACTCCTCAAACCAGTCGGCACGATAGAGAAGAAGCTGGTGAAAGCCGTCGCTGGGCAGTGCCGCAATTTGACCGTCCACGGTCACCAAATCGAGAGAAGAACTATCGAAGGTCTCGCGTCCCAGCCGGTCGGCGACTTCATCGGCCGCCGCCACATCCAGAATACCATCCGCCGCCCAACCAGCCGTGAATTCGATGGGATGGAGAATCAGATCAGGCAGAGTGCCGGAAAGGACTCCCGTGCTGACCAAATCGGGCAGCAGAGCCGGGGATACCAGCTGAACCGCCATATTCGTGCCATACCGGTCAGCGAACTCAGACGCTATCTCGTCGAGCACTCGTTTATGCTCGGCCGACGTCTCGTCGACCCAGAGGACAAGTCCATCCCCTTCGCCGATAGGAGTGACGACCGAAACCGGCTCAGACGCGCCGGAGCCGGATGTTACTTCTCCCGGCCCAGGCGTCCCCGTGGGCGCAGGCAAGTTTAGCAACTCCGACTCGCCCACAGGCGGCGCGGCCGAACGTGCCGTCGCCGTCGCCAGGCGTGGCGGATTATTAAAGTCAAGTCCACAGCCGGCGGTCAACAGGCCAATACCGAATATAGCCACGACAATCAGTAGCGAATGGAGGCGCGGCCGATCTGCCGGCCAACGCCATTGTTTCTTGCTGTTGTTCATAAGTTATCAGGTGCGTTTGCTATAACGCCCTTGTCATTGGGAATTGTAATGGGGGGGTTCCCTGGCGACAAACCGCTAGAGCCAATCAGGGCAGTGTTTTCAGGAATCTGTCAGCTTCAGAGGTTATTCTTCCTCATCCGTGACTCCATCGTCCATACCTTCAAGGCGAGGCAGCTCACTTCCCCTAAACAAGCTGCGAACCCGTCGAGTCATTCGCGCGGTCGGTGTCTCCCTATATGTTTCCATGAGGGATTGAGCCAGGCTGGCCAGGTTCTCAAAATCGCCGTAGGTTTCGCGCAACTTTTCCCTATGAAGCGACATCCAGGCAAATAGGTCCGCCTCGGTCCGGCCGGGGAAAGCCTCGATCAAGCCCGATTGCCTTAAGATTTGCACACTGGGTAAATAAACAAGCTCATACCACGCGTCGGCCGCCTCTTCAAACGACACCCCTTGCTCGTCGATAAGCTCCAGTTTCTGCCGCAACTCCTCAATTTGGGCCTGAAATTCAGGGTAGCGGCCGCCGATGGTAAAATGGATATCGATATCGGGATGTTGCAATCGGAGACCAGTCTTCTCCAGAAATACTTGCTCACGAAATCGATTCAGGACATCATCGAGGCTGTCTTTCGCCCCTATCTCAATATCAGCCGGGTATTCCCAAACATGAGCCTCGATCGTTGGAAATTTAAGTTGCCGCGCGGCCGAAACACGATGATTCCCATCTCGCACAAAGTAGGCATTGCTGACCTTGTACAGCTCAACCGGGGGCCAACCTTCATCGGCCGCCAGTTCCGCCATTTTCACCCATCGCTGTCGCAGTCCCTCGTTGAGCGGCAGAAAGGCACGGGTCATTTCATCGTAGCGCCCAACGCTGCCGATGATCAGATCGAGGGGAACCTCCTCAACGCCGCGATATAATGAGCTTTGCTGGCGCAAATTCCTGCGAATCGTGTCAAATGGCAACAGGCGCGCGTCGCGACCCAGCAACCAGGCCGCAAAGCGTTCCCTTTCCGCTTGCCATCGGGCGCGCTCGAATTCCGCGTTAGCACTGACAATTGCGTCACCGTTCATTTTCTTTCGAGGTGGAGTCTAGTCACTATCCTGTCACATGGCAACAGGCTATTTCACCCAAATAGACGTGCTATGATTAGACATGATGCTAAAAAAGGCTGTGGTACAATTCAAATTATGCACGAGAACCTACGATTTTCCCCATTAATCGAACAGACGTTAGCCGAAGGCGGCCCGGTCGTCGCCCTGGAAAGCACAGTCATTACGCACGGACTGCCCTACCCGCAAAATGTAGAAACGGCTCTGTCGATGGAGGCGGCCGTCCGCTCCGGCGGCGCAGTTCCGGCGACAATCGCCGTCATCGGCGGCAAGGTGATTGTCGGAATCAATGAGGATGAGGTCGAGTATTTGGGACAACTGGCAGGAAAAGGAACGGTTCGCAAATGCAGCCGCCGAGATCTCCCGATCGCCATCGCCCGCGGAGAAGACGGTGCGACGACGGTCGCGGGCACTATGATAGTCGCCCACATGGCAGGCATCGAACTGTTCGCGACGGGCGGCATCGGCGGTGTCCATCGCGGCCACCCGTTCGATATCAGCGCCGATCTCCGCGAGCTTGGCAAGACGCCGGTAACCGTCGTCAGCAGCGGCGCCAAATCCATTCTTGATCTTCCCTCCACGCGAGAGGTGCTGGAAACTGAAGGAGTAACGATTGTCGGTTATGGCGTGGACGAATTACCCGCTTTCTTCGCTCGTTCCTGCGGCCTCCCGGTCGACGTACGGCTTGATACCCCCGAAGAGGTGGCCGCGCTCATTCGCGCCCGTCGCCTGTTCGGCATCCAGGCCGGCACGCTGATCACCGTCCCCGCGCCCGAAGATGCCTGTATGGACGAGGATGAGGCCGAGGCCGCAGCTGCCCGGGCAGCGCGCGAGGCGGACGAAGCCGGAATACATGGGCCATCATCGACGCCCTGGCTGTTGAGTCGGGTTGTCGAACTCACGAACGGCCGCAGCATGATCGCCAACACGGCCCTGTTACAGAATAACGGCCGCGTGGCCGCCCGGATCGCCGTCGCCCTGTCGCAGATGAAAGATTAAGGTCGATGAGCCGTCATCGCGGGGTGCGATTACTTTTGGTGTAGAAGATTTGCCCGATGCGGGAAGACCCAGCGATGATTCTTCCAAGGGTGTCGCTTTCTTGCGGCGATTCGTTCTGCCAGCCCGGTCAGCCGCAGGCAGACAGCGTCTGTAACCATGTCGGGTTCAGATGCCGGGGTCGGTGGGCGTTTCGGTTGGCT
>JRYI01001384.1_pt1 | contig 19189 bp, 20 predicted proteins | sample 235361 | NCBI WGS metagenome assembly JRYI01 (sample SAMN03074212, study PRJNA261471) | activated sludge metagenome | biome: Common Effluent Treatment Plant; feature: Wastewater; material: Activated sludge; isolation source: activated biomass in a lab-scale reactor treating industrial wastewater at...
CCAGTTCTGTGTCGAAAAGACTGAAATTGATTACAAGCAGGTCGATCTGCTGAACCGGTACGTCAACGAGTTCGGCCGCATGCGGCCGCGTCGCCAGACCGGCACCTGTGCCAAGCACCAGCGCCATCTGGCACGCGAGATCAAGCGCGCCCGTCACATCGCCTTGTTGCCGTTTGTGGCCTAAGCCATCTCTGGCATTCGTTGTAATGTTACATGGCTAAGAAACCAACTACAACTCCAAACGACGAAGCTCAGCAACGGCAGTCGCGCAAGGAGATCCTGATCGCGCGCAAGCACGAGCGCCAGTTGCGCAATGTTCGCATTGCGGTGCTCTCCATCTTTGCGCTCATTGCCGTAGTGATTGGCGTCGCTTTAGTCAATGAATTAATAATCACTCCCGGCCGGGCCGTGGCCACCGTTAATGACACGCAGATAACCCTGCGCGAGTGGGAAGATCGCGTCAAGTTTGAGCGCGCGCAGCGAATTATCTTCCTCGAAAATCAGTTGGAGGCCTTCGACGGCGACGTCGGAATCGTCCAGCAATTCGCGGGGAATATCATCAACGAGTTATTTGATCCGCAGACGATGGGCCAAAATGCCATTAATGCGATGGCCAACGAAGTGATCATGTGCCGGGCGCTCCAGGAGCGTGGCATTGAGATCACTGATGCCGACATTCAGAACCGGATCGGCGAATCCTATTCCTTCTATGGCGAGGGCATATCACCGACGCAGCAGCCAAGCCCGAGCGCCACGGTTCAGCCTACGCCATCGCTGACGCCCATCCCGACGGCCGTTATCACTGATGTCGTCCCCACGCTGACGCCGTTTCCGACGCCAACCCTCGGGCCGACACAGACACCGTTCCCGACTCCTACACCCGTATCCGAGGCCGAGTTCCAGACACAATTCAGCGACTTCATGAGCCAACTGACCGGTTTGGGCGTGAGTGAAGCCACATATCGCTCTGTGGTCCGTGCACAATTGTGCAACGAGCGGCTGACCGAGGTGCTGACCGAGGAGCAGGGCGTCTCGCGCATGGCCGAACAAGCCAGTATCTTTGTGATCCAGGCAGCGACCGAGGAATCGGCCAATGAGATGCAGGCGCTCGCCGAATCCGAAGGATTTCTGACAGCCTGGAATACCATTTCCAGCCGGCCGGATGATCCTGCGGCGACGGAACAGCCCGAGACAAATGCCTACGAGTTACTGTGGCGCACGCAGGCAAATCTCGCGACCAGCCTCGGCACCGAAATATCCGCGGCGGCTTTTGATCTGGACATTGAAACACCCAGCGATATTATCGTAGTTGAGAATAACGACGGCACATCCAGCTACTTCCTGATCATGGTTAGCGGTCGCGAAGAGCGAGAGTTGAGCGCGTCCGACTTCCAGACGCGGCAGTCGGAGGCGCTTCAGGCGTTCGTCGACGAGCAACTCACGGGCAATCTACAGATCAACGACATGTGGCGTGGCCGTGTGCCCACGCTGCCGGCCCTGGACCCCAAATTCCTGGCCGCACCGACGCCTACACCCGCAGTTCAGGACGTGGCGCCGACGGTCGCGCCTTAACCCTAAACGGACGATGGCGAGTAATCGCCGATGGTTAGCTGATATTACGAAGGCCAGGTAGTTTTATCTGGCCTTTTGTTTTTCATTTATTTCCGACTATGGCAAAATGAACGCCTGACCATGGAAGATTACCAGTGGATTGAAGGGGCCGTCGCTGTTGAGGCCGTGCTCCAGGCGCAAAGCCGCGAGATGGCGGAACTCCTGATCAGCCGCGAGCGGTTTGATGGACGCGTCGTCCGGCTCCAGCAATTGGCACGAGAGTTGGATGTGGCTGTGTCTCGCGTGTCCGCGGCGGCTATCAGTGAGCACGTCTCCGGCGAGGCGCATGGCGGAGTGATCGCCAGAGTTGGGCCGCGACGCATGAGCNNGCGGGTACGGTCGTCCGGGCATCGGCGGGTGCTTCCGAGCACATGCCGACGGCCGCGGCGACGGCTGTGGACGCGATCGTTATGGCCCAGTCGCGGCAAATTCCGGTCGGCGTGGCCACGGCCGACAAGGCGCGACCCATGCACGAACTCGATCTGGCCGGGCCGTTGCTGCTGGTGATAGGCGGCGAAAAGCGCGGTATTGGCCGCGCGGTGGAAGAGGCGGCCGAGTGGCGCGTGAGCATCCCTTATGGCCGTGAGATCGATTATGCGTTGGGGGCTGCCCCCGCCGTCGCCATCCTGTCTTTCGAAATTCTGCGTCAGCGCCGGATGAAAAGATGATCCGTTTCGCGCGTCAAATATCGGTGTGTTATACTGCCCATTGCTCGTTAAATCAGTTATATCAGAGGCGAATGGATATGTCTGTTCGCCTTTCATTTTGCCCGTTGGCGCAACGACGATCGATCCCTTGCGTCACGGGCCAGAAGGTGATTCTAATGGATAGAAGGAGAGCGCTGTGAACCTACATGAGTTTCAGGCCAAGCGACTGTTTGCCGAACACGGGATCCCCATCCCGCACGGAGATGTCGCCTACACGCCAGCCGATGCCCGGAAGATCGCACAAGACCTGGGTGGCCGAGCTGTCATCAAAGCCCAGGTCCTGACCGGCGGCCGCGGCAAGGCGGGTGGCGTCAAGGTTGCCCAATCCCCTGATGAAGCTGAGACCAATGCCAAGGCGATATTGGGCATGGAGATCAAGGGGCTGACGGTCAACAAGGTGTTGGTCGATGAGTTGGCTCCGGGTATTCGTCAGGAGTTGTACCTGGCGATCCTGATCGATCGTGGCAAGCGATTGCCGATGATCATGGCTTCGGCCGCGGGTGGTATGGACATCGAGGAGGTGGCCGATAAGACACCGGAGAAAATCCATATCGTCCATATCGATCCCGTCATCGGCGTGCATAATTTCCAGACGATCTACCTTGCCAACAAGATGGCTTTGCCGCGTGAGGTGTGGGGGGACTTTCACAAGATTGTGGCCGGTCTCTACGAATGTTTCAAGGCCAACGACGCCTCGCTGACCGAAATCAACCCGCTGATCATCACCGGCGAGGGCAAGCTGATGGCTCTCGACGGCAAGATGTCGATCGACGACAGTGCTCTATCCCGTCATCCCCGTCTAGCTGAGATGCGTGACGTGGAAGAGGAACCCCCGGCCGAGGCTGAGGCGCGTCGCACCGGTCTTACCTTCATCCAGTTGGACGGCAATGTCGGCTGCATGGTCAATGGAGCGGGCCTGGCGATGGCGACGATGGATATCATCAAGCTCTATGGCGGTGAGCCGGCCAATTTCCTCGACATTGGCGGTGGCGCACGAGCCGATCAGGTGGCCACGGCGCTGCGCCTCATCCTGTCCGATCCGAAGGTCGAGGCGGTATTGTTCAATATTTTCGGCGGTATCACCCGCGGTGATGAAGTGGCGCGCGGCATCCTGTCCGCGCTGGAGCAGATCGATACGAATGTGCCGATGGTCGTCCGTTTGGCGGGAACCAATGCCCAGGAAGGGCTGGCCTTGTTGGCCGAGGCCGATATGATGACGGCGGCGACGTTGTCCGAGGCGGCGCAGAAGGCGGTCGCGGCGGCCGAGGCATCGCGGGGAGTTGAGAAAGCATCATGAGCATTCTAGTCGATAAGAATACGCGGTTAATTGTCCAGGGCATCACCGGCCGAGAGGGTACGTTCCACACCAATCAGATGACCGCCTTCGGTACCAATGTGGTCGCCGGCGTGGTTCCCGGTAAGGGTGGTCAGTATTTTGAGGGCGAGAACGGACGGGTGCCGATTTTCGATTCCGTTCGCGGAGCGGCCGAGGCGACAGGGGCCAATGCGTCTATTATCTTCGTGCCTGCCAAATTCGCCCCTGAAGCGATGTATGAGGCGGCTGACGCGGGGTTGCCCCTGGTTATCTGCCTCACAGAGCACATCCCGGTGCTGGATATGATCAAGGTCCGCTCCTATCTGGACCAGCGGCAGACCCGGCTGATCGGGCCGAACTGTCCCGGGTTGATTACCCCGGGTGAAGCCAAGGTCGGCATCATCCCCGGCTCCATTGTGACTCCGGGCACTGTTGGCCTCGTTTCGCGCAGCGGCACGCTCACCTACGAAGTCGTCTACGCCCTCTCGCAGCGTGGCATCGGGCAGTCTACCTGCGTGGGCATTGGCGGTGATCCCATCAAGGGCATGGACTTCATCGACGTGCTTGAGTTGTTTGAGGCAGATCCCAACACATCCGAGGTGATCATGATCGGCGAGATCGGCGGCAATGCCGAGGAGCAGGCTGCGGCCTATATCGCCGAACACATGACCAAGCGGGTCACGTCGTTCATTGCCGGACGCAGCGCGCCTCCGGGCCGCCGCATGGGCCACGCCGGCGCGATCGTTGAGGGCAAGAGCGGCACGGCCGAGGGCAAGATCGCCGCACTCGAGGCAGCCGGCGTCCAGGTAGCCGATAATCCCGATCATATTGTTGAGATGATCGCCTAGCCGACCTCTCCGCATTGAACTCACAGAATACGCCGATTTGCGTACAAGATGAGAATTGTGTGCAATCGGCGTATTCTGTGGATTATCTCACTCTGTGTTAAACCGATTGCGGCGCGGGTTCGATCCCGGACTGTTTGTCGTTCTGCTGATTTGTCTGTTGGCGGTATGGCCGCTCATCAGTCGTGTCGGCTTGCCGGAAGGGACTGACGCAGAACTCCACATATTTCGGCTCCACGAACTCAGCTACCTGGTGCGCGGTGGCGAGTTCTATCCCCGGTGGGCGCCCAATTTCTACCACGGTTACGGCTATCCCATCTTTAACTATTACGCGCCGCTGGCGTACTATATGGCCTTGCCGCTGGAGCTTCTGCCGAGTGTCGACGCGGTGCTGGCCATCAAGGCGGTTCTGGTGGCGGGGATGCTGCTGGGCGGCATGGGTATCTATGGTTTCATCCGCGACAATTGGGGACGCGGCGCTGGATATGTAGCTGCTGCATTATTGGTCTATTCGCCCTACTTGCAATACATTGATCCGCACGTGCGCGGCGTTGTGCCGGAGATGTTGAGCTTTGGATTATTTCCTCTCGCGTTGTGGGCGCTGGATCGGTTACGGCGGCGGCCGAGCGTCGGATCATGGCTGGCGTCCGTTTTTCTCGTTGCCGGCGTTATTCTCAGTCACAATCTGATGGGCCTGTTCCTCTTCGGCTTACTGGCTGCCTGGGTGGCCTGGCAAGTTGTCCTGGCCTATTGGGTAAGGCGAGGGACGACAGTGAGAGGTGCTGAGACAGATCACGATTCACGGGCGATGATCGGCCGGCTGATAGCCGCGCTGATACTTGGTCTGGGGCTGGCCGCCTTCTTCTGGCTTCCCGTTTTCCTGGAGCGCAACGCCGTCACCCTCAATACACTTATCGGCGAGGGCGACAATTACGATTTCCGCACCCACTTCCTGCCCCTCATCGAACTGCTTGGCCTGTCCATCTCGCCCGATTGGGGCGCGACGCAATCCCCCTTCAGGTTTAACCTGGGTGTGGCACAATGGCTCGGTGGGCTGCTGGGCTTGATCATGCTGGTGCTCGGTCGGGTCAGGCAGCGCGGTCAGGTGCTCTTCTTCGCTCTTGCCGCGGGGAGCACCATTTTTCTCATGGCTTCGGCTTCTCAATGGATATGGGAGGCGATACCGTTCCTGCCCTATTTCCAGTTTCCGTGGCGCTTGCTGGGCGCGGCCGCGGCGCTATTGGCCATACTGGCTGCCGGTGGGATGGATGCGCTCGCCGGTAGCCTTGATCGGAGTGATCAGCGTGAGGCTTCTCCAACTCGCACAAGCTGGGCTTATGGGATAGCCGTCGGAGCAGCGATCCTGTTCGCCCTGCCGCTCAGCCAACCCACACCGTGGGAACCCTTTGGCGAAGTGAATTCATTGCGAATATCGCTAATCGAGAACAGCGGCCGCTGGCTGGGCACAACCTCAACCGCCGATTATGTCCCCGCAACGGTGATCACCCTGCCCGCGCGGCGCGATTCGGTTGTGGGTCCGATCGCGCAAGGCCTGCCGCCGGATCGCGTCAACCGGGAGGCGTTACCCGACGGCGCGGTCGTCACAACTGAGACGATCCGGCCGTTGCTGACGCGTTATCACGTCTATGCGCCGAAGGAATTTCGCTTGCGGCTCTATCAGTTTGATTTCCCCGGATGGCGAGTGACAACCGATGGAGAGCCGGCGGTGACGGAGCTGGCCGAGCCGGAGGGGTTCATCGTGGTGCTCGTGCCTCAGGGCGAACATGTGATCGAGGTTGAATTTGGCACGACGCCGCCCCGAATGATCGGTTGGGCGATTACCGGTATCTCGCTGGCCCTTGCACTTACAGGAGCGTGGCGAATCTCCAAACGCCGAAAATCGACGTGGCAAGGAGAGGGTTACAACTGGCGAGCACAATTTCGCGCCGATCTACCGGTGATAACGATTGCCGGTGGGCTGACCGCCATCGTGCTCCTCTTGCAGCCTGTCGGCCTCTTCCATAAAGAATCGCAAGGCCGTGAACTCGATTTGGATGCCCGCGAACTGTATGCCAATTTCGGCGATCAGATCGCCTTGCTGGGACATACCGAGATCAGTGAGACGGCCGCGCCGGGCAGCGTGATTGAATTCACCGTCTTCTGGCGCGCATTGAGAAAATTGGAAATCAGTTACCAGTCTTTCGTCCATGTATTGGATGCGAATGGCGAACTGGTGGCCCAGTCGGACAAGCTGAACCCGGGTGAATTCCCGACCAACCGTTGGCCTTTGGACAAGTATGTCCCTGATGTTCACCGGATCACGTTGCCGGACGATTTGCCTGCGGGAGAATATACTGTCGTCACCGGGCTTTGGGTGATGGGTGAGGGCTGGCGCTTGCCGGTTTTCGACGAAAACGGCGATACGACAGGCGACAAGGTTGAACTGTTCAGGTTCAAGGTGGAATAAGCATGGCGGCGCGAGTGATTAGCGGGAAGGCGAAGGGCAGGCGGCTTAAACTGGTGCCGGGCGACACCACGCGGCCGATCATGGATCGCGTCAAGGAGAATCTGTTCAATATCCTGGGCGATATCAGCGGCACGCGGTGGCTGGATATGTATGCGGGGACGGGGCAGGTCGGGATCGAGGCGCTTAGTCGCGGCGCGGCGGAGGTCGTTTTCGTGGATAAGGCTCGCGCGGCCGTCCAGACCGTTCGTGACAACCTCGATCACACGCAATTGACAGCCGGCGCCACCGTCGTTCAGAGTGATGCCCTTGCATATCTGCGCGATAGGGGCGAGCCGCCTTTTGACGTCATCTATATTGCCCCGCCGCAATATCTGGAAATGTGGATCGGCGCGCTCCAGGCCATCGACAAGGATGTGGGCCGTTATTTGGCCGCAGACGCCCAGGTCATTGCCCAGATCGATCCCCGTGAGTATCGCGAGCTGGAGTTGAGCCGGCTTGCTCTCGCAGATCAGCGACGCTACGGCAACACGCTCCTCTGTTTTTACGAGCGCGTTTAAATCCTCAATTATCCAGCGTAATCTGGATGACACATTGGCCCAACTCATTGCCCCCGGCATCAAGCGCCCGTATTCGCACGCGGTAAGGCCCAGGCTGCCATTGGGTCAGATCGGCTTGCCCCAGATCGCCGTTGATGATCGGCTGGTTGATGGGGTCCTGACTGATGGGCGCCCATACGCCAGCTGTTTGCGGGCCGTTCAGCTCGATGACGTACTGGTGCAATTCGCCGGTATTGGCCGTGCCGCGAAATGTCGCCCGTTGAAAAACGACCGAGCCGTTCAATGGTTCGGCGATTGTCAATTCGGGGATGCACGCCTCGAATGGCGTCGGGGTCACTTCAGGCGTCGTGCCATCAGCCGATACCGTGCCTGTGATCACCGGAGTTGTCTCCAGACCCGGCGCGACGGGGAGTGTCACAGTCGGTGCCAGCACCGGCGGCGGATTGAGTGCGCCTTCGATTAGCGGCGTGCTGATAGGGGTCGGCGGACTTAGCGGAGTGGCGAAAACGTCCGGTGTCGGGCTTGCGACGACTGCGACGTCCTGGGGAAGCGTTGGGGCGATATACCTGTTCACGTAGAACACCAGACCAATGACGACAGAGAAAAAGAGGATGAACCCCAGGGCGTGATTGCGGGCGGCTGTGGCCGTCTCTTTTTCCAGGTTGAACATGGCCCGGCGCAGTGTGCGCATGGCCCGGAAGAATTCGGTCAGATACCAGAAGAGACCAAGGACGCTGACGATGTAGATCCAGACATCGTTGCGTATCAGAAAGAGATAAAAGCGGTCCATTGTGGTAAGTGACGTGGCTCAGCGCCCGCAAGCGGGTCGAGCATGCACGATGTCCAGCGATGTCGCGAGATCAGCGAGCTTCATCCAGCCTGCTTAGCACGCCGCGCACGACCGTGATCAGGCGCGGCACTGCCCGCAACCCCATCTCCAGCACCTCTTCATGGTTCAGGGTCAGGCCTGGTGGCGGGTCGGGGAGGGCCATGTTGGCCACGGTCGAGATTCCCAAGACGCGAATTCCCGCGTGGCGGGCGACGACGACTTCCGGGGCGGTGGACATGCCGACCGCGTCGCCCCCGGCAAACTGCAGGAACCGCAACTCGGCCGGGGTCTCGAAGCTGGGGCCGCCGACATAGGCATAGACTCCTTCACGCAGTGTGATGCCGGCCTCTTCGGCGACCTGATGTGCCAGCGCCCGGAGCCTGGCGTCATAGGCTGTCGTCATGTCGGGAAATCGCGGGCCAAGCGATTCGTCGTTCGGCCCGCGAAGAGGGTTGTTGCCGGCCAGGCCGGGAAAATTGAGATGATCGCGGATGATCATCAGATCGCCCGGCTCGTAGGCTGGATTCAGTCCGCCTGAGGCGTTTGTCACGATGAAGGTGCCGATGCCCAACTCCGCCATGACGCGGATTGGCAGCGTGACTCTGTCCATCGTGTATCCTTCATAGAAGTGGGTTCTACCTTGCAAGACAAGGACCGACTGCCCTTCCAGATCGCCGATGATCAACCGCCCGACGTGGCCGGGGACGGTGGATACGGGCCAATGCGGAATATCGCCGGTAGGGATAATGTCGGGGGATTCGATCGTATCGGCCAGCGAATTCAGGCCGGAGCCAAGTACGAGGCCGACGGTGGGTTGGTATTGGGTATGGGCGCGGATGTAATCGGCCGCGGCTTTGATCTCGGTAGTTGTGATAAATTGATTCATATAATAGCCATCCCCAATTAGTTGACCGAGGTCACAGTGGGCGCTTCTTCCTCGGATTGCTCCATCTGGGTATAAATCTGTGTGGTAGATATATTGGCGTGGCCGAGCAGGCGCTGGATGTCCTCAAGGCTTGAGCCTTTCGAGAGCCGATGCACGGCAAAGCTATGGCGCAGGGTGTGGGGTGTCACTTCCGTGTTGAGACCCGCTTGCCGCGCGTAGCCTTTGATAATCAGCCACAATCCTTGTCGCGTTAGCTTCTCGCCACGATGGTTCAGGAACAACGCGCGCTCACCGTTGTTCTTGGCCAGAAGTGGTCGACCCTCGGCCAGATATACGACCAGGAGCTGTTTGGTCGAATTTTCCAGAGGGATTTCGCGATCCTCCCCTTGCCGGGTCGGTGATGCCAACACATCCCGATGCAGGTCGACGTCGTCGAGCTGTATGGACACGACCTCGGTCACGCGCATGCCGGTCTCATACAGGATATTTAGGAGCGCGATGTCTCTCAGGTTCTTGGGCGAGGCGCCGCCGCGCGGAGCCTCCAATAATCGGTCCACCTCGGCAATCGTCAGCGTTTGAGGCAGCCGCTTCTTGACTTTTGGAGAATCGATGTCGATGGTCGGATTATCGTCGACAATGCCTTGTGTTGTCAGATAGTTGTAGAAGGACTTGATGGCGGCGACCTTGCGAGCGATNNGAATACCTGTACTCTTGCTGCAGGTGCGACAAGAAGGCAAGCAGTTGCTCTTCCATGGCATTCTACTCCCTGATCGGTAGCGGAATAGAGTTATCATTGCTTTCGAACTGGAGGGAGCTGGGCCGTGGCGGGCAGCCAATTACAATACATCTCCTCTCGAATTACCAGTTGCGGCCTCATCAGAAAAGCCAGGGAGCTTATCGCACCCTGCGCAGCGCCTTTCAGATTATGTCATGCAACTCCCAGAAATTATAACACTACTTTTCATAATATCAAATGCCTGTTTGCAATTTTTCAGGTAGCATCGGTAGTGATTTCAAGTCAAATTGGCGCCGCTTGCGCGCGCGTCAGCCCAATTTTCCATTTAAACCCACAGCTTATTTTCCATATCTCAAAGGAGAGCCTTATATGAGTTCCCAACGACCTGTGCACACTATTATAGCCGGGGCAGCCGGCCGAGATTTTCACGACTTTAATACGGTATTCAGAAATGACGAGAGCCACCGCGTCGTGGCCTTTACGGCTACGCAGATACCCAACATCGAAGGGCGACTCTATCCGCCTGCGCTCTCCGGCCCGCTCTATCCGAAGGGCATTCCCATCTATCCGGAAAGCGAACTGACCGATTTGATTCACAAGCATGATGTGGATGAGGTCGTCTTCTCCTATTCGGACGTGTCGCATGAATATGTCATGCATCTCGCTTCCAGGGTACTTGCCGCCGGGGCGGGGTTCCGTTTGCTTGGCCCCAGCGCCACGATGCTGAAGTCGATCAAGCCGATCGTCTCTATTTGCGCCGTCCGTACCGGGAGCGGCAAGAGCCAGACCTCGCGCAAGGTTCTGGATATTCTGAAGAACGAATTGGGTTATCAGCGTGTTGTGGCGATTCGTCACCCGATGCCCTATGGCGATCTGGCGGCACAGGCGGTTCAGCGTTTTGCCAGCCATGCCGACATGGATGCGGCGCAATGCACGATTGAGGAGCGCGAAGAATATGAGCCTTACGTCGATCGTGGTGCGGTGATCTTTGCCGGCGTCGATTATGAGGCGATCTTGCGCAAGGCCGAAGAAGAAGCGGACGTGATCATCTGGGATGGAGGGAATAACGATCTGCCCTTCTATAAACCTGATTTCCACATCGTCGTGGTTGACCCCCACCGGCCGGGCCACGAGCTGCGTTATCATCCGGGCGAGGCCAATCTGCGCATGGCTGACGCGGTGGTCATCAACAAGATCGACACGGCCGACTCGGCGGGTATTAACACGGTGCTGGGCAACATCCGTGCCGTCAACCCATCGGCCATCGTTGTGCGCGGCGCATCACCGCTGTCGGTCGAGAACCCCGACGGTATCCGTGGCAAGCGCGTGCTGGTGATCGAGGACGGCCCAACGCTGACCCACGGCGAAATGGCCTACGGGGCGGGCGTTGTGGCGGCTCAACAGTTTGGTGCGGCCGAGATCATCGACCCGCGACCCTACGCGGTGCGAACTATTGCCGATACCTACCGCAAGTATCCGAACACAGGGCCAATTTTGCCCGCGATGGGTTATGGTCGCGAGCAGATAGCCGACCTTGAAGAGACCATTAACCGCACGATGGTCGATATGGTCATTATCGCTACGCCGATCGATTTGGGACGACTGGTCGACATCGACAAGCCCAACCAGCGCGTCCGCTATGAATTGCAGGAGATTGGCCGGCCTGATCTGGCCGACTTGCTGAAGGAGCGATTCGGCCGCTAGAACAGGGACGCCCGCAACGGCGCGAAGCTGCGCCGATGTTCGGAACATGGACCCAGCCGGCCGAGCGCCGCCAGGTGCTCGGCCGTGCCGTACCCTTTGTGGCGCTCAAAGCCGTAACCGGGCGAGCGCTTTCCTAACTCGACCATATACCGGTCGCGGCTTACCTTGGCCAGAATCGAGGCCGCGGCGATGGTGAGGCTGCGGCTGTCGCCGCGCACGACGGGCCGTTGCGGCAACTTTCCGCTCACCAGCCGCAGAGGACCGTCGACCAGCACGGCCTCGGCCGCCGGCAAGAGGCTGCCCACGGCCTCGTTCATGGCCTTGCGTGTGGCTCCCAGGATGCCGTATTGGTCAATCCATTCGGCCGAGGCCGTGCCAATCGAGTAAGTTGCCGCATAGTCACAGATCAACGGGAAGAGCCGCTCGCGGGTTATGGGGGAGAGGCGTTTGGAGTCCTGTATCTCTGCCACAAAGTCCGGCCTGCAAGCGTCATCGATTGGTAGCATAACGGCGGCGGCGACCACCGGCCCGGCCAACGCCCCACGCCCGGCCTCATCGACGCCGGCGACCCAGACCACGCCGAATTCCGCGGCAAATGTGCGCTCGATTTCCAGATTAGGGAGATGTGTGGGGCCGGGCGTGGCCATTGATTACCGGGTTTTATGGAGTGCCGGATCAGGTTCGGTGCGGCGATCGTAGCGGCCGGTCCAGCCATTGTAGCGAATGCGCAAGACCTCGCGAATCATGTTGACCGTGTCGCGCACGGGACTCACCCGACTATTCTCGCCATAGTACCAATGGACAGGCACTTCGACGATCCGGTAGCCGCGTCGCAGAGCGATGAAAAGCAGCTCTACGTCGAACGCCCAGCCGTCGATGGTCTGGTTGGGCAGGATGTCGAGGGCCACATGTCGACGAAAACATTTGAAGCCGCATTGGGTATCCTCGAAGCCGGGGATGGCGAGCACTTTCACGTAGAAGTTGAAGACTCGACCCATGAAGTGACGATAGTGCGGCTCGTTATAACGCACCGCGCCCGGGGCTTCGCGGCTGCCGATGGCGACGTCATACTCCCCGGAGAGCGGCGGCAGGAACTTGGCGATCTCTTCCACCGGCATTGAAAAATCGGCGTCGGCCATGAAGAGATATTCGCCTTTGGCGGCCAGCATCCCTGTCCGCACGGCAGCCCCTTTGCCTTGAGTCATCTCGTCAATGACGTGAAGGTAGGGGCGGGTGGCGGCGAACTCGCATGCTATCTCGCCTGTGTTGTCCTTACTGTTGTTGTTGACGATGATGATCTCAAAAGAGTAGGGCTGGGCTTCGAGAAACTCGAATACCGACGGAAGCGTTGTGGGTAAACGTTCACCTTCATTGTAGGCGGGGATGATCAGACTCAGGAGAGGTGTTGGTGCGCTCATACTGCGATTCGCCTTGCGGCCGTGGACGGAAATTTGAAGACTTCACTTCGAAAAGGCGAAAAAACAAGTGTATCTGCCCTATAAAACCTCGTCAACCTGGCTCAGGCGCGATTCAAGGGTTTGGTCGTCAATGACGCGGGTGGCCTGGATTTTTCGGCGTGCCGGCCACATTCGGAAGAAACCGAAAAGTCCGGCCAGCTGGCCGCGCAGCCTGGCCCTGGCGGCCGGCCCGCGCCAGGCGCGCAACGCTGTGGCGCTAATGTGCCATTGCGCCCGCAGGATGTCGGCCGCGTGGCGACGCAACAGAGAGCCGGGGTAGTTCTTCCAGATTACGTAGAGGAAATTGCGGCCATCATGGTAACTGCCGGTGACGCCGCTTCCGCCGGATGCTTTCAGTTTGTGATAGACAATCGCGCCTGGAGCATAGATGACCTCCCATCCGGCCAGATGCGCTCGCCAAGCCAGATCGATATCCTCACAGGAGAAGAAGAAGGCGTCGTCGAGGAAGCCGATCTGCTCCACCATAACCAGACGGTAGGCGGCCGCGCCGCCGCACGCGCTGAAGACCGACTCTTCCCGGTCATATTGGCCGCGATCCGCTTGCCAGACCCCTCGATTGCCCGGAAGACCATTCACGCGATAGTAATCGCCCGCGGTGTGGAAGTGGTCGCGTTGGTCGAATAGCAGCATTTTGCCGGCGACGATGCCCACCTGAGGGTGTCGCTCGAAGGCATCGACGAGGACTTCGATCCAGCGCGGATCGGTCTCGGTGTCATTATTCAGCAGGCATACGAACTCCCCCCGGCTGGCCGCATAACCGGCATTACATGCCCCGGTAAAACCGCGGTTCTCACCCAGCTCGATGAGAATGACCTCGGGGAATTCCTCGCGCACGTATTCCTGCGAGCCGTCCGTTGAGCCGTTGTCGACCAGGATCACCTCATGATCGGCAAATGTCTGGCGTCGTAGCGATGTCAGGCAATCATGCAGATGGTGGCGGCCGTTCCAGTGGGGGATGATGACCGACACGCGCGGGTGGTTATGATTCGTCACGTGAGTCCAGTTGGAGATAGTCCGCCAGCGCTTCTTGCCACGACCGCAAAGCGATACCAATGGCCGCGCCGTTGCGGTTGTGCAACGCGCCGAAAGGCGGCGGACTGGATGAGCGGTTGAAGGCGCCGCTGAGGATGGGTGTATTGGTTACGCTCGTGAGTTTAGCCAGTCTCAAAATTTCATTGGCGAAGGCCCAGCGCGAGCATGAGCCTTCGTTGACGAAATGGTATGTACCATACTGCTCGGTTGTAATTAGTTGGGCGATGGCTTCGGCCAGATCGGCGACATAGGTCGGGTTGCCGATCTCGTCGGTCACGACGCCAACCGCGCCGGATTCGCGCGCGCGGCGCAGAATGGCGTGGACGAAATTGCGGCCGCCCGGAGCATAGAGCCAGGCGGTGCGGACGATGTAATAGCGATTGAGCAGGGAGCGCACGTGCGTTTCGGCCGCGGCTTTTGATACCCCGTAGGGATTGCGTGGGGAAAGTGGCATCCACTCTTCATAGCCGGCAGGATCGTCGCCCGAGAAGACCTCATTGGTGCTGATGTGAACCAATGGAATATTCGCCGCCTGGCAGGCAAGGGCCACGTTTTGCGTTCCCAGCGCATTAACTCGATGGGCCAGGAGTGGATCCCTGGCGCAGCCATCGACATTTGTATAGGCTGCGCAATGGATGATCAGGTCCGGCCGTGAGCTGTCGACTGCCTGTCTGAATATCTTTCGATCAGTTATGTCAACTTCCGGCAGATCGACCAGGATCAGGGTATGGCTGGCTAAAGCGTTCTTTAATGCGTGCCCCAATTGACCCAGGGCGCCGGTGATGAGAATATGCATAGTCTGTAATTGTGGTTTGCCCGACGCAAGTTGTCAATTGAGAGTCGTCCAGGCGATGCTATCCCGTCGGGATGCCGTCGCATGCTTGACAGGAAGTGACTTAAACTCAATACTTGAGCCTCGGCATAGGCTGTCCGAGCGAAACCAATGCGAATCGACGTCCTCACCCTTTTCCCTAACATGATCTCCGCCTATCTGGGCGAGAGCATTCTGCAACGTGCCCGGAAAGCGGGGTTGCTCGATTTGAACATCCATAACATACGGGATTATGCCGAAGGCAAACACCATGTGACTGACGAACCGCCCTATGGTGGCGGGGGTGGGATGGTGCTAAAACCGCAACCGATATTCGATGCCGTTGAAGCGGTTGTCGGGGAGAGAAACGAGCCGCGTCCCAAGATTATTTTGCTCTCGCCCCAAGGTAGGCGGTTTGATCATGATGTGGCTGTTGAATTGGCAAACGAACCCTGGCTGCTCTTTCTTTGCGGCCGATACGAAGGTGTCGATGAGCGGGTTCGCGAGCATCTGGTGGATGAGGAGATATCCATCGGCGACTATGTTCTCACCGGCGGTGAATTGGCGGCGCTGGTGGTGATCGACGCGCTGGCGCGCCACATGCCGGGCGTATTGGGCGATGAACACGCGGCCCAACAGGATAGCTATGCCAATGGCCTTCTGGAAGGGCCACACTACACGCGGCCGGAGATATTCCACTCCTGGGCTGTGCCGGAAGTGCTGCGATCGGGTCACGCCGGGCACATCGAACGCTGGCGGCGCGAGCAGGCGCTGCGGCGAACCTGGGAGCGGCGACCGGAGCTTCTATTGACGGCCGATTTGGATGAGGCCGATCGACAATTTCTGATGATTCTCGCACGCGAGATGGCGGAAAAGATATGATGAACACGGGAAGAAGGGTTAGTGACTCACGAATCACATTGACCCAGGCGATGGGCGTGACTGAGGCAAATGTCCTCGGCAATGTCCACGGCGGTGTTATTATGAAGTTGTGCGACGAGGCGGGCGGCATGGCTGCTATTAAACACGCCCGGCGACCGATGGTGACGGTGGCGGTTGATTCCATGAGCTTCCACTCCCCGGTCCATATCGGCAATCTTCTGACTGTGAAAGCCGAGGTCACGTGGGTCGGCCGCACCTCGCTCGAAACCCGGCTGGTTGTGACGTCTGAAGACATCGTTACCGGTCAAATAACCCACACCAACACGGCTTACTACGTCTATGTCGCCCTTGGCGAAGACGGTAACACGGTCGAGGTTCCTCGACTTATCTGCGAGACGGATGAAGAAAAGAGACTCTGGGAGGAAGGGGCGGCCAGACAAGCCTTGCGCCTGGAGCGTCGTCGCCAGGAGCGGCCGATCTCGATCGTGAACAATGGCCAATAAGGGATTGCCTGGCGCTATGTCTGATTCTGTTCGATTAAATACCCTGTTTCTGGGGCTGACGGCCATGTTCGTGGGCTATTTTCTAACGTGGCTTCCCGGCCCGGCCGCGGGCTTGCAAATTATCGGTCTTGAGATGGGGGAGTGGATTAAATTCCTGGGTGTTGGCGTGGGCCGCAACTGGTTCTACCTGCCGCCAATCGCGATGGGCGCGATCGTGGCTCTGCTGGCGGCTATGTGGTCCAATGACGATTGGCGCACCTGGCTGACGCGGTTGCTGGCGATTGCGATTGCGTTGCTGGCATTTCCGGCAATCGCCGCCATCCAAATGGAGCCTCGAAGTGAGTGGCTGGCCCGATTGATCGCGATCGGCGTTGTAGTCGTCATTGCCATTGGCGGGAGCTTGATTAAGCGCCGCGACAGCGCCACGCGATGGGCATGGTTAACTATTGCGGTGTTTGCCTTTCTGGGAGGGGTTCTACCGACGGCTCAGTATTTCCTGGTGCGGCCGATTGTGGAAAGTATTCTGAAGCAAAACCTCGGCATTGGAATCGGGGTTTGGTTAAATCTGGCCGGTGCATTGCTCATCGACATGATGGCGCTCTACGAGATAGGCCAACAAGCAAACAAAAAGGACAGTCGCTGATACAGTAACTGTCCTTCTGGTTTGTAATTAGTGACCGGGGAGACTTAGGAACGCATGCGGCTGTTGATGTAGAAGACCGCTTCACCTACAGTCGTGATCTTTTGAGCTTCCTCGTCCGATATCTCGCCTTCGAATTCTTCCTCAAAGGCCATAATCAACTCAACGAGGTCAAGCGAATCGGCCTCAAGGTCTTCGCGAAAGCGTGCTTCGGGTACAATCTGGTCCTCGTCTGCGCCGAGCAAATCGACGATTATCGCGCGAACCCGTTCTTCAGTGTCATTCATTGACTGCCTCTCCTTCAAGGTCATTTTTTCTTGTTGCGTCGCCGATGGCGACCGTCTTGTTGTTATATATTTAATTATTTCCAAGAGAACTTTGGAAAAAACCGACTGTGCTTCACTGGTAAGCCCAGCGATAACAACCTGCGATTGTAGAACTTACAGACAGAATGTCAAGTCCTCAGGTCGGCCCTTAACCACATTTCAATCTGTCACATTAAACACAGACATTCGGGTTTAGTTGCGTTATTCTATAAATCAGGTCGAACGTTTTCCGCAACCCTCGGGTTCAGGCAACGTAGTAGAAGAATAGAGCGAGTTGCCGGCTATTGACTGATGGACAAATGTGTTTTCCGGTGACCGCGAATTATAATTAGGAGATAACCATGAACGAAAAACGACTTACTCGTGTTGAGGAAGGCAAGATGATCGCCGGCGTCTGCACCGGCCTGGCCCAATATCTGGGGGTGGATGTAACGGTTGTGCGCTTGATTTTCGCTTTGCTGGCGCTTTTTGCCGCCGGTGGAGTTTTGCTTTATCTCATCTTATGGCTGATTATGCCGATGGAATAAACTGTCAGGCCGATTCGATTGCCGCGCAAGGTGTTTGCGCCTATACTAAGTTCGGGGTGGGGCGGTGGTAAAATATTTTTACCACCGCTCTTATATTTCCGGCAGGTATTATGGAGTCACTTTTTGCATTCATTCCTGAGGACAGGCGAATAGCACTCGCCGAAGGTCGCGGCTTGCCGGATCGCACCAGCGGCTCTGTGGTTTTCGCTGATATTTCGGGCTTTACGCCGCTGACGGCCGCCCTGGCCCAGGAGCTGGGTGTCCAACGCGGCGCTGAAGAAGTCCTCAACCAGATCAATCCCGTCTACGAAGCCATCATCGCTGAGCTTCACCGCTATGGCGGCAGTGTGATGGGCTTTGCCGGAGATTCCATCACTTGCTGGCTCGATGGCGACGACGGTCGGAGAGGGGTTGCCTGCGCGCTGGCCATGCAGGCGGCAATGCGGCCATTTGCGACAGTCCTGACTCCCGCCGGAACGGCGATCACCCTGGCGATTAAAGTGGCCGTAGCTGCCGGCGCGGCACGAAGATTTGTCGTCGGCGATCCCGACATTCAATTGATCGATGTGCTGGCCGGCCATACGCTGGACCAGGTGGCGAACGCCGAAAAACTGGCCGCCAAAGGTGAAGTCGTCGTGGGAGAGGAAGTTGCCCGCGCGTTGGGTGATGCGGTTCAAGTAGCCGAGTGGCGAAAAGCGTTTGGCGATGGCCGATTCGCCGTCATAGAGAATCTTATTCATTGGCCGGAACTCACCCCTTACTCAACCCTGCTTGAACTGGGCTTGCCCGAGGACGAGGCCAGGAAGTGGTCACTCCCTCCGGTATATAGTCGACTAAAAAGCGGCGCGAAATTTCTGGCGGAACTACGGCCGGCTGTTGCGCTGTTTCTGAAATTCTCCGGGATTGATTACGACAACGATGAGGACGCCGGCCGCAAGCTGGATGCCTATGTGCGTTGGCTGCAGACTACCACACAGAAGCAGGAAGGCTTCCTCATCCAGGTGACAATTGGCGATAAGGGCAGTTATGCTTATTTCACCTTCGGTGCGCCCCTGGCCCATGACGACGACAGCATTCGGGCTGTAGCGGCGGCGCTCGACTTGCAGCACGTCCCTCCGGGCCTGGATTTCATCAGCGATGTGCAGATTGGCATCAGCCGCGGCCGCGTGTGGGCAGGTGAATGCGGCGCACGGATACGTCATACCTACGGCGTTATGGGCAACGAAGTGAATATGGCTGCCCGTCTGATGGGCAAGGCTGCTCCCGGCCAGGTTCTCGTGAGGCGACGCGTGGCCGAGGAAGCCCGGGCATTCCAGTTTCGCCAGTTGGGTCT
>JRYI01004329.1_pt1 | contig 19180 bp, 19 predicted proteins | sample 235361 | NCBI WGS metagenome assembly JRYI01 (sample SAMN03074212, study PRJNA261471) | activated sludge metagenome | biome: Common Effluent Treatment Plant; feature: Wastewater; material: Activated sludge; isolation source: activated biomass in a lab-scale reactor treating industrial wastewater at...
TGCTTGGCGATGTCCATGGAGATGAAGTGGACCATGAGCACGTCGACCGGCTCCGACTCCAATAGCTTGAGCGCCCAGCGGGTGTGAGCGTCGATGAGGTCGTAGATATCGGCGATGAATTCGGCCTCGTTGCCCGCCTTGTACTGGATGTTCGGTGCGACGCGGTAAGGCCCTAGTTCCCCTTCGTAGCGACTGATGAGATCGGCCGGGTGGCTGATGATGGCGTTCTTGGGGCTGAGGATGTCGGTGACCATGAAGCCGTTGACTTCCTGCGGTGGGTAGGTCACCGGCACGTTGAGCACGCCGACGCGATAGCCCATGTCCGACAGCCGCCGCCAGAGGGTGGGTTGCCGAATCTGGGTCGAATTGACGNNCAGGAAGCCGTCGCGCGCCCAGGGTTTGATCAGGTCGAAGGTTGCGCCGTCGAAACCGATGATGAGAAGGGTCATTGTATCGTTTGCAGCGTGGGTAGCGGTGTACCAGTTGCCTCGCTATACAACACGTCCGGATCAAGGTCAACGCCATTTGGCCAAACCAAAGTTTTAGCTACGGGGTCAACTGTGACCTGAGCGAAATAGTCAACATCTTCCAATGGAGTGAATACGCCGCCGCGGCCGCGAACACGTGACCTTAAATCTATGTCTGCCTCTTCACCATTTGTAAAATTCAGATGCAAAACATAGTCTCGAACATGTTGAACGTGGGTGATTCTTGGAAACATGGCGCTCCTCGGATTTCTAATCAAGCGGCTCAATCCTTAACGTTGTTCGATTGACTTCAAGCCGTTTCCAGTTATCCATTAGTTCTTGCTGATGAATGGCCGCCCATTCGATAACCATTGAGACTGCCCTTCTAGGCAATTGCCCGTTCAGAATTATGATCGGGTCAATACCCACCTGCATTTCATATTGTCCATATATGGCATGAAAGTGAGGTGGCGGATGATCATCATAATACATTCGGATGATGATACCGAAGAAACGACTTAACTCAGGCATATGCCCATTATATCATGCTGGAATATGGAAGGGCGTGAATACTGTGGGAGTTAAGAATCGACTCTTTTATTTCGGGCGCGAATCATTCAACCGGCGAAAAAGCTGATTCATCGTCCGCCCGGCCGACTATTTCCCGCACCCGATACACCCGCAAATCCTGCGTCTCATAATACGTGCGCACCGTTAGTTCGGCGATGAGACCCATGATGATGAACTGGACGCCGATGATGACCAGCAGCACCGCCAATAATAACAGCGGCCGATCACCGATGGTCATGGCGTTGAAGCCTTCGATGCCGCCGGTGATGCCTGCCCAGAGCTTGAGCACGGTCAGATAGCCGCCGATGAGCGCGCCGAGAGCAAAGAGGATGATCCCCCAGCGGCCAAATAGCTGCATCGGCCGGTCGCCATATTTGCGCAGGAAGTGGATGGTGAACAGGTCGAGGATGACGCGGAAGGTGCGCGAGAGGCCGTACTTCGACGTGCCGGCCACGCGGGCGCGGTGATTGACCGGCACCTCCGACATGGTGAACCCGGCGAAGCTGACCAGTTCGGGGATGAAGCGGTGGAGTTCGCCGTAGAGATGCAGGTCGCGGACGACTTCGGCGCGGAAGGCGCGCAACGAGCAGCCGCGATCTTTCAGCCGTACGCCGCTGGTGCGGGCGATGAGCCAATTGGCGACGCGCGACGGGAAGCGGCGCACCAGATCGTCTTGCCGGTTTTCGCGCCAGCCGTTGACGACATCGTAGCCCTTGCCCAGTTCGGCCAGCAGCGCGGGGATGTCGGCCGGGTCGTTTTGACGGTCGGCGTCGAGGGTGACGATAACGCGGCCGCGGGCGTGGTCGAACCCGGCGGCGAAGGCGGCCGTCTGGCCGTAGTTGCGCCGGAAACGGATGGCGACGATGTGGTCATCTTCGGCCGCCAGTTCCGTGAGAACGGCGAAGCTGCGGTCCTTGCTGCCGTCGTCGATGAAGATCGCCTCATAATCGAGGCCCGTGCCGCCGAGCGCGGCGCGAATCTCGGCCGCTAATGGGTGTAGATTCTCTTCCTCGTTGTAGACGGGAATGACGAGACTAAGACCTTTTTGTGACGATGCTGGGGGAGAAGGAGTCAATCGAGTTCAGTCTCCAGCCATCGAAGGTTGCGGCACACTTGCCAGAACATCCAGATACCACCACCATTCTTCCGGAGATGCTGCCGATTCGTTGCGCCATTCGGCCAGATCTGCAACCTGAGCGATTGACCGGTGGAATTGTTCGGCATTGTGGAGAAGATGTTGATCGGCATACAGCAATCGACTTTGTTGTTCGGAGTTCAAATCCGACAACTCTGCTGCAATTTGGCTGCGAGTCAATAACATGTCTAGATGCTCCATGCCACTCACATCGGGGAAGCGAACGTCGGTTTCATATTGGGTTAGCCACTGTTCAATCTGCGTCATCTCATAACCTCATTCATCAGACCCACGAATCGAAATGGCTCTCGTTGCAAATAGGCGTCAGGGTTCTCGACGATGAACGTTGTCTCCATTGTGCCGTCAAAAGTGGCGATCACTAACCACACCTTCTCATTAACCCTGGAAGTAACCGCCAGATAGGCCGATCCTCCCATATAGTATACATAGATTGCCGCATCTTTGAACTCCAGCAATTGGATGATAAGCTGATTGTAATCCGCCAGCGTGGCGTCTGTCGGCAAATGACCTCTTACTTTTCGTTTCAATAAATGGCGAGAGGCTGCCCCCGGTTTCCAAACTACTTCATTTCGAAGCTGTTGGATTAGGCTTGGGATCACCTCCAGAAGTTCGGATTCGGAACGCATCAGGCCACATACCCCAGATCGCGCAACTTCTGCATGACCAATTCCTCTTCGGCGTCGGTGTAGATGGCATCGCTGCCCGCGCCATCGCCGGGGCCGGCTTGCGAATAGGCGATGGGGTTGGCCTCATTGAAGGCATCGGTGAAGGCGTCGGTCAGGACGCGGCCGTCCATGTATTGCGGCACGGGCAGGCCCAGGTAATGAAGGATCGTCGGCGCGGGGTCCAGCAGACTGGCCCCTTCCAGCTTCGCACCAGGGCGCACGCCCGGCCCGCGCAGGCCGACGACGCCCTCCATGTGATGGTGGCCGGTCTGGCCGGTGCTTGGCTCAATGATCCGGTTGGAACCGAAGTCGGCGTGGCCGAAGGAGACGTACTTGGCCCGGTCGGTGTGGAGCACCAGGTCGGGCAACCGCGCCGCGCTGATGCCGTGGAACACTTCCTCGCGGCGGTAGACAACAGGCACGACCTGGCTGTTGTCCTCCGGATCGCGCAACTCTTTGGCCCTGGCGATGATCTCGTCGCGCACGCTCTCATACTCCGCCGGGTCGACCGCGCCCTGCGGCCGTTGGCCTTTCACGTTCAGGTAGACCTGGCCGAAGTTGCCGACGGAGAAGGCTTTGGTACGCGACCAGTCGACGTCGTTGAACGACAGGAAGAAGCGCCGCAGCGTCTTGCCGCCGCGGCCGCGCTTCACGTTCTTGCGCATGTCGCTGAGGCCCAGCGCCGTCAGCCACTTCAGGGCGTTGATTGGCGTCACGCCGAGCTTGAAGGCGGCGCGCTTGAGCCGGCTCATCGGCGAGCGCTTGAAGACCAGCCAGCCGTTGTCGGCCAGCCAATTGTTGATGTGGAAGAACTTGTGGAACGGGCCGAAGCCGTGGTCGGAGAGGACGATGACCAATGCCTCTTCCGGCACCAGCGCCACCATCTCGCCCAGCAGGCGATCGACGGTTTCGTAATAGTCGAGGATGTCGGGCAGGACGCGCGCGGCCATCTCCGGGTCGTGCATGGGATGGGAGTCGTCGACGAGATGCCAGACCTCGTGCTGCAAATTGTCGGTCGTCTCCATGACGTAGACGAACAGGTCCCAAGGCTTTTCGCGCAGCAGGTATTGGACGTTGCGCGCCCGATCGATCTCCAGTTGCTTGCAGGCGCGGACGAAGACGGCCGGGTCGACGCCGCGCCCTTTTTCCGACATGCGCAGCGGGAACGGGCCGCAGGCGTCGAGCAGTTCCTGTTTGAGTTCCGGCGGCCAAGTGTACTCGCTGTCGGGGCTGGGCGTCAGGAAGGAGCAGAGCATGAAGCCGTTCATCGGCCGCGGCGGGTAGGTCATGGGCAGGCTGACGACGCCCACTTGCTTGCCGGCCGCCCCGGCGATCTGCCACACGGCGGGCACGGCGACGGTCAGACCATTGGACACGCGAATCTCATAGCTGTCCTGGGTCGGGTAGGTGAAGTCGATCAGGCTGTGCTGGCCGGGGTTGGTGCCGGTGGCGAAGGACGGCCAGGCCGAGGCCGAGACGGGCGGGATGGTCGAGCGCAACCGGCCGCCGGCTCCCTCGGCCAATAGCCGGGCGAGATTGGGCAAGCGGCCCTCATCGAGCCAGGGTTGCAGCAGATCAAAGGTGATGCCGTCGAGACCGAAGACGGCGACTTTTCGTTGGGTCATGGGTCATGGGTCGTGGGTCGTGATTGTATAGGACTGACAGGTTGGCGAACAGGAGTTCGCTCCGACCTGTCAGGTCTGATGTGTTAGAGTTGCTCCGCCTCCGGCGGGCGGGCGAAGCTCAGGATGCTGCGGAAGGCATACATCAGGCCGCCCAGCAGGCCCGCGCTGAAGCGCAGGAAGTAGAAGGCCAGCGACATGGAGACAGCTGTGGCCGCCGGAACGCCGACCGGGACGAACAAGAACGTGTAAATTCCTTCACGCAGGCCGAGCCCGTTGAAGGTGATGGGCAGCAAATTGATGATGGCGATGATGGGCACGAACAGGGCGAAAATGCGGAAGGGCAGATGGACGCCGAGCGCCAGGGCGANNTAGCGATGAATGGTGTTGACGAGGTTTTCGATCTTGTTGTAGAAAGGCAAACCGGGCGCTTTGGGGTAGAGGCGATTGAGCAGCCCGATTGGGTTCGCCCAACGGGCGATGAAGAAAGCCAGCGGGATGCCCACGGCCGTCACGATGATCAACACCCACAGGATCCACGGCAGATCAAGCGTCATGGCGTGGACGGATAAGTTCCACATCAGCGCAATCAGGGCCACGAGCGATGATCCGACCAGACCGGTGATGCGCTCCATCAGCACGGAGCTGAGGGCCTCGGCACCGTGGCCGTGGCTCTGCCGCAAACTGACGACCTTCACCAAATCGCCGCCGAAGCCGGAAGGGATGAAGTTGTTGGCGAAGAAGCCGATGTAGTAAAGATAAGTCAGATAGCCGAGGCTGGGCTTGTCGTTGAGAGCGCGCAAGAGGATGTACCAGCGGTAGGCGCGGATGACCGCGTTTAACTGGAAAAGCAGAAAGGCGAGGGCATACCATCCCCAATGGATATTGGCGAGAGTCTCCATGACCTCGGCCAAACCGACCTGGCGCAACAGCCAGACCAGCAGGATGATGCTGAGCAGGATTTGGGAGAGGCCGAACAGCTTCTTGCGGTTGGCCTTCAGGAATTTGCCCATAACCCCCGGATTATAGCACAGGGACGATTGACCGTCGCATGACCGGAGCGCCGGTTGGCGGACGGATATCCTACTGATTCTCGATGGAACGACGAAGATCGGCATGGGTCGCGCGCGCCCAGGTCCTGACGTTCTCCACGTAGTCGCCGGCCCCGGCAGCCACCACATCGGCGGCCGTCATTGTCCAACGGATCGGCCGGTCGTAAGCGCCCTGATTGCCGGGGCGGGCCGTGATCGACCAGTCGCGCGCCCCCGAAGCTACCCGCCCGCTGTTCTTCTTTCGGGCTTCTTCGGGGCTTAGGCCGTGCTCGATGAAGTCGGCCAGCAATCCCCGCGCGGTAGCCAATCCCTCGGCCGAGTAGAGGCTGGGGTGTTGCAGGTGATAGCACAGTACCATCAGGTGATGTACCTCGCCTCGCGTCGGGTCTTCGCTCTCCCAGAAGAGCATTTGATGGAAGTGGTCGCGGCAGGTTTGTTTGGCCGTCCGGCGCGCGCCACATTCGGGGCATATATCGATCATAATAAGATCTGGTTTTGTATCCCGTTTTGTACCTGATGCTGTATCCTAATCAGACAATAGACGGAAGCGAATCGATTAAAGTATACAAGAGGAGCGATAAACCATGAAAGCAATCCGTGTCCATAAGTTTGGCGGCCCCGATGTGCTGCAACTGGAAGAGATCGATGTGCCCGAACCCGGCCGGGGCGAGGCCCGGGTCATGCTGAAGGCGGCCGGCGTGAACTATGTCGATATCTATCAGCGCACCGGCCAGTATAAGATGGATCTCCCGTTCACGCCCGGCCGCGAGGGCGGGGGAGTTGTTGATGCCGTGGGGCCGGATGTCGACGAAGTTGCGCCGGGAGATTATGTGACCTTCGCCATGCATATCGGCGCATACGCGGATTACGTCGTCGTCCCGGCCTGGATGCTGGCGCCTGTGCCCCCCGGCATCGACATGATGTCGGCGACGGCGGCCATGCTGCAGGGGATGACGGCCCACTATCTGACCCATGACACCTACCCCATCAAGTCGGGCGACACCGTGCTTATCCATGCCGCAGCCGGTGGCACCGGCCTGTTGCTGGTGCAAATGGCCAGGATGCGCGGCGCGCGCGTCATTGGGGCCGTGTCAAGCGAGGAAAAGGAGAAGCTGGCTCGCGATGCGGGCGCGGATGAGGTCATCCGCTACACCGAGCGAGACTTTGAGGCCGAGGTGAAGCGCCTGACGGACGGCCGAGGCGTCAATGCCGTCTATGATTCCGTCGGCCGCGACACGTTTATGAAGAGCCTCGGCTGCCTGCGGCCGCATGGCTATCTGGTGCTGTTTGGGCAGTCGAGCGGCGCGGTTGCGCCTTTCGATCCCCAATTGCTGAACAGCGCGGGATCTGTCTACCTGATCCGGCCGTCGCTGCATCATTACACCCACGATCGCGCGGAGATTTTGCGGCGCACGGGCGATATCTTTGCCTGGTTGGGCGACGACCGCCTGAAGGTGCGAATCGACCAGACCTTTCCGCTGGAAGAAGCGGCCGAGGCCCAGCGCTTTTTGGAAGAGCGCCGGAGTAAAGGCAAGGTGCTGCTGGGCACACAGATGGGCCGGGAAATACAGGTGGGCCGGTTGGATCGCGCCATAGAGCGCGGAAGTGCGGTTGACGAAGCGGGATGGGAATCCTTCCCGGCCAGCGATCCACCTGCTTATTGATCGTGCATGGCGGCCGACGTGGGCATGGTTATTTTTTCAGTACCGACACCAGCCCCCACAAGCTGACCAGCGCCCACGTTCCTTCCAGCAACAGGAAGCCGTATTGCCGTTCGATGACGGCGATGACGGCCAACGTGCCGGAGCCGGCGAGATTCATCAGTTGATAGGCGGCGCTGTCGCGATTGAGCCGGTTGAACTGATTGGCGGCGAACGGAATGAGGATCAGCAGCGCGCCGACAACCGAAATAACCTGAATCATGGGGTGAATTCTCCTGTCTTGTGAGTAGTCACGCGATTGCGCATCTTGCGGCGCGCGGCAAACGTCATTGTTGGCGTAGCGAGAGCGCGGGCAGCCTGACGATGAAGGTTGTCCCGCGGCCGACCTGGCTCGCAACGCTGATCACACCGCCGTGGGCAGTCACCAGTTCATGGACGATGGCCAACCCCAGCCCTGAGCCGCGGCCGTGCTCGCCTCGCGCGCGGGATTTCTCCACCCGGTAGAAGCGCTCGAACACGCGTGGAATCTCCTCTTCGGGGATTCCCGGCCCGGTGTCACTGACTATTCCTTCGACCTGATCGCCGTTTATCCGACTTGCCAGATGCACGCTGCCACCCGCCGGTGTATGGGCCAGAGCATTGTCGGCCAGATTTGTGAAGATCTGTGCCAGCCTGTCGGGGTTGCCCGTGACCGGTGCTTCCCCGACGATGCCAAGTTGCAGGTCAATCCCCTTGGCGCGCGCGTTGGGCAACTGGCTGCGATGGACGTCGGCCAGAACGTCGTTCAAATCGACGGGGCGCATCGACATCGGCATCTGACCCGATTCCAGGCGCGCCAGATCGAGCAGTTCGTTCACCATGCGGGACATGCGGTTGGCTTCGGCATGAATGGTTTCGGCCGCTCGCCTGCGTTCTTCCGGGCCTTCGGCCGCGCCGTCGAGCAATGCCTGGCTCCAGCCTGAGATGGCTGTCAGCGGCGTTTTCAGATCGTGGGAGACGTTGGCCACAAAATCCCGTTGCGCCTGCTGGGTAGCTTTCACCTGGGCGGCCATGCTGTTGAAGCTGCCGGCCACGCGCCGAACTTCATCCGGCCCTTCCTGTGGGACGCGCTGGTCATAGTCGCCGCGCGCCACGGCCTCGGCCGCGCCGGCCAGCGTGCCCAACGGTCGGGCGACGGAGCGGGCGATGATCACCGCCAGCAGAACCGCCAGCGAAACCGCCAGCACGCCCGCATAAAGGAGCGGCCACAGGAAGTACTCGTTGAAAAACTCACCCGCGGTTGGCTCAGGCTGGGCATAGAAGATGAGCGCACGACCGAGCGCGGGGTCCGGCTCGGCAAAGACCAGCCACCGCGAGCCTTCGTCGTGGACGAACGTGCCGAAGACGCTGCCGCGCCCGACGTTGGCCAGCACCAGGGATTGCGGCCGATTCACGTTTGTCAGCCGGTCGCCGACCCAATCATCGCCGGTGGCGGTGTCGAAGACGATCTCCTCGGCGCCCATATCGACGACCAGAATCCGTACGTCAGCCTGTTCCGAGGTGGTATGGAGCAGGCCTTGCAACTCGGCACCGCCCGCGCCTGCCCCCCACAGTTGGAGCAGCTCTCTCTGGTTTGTTCGGCTAATGGCCGAGAGGCGCTCCAGTGACGGCAGCAAGCGGGCATCGGACACGCTGGCGAAGCCGAACAGCGAAACGGCGACGATCAGCAGGCCGACAAGAATGACGACGACGAATGACAGCAACAGACGGCCGCGCAACGTTCGGAGCATGGCATGAAGTTAGCGCAAAGGGGCAAAGACGCAAAGAGTTAGCAACGATGATTAAGGAGATCAGGAACCGGGTTAATGGACGGTCCGGCTCCTGATCGAGTCTAGATTAGCCGCTCGCGCGCTTTGGCGCTCAGGTAGTCCATCGTCCAGACCATGATGACGATGGCCAGAATGGCTGTGCCGGCAGCGCCGTATTGATTCAGGCTCACCCAAATGCGAAACTGCTGACCGATGCCGCCGCCGCCGACGAAGCCGATGACGGTCGACATGCGGATATTGATGTCCCACTGGTAGATGATGAAGGCCAGGAACGGGGGCACCAGTTGCGGGAAGATCGCGTAGACCAGGGACTGCATGCGCGTGGCCCCGGTCGAGGTCACAGCTTCAACCGGGCCATTGTCGATCTCTTCGATGGTTTCCGAGAACAACTTCCCCAGGTTGGGAATGTTGCTGAGCGCCAGCGCCAGCACACCCGCAAACGGCCCCGCGCCCACCCACGTGGCTGCGATGAGCACCAGGATCAGCGGTTCGATCGAGCGCGCGACGTTGAACGAGGTGCGAAAGCCGTAATAAATAGCCCGGCCGACAGGTGTGTCGCCCATGATATTGCGGGCCGCCAGGAAGCTGAGGGGAATGGCGAAAAGTGCGCCCAGTGTGGTGGCAACCAGGGCCATGAGCAAGGTGACTATCGATAGCCGGATGACTGTCCTGACGGTTTCGCTGAACTGGATGCGGCCGGCGACGTCTTCGTAAGTGATCTCGACTCGGGCCGGTTCGGTCTGGTCTTCTCCCATGACGACGATGGGGTTGATCGTCGTCTCCACCCGCAGGTTGCCGTCTTCATCGGTGTCGCAACAGTTCGACCGGACGCGCAAATAGCCGCCGTCGGGCAAGACCCAGCGCACCGAGACCGTGCGGTTGGGCGGCAACCCCGTGCCCTCGATGACCAACGGATCGCCAGGCTCCCCGCAGGCGGCGGAAAGCGAGATGGTCGGGTCGGCCGGCGTCGAGGCCTCGGCTGTGCCACAGGGCACAGTCAATGGGGCACTGACGGCTACTGTATTCGTGGGGCGGGTGAATATCTCCGGCGTGGCAAACTCGCGGGCGAGCGCCAGCCCCTGGGGCGCGCCCTTGACCAGCTCTATCAGCTCGATCTGGGCCACATTCCAGGACCAGATAAAGGTGGCGACGAAGCCGACGATGATGATCGTCTTGAGCACGGCACGAACAAGCGGGTTCGTGCTGGAGATGATCGGCCGTCCCTGGATGATCCGCTCGCGCAGCCAACTCGACGCAAAGTCGAGCACGGCGACGACGATGATGATGGCGAGGAGAGCCGTGGCCATGGCTGAGAAACGATTCAGCCGCACCCACTGGACTACGAGGAAGCCCAGACCGGCATCGCTCACGAGGCCGATGACCGTGGAGAGGCGCACATTGATGTCGAACCGGTAGAGTGTGAACGAGGTGAACGTGGGCAGAATCTGCGGCAAGACCGCGTAGATGACCATCTGTGGCCAACTGGCGCCGGTAGCTTTCACCGCCTCGATTGGCCCGGGATCGATGCTCTCGATGGCTTCGGAATACAGCTTGGCCAGCGCGGCCACGGTATGGAACCACAAGGCCAGGGTTCCGGCGAACGGGCCGAGACCCACCCACACGGCGAAGACGATGGCCCATAACAGCGTCTCGATGGAGCGGATGACGTTGAGAATGGCCCGCACGACATTGTAGATCAATACCGTGACGCGGTTTCCGCTCATCAGATTGCGGGCGGCCAGGAAGCTGACCGGCACGGCAAATATGACGCCCATGACCGTGGCCAGGAAGGCGAGAGCGATCGTCTCGCCGATCTTCTCGATGACCAGCGACAGAGTTTGCGTCGGTTGTAGCCTGCCCGACGGGATGCTCTGCACGGCGCGGACGGCATGGGTCAGCGTTTCGCCGGGGGCTGGCTGGGCGGTCAGGGGGACGGCCTGAGGGACGAGAAGCGTCACGTCAAAACGGCCGTCCTCATCCGCCTCGAAAAACACCACTTGGCCGTCGAACGTGGCCCGACGAGGGGATCCCAGCGGATCGATCCATTGCATCTGCCCCGATTCATTCGGCTCGAAGCCGACCCCCGTCACCTGCAACGAATCGCCGACCTCGGCGCAGGGGCTGCTCAGGATCAATTGGGGTGTGGTGGTCGCATCCCGGTTGGGGGCCGGCAAGGGATCGACACAAGGCACCATGATCGGCGTTACGCCGACCACCTCTTCCGTCGGGGTCTCAAACAGATCCGGGTTAAACAGGGAGCGCAGATAGGGGGTGACGTTGGGCAGTCCCGTCACCAATCGGGCGGGCCGCACCTCGGTGACGATGATCGCCGTGCCATAGAGGACGATGCCGATGAGCAGCAGCGACACGCCCCAACCCGGCACGCTTCCCTTCGCCAACCGATAGGCGTCGCGGGCGATCCAGACGAGCAGCAGGGCCAGCGGCGCCAGCAGCGCATAAGCCTGAGTCCATAAAACCAGACCCAACAAGGCAAAGAAGGTCAGAAAAAGAGCAAAGCCGCGAGCTTTATGACTGAGGATAATTTGGCCGCTGCCGGGGACGATTAGAGAAAATAGGGCAGGCAGCCAGGGACTGATAGATGGCTTGCTTTCAGATGGCATTAGACGGCGCTACCGATACCATCTCCGCCTCTTCGCCGTACACCTCTTTGAATTTTTCGGGCGTCAACTCGGAGGGGAGACCATCAAAGACCAATTCGCCCGCTTTAAGACCCACGACGCGGGTTGCATAACGATGGACGAGGTCCAGAAAATGAAGACTGCACAACACGGTGATGCTATCCTGCTGATTCAGCAGCTCCAGATAGCGCAAAATGGAGTGCGAAAGAACGGGGTCGAGGCTGGCGACAGGCTCGTCGGCCAGCAATAATTGCGGCTCCTGCATGAGGGCGCGGGCAATGCCGACCCGTTGCTGCTGGCCGCCGGAAAGTTGATCGGCCCGGTTGCCGGCCTTGTCGGCGATACCGACACGCTCGAGCGCGGCCAGGGCGCGGCGGTGGTCATCGGCCGAGAAGCGCCCGAAGAGGCTCCATACCGGATGCACATAGCCCAGCCGGCCGGTTAGCACGTTGGTCGCCACGCTACTGCGTTTCACCAGGTTGAAATGCTGGAAAATCATGCCGATCTGACGGCGAATTTGCTTCAGTTCGGCGCTGTTGGCTTCGGTGACGTTCCGGTCGTTCCAGAGGATTGTGCCGGACGTGGGTTCAATCAGGCGATTGATGCATCGGAGAAGCGTGGATTTTCCAGAACCAGAGAGACCGATGATGGTCAGGAACTCACCGTCTTCAACGTTAAAGCTGACGTTGTTTAGAGCGACAGTCCCGTTGGGGAATACCTTTGTCAGGTTCTTGATTTGCAGCACGACAATTCTCTTATTTCCCTGTCTATGAAAGAAATCCCGGCGGCTGTTGGGCCGCCGGGATTTCCGGATTCCAGACAGGGCTTATTGAGCCAACGATTCGATGTCGATGCCTGCGCGGCTCAGGTCGGCGCGGAACACATCGTAGAAGCTGTCGCTCGATTCGACGAGGCTCTCGATGTTATAGAGCGTGTTGAGCGCTTCCTGACCCTCGGGCGAGGCGGAGATGTCCAGCAGAGCGGCGACGATCGCTGTGCGCATCTCGGCGGGGAAGTCCTGGATGAAGGAAACGCTGTCGTTGGGGATGTCGCTGGTGGTGGCCAGCACGACAACTTGGTCAAGCACATCCGGGAACTCTTCCTCGATGCCGGTACGGGCGTCGGAGAAGGTGGCGCCGGCGTCGCAATCACCATTGTAGACCTGGGTCACGACATTGTTGTGCGAACCGGCCTCGATGGTCTGGCTAAAGTCCGTGTCGGGGTTGACACCTTCGGCGGCCAGCATGATGCGCGGGATGATGTAGCCGGAGGTCGAGGCCGGGTCGACCCAGCACATGACCTTGCCTTTCAGGTCCGCAATCGTGGAGATGCCGCTGTCGGCGCGCACGATGATCTGGCCGGCGTAGGTGGACGAGCCGAAGCGAGAGGTCGCCAGAGCCGCATCAACGCCGCACTGCTCGTTGGCCAGCACGTAGTTGAAGGTGTTCAGCCAGCCGATTTGGGCCTGACCGGCGCACATGGCCTCGCGCACGGAGGAGAAGTCGGTGCCGACGTTGGCCCTGACGACCAGATCGGTCCGCTCGCTCACCATCTGGGCCAGCGTGTCGCCGCTGGCGATGATGTCCTGCGTGTCACCGGATGGGACGAAGGACATGATGATGGGGTTCTCTTCGGTTCCCAGTCCCGGCTCGCCGCCGCACGCGGCGAGGGCGAACGCAAGAACGGCAACCATGCCAATCAATAACAATAATCTACGGGCGTTCATTCTTTACCTCCTCAGGTGGAAAAATTTGGAAAGGGCGTTGTTAAAAAAGGCGCTTGCCCTTCAATCATCTCATAGTGGATATCGAGGTTCCATACGAGATGTGAGAATGATAATTGTCTACGGTCGGATTGCCAACTATTAACGAGAAGGAAGATCATGGCCGGTGGCTGATTCACTCTCGCAAATCGGCGGCTGGGGCGTGGTAGCGGAAAGCCAGCAGCTTTCGCTCGTCGCTGTCGGCGAACTCGAATGTGGTGACGGATGCAGGCGATGGATAAGGCTCGGCTATGCCGCAATCAATCAGGCGCTTGCGCTGATCGGCGGACGGGGGAAGGTTGGCGGCCCAGAGCAGGGCAAAGGCGATGGGATCGGCGTGGCTGACGCCGACGACGTGCCGGCCCGGATGTTCCTGCCGGGCCAGGTCGAAGAACTTGAGCAGACGAGTCACGATGTCGATCGGCTGCTCATAGGGCGGGGCCACCTCATTGTAGAAATTCCAGTCGCGCTTTTCCATCTCTGTCGCCGCAAGGCCGTCGAAGCGGGAAAGGATCTCGTTGAGGAAGTCGCACTCCACGAGCGGCGCGTCGGGCGCGCAGCGCGAGCGGACGATCTCGGCCGTCTGGAAGGCGCGTAGCATGGGGCTGTGATAGACCGCCACCACTCCGGCATTGGCCAGATAATCCCCAGCGGCGGCGGCTTGCGCTCGCCCAAGTTCGGCCAGCCCAAACCCCGGCAGGCGGCCATAGTAGACCCCACCGGGATTATGAACCAACCCATGCCTGATTAATGAAACCTTCGTCATATTGTTGTCTGCCTCATATCTCTCGCGCGCTCAATTTGTATCCCCGCCCCCACACGGTTTCGATTTCGACGCCGCTGCCCGCCAGCCGGTCGCGCAGTTGGGCCACGTGGACGTCAACCGTGCGCGTCTGCCCGTGGTATTCATATCCCCACACCAGATCGAGTAACTGATCGCGCGAGAGAACCTGGTTGGCATGATCGATGAGGGCGAGGAGCAGATCGAACTCGCGGGCGCGCAGGGCGATCTCCTCGTCTCCGACGGTGGCCTCGCGGCTGGCGGGGTTGAGTGTGAGGCGGCCGAGGCGGCGCGGCTGATCGGGGCCGGGGCGCCCGCCGCTCGTGCGCCTGAGGATGGCCCGTACTCGGGCGACCAACTCGCGCGGGTTGAACGGCTTGGTCAGATAGTCGTCCGCGCCCATCTCCAGGGCGACGATCTTGTCGATGTCCTGATCGCGTGCGGTGAGCATGAGGATAGGCAAGGTGCTCTCGGCGCGAAGCCGGCGGCATACTTCCCAGCCGTCCATCTCCGGCATCATCAGGTCGAGCACGATCAGGTCCGGTGACCCGTTTCGCGCCAGTTCCAGCGCTTGCACGCCGTTGTCGGCCGTCTGCACGCGGAACCCTTCCTTTTCCAGGTACAGGCGGGCCAGGTCGCGGATGTTGGCCTCGTCGTCGGCGATCAGGATTGTAGCGGGCATATTTCAGGGCGCGGGGAAAGCGTCCGGTGAAGATCATTACGCGTGTCCTGGCTCCGGCATTGCCGGGGCCGCGGAGCCGGCCGCTTCCCCCGCAGATAGTTCCGTTATCGGACGTGGGCGATGCACTCGATTTCCACCAACCCGCCCTTGGGGAGCGCGCCGACCTCCACGGTGGAGCGGGCCGGAAACGGCTCCGGGAAGTGGCGAGCATAGACCGCGTTCATGGCCGCGAAATCGCCCATGCTCTGCAGGAAGACGGTGGTCTTGATCACGTGCGACAGGTCGGAGCCGGCCGCGACCAGGACGGCGCGCAGATTGCTCATCACCTGTTCGGTCTGCGCGGCCACGTCGCTGCCGACCATCTCGCCGCCGGCTGGATCGAGGGCGACCTGCCCGGCGGTGAAGATAAAGTCGCCGATGCGAATCGCCTGTGAATAGGGGCCGACGGCCGCAGGCGCGTCATTTGTGTGTACTCGGTTCTTTTCCATGTGAATCCTTTTTCCTCGATTGTGGTTATATGTTTTTCAACAATAGATCCCATTTGTCTTTTCGACGTTCGGCCGGCAGCAGCCACAGGGCTTCGCTATCCAACGACAAATCGAACTCGAAGTCCTCCAGATAGTCGGAGCGTTCGGCCTCGATGGTGACGATGACCAGTTCCAGTAATTTGCGGGCATCGGCGGGTGTCACGACGGCCGGCTCGAAGGCCGCCTCTTCCGGCGGTGCGGCGGCTTCCAGCGCCGGTTGCTCTTCCAGTAATGCTTCCACCATATCGCGCGCCTCGACGAGATCGCAGGCCCACGCGGGAATGCAGACGCGTCGCGGCTCGGCCCAGAACTCCCGGGCCGTCCTCTCGGCCGACTTGCCGGCCTGGGTCTTGCGTTTCAGGATCGTGACCCGGCCGAGATAGACCCAAAAGGGCAGCCAGGCGGACGGGTTCTCAATCGCCGATGCGGCGTATTGAGCGGATAGAATGTCCAGTCCGCCTTCGTTGATGGCGACCGCGCTCCGGCAGTTGGGGCACTGGACGACCTGGTCGTTCTGCCCGGGGGCCAGAGCCTGGTTGCAATTGGGGCAGCGCAATAGCAATAGTTTCATGGCCTCAGTCCTTCGCCCCCTTATTCCGGCTCATCTCCTCGATGTCCTCGAGCAGGGTCATGCCGGTCTTCATCATGCCCGGTAGATCCAGATTCGGCCCCGCCCCGCCAAAGAAGCCCTTGCCCGGCCCGGAGGCGGCCTTCTGGAATTCGTCGGGCTTGTCCTCAACTTCCTCACCATACCGGAATTGCCGGTAGCCATAGAGGATAAGGCCGATACCGGCGGCGATGGGCAGCAGCAGCGCCGCGAACCCGTCGTCGCTATCGGACATGCCGATGGCGGTCAGCACGGTGCCGTTGACGAGCACCAGGTTACCCACCGCCAGCCCAGCGACCAGCGCCGCCGCCCGATAGAGGACGTTGCCCGGCGCCTTGCCGTACATGACCTTCCCCTCGGCCGCGTCGATGACCACCTGGTAGACGCGATTACGATAGGAATAGCGGGCCAGCCAGACCGGGAAGTAGACCAGCGAGAACTCCGGTCGGAGCAGCTGGATGTTTTCGTAGTGGGTTTTTGTTTGCCTGGCGGCCGTCCGGCTGCGGTAGGTGAAGTGCGTCTGGGCTTCGTCGAGTGCCTCTGTGCGCGATTCCGTCGGCTCGAAGACCATCGCTTCGGCATGGAGCGCCTGGCTATCGAACGGCTGCAAATCGTCGCGCGAGATGACGATGCGGTGGACGCCGAACTCCGACACGTCGACCGCGGCGTCATTCCAGTGCATCGATTCGAAGACGTAATGCTCATCGGGCTTCGTCTCGTCCTTATCCTTGCGGACGCGGCCGAAGAGCCAGCCCGCGACGGTGGCCTCCACCCGCCAGAACGGCAGATAGACGATCAACATCTCATCGATTTTGGCCGCCCGGCTGAGGTTGCGCGCCTTGCGCATGCCGCCCAGGAAGCCGCGCACGCTCTTTTCCGCGGCGGCGCGGTCGATGCGCCGCGCTACCTGCCAGCGCCGCACGCCGCGCTCCCCTTGCACAAGCGAATGGAGGCTGCAATAGGGGCACTGGACGATGCGCACCCCTTCGGCGACGGGCACAACCCCACCGCAGCCGGGGCAGATCAATCCTTGGGCTTGCTCCCTGGGTCTTCCTTTCGCGGCCGTTGGTCCAGGTTCGGGTGTAGTGGATATGGTCATGGGGTTAGAGGAATCAGTATTTGCGTGAGACGGCGGCGGCGGCGATGAAGATGGGAATCGCCAGGGCGATGACCACGCCGAGATAGATCACCGTGCCGATGCCCGCGCCCGCGGCGCCGTCGAACACGAAGTAGCTGACCAAGGGGATGAGCGCGGCCAGGAAGTAGGCCAGGCAGCCGAAGCCGCCGATGGAAACGTAGGGCAGCTCAAACTTCTCGGGGTAGATGGCGGTGAATACCTGTCCGGTGGCTGCGTCTACCAGCGCCGTGTAGGTGTCGTCCTTGTAGCGATATTTGAACTGGTAGAGGGGCACGTGGACGAGGGAGATTTCCCTGATTGCGCCGGGGGCGATCAGTTCGTTGTCCGTTAGCCATGACCGGACGGCCGTCACCGGCACGGTGGCGCGGAGGGCCACGTCGTCCAGCGCGCTGTCGTATGGCTCAAGATCGGAAGCGGGCACGCGCAAATTACCCAGTTCGACGATCGATAACGCGGCGGCGGGTTTCAGATGAACCGTTTCGCGGCCGTTCACATCTGTCCGCGCCAGCCACATAGGGAAGTACTCGAACTGTTGCGACTCGATTCGGGCGTCGGCGTCCAGTCCTTTGGCGGTCTGGTTGCCGGCCATCCAGCGGCGGAGCGCGGCCGCGGCCTGGGCGTCGTCGATGGTGGGCCGCACGGCATAGTGCAGCACGGACTCGCTTTTGTCCAGAAAGTTGACTGTGCCGCAGTATTCGCAGGTGGCATATTGCGCGCCCTGCTCGACCACAAGGACGGCCGCGCATTGTTTACACAGTAACTGGGTGGTTGTTACGGTTTCGGCCATGTTGCTGATCCTCAACGGTCATTGTAGCAAAGGCCCGGCGGATGGGGTAATAACCCGGCCGGACTCGACAGGGGAGCACGTGAACTCCCTGCGCGGAAACGGTATTCCGCGGCGCCACCCATTCAGGTCTCGATAACCCTGTGTTCTCCTCAAGTCAATTGCCAAACGTAGTGGATTTATGCTAAACTGTGTAAAGTAATTGACATTATGTCTTGTAGTGCAGGAGTAGAATAACAACAATGATCGACGTAAATCAGTTGCGCCGCGGAGTCACTTTTCTCCATGACGGCGCTTTGCTCAAAGTAACCGAATATTCCCATACCAAGCCCGGCCGCGGCAAGGCGACCATCCGGGTCAAGGTGCGTGATTTGCGCACCGGCACCAACAAGGAAGTGACCTTCAGTTCCGGGGATCGGGTTGATGATGTGCGCCTCGACAAGAGCGCGTTCCAGTATCTCTATGACGACGGCACGTTCTACGTGTTCATGGACTTGAGTTCTTATGAGCAGAGGCAGGTTGCCCACAGTGTGCTGGAAGACGACGCCAAATTCCTGCGCGACAACATGGAGCTTGAGCTTCTCTCCTATGAGGGTGAGGTGATCGACTACGAACTCCCCAAGACAATGGAGTTCGATGTGGTTGAGGCGGAAAACGCCGTCGCCGGCGACACGGCCACCGGCGCGACGAAAGAGATCAGAACGGATACGGGATTGCGGGTGAAGACGCCACTGTTTGTCCAGGTGGGCGATCGGATTCGGGTGAATACCGAGACGGGCGAGTATCTCACGCGGGTCTAGTTCCATCCGTTGCCGGGTGGGGGGCGGTTTTTAATCATAATGTCGCGGTTAGTATATGGAGGGTTACATGAGATCAGTCTTGTCTTTCAATAAATCGGCCGCCCGGTTGGCGGTGGTAGCGGTGTTGATGGTGTTGCTGATGTTCCTCGTGGCCGCCCGACCCGCGCAGGCACAGGCGACCGGCGTCTATCACATTGTCCAGCGCGGCGAATACCTGTCGGTCATCGCGCAGCGGTATGGAACCACGGTTCAGGCGATCCTGACCGCAAATCCGTCGATCACGAACCCGAATCTGATCTTCGCCGGGCAGACGATCTTCGTCCCGTTCGGCACCCAACCCGTCCCGCCGACGCCTGTCCCGCCGCCACCGACGCCTGTCCCGCCGGTGACGCCCGCCTGCCGCTGGAATCACCTGGTGGTGCCGGGCGATACCATGCTGAAGATCGGCCGGTTGTATGG
>JRYI01002057.1_pt1 | contig 18876 bp, 20 predicted proteins | sample 235361 | NCBI WGS metagenome assembly JRYI01 (sample SAMN03074212, study PRJNA261471) | activated sludge metagenome | biome: Common Effluent Treatment Plant; feature: Wastewater; material: Activated sludge; isolation source: activated biomass in a lab-scale reactor treating industrial wastewater at...
CGCCGGCGATGCGGCGCGTGATGCGGAACACGCGGTTGCTGGCCCGTTCGGTGTAGCCGCCGCCGATGGCAACGGCGGTTTCCACCGTCATGCCCGACACGTAGGGGTAGGCGCCGGCGCTCTTGACCTCTCCGAGGATGAAGAACGGGCGGTTCTGCTGGATGTCGACGGTGACCTGCGGATCGCGCACGTACTGTGTGGCGAGGCGCGAGCGGATGGCTCCTTCGAGCGCCGTGGTGGTGATGCCGCGTGCCTTGACGTTGCCGATCAGGGGAACGGTGATACGGCCGCCATGATCGACGGTGTAGATGCGCGACAGGTTGGGCTGGCCGTAGACGAAGATGCGCAGCTTGTCGCCGGTGTCGAGAAGGTAGGGACCGTCGCTCTCGGCGACGGCCTTGGGGCCCCTGACCGCGGCCGGGACCACCTGAGGATCGGCAGGACCTGTCGTCACCGCCACTGCCACGGGAGCTTCGCCCGATACTTCGGCCATGGGCGCCGGATCTTCGAACAGACCATCGTGCAGCGTGGCGCATCCGGGCAGGATGGCGAGCGCGGCAATATAGAGTGGAGCGAGGGGCAGGCGCATGACGAACTTCCCGAACAAGGACAACTTACTTTCATCGTTTTAGGCCTGCTTGGTTAAGAAAGGCTGATTGCGCGCTTTATTTCGGCACGTTTAATGGATTGCTTACCGTCAGGCGGTCTAATTCGGGCATACGCAGCATACCGGCGGCCCCAATCATGACCCACGCATACCCCGACGACATCGACGTTGCGACGCTCTGGTCGAGCCTGAGGCGCGCTCTGCCGAGACTTCTGCTCATGAGCCTTCTGACGGGCGGCCTGACCTTCCTGGCACTGTCGCAGGTGGCACCACGCTACACGTCCGAAGCCCAGCTCACCGTGGTCGCGAAAGGGGCTGGCGGAACCGACGGCGGCTTCGAGGCGGTGACGGTCCGCATGGACAAGGAAGCCGTCAATACCCACGTGCGCGCATTGCAGTCCTCGGATCTCTCCACCAGGATCGCGCAGGAGGCGAAGCTCAACGAGAAGGTCGAGTTCAACAGTTCGCTCGGCTACGTGGATACGATGTCGCGTTTGCTGGCAACAGCCGGTATCGGCGGCCCGCGTCCCGGAGAGAGCGAGCAGGACCGCGTGCTCGGTGCCTTCTCGCGTGGCCTCGAGGTCTATACGCCGAAGGAGAGCCGGCTCATCGGCATCCGTTTCACCTCGGTGGACGCCGATCTCGCCGCCGATCTCGCCAACCGCATCGCCGAGGCCTACCGGGCCACGCTTGCCAAGCAGACGATGTCGGAATCCAACGAGGTGCAGAAGTCGCTTGAGCCGCGCATCGCCGCGCTGGCCAAGGAGGTGGCGGAGGCGGAGTCCGAGGTCGAGCGCTTCCGCGCCACGTCCGGCATCTTTACAGGCGGTCCGCAGAAAACGGGCCTCAACGAGCAACAGCTCTCCGATCTCAACGCCGAGCTGAGCAAGGCCAAGGCGGCCCGCAGCGAGGCCGAGGCGAAAGCCAAGTCGGCGCGCGAGCTCATGCAGCGGGGCAATGGCGATGTTCTGCCCGACGTGCAGAAGTCGCCGTTGATCCAGAACCTGGTGCAGCAGCGCGTACGCGTCGAGCGCATGATCTCGGAGCTGTCGGCGACGCTGCTTCCGGGCCATCCGCGCATGCAGCAGCTCAACGCCGAGCTGGCCGGACTCAAGAAACAGATCAACGGCGAGGTAGCCAAGGTGGCCGACGGTCTCGAGAAGGAGGCCAAGGTCGCGGCGGCACGTGAGGTAGCCGTCAACAAGAGCCTCGACGAGATCAAGGCCCACGTCGTCAGCACCGGTGGCGACGAGATCAAGATGCGCCAGCTTGAGGCGGCGGCGAAATCCAAGCGCACGGAGCTCGAGCGGCTGCAGGCACAATACGAGACCAGCAGAGCTCGGGCCGGCTCGCGCGTGGCGCCGCTCGAGGCGCAGATCGTGACGCGGGCCAGGCCGTCGAGCGTGCCGAGCTTCCCAAAGAAGCCGAACTACGCGGCCCTGGTCGCTGCAGCGACGATGCTGTTCGGCCTCGCCATCGTCGTCACGAAGGGTCTTCTGGTCGGCGCTCGGTCGGGTGGCGGCAGCCCCGCACATCCCGCGCGTGGATCTTCGGCGCCGATCACGGTTGCGCCCGCACCAGCTGCAGCCAAGGCGCGGGTGGAGCCGGCCCTCGCCGCGGCGGGCGCTGCGGGCGTGTCGGCATCGCGATCCATCCAGGATATTGCGGCGCAGATCGGCGCGGCGGCGCCACCACAGGGTGGCATGCGTACCATCGTCGTCGGCGACGTCGATGCTGTCGATCCTTCGCAGGAGGCGGTCGCGCTTGCCAAGGAGCTCGGCGGCTCGGGGGATGCGACGATCCTCATCGACTGGACGCCCACCGGCGGTGGCATGGCTTCGCAGGTCGGAGTGGCGCCCGGCAAGGGCATGAGAGACCTGCTGGCGGGAACGGCCTCGTTCGAGGACGTGGTGAAGAGGCTGCCGGAAAGCAGTGTCCACTTCATCGGCGCCGGGCAAGCCGGTGCTACTGCCGCGACGGCCGATCCAGACCATATGAACCTGGTGCTCGACGCTCTCGACGAGGCCTACCGGCACATCGTGGTCACCGGTCGCTTCGAGGCGGCGAGGGTGCTGTTCGAGGCCATCCAGGGCCGTTTCGATGCCGGCGTGACGCTCGTGTCCGGCGAGGAGGAGAAAGCGCGTGTCCGCGCCGACGGGGCGGGCACGTTCCTCGGCTTCGAGGTCGAAGGCATCGCGCTCTTCGCGTTCGACCATTCCGACCGCCCGCGCGAACGGCGCAAGCTCGCGCGCGTGGGCTGAGCCGGAGACGGAGGCGGGCGCGCATGCGGAGCTGGACCACTGCCCTGAGGAAGGCCGCGCTGTCCGGTCTCCACTGTACCGGGCTCGCCGCCCTCCTGGCCCCGTTGGCGCGCGGCAAAGGCGTGATCTTCACGCTGCACAGCGTCCGGCCGGAGCCACCCGAGGCGTTCGAGCCGAACGGCATCCTGAAAGTGACGCCGGAGTTCCTGGAAGCGGCCATCGAGACCGTCCGCAAGGCCGGCTACGACATCGTCTCGCTCGACGAGGCCGCGCGCCGCCTCAAGATGGACGCGCCGGCGCGCCCCTTCGCCTGCTTCACCTTCGACGACGGCTACCGCGACAACCGGGACTTTGCCTATCCGGTCTTCAAGCGGCACAATCTGCCGTTCGCCATCTACGTTCCGACCGCCTATCCCGACGGTAAGGGCGAGCTGTGGTGGCTGGTCCTCGAAGCCGCCGTCCGCAAGGCGAACGAGATCCGCGTCGTGCTCGATGGCGTCGAGCGTCATTTCGAAGCCCGCACGCCGGACGAGAAAAACCGGGCGTTCGACGAAATCTACTGGTCCTTGCGCCGCCGTCCCGAGGCCGAGCTGCGCGCGCGTGTGCGCGAGATCGCGCGGCTGGCCGGCTACGATGCGTCCTCGCTCTGCAGTGACCTGATCATGAGCTGGGACGAATTGCGCACGCTCGCAGCCGATCCGCTCGTCACGATCGGCGCGCACACGCACCGCCATGTCGCGGTGGTGGGGCTTTCCGAGGGCGAGGCGCGGGCGGAGATCGCCGAGAGCGTCGAGCGCATCGCCCGTGAGCTCGGCCGTCCCTGCCGCCACTTCAGCTTTCCCTATGGCGACGCCGGAAGCGCAGGCGCGCGCGACTTCGCCATCGCCGCCGCGCTCGGCCTCGAAACCGCGGTCACGACCCGCAAAGACGTGCTGAGTGCGAAGCATCCGATGACCGGCCTGCCGCGTGTCTCGCTGAACGGCAATTTCCAGAAGGCCCGCTACGTTGCGGTCCTGATGACTGGCGTGCCGTTCCTGATGATCGAGGCGGCGAAGGCCGTGCTTCGGGGCGCCAGAGGTCAGCGTGCCGTGCATGTGGCTACGAAGGCCGGGCGCCGGAAGGCTACGCGTCCGGGCGCAGCATCCATTTGACGAGCCACATGGCAGGCAGCACCCAGAGCAGCCCCGCCACCGGGTAATAGATGATCTCGGCGGCCTTGCTCGCGCTCACCTGCAGCACGACCGCGACCATCATGGCGGCGAGCGCATAGACGGCGAGGAAAGCCAGGAGCGCGATGGCGCCGACGAGCTTGCGCGTGCGAAGGGGCATGGGCTCTGAGACTTTGGTCCTGAAACTTGGTTTCTGAAACTTGGGGGGCTGAAATTCAACGGTCCCGTGTCTCGTCGCGGACGCTTTCGGGGCCTCGTGCAGCGCCCGATCATCGCATTGATCGGAGCACGGGTTCGCCCTATCACACCTTGGCGAACCGCGGGAAAAAAAGCGCATGACGGCGATCGACGTGACGAATGGCAAGGCTGGAACGGCGACGTCGTGGGATCGCGCCGTGCGTCTCTGGCTCTTCTTCGTGGCCGGGCTCGTGCTGGCGATGATCACCGTCGGCGGCGCGACCCGGCTCACGGACTCCGGCCTCTCCATCACCGAATGGCAGCCGATCCTCGGTGCCATCCCGCCCCTGACGGACGCCCATTGGCAGGAGGCGTTCGCCAAATACAAGGAGATCCCCGAGTACCATCTCGTCAACAAGGGCATGTCGCTCGACGCGTTCAAGGCCATCTACTGGTGGGAATGGGGGCATCGCTTCCTGGGGCGTCTCATCGGCTTGGCCTTCGCGCTGCCGCTCGCGGTGTTCTGGTTCCTGGGCGCGTTGCGGCCAGGCTATGGGCTGAAGTTCGCCGGCGTGCTGGCACTCGGCGGCCTGCAGGGCGCCATCGGCTGGTACATGGTGAAGTCCGGCCTCGTCGATCGCGTCGACGTCAGCCAATACCGCCTCGCGCTGCACCTGACCGTCGCCTTCCTGATCCTGGCGCTGGTCGTATGGCTCGCCTTCGAGCTGGGCATTCCCGAAAAGGACGAGCGCGCTTCGCGCGGACTGAGGACGCTCCCGCTTCTGATCGTCGGCGTGATCTTTCTGCAGGTCGTGCTCGGCGCCTTCGTCGCAAGCCTCAAGGGTGGCCTCGTCTACAACACGTGGCCGAGCATGGGCGGCGCGCTTCTTCCCTACGACCTGATGACGATCGAGCCCTGGTGGCACAACCCGTTCGAGAACCCGGTGACGGCGCAGTTCAACCACCGGCTGGTCGCCTATCTGATGGTGGCGTTGGTGGCGGTGGAGGCCTGGCGCACCGTCGCGTCCGGAGCGGCGGGCCGGGCGCGCGCCTCGGCGGGGCTCCTGACGGCCGGCGTGATCGCTCAGGCCGGGCTCGGCATCTGGACCCTGCTCGAAGCCGTGCCGCTCGGGCTCGGTATCGCCCACCAGGCGGGCGCGGCGGTTCTGCTCGTGCTGGCCGTGCGCCACCTTCACGTTGCCTCGCGGCCGGCCTGATCGCCCTCGAAGGGCACTACCTTCCGCGGCGGCGCGGATGGCTGAAATGCCGCTCCGAGGCGATCACCGCGATCGCGAACGCACCTCCGACCAGGACGACAAGTGTGAGCAGCGCCATGTCAAAGCCCTCCTTCGGTTGATGCCCGAGAGTGCTTCGATCTTTCGAGGCGTGCAGTTCCCCGGGTGACAGATCCCCCGGGACAGGCGCGTTTCAAAGCCCGAGCATCAGTTTGATGTTCTGCACCGCCGCGCCGGCCGCGCCTTTCCCGAGGTTGTCGAGCCGCGCGACGAGCACCACCTGCCGCTGCGCCTCGTTGGCGAACACGTAAAGCTCGAGCGTGTCCGTACCATTGAGTGACAACGCATCGAGCCTGCCGCCGAGCTTGGCGACCTCGGCCTGAGGGGCGACACGCACCAGCTCCGCGCCGCGGTAATGCGCTTCGAGCGCGTTCTGGAGGTCGTCGGCCGCGGGCGCCCCGGGCAGCGTATCGAGATGCAGGGGAACGCTGACCAGCATGCCCTGGCGGAAGTTGCCGACCGACGGCACGAAGAGCGGCCGCCGCGAAAGCCCGCCGTAACGCGTGAGCTCCGGCACGTGCTTGTGCGCGAGGCCGAGCCCGTAGAGCTCGAAGTCCGGCGCCGTATGCGCGACCTCGTAGGATTCGATCATCGACTTTCCGCCGCCCGAATACCCCGAGACGGCATTGACGGTGACGGGGTAGTCGGCCGGGAGCAGTCCGGCATCGACCAGCGGCCGGATGAGCGCGATGCCCCCGGTCGGATAGCACCCGGGATTGGTAACGCGGCTGGCCGTGCGGATGGCATCGGGCTGCGCGGCGTCGAGTTCGGGAAAGCCGTACACCCAGCCGTCCGCCACCCGGTGCGCCGTCGAGGCGTCGACGATCCGGGGCGCGCGGTTGCCGAGCTGGTCGGCGAGCGATACGGCCTCGATGGCCGCCGCATCCGGCAGGCACAGCACGACGAGGTCGACCTCGCCCATGATCGACCGGCGCGCCTCGGGATCCTTGCGCGCCTCGGGCGCGATGCTGGCCACGCGAACGGCGCTCTCGGCGGCGAGCCGCTCCCGGATCTCGAGGCCGGTGGTGCCCGCCTCGCCGTCGATGAAGATGCGCTTCGTCATGGCCACAGAAGCCCCAGCCGATGCAGGATGCCTTGGAAGATCGTCTCCGAGCAGCCGACGCCATAGGCGGCGCAGACGATCTTGTGGCTGTCGCGGTAGATCATGTCGAGCGCGACGTAAAGAATGATGATCAGGCCGATCCAGGCGATCCAGGGGTAGCGGGCGAGCAGCTTGGCGATGTAGGTCGAGGCGACCGCCATCAGCACGATGGCGATGGCGAGGCCGATCACGAGCACGAGCGTCGATTCGCCGGCCGCGCCCGCGACCGCGAGCACGTTGTCGAGCGACATCGACACGTCGGCCAGAATGATGGTCCAGAGCGCCGACCAGAATCCGGTCTCGTTGTGCGGCACCGTATTGGAGGCGAGCTGGTTCTCGACGTCGTCGATCGAGTGCGCGTGGCCGTCGACGATCTGCCTGTACATCTTCCAGGAGACGAACAGCAGGAGCAGGCCGCCTGCGAGCGTGAGGCCGATGACCTGCAGCATCTGCTGGGCGATGCCGGAGAAGAGGATGCGCAGCACGACCGCGCCGGCGATGCCCCAGAAGATGACCTTGGCCCGCATAGAGGGGTGGACGCGGGAGGCTGCCATGCCGACGACGATGGCGTTGTCGCCGGCGAGCGTCAGGTCGATGATCAGGATGTTGAAGAGGGGAACGGCATTGGCGGCCCACCAGGAAGGACTTGCGAGGTGGGTGATCTCGGTTAACAGAGCTTCGAGCATCCAGGGCGCCTTTCGGGGAGGACGGCGAGATCGCCTGATGCGGCGCCAGTCCGATGGGCAGCAGAGAACAACACCATATTTAGTACAAAAACAACGGCCCGCGAGGGCGGGCCGTTGCAAAGAACACGTAAGGAGGCGCGGCGTTCTAGCGCTTCGAGAACTGGAAGCTGCGGCGCGCCTTCATGCGGCCGTACTTCTTGCGCTCGACGGTGCGGCTGTCGCGGGTGAGGAAGCCGCCCTTCTTGAGCACGCCGCGCAGCTCCGGCTCGTAATAGGTGAGCGCCTTGGAGATGCCGTGGCGCACCGCGCCGGCCTGGCCCGAGAGCCCGCCGCCCGCCACCGTCACGACGATGTCGAACTGCGTTGCGCGGTTGGCGGCCGCGAGCGGCTGCTGGAGCAGCATCTGCAGCACGGGGCGCGCGAAATACTGCTTGTAGTCCTTCTTGTTGACCGTGATCACGCCTTTGCCCGGCTTGATCCAGACGCGGGCGACGGCGTCCTTGCGCTTGCCCGTGGCGTAGGCGCGTCCGAGGCTGTCGAGCTTCTGGACGTGCACGGGCGCCTCTGCGGAGACAGCCCCCTTGAGGGCGCCGAGATCGTCCAGGGACTTGGTTTCCTGCACCATGGCTTATGCCCTCGAGTTCTTGCGATTGAGCTTCGCGATGTCGAGCGTGGTCGGCGTCTGCGCCGCGTGCGGATGCTCGGCACCCTTGTAGATCTTGAGATTGCGCATCAGGCGGCGCTGCAGCGGGCCGCGGGCGAGCATGCGCTCGACGGCAAGCTCGATCACCCGCTCGGGGAACTTGCCTTCGAGGATGCGCCGCGGCGTCGTGGCTTTGATGCCGCCCGCATAGCCGGTGTGGCGATAGTAGATCTTGTCGTCGTGCTTCTTGCCGGTGAAGACGGCTTTCTCGGCGTTGACGACGATGACGTTGTCGCCGCAGTCGACATGCGGCGTATAGATGGCTTTGTGCTTGCCCTTGAGGCGCGTGGCGATGATGGTGGCGAGACGCCCGACGACGAGGCCCTCGGCGTCGATCACCACCCACTTCTTTTCCACTTCGCCGGGCTTGGCGACGAATGTCTTCATGGCGGGATAGGCTCCGGCCTGAGTGTTGGAAGGACCGGCGACATGAAAAGCCCCGGTTGCGAAGCGCACTCATTACGTGACATCGCCGCGTCCGTCAATTTACGGATAGAAATAAATAATCAAGATAAAACAATAAGATACATATTGAGGTAATACATAACCTCATATGTGGTTATATATTACCTCATAACGACAGTATCCTCTCCTCCGTTCGGCCCGGAGAGTATTGCCGCCGCTGCCCGGCCGGTGTAGCCCATTGCATGCGACGTGCCTCAGCTTTTTCATGCGGGATCCGGGCCAGCCTCGTGCTGACCGGCCCCGCGTTGCCAGGAGACCCGAGGTCCGGCGTCGCCCGTTCTTAGATCGGTCTCACTTCTGATCTTAGGTTCGGGCAATCGCGGCGCGCCGGGGCGGCAGCGCGATCCTGGTATGGGAATGGGAGGTTGAGCCTGATGAGCATGTTTCTTTCGCGCCTCAAGTCGCTGGCGCTGGTTTTCGGCCTGAGCGCGGGTGTGGCGCTGGGGGCCGCGGCGCAGGAGTTCAAGCAGATCGAGTTGAGCGACGAGAAGGTCATGGCTTTCATCGCCGCTCAGAAGGATTTTGCGCCGCTCGCGAGCAAGCTCGTCGAAGGCGGCGATCAGCCGGACGTGGCCTTGACCAAGGAGCTCGAGGAGATCGCCAAGAAGCACGGCTTCGCGAGCTTCGCCGAGTTCGAGGATGTCGGCGCGAACATCACCCTCGTCCTCGATGGCCTCGACCGCTCCACGGGCGCCTTCACCGACCCGATCGAGAAGATGAAAAAGGAGCTCGAGGACATCAAGGCCGACGACACCATTCCGGCCGAGGACAAGAAGCTGGCCGTCGACGACCTGACGCAGGAGATCGCCGCTTCGAAGCCGCTCGAGCACAAGGGCAACATCGAGGTCGTGAAGAAGCACGTTGCCGAGATCGAGGCGCTGATCCCCGACGAGGCCGGCGAGAGCGGTCCGGAAGATGGGGAGCCGCCCGCGCCATAGGCGGCCTAATCTGCGGAGACCGCCCGGTGTCGACCAGCGAGACCGAAAAGACATCCGCCCCGCTGGCGGGCGCCGGCGATGGGACGGCGCTCGTTCGGGTTTCGCGGCCAGAAGCCGGCATCGCCGTGCTGACCCTCGATGCGCCGGCCTCCCGCAACAGTCTCTCGCGCCGCATGATCGCAACCCTCGACGACGCCATCGGGGCGCTGTCGGAAGACCCGGATGTCGCAGCCGTCGTGCTCGCGGCGACGGGCCCGGCGTTCTGCGCCGGACACGACCTCAAGGAGCTCATGCGCCACCGCGGCGATGCTGACGGGGGGCGTGCCTTCTACGACGAGACGATGCAGGCGTGCGCCGGTCTCATGCAGGGCATCGTGCGCAGTCCCAAGCCGGTCATCGCCGCCGTCGAAGGCGTCGCCACCGCTGCGGGCTGCCAGCTCGTCGCCACATGCGACCTTGCCGTCGCCGCGACCACGGCCACGTTCGCCACGCCGGGCGTCAATATCGGCCTCTTCTGCTCGACGCCGATGGTCGCGCTCGCGCGTAACGTGTCGCGCAAGCGCGCCATGGAGATGCTCCTGCTCGGCGAGATGCTGTCGGCAGAGGACGCGGAGCGCCATGGCCTCGTCAACCGCGTCGTCCCCCTCGCGCGCGTGCGCGAGGAGGCGCTCGGCATGGCACGCATCATTGCAGCGAAATCGCGTGTGACCGTCGCCATCGGCAAGGAAGCCTTCTACCGGCAGATCGAACAGCCGCTCGCCGAGGCGTACGCCTACGCCGCATCCGTCATGGTCGAGAACATGATGGCGCGCGACGCTGCCGAGGGGATCGGCGCGTTCCTGGAGAAGCGGCCTCCGGTCTGGAAGGGATGCTAGGTGGAACCGCGCCTGTCTTTCGTGACGCTCGGTGTTGCTGACATCACCCGCGCGCGGGCCTTCTACGAGAAGCTCGGTTTCAAGCCATCCTCGGCCTCGACCGATGACGTGGCGTTTTACGACGCAGGCGGTGTCGTGCTCGCCTTGTGGGGACGTGCCGACCTCGCCAAGGACGCCGGCATCTCCAGCGAGGGCGCGGGCTTCCGAGGGATCGCCATGGCCCACAACGTCCCGACTGTTGAGGAGGTCGCGCGCGTGCTGGCGGAGGCGGAAGCGGCCGGCGGCAGGATTGTGCGGACGTCGGAGAAAGCCTTCTGGGGCGGGCAGACGGGTTACTTCGCAGACCCCGACGGCCACCTGTGGGAGGTCGCCTGCAACCCGCTCATGCCGCTCGACGCTGCGGGCCGGGTGACGCTGCCGTATGACACGCGTGGTTGATCGGCGGCCGCTAGTCGGCCACGATCTCGAAGCTGTCCGTGAGCTCGGCCGTAGAGCTGCTGCCGACGAACACGCGGAACCGGCCCGGCTCGACGACAGGCCGGCCCGCGTCGTCGTGATAGGCGAGCTCGGAAGCCTTGAGCGTGAAGCGCACCGTCTTTCGCTGGCCTGGCGCGAGCGCAATCTTCTGGAAGCCCTTGAGCTCGCGCAACGGCCGCGACCGCTCCGCGACGAGCTGGCGCGTGTAGAGCTGCGCGACCTCCTGGCCGGCCCGCGGTCCCGTATTCTCGACCTCGACGCGAACCTCGATCGTGCCGTCGCGCGTCATGCGCGGAGCGCTGATCTCGAGCCCCGAATAGGAGAAGGTCGTGTAGCTGAGCCCGTGCCCGAAGGGATAGAGCGGCGTCGGCTTCTCGTCCACGTACCCCGTCGTATAGCGGTCGGCCGTCGCGGGGCGGCTGGTCGGCAGGTCGCTGTAGGAGATCGGCACCTGGCCGACCGAGCGCGGGAAGGTCATGGGCAGTTTGCCGGACGGCGCGATCTCTCCGGCAAGGACCTCCGCCAGCGCCGTGCGCCCCTCCGTCCCCGGGTGCCAGGCGATCATCAGGGCCGCAACCTTCTCATGCGCTGACGTGAGGGCGAGGGGACGTCCCGTCTCCACCACGAGCGCGATAGGCTTGCCGGTCTCGGCCAGCGCGTCGAGCATCTTCTCCTGCACGCCCGAAAGTCCGAGGTCCGTCCGCGAGGCGCCTTCGCCCGAGACCACGCAGTCCTCCGAAAGAATGAGCACGACGAGATCGGCGGCCCGTGCCGTCGCGATGGCCTCCGCCTTGTCCTTGAAGGCGCGGCCGCATGCGTCCGCGAAGCCTGCCGCGAAGAGAAGGGTCTGCGTCGCTCCGATACGGCGTCTCAGTGCCTGCTCGAGGGTTTCGGTCTTGGGTTTCTCGAGACGGGCCGGCCCGTACCAGGAGTGATCGCTGGTCGAGGTCGCGGCCGCCCCGATCAGAGCGACGGTTCCCGATTGCGGCGTGATCGGCAGCGTCGCCCCGCTGTTCTTGACCAGCACGAAACTCTCGCGCGCGACCGCCCGCGCCGCCGCGCGCACGCGTGCGTCCGTCACCGCCGACGGGATCTTGCGCGCGCCGCCCGGCGTGTCCTCGAACAATCCCATCCGGTATTTGACGGTGAGCACCCGGCGCACGGCCGCATCGATCTCGTCCATGGAGACCCGCCCGGCGGCGACCTCCGTGCCGAGATGGCGGCGATAGGCCTCTCCCGCCATGTCGAGGTCGATGCCGGCATGAAGCGCCTTGCGGGAGGCTTGCCCGAGGTCTGCAGCAACGCCGTGGTTCATGAGCTCGGGGACCGCGAAGAAGTCCGACATGACGATGCCGCCGAAACCGAGCCGCTCCCTGAGGACGTCGGTGAGGAGCCAGCGGTTGGCGGTGACAGGCACGCCGTTGACGGTGTTGAAGGAGGCCATCACCGTCTCCGTTCCGGCACCGATGGCGGCTTCGAACGGCGGGATGTAGCGGTCGAAGAGCTCGGCGATCGAGATCTGCGCCCCGTTGTAGTCGCGTCCGCCTTCCGGCGCACCATAGCCCACGAAATGCTTCGCGGCCGTCGCGAGGCCGCCCTTGCGATAGCCCCTGACCCGCGCCGCGGCGAACGCGGACGCGAGGAACGGATCCTCTCCCGCACCCTCGATCACGCGCCCCCATCTCGGATCGCGCGAGACATCAATCATCGGCGCAAACGTGAGATTGATGCCGTCCTGCGCCGTCTCGCGCGCCACCATCTCCGCCGCGAGCTCAGCCAGATCGGGCCGCCACGTCGCCGCCCACGCGATCGGCACCGGGAAGGTGACGCGGAAGGCGTGGACGGCATCGATAGCGAAGAGGAGGGGGATCTTGAGGCGGGACCCTCGGGCGGCAGCCTCGAACGACCGGAGATGGCCGGGGTTGACCACGTTCAGCATGTTGCCGATGCGCCCTTGCTTGACCGCCTCGAGCTGGGACTCGTAGGGAAAGGCGAGGGATGGAAAGTTGAGCTGCCCGATCTTCTCCGCGAGCGTCATGCGGGCGATCAGCGCCGAGACCTTGGCCTCGATGTCCGCCTCCACGGCACGCGCCGGCGGAGGGGTGGGGGAGGGGGTCGAATGAGCCGGGAGGGATGCGAAAGAGGGGAGCAGGAACAGAAAGATACGCAGTAACCGCATCGACGAGGGCCCTCGCTGATCTCGACCAGGGCATGGTATAGGGAGAGGAGCCCCGCGCGTCCATTTCGCATCTTGTGAACGCGCTGATGTGCTACAAGATATTCCCTGCCGCGACCTCTCCAAAAAGAGCCGGTCAAGATTGAGGAGACCGAGATGCCGCTGACCGGCGTGCAAAAGAAGACGTTCGACACCGATCTTTCAGCCCGTACCATGCTGCCGATCGATCTCGACGGCCGCGAGGTCGTGCTCGAGGCGCGCGCCTACCAGGGCAAGGACGAGCACACCCAGGCCATGGCCCTGATCAACCGCGGCGAAGGCGCGGAGGCGGCCGAGATTCCGCTCGTGCGCGTGCATTCGGGATGCGTCACGGGCGACATCTTTCATTCGCTCCGCTGCGACTGCCGCGCGCAGCTCGAAGCCGCGCTGAGGCGGATTGCGGCGACGCCCAACGGCGTTCTCATCTATCTGCCGTTCCACGAGGGCAGGGGCATCGGCCTCTTCAAGAAGATCAAGGCTTATGCGCTGCAGGACCAGGGGCTCGATACGGTCGACGCCAACATCGGCATCGGCGAGCCGATCGACGCGCGCGAGTACGAGCTGGCGGCCGGAATCCTGCACGATCTCGGCTTCACGCGGATCCGGCTCATGACCAACAATCCGGCCAAGATCGAGGCGCTGGAGGAAGCCGGTGTCGAGATCGTGGACCGCGTTCCCGTGGTCGTGCAACCTGGCACCCACAACGAGCGCTACCTCGACACCAAGCGCCGCCGCATGTCACACAAACTCTAGGATTTCTCCCCGTCCGATCTCGCTTCGGAGGGTGCGCCCTCCGTCACGCGGGAGATGAAATCACCACGCGAGCCCGGCCATGGCGCCGAGCGCAGGCGGCGTGCCGGGCACGAATAGGGCCGCGAGCTTGTCGGGGGCGATGGCGCCGTCCGTCATCGTCTCGTGGCGGTGGATGCCGCCGGCAACGAAGAGGGCGTCGATCCCGGCCCGCTCGGCGCCCGTAAGGTCGGTGCGGACGGCGTCTCCGATGACGAGGATCCTGCTCAGCTCGACCGGCGCCTTGCGCAGGCGTTCGGCCGCAGCCTTCGCCGTGCTGTAGGCCGAGGCATGCGGCTTGCCAGCCCAGAAGACCGTCCCGCCCATGTGCGCGTAAGCATCGGCCAGCGCGCCGGCGCAGAGAAAGAGGCGTCCGCCGACATCGACGACGAGATCCGGATTGGCGCAGACGAACGGCAGCCCGCGCGCCTGTGCCTGCGTCAGCACGTCGCGATAGGTCTCGACCGTCTCGTTGACATCGTCCGTGAGCCCCGTGCACAGGATCGCCTCGGCGCGCTCCAGCGGAGCTTCCGCCGCGGCCGACCGCTCGAAGAACGCCGCGTCGCGCACCCGAGGGCCGATGAAATAGCCCGTGCGATAGCCCTTCTCCGCGATGTGGGCGAGCGCGATCTCGCCCGAGGAGACGATGGCGTCGTAAGCCTCCTCCGGGACGTGCCGCGCCTCGAGCATCGCCTCGACGCGGTGCACGGGCACCGGCGCGTTGGTGAGGAGCACCACCGTGCCGCCGCGCTCCCGGAATCGGAGGAGGGCATCGACCGCGTGTGGGTAGGCGCGGACGCCGTCGTGCACGACGCCCCACACGTCGCAGAACAGCACCTCGTAACGCGTGAGAATCGGCTCTGCGCTGGTAATGATCGGCGGCATGCGCATTTCTGAAGGCATCGGGTGATCCAGGAGATAAAAGGAGCAGCGGCGGTTTAAGCCCGTTCTCGGCCGGCCGTCATCTGTTTTCGTTCCATTGGAGCCGGCCCGGCACCGTGTGCGCTGGAATGCTTGAGCCCTCACGTGAAGCCCGATATGCGGAGTACCGTGCCGTCGATCACGGCAAAGCCATGAGGAGAGAAAACACGATGGACATCTGGTTTCGCGCCGGTGAGGCAACCGTTCTGGCGAAGGAAGGGCAGGTCACGGACGCTATGCCCGAGGTTGTCATCGGCTCGGTGAAAGGGCCGGTCGGTACGGCATTCGCGTCGATGATGGGTCAGGCCGTCGGCCACACGCGCTTCTTCGTGATCCGCGACCTCAACCAGATGGTTCGGCCGGCCACGATGATGACCTCGAAGGTCACCATTCCGAATGCCGCCTATGTCGATCTCTTCGGCGGCGTCGTGCAGGCCGCGCTGGGCGATGCGATCGTCGATTGTCTGAAGGAAGGCATCCTGCCGCCCGAGATCGCAGACGAGGTCTGCATGATCATCACGGTCTGGCTCGACCCGCGCTGCCCGGACGATCCGAACCTCGACAAGAGGGATCTCTACCGCACCAACTACGAAGCGACGAAGATCGCGATCGGCCGCGCCATGAAGGGCGAGCCGACGGTCAAGGAGCTGATCGCCAACCGCGACAAGATCCAGCACTACGCTCTTGAAGGCGTTCTCGACTGACCTCGAAGCGAGGTCGTCTCGACCGTGACGCTTCGGACCCTATCGGGCGTCACGTCTCATCAAAGCTGGAGCGCGGTGAATCGGAACACCGCGCTCCAGATCCGTCCGCACGCTTCTCCGCGCGGCGAGGCGCATATGGGATCAGACAGCGCTTGTTCTAAAAGACTGGTGCCGGCAGAGAGATTTGAACTCCCGACCAACGGTTTACAAAACCGCTGCTCTACCACTGAGCTATGCCGGCCTGGCGCGGGCGCGGGACACGCGCGTTGGCCCCTTGTACAGAACTTGTCGGGCGCGAAAAAGCCCCTTCCGCCTCACCGTTCGAGCGCACGTTCCCAGGCCAGCGCGTGGGCGACGATGAGGTCGAGGTTCGCAAGTTTCGGCTGCCAGCCGAGCCGACCGCGGATCTTCGCTGAGTCGGCGACGATGGCCTCCGCGTCTCCCGGCCGGCGCGGCGCGAGGTTGACCGGGAACGGCGCGCCCGCCGCCCGCTTCACGGCCTCGATCACCTCGATCACCGAATAGCCCGACGAGTATCCGCAATTGAAGACGTCGGATGCGCCGCCGCCCTCGAGATAGGCGAGCGCCGCCATGTGCGCGGCAACCAGGTCCGTGACGTGAATGTAGTCGCGCACGCAGGTGCCGTCCGCCGTCGCGTAGTCGGTGCCGAACACGTCCATGGCCGGCCGCTTGCCGAGCGCCGTCTCGCACGCGACCTTGATGAGGTGCGTCGCGCGCGGCGTGGATTGCCCCGCCCGTCCCGCAGGATCCGCGCCGGCAACGTTGAAGTAGCGTAGCGCCACGAAGCGGAAATCGTGTGCGAAGGCCGTGTCGGCCAGCATCAGCTCGGTCATGAGCTTGGATGTGCCGTACGGAGAGACCGGCTTGAGGTCCGCGTCCTCCTTGACGGGGATCGCCTTCGGATTGCCGTAGACGGCTGCCGTCGAGGAGAAGATGAAGGGCTTGACGCCGCCCTTCACCGCCGCCTCGATGAGCGCGCGCGAGTTCACGGTGTTGTTGAGGTAGTAGCCGAGCGGATCGGCGACCGAATCCGGCACCACGATCGAGCCGGCGAAATGGATGATGGCCCGCACGTTGTGCCGGGCGATGACGCGCCGCACGAGATCCTGGTCGCCGCAATTGCCTTCGACCAGCACGGCGGGAGCCGGCACGGCCGAGCGGAAACCCGTCGACAGGTTGTCGACGACCACCACGCTATCGCCGGCGTCGAGCAATGCCAGCACCATGTGGCTGCCGATGTATCCGGCGCCGCCTGTGACGAGTACGGTCATGAGGGCCACTTAGCACGGAACTGGTTCATAAAGAGTGCCGCCCTGCGCGGCGTGCAGGATGGTAAACAAAGGGTTGACGCCGTGAGGGTCGGGCGAAGTTAAAGCAATGTTATGCCTTTTGGCATAATGTGATGGAGAATTTTGCTCAGATCGACAGCGAGGAGCTCTGTCATGCGTTTACGGGTCATTGCCCTGTTCGCGGCTGCCGTTGGATTGGCCACGATTCCGGCTGCCGCCGAGGCAGGCCATCGTCGCCATGTTCAGCATCACCACCCGCATCATTCCGGCTACAATCACCGTGGCTGGGCGGAGGCGCACACTCCCTTCTATCATCGCCATTATCGCTCGGACTGGCGCTACGACCCCCACGCCTACGATGCGACCAAGCCCCGCTACTATCCGTACTACAACTCGGGCCACTGGCGCCCCACGCATGAGCTGCGGTATCGCCGCGATCGCTTCCGCCCCTATGCGGCGTTGCCGCCCTATTATCAGGCGTGGGGGTATCCGACGCGCGAAGGCCGCAGGGTCCGTCGTCGTTAGGTCGCGCGGCTCGCGCGCAGTCAATGCACGACGCCGGAAAGCCGCTGTGAAAGCGGCTTTTTGGCGCTTTTCCGGCACGAAGGCTCCGCGTTCATGCCCAATTCATTGCTCATATGTTTTCTGCTCGCATGAACTTTTTTCCGCTGTTTTGCGTTGTCGGCGGAGACGGGAACGGCTTGGGGAGAGACCCATGATGAAGAAGATTATGAGCGCGCTGATGGCGGTGATGCTTGTCGCCGGCGTCACGGTGTCGACGATGCAGCCTGCCGAGGCCGGCCACGGTGGAAGGGTCGCGGCCGGTGTGGCCGCTGGCATCATCGGGTTGGGCCTGCTCGGCGCCTATGCCCACGAGCGCGATCGCGACTATTACTATGCGCGCGAACGCTGCCATCCCGGCCCCGAGGAGTGCGGCTGGAAGAACCGCCGCTGCTACACCAACAGCTGGGGCGATACGGTCTGCCGCGGCGGCCGCTGGACCTGCTGGCGCCCGACGTATTGCGATTGATCCTGATCGTAAGCTTGAGCGGAGTGAGATTGAGAGGCGGTGCCGGGTGCGCCGCCTTTCTCATATGCTCCGTCGACGTTGAAGAGCCGCCCAATGCAGTGCGACGGCTGCGGCATTCGACACGTTGAGGCTGGCGAGCGGTCCTGCCGTCGTGATCGACACCAGCCGGTCGCAGGTCTCTCGCGTAAGCTCGCGCAGGCCCTTTCCCTCCGCGCCGAGCACGAGTGCCGAGAGCCCACTGAACGTCTCGTCCTCGAGTGGTGCCGACGCGGTTCCCTCGAGCCCGATCAGCCGGAAGCCGAGCGTCTTGAGGTCGAGCATCGTGCGCGCGAGGTTCTGTACCGGCAGCACGGGAATGAGATCGAGCGCACCGGACGCCGCCTTCGCCAGCACGCCGTTGAGCGGCGGACTGTGCCGGCGCGTGACGATGAGCCCCGCGGCCCCGAAGGCGGCAGCGGACCGGAGCACGGCCCCGGCGTTGTGAGGATCCGTGACGTGGTCGAGGAGCACGAGCGGGCCCGACCGCTCGGCAGCTCTGACGAGCTCGTCGAGGCTTGGCTCCGGTAGTGGTTCCGCTTCGAGAAGCAGCCCCTGGTGCACCGTGTCCGCGCCGAGCAGGTGATCGAGGTCGCCCGGTGTAGCGCGGTCGACCGCGACGCCCTTTGCTGCGATGACCTCGGCCAGCCGCCGCTCGGCGTTCTCCGTTGCGAGCAGCCGCACGGCCCGGCGGCGCGGGTTCCCGAGGGCCGCCTCGACCGCATGGCTGCCGAACAGCCGCACCAGCCCGTCAGCGGCCGGCGTCGCGCCGTGCCCGCCGGCTTTGGGTGTGCCGGCGCGGGAGGCCCGCGCGGGGCCCTTGTTCCCGCGGAAATAGGGCTTTCGAGCCCCCTTTTTTCCGGCAGTGCCGCCTGCCATCGTCCCTTCGCCTCCCCGCGCCGCAAGCCCTCGTTCGGACCCGAAGCCATACGGGTTTTCGCGCGCTTTTCCAATTGACATCGGAAGGGCGGATTACCATAAGGACGGGCGTTGCCCTGCCGCTCGGCGAGCGCAGGGCGATTTTGTTTGAGCGCTGGAATGGCGATGAACGGCGCGCGACGGCGGGCGCCAGCCCGGCGCACGAGGATTGGTCACGGAGGGGTGCCCGAGTGGCTA
>JRYI01000674.1_pt1 | contig 18804 bp, 16 predicted proteins | sample 235361 | NCBI WGS metagenome assembly JRYI01 (sample SAMN03074212, study PRJNA261471) | activated sludge metagenome | biome: Common Effluent Treatment Plant; feature: Wastewater; material: Activated sludge; isolation source: activated biomass in a lab-scale reactor treating industrial wastewater at...
AGCGCCACATCGTCGTCACCGCCGTCGAGCCAAAGGGCGGTGTGACGGTCGATAAGGAGCCGTTTCCCGAGACGCCGCTCCCCGAAGGGGCGGGCTATGTGCTGAAGAAGCCCGACGACAAGGGTCGCTGGGAGATCGCGGTCTACGTCTTCGAGCCGCGCCAGATCTTCGTCGACGAGGGTGACGAGGTGACGCTCGAGTTCGTCGGTATCAACGGCGCGAGCCACCCGATCACCATCGATGCCTATGGCCAGTCGTTCGAGCTGAAGCGCGGCCAGGTGAAGAAGGTGACCTTCACGGCCGACAAGCCCGGCCGCCATAGCATCGTCTGCGCGGCCCACCAGCCGACCATGACTTCGGAGCTGATCGTCAATCCGAAGAAATAGCGCATGCGGCGTGCGAGGGGTTACTGGCCCGTCCGCGCGAAGCATGGCTCCTGCGCGCTCATCGGTACGCCCGGACACGTACGAAAAGGAGAGTGTCCGGGGAAGAAACGTCTCGGGGAAGGTGCAGCCGCAAACTCAACGTCACTCCGNNCGAGCTTCTCGAGCGCCTCGGACTCGCCATCCGTGTAAACGCGCGAGCGGGTGAGAAACCGCACGCCCTCTGGTGCCTCGAGCGAGAAGCCCGAGCCGCGCCCGGGCACCACGTCGATGATGAGGTGCGTGTGCTGCCAGTAGTCGAACTGCGCAGCCCCCATGTAGAACGGCTGCCCGCCGATCTCCCCCAGATACACGTCCTGCGCGCCGACGCGAAACTCGCCCCGCGGGTAGCACATGGGCGCGCTGCCGTCGCAGCAGCCGCCCGACTGATGGAACAGCAGAGGCCCATGCATGTCGTTGAGCTTGGCGATCATCGCCAGGGCCTCCGGCGTCGCCGATACACGTTCGACCATGGTGACCTCCATGAGGGGCTTCAGGGGAGATGGCGCCAATGATGCAGTCAGGTCGGGACCTTGTCTCCTGACGGCACCACGATCGCGAACAGGTCGGCCAGCGCCGTGAGCGCACCATCGTGCACCGTGGAGGCCGGCAGATCGCCACCCAGCGGGTTGGGCAGCGCACGCGTCGCCGTGGCATTGCCGACCACGGTCGGCCGATAGCCATGGTTGAACGCGGCCCGCGCCGTCGAGTTGACGCACACATGGGTCATGAAGCCCGCGAGCACAAGATCGGTGACGCCGAGCCGCTTGAGCTCCGCGTCGAGGTCCGTTCCCTCGAATGAGGACGGATAGGCTTTCGTGATGACCTTCTCGCCCGGTGCGGGCGCAACGACGTCGGCGATGGCGCCGATCGGCGCCTTGGTGTCGTAGGGCGTTCCGGGGCCCGCATCGTGCTGGATGTGGATCACGGGTGCTCCCGCGTCGCGCGCCCGCTTCAGGAGCGCTGCGCATTCCTTGAGCGCGGGCTCCACGCCTTCGAGCTGCATCACCCCCTCGCGGTAGGTCTGCTGGCAGTCGATCAGCACGAGCGCCGATTTGGAAAGCGGGGCCGGCGTGCCGGGCATTGCGAGCAGCGAGCGGAGCGTGGGGCGGGCATCGATCATTGACGGAAGATCCTTGTCGGGAGTGAAAGGGCATGCCTTGAACGGAAACAGCGCGGCCTCGCGGCCGCGCTGCATCGAGGGAACCGGATCGGACGGCCTGGCCGGGCCGTAGCGATCCCGTCTTAGAAGAAGCCCAGAGCTTTCGGGCTGTAGGAGACCAGCATGTTCTTGGTCTGCTGGTAGTGATCGAGCATCATCTTGTGCGTCTCGCGACCGATGCCCGACTGCTTGTAGCCACCGAACGCGGCGTGTGCCGGGTAGAGGTGGTAGCAGTTGGTCCACACGCGGCCCGCCTGGATGGCGCGGCCGAAGCGGTAGGCGCGCGTGCCGTTGCGGGTCCACACGCCCGAGCCGAGGCCGTAGAGCGTGTCGTTGGCGATGGCGAGCGCTTCCTCGTCATCCTTGAACTTCGTGACCGAGACGACCGGCCCGAAGATCTCTTCCTGGAACACGCGCATCTTGTTGTTGCCGGCGAGGATCGTCGGCTTCACGTAGTAGCCTTCAGCCGCTTCGCCATCGAGGATGTTACGCTCGCCGCCCGTCAGCAACTGCGCGCCTTCCTCCTGGCCGATTTTGACGTAGGAGAGGATCTTCTCGAGCTGGTCGTTCGAGGCCTGTGCGCCGATCATGGTCGAGAAATCGAGCGGATGGCCCTGCTTGATGGCCTGGACGCGCTTCACCGCGCGCTCCATGAAGCGATCGTAGATGCTCTCGTGCACGAGCGCGCGCGAGGGGCAGGTGCAGACCTCGCCCTGGTTCAGCGCGAACATCGCGAAGCCTTCGAGCGCCTTGTCGAAGAAGTCGTCGTCGTGATCGGCGACGTCGGCGAAGAAGATGTTCGGGCTCTTGCCGCCGAGCTCGACCGTGCTCGGGATGATGTTCTCCGACGCGTACTGCATGATGAGGCGGCCGGTCGTCGTCTCGCCCGTGAAGGCGATCTTGGCGATGCGCTTGTTCTGGGCGAGCGGCTTGCCGGCTTCGATGCCGAAGCCGTTGACGACGTTGAGCACGCCCGGAGGCAGCAGGTCGCCGATGAGATCCATCAGCACCATGATGCTCATGGGCGTCTGCTCGGCGGGCTTCAGCACGATGCAGTTGCCGGCGGCGAGGGCCGGAGCCAGCTTCCAGCAGGCCATCAGGAGCGGGAAGTTCCAGGGGATGATCTGGCCGACGACGCCGAGCGGCTCGTGGAAATGATAGGCCACGGTGTCGTGGTCGATCTCGGAGATCGCGCCTTCCTGGGCGCGCAGGCAGCCTGCGAAGTAGCGGAAGTGGTCGATGGCGAGCGGGATGTCGGCGGCGGTCGTCTCGCGGATCGGCTTGCCGTTGTCGAGCGTCTCGACCATGGCGATCAGCTTGAGGTTCGCCTCCATCTTGTCGGCGATCTTGAGCAGGATTTGCGCGCGCGCGGCCGGAGCGGTGGTGCCCCACGCGGCACGGGCCTTGTGCGCGGCGTCGAGCGCGAGCTCGATGTCCTCGGCCGAGGAGCGGGCGATGTCGCAGAGCGGTTTGCCGGTGACCGGGGTCAGGTTGGTGAAGTACTGGCCTTTGACCGGGGCAACCCACTGGCCGCCGATGAAGTTGTCGTAGCGCGGACGAATGCGGATCTGTTGAGAAAGCTCGTTCAAAGCCTGTTGAATCATCAGATTTTCCTCCTTGAGGGCAACTCAATCCCAGGTGAGCGCCGGGCGCGCGTCCTGGTTGTTCTTCGGTTTTGGATGACGTGCTGTTTAATTAGTGAGGCGGTCAAGGCGCGTCTATTCGCCAAAGGTCCTAGGTCTTTCACGAAAGGACGGTAGCCCGGATCGAAGGTTCCCCCCAAGCCCGAAAAGACGCTCGAAGACTTGTTTTTGATCGCCGGAGCCGCCCGCCGGCATGGGCAATCGCGAAAATGTGACTGCGCGACGTTGGGATCGACGCGGGCCAGGCGACAGGCGACGGCAATGCTGGCGGTGTGAGGCTGGCGCGGGCCCCGCCGGGCTCCGCCTGCTCCTGGCTACCGCGCCGCGTTCAGCCGCTCGAAGCCCGCCGCGAGATCGGCGGTGAGGTCCCTTACGTCGTCGAGCCCGATGTGCAGTCTCAACGCCGGGCCCTCGGCGGTCCACTCGGTCGCCGTGCGGTAGCGCGTGGGGTTGAACGGAACGATGAGGCTTTCGAAGCCNNACCCGCTCCACCTCGGGGCGGGCCGCGAGCCAGCGTGCCACCTCGAGCCCCGAGCGCTGATGACGCTCGAGCCGCACCGCGAGCGTCCTGAGGCCGCGCAGGCCGAGATACGTCTCCTCCGATCCCGGGCATGCCCCGAGCGTCGCCCGCGCCTCCTCGACGAGCCGGGCGGTGCGGGCGTTGGCGGTGATCGCGCCCAGCATCGCGTCCGCATGGCCGACGATGTATTTCGTGCAGGCGTTGATCGACACGTCGACGCCGTGTTCGATCGGCCGAAAGTAAAGGCCGGTCGCCCACGTGTTGTCCATGAGCACGGCCGCGTCGCGCGCCCGCGCGGCCTTGGCGATGGCGCCGACGTCCTGCATCTCGAACGTCAGTGAGCCGGGGCTTTCGAGGAACACCACGCGCGTCTCGTCGCGGATGAGGTCGGCGATGCCGGCGCCGACGAGTGGATCGTAGTAGGTCGTCGTCACGCCGAGGCGCGCCAGGATCGTGTCGCAGAACTTGCGCGTCGGCTGATAGACGCTGTCCACCATCAGCACGTGGTCGCCGGTTTTGACGAAGGCGAGGATGGCGGTCGTGACGGCCTGGTAGCCCGAGGCGGTGAGCAGCGTGCGCGCGCCCCCTTCGAGCCTGGCGATCGCGTCCTCGAGCGCGGCGGTGGTGGGCGTGCCGTGCCGTCCGTACCGGAACGGCTGCTCGTCGTAGGCTTCGAGCGCATCGAGCGTTGGGAAGAGCACCGTCGAGCCGCGGTAGGCCGGTGGGTTGACGAAACCGTGCTGTCGCGCCGGATCGCGGCCGTCGTGCAGGATGGCCGTCTCCGGATGGCGGGTCTGGGCCGCGCCCTTCTTCGGTGTCGTCATGGGATCGGGATCCTTGGCCTGGAGGACGCGGGCCGCCCTGCGCCTGAAGCGCCCTTTGGCGCAACTTCCAACGCCGGTCAAGGGCTTGACCCTGGGGGCGCAACGGGGGATGTGTGGCCCCCCGGGATGCCGGACCGCAGCCGGAGGGAGCGCGGTCCGCCGGTGTCCGCCGTCGCCGGGCTGCGACGGCCGGCAGGCACGGTGCCAGGGGCGACGGAACTAGGGCGACGGCACAAGACACGGCGGTTCAAGGGGCTATGCGCGGGGGGCCACCCACTGGCAGCGCCCTCCACGTGCCGCCGGTGAAGTTTGTTCTCGAGACGGAGGCGCGTTTCCGTGTGGGTTGATCGCCGAAGGCCGAAGCGTGGTCGCCCTCGTGGCGGCGCGCGTCCCGTCCAGGCCCTGGTGGCCGCGGTGGTGGCGCTCGCCGGCCTCGCGCTCGCAACGGCCGAGACGCGCGCCGCGACCCTCGACGACGTGCGCGCGCGTGGCCACCTCGTCTGCGGCGTGACGGAAGGCATGCCCGGGTTCGCGGCCGTCGGGCCGGACGGGGCCTGGGCCGGCCTCGACATCGATTTCTGCGGCGCCGTCGCCGCCGCTGTGCTCGGCGACAAGGATGCTGTCAGATATCGCGTCGTCACCGCCGGGAACCGCTATCAGGTTCTGGCCGCCGGCGAGGTGGACGTGCTGCCCCACGCCGGCGGACGCAGCCTGTCGCGCGATACCGAGCTCGGCGTCCGCTACACGGACACTCTGTTCCACGACGGCCAGGGCTTCCTGATCAGACGCGGCTACGCCGTCGCCAGCATTTTCGAGCTTTCCGGCGCCTCCGTCTGCGTGATGACGGGCACCAGTGCGGAGCAGGCGGTCGAGACGTTCTTCGAGGCCCGCAGGATGCGCGTCCAGATCGTTCGCTCCGAGCATTGGAGCGACGCCGTGAAAGCCTATACGGGCGCGGCCTGCACCGTGTTGACGGGCGACACCACGCTGCTCGCCGCCGAGCGCAGCCGGCGCGCCCGCCCGGGCGATCACGTGATCATGCCGGAGTTGGTCAGCAAGGAGATGCTGGGGCCCGTCGTTCGCCAGGGCGACGAGCAGTGGCATTCCATCGTGCGCTGGACGCTGGCCGCTTTGATTTCGGCCGAGGAGCTTGGCATCACGCGGGAGAACGTCGACAGCCTGCGAGGCTCCGCGAATATCGACATCCGCCGATTCCTCGGCCTCGAGGCGGACCTCGGCCAGGCCATGGGCCTTTCGCGCGATTGGAGCTATCGGATCGTTCGCCAGGTGGGCAGCTACGCCAATCTGTTCGATCGCAACCTGGGCCCGAAAACACCGTTGGCGCTCGAGCGCGGGCTCAACAATCTGTGGTCGCGTGGCGGGTTGCTCTCGGCAGGTCCGCTGCGGTGACGCGGAGCACGCGCGGGAGGAGTAGGGGGAGCGCTGCAAGGTGATCGCGACCGTCACACCCGGGATATTGGGCGCCCTTGGCCTCATCGAGGTCAGCGGTCTCCCGGCAGCCCTCATCCTGCTGGCGCCGGTCGCCATCCTCCTCATCGTAATCGCACGCCTGTACCGCCGCCCCGGGGCACCCGGCCCGGCTCCGCAGGCGCGGCCCGAAACGCCCGGCGCCGTTCCTGCCGGGACATCCGCAGCGCCAGCACCCGTCGGCGCGCTCCGCAATGACGCACCTCCGGACGACTGGGCCGTGCGTATCCGCAGTGCCGCGGCGGAGAACGATCAGGCCGCCCTCGCGCACCTCTGTCTGTCGGCTGCGCGCGCCGAGATTCCGCAGGGGCACTCTGAAGCCGCAGCGGAGTATCTCCGCGAGGCCGTGCGCGCGGCCAGCAGGAGCCGGACCGCGGCGATTGAGGCGGAAGCCCGGCTCGCGCTGGCGGAGCTGGCGCGCGCGGCCGGCGACCTAACGACGGCCTGCGAGCACTGGCAGCTCGCCCGCGCCTTGTTCCACGATCTCGATGAGCGCACACGCCGCGACGAGACCGAGACGCTCATGCGCAATCACGGATGCCCGACCGACTGGGTCCTGAACGATTTTTGAAGTGGGCAGCAGGCAGCGGGCAACTGGCAGGGGGCGAGGCAACAACAGACGGGGTTGAGGCCGCAGATGACGGCTCGCGACGTGGCCACGGCTGCCACACCCCTGCCTGCTGCCCGTTGCCCCTCTTCTCTAATTTATTACCAGCTCGACCTGTGCCGTCTCGCCGTTCGCGAGCGTAACGTCGCGCTGGAACTGGCGGCCCTGCGATTTGGCGACCACCGTGTAGCTGCCGGGCGCGAGGATGTGCGTCGGGAGCGCGCCCACGCTTGCCTTGATCTCGTCGCCCTGCGGGCTCTGGATCGTCCACTGCGTATCCGGCAGCGCCTCGCCGCCTGGGCGCTGCACGAGCTTGAAGGTGGCTTTGGCGGCCGAATGCGTGACGGTCGCCTCGGTGAGCTTGCCGGCCTCGACCGTCACGTCGCTCTCCACCACCGCGTTGCAGTCCCCGTAGGTGGAGACGATGTGATAGATGCCGGCGTTGAGGCGGACGGTGAGGTTGGGCCGCACCGCCGAAAGCAGGAGCTTGCGGTTGTCGGTCTGGTCGCGGTCGGAGTAGATCGCATAGCTCACCGCGTTGCTGGCCGCTTCCGTGCCCGCGACCAGCGCCTTGACGCGCAACCCCCCGGCGTTGAGCACGAACTCTTCGGTGGCGGGCTCCGCGCCGTCGCCCTTGACCGCGATCCGGCGCGTGATGTGGGCGCGCCCCAGCGAGGCGTTGACCACGTAGTCGCCGGCCCTGAGCTTGAAGACGGGGCGCGCGTCGCGCTTGGTGGTGATGAGCGTGCTGCGGGAGGTATCGCCCGGTGGGTGCCAGTAGACGCGCCAGACGAGGCCGTCCTCGATCTCCTCGCCGTCGGCCGTGAGGCGCGCGACCATGCGCACCTCGGCCGTCTCCACGGCCTGCTCGTCGTTGGCCTCCTTCTGCGTCTCCTTCGACTGAGGCGCGGGGGTTCGCTCCGTGCCCATCAGCCAGTCGGCCGGCGATTGGGCTCGCGCCAGCCCGGCCGGTGCGAGGACGGCGAGCGCCAGCAGCAGGGCGCCGATGCGTTTCGGTCGGCGTCTATCGGATTGTGAAGCCACGATCATGATGCGGGAGCTGCGCGGTTGAATGAGACTCGTCGTGCGCTGGGATGTCGCCGCCAGACCATGGTCGAAGTGTGGCGCGCCGCCCCGCGAGGCGGATTTCACCCCTGAAATCAGGGTCGTCCCACCGTAAGCTGCTGCCGCTCGCCGGATTTCAGCTCGAACGCCTGGTCCGCCGGCGTCTCCGCGCCGTCGCTGATGAGCCGATAGCGACCGGGCGCGAGGCGTGCCCGGTCGGCGCCGCTGCGCCCCGCATGCATGACCGTCCGCCCGCTGCTGTCGGTGATGCGCCAGTGCCGCCCCGCCGACGGCGGGGCGTCGACCGAGATCTCCCCCTGTTCGAGCTTGAGCTGCACGGTGCCGCCGCGGCCACTCGTGAGATCGACCACGCCGAGTGATTTGACGTTGGCGCCCATGACCTCGGCTTCGACCCTGTAGCGCGCCGGCGGCAGCCGGAACGTCCCGCTGGCGCCATAGGTGCGCGCGAGCTCCTCTCGCCCGTCCTCGCTCAGGATGCTGAGCACGATCGGCTGTTCCGCGCCGGGTTCGGACGCGATGGCTGCGGCCGTCGCGACCACGGTGAGGGGGACGAGGTCGAGCGTCGCCACGTGCTTGATCGTGGCCCCGCTGCCGAGCGCGATGCGGTCGCGCGCCTCCGCTACGCCTGAGCGCGCGGCCACGTAGTAGGTCCCCGCCGGCAAGGTGAAGACCGCCTTGGGGTCGGCCGAGCGCGCGACCTCGCGCCGGCCCTGGGGCGCGTCGGGGTCGTCCTCCTCGATCGTGTACGTGACGTCCTCGGCCTCCTTGCCGGATGCGGTGACCGCGCCGAGCTCGAGCCGCCCCGTGCCGAGCACCGGGCTCACGTCGGCGCCCGCGCCCGCGGTAAGCGTCACCTCCGAGGTCCGGCTCGCAAGGCCGTCCTCCACGCGCACGCCATAGCGTCCGGCCGGAAGCACGAGCTCGGCGGCGCCGTCGCGTCCGATCCACACCGGCCGCTGCCTGTCTCCGTCCTGGGCGAACACCGTGAGCAGCGGATCGGAGAGCGTCGCGCCGTCCTGGTCGGCCTGCGCCTTGAGGTTCAGCACCCCTGCACCGAGCGAAAGCCTGGCCGTCGTGGGGCCGTCGGGCTTGACCTCGATGGTCTCGCGCACCGTCGCCTGTCCGAGCTTCGCCTCGACCACGTAGGAGCCCGGATCGAGGTCGACCGAAAGCGTCGGCGTGTGCGCCTTGGCGATGGGAGCATCGGGCGCGTCCGTCTTCGCCACCGTCCAGTCGAGCGCCGCCGCGAGCGGCTGTCCGTCGGGCGCGAGCGCCGCCGAGAGCCTGAGTCCCGGCGCGCCGACGGGCGCCGGCGGCGTCGCGGCCTTCGGTGCCGGGACCGCGAGACCGGTTGCCGGATCGACCCGCTCGAGGTTCGCGAGCCTCAGCGTCTCGGTGATCGCATCGGCGAGCTCGGCCGAGCTTTGAGCCTGGAGCGACTTGCCGCCCGTCGCGGCGCCGACGCAGGCGAGGCGCTTGGCATCCGCCGGATCGAGCCCGAAGCTGATCAGGAACACGCGGAGGTTAGGGTTGGCGGCGGCGATGTCGGCCGCCGCGGCGCACGGGTCCTGCGCGCAGTTGTCGACGCCGTCGTGGATCGCGATGACGCTTCCGCCCGTGCCCGCGGGGATTTGCCGGGCGGCTTCCCGGAGCGCCAGCGAGAGCGGCCCCTTGCCCTTGGGATTGAGCTTGTCGACGATGGCGAGGATGCGTTCCGGCGGCCCCGCCTCGGGTGCCGCCAGCACCTCGACGTCGCTGCAGTCGGCGCGCCGGCGCTGGCCGAACGACATGAGGCCGAGCCGCACGCGCGGCGACAGCGTGGAGAGCGACTGGCGCAGCGCCTGCCGCGCGAGGTCGAATTTCGACGGACGCTCGCTGCCGATGGTGCCCCACATGGAGCCCGATCCGTCGAGGACAACGATGGCCGGCCCGTCGGAGGCCGCCTCCGCCGCGAGGGTTGGCCCGGCAAAGAGCAGGAGCGCCACGAGCGGGAGGAGCAAGGGGACGAAGAGACGGCGGGCGGGCATCGGCACGAGGATCCGGTTTCCTGATCGGCAACGTGGAGATTGTAACAGAGCGGCCTTTGCGTTAGCGAGGCCGGCAAAATCTCATGTCATGGAAAGATGCGCAATGAATGACGCCGTTCTCCACGCCCTCGAAACGCGGCGCTCGGTGAAGCCCGACCGCCTCGCGGCGCCGGCCCCGCCCGGAGCCGAGCTCGACCGTATCCTCGCCATCGCCGCCCGCGTTCCCGATCACAAGAAGCTGGTGCCCTGGCGCTTCATCGTCTTCGAGGGCGACGCCCGCGCGGCTGCCGGCGAGATCTTTGCCGCCGCCTGTGAGGCCGAGGAGAAGGATCCGCCCTCGCACGTTCGTCTCGACACGGAGCGCGCGCGTTTCCTGCGGGCGCCGCTGGTGGTGGCCGTCGTCTCGCGCATCATAAACCGCCCCGGAACGCCCGAGTGGGAGCAGATCCTGTCGGCCGGCGCGGCGGCGTTCAATCTCTGCCTCGCGGCCAACGCCTCGGGCTACGGCACGAACTGGATCACCGAATGGATCGCCTATAGCCCGTTCGTGCGGGAGAAGCTCGGCCTCGGCCAGAACGAGCGGATTGCCGCCTTCGTCCACATCGGCACGCCGCTCGAGAAGCCCGAGGAGCGCGAGCGCCCGAGCCTCTCCGCCATCGTCACGCGCTGGGCGCCATAGCCCGGAGTCGCTGGGGGCCCGGTCGGTCCCAAGCCTTGCCTCGGTCTCATCGAAAACGCGGGTGCGCGCCCGCAGCGGCGCCCGCCAGGGCTCCGTCTCGCCGCTGCAACCGGAGGCGGGGCGCGCCCTGCTGCCCGTGATTTTTCATCATTGTATATACCGATCCGACGCGAGCGCTCCCGCGTCGCAGCTCCCCGCACATAACGCCCTGGAAAGAAATCATAAAATTTTACGCTTCGCACGTTGGGCGCGCCGCCGGCTCGTGTCATAGATTGCACTCGAGAATCGGATCGGTCGTATGATCCATGGCTTGAGGTTCGCGTTTGATTCCAATGGACTTTGCGTTTGCCGCCCCGGCCGGGGGAAGCCGTTGTTCGAGGGATGAATGCCGATACGCCCGTCGCGCCTTGAACGGATGCCGGACAGCGAGCTCCTGTGCACGCGGTTCTGCGACCTGCCGCTGCAATTGAAGGGATCGGTGATCGAGGAGCGCGCCAAGCGCGTCTTCGATGAATTAACCGCGCGCGGCATTCGTTTCCGTCCGACGATCTGGATAGCCGAAGAATGGTATAACCCGGACGGGGTCGTCGGCTTCGCCGTCCCGTTCTACCTTCTGCACCCGCGACTGATCCGCCTCGAACGCAAGATGATGCTGGAGGCGGAAGGCGCATCCCTGAATGAAGCGATGAGCATCCTACGCCACGAGACCGGCCACGCCATCGATGAGGCCTTCCGGCTGAGCGAAATGCGCGCCTACCGCCAGGTGTTCGGCTCGCCGCAGCGCACCTATCCGACCAACTACGTCGCGGATCCCGACAGCCGGGATTTCGTTCAGCATCTCAACGCGTGGTACGCGCAGTCCCACCCGGTCGAGGATTTCGCCGAGACCTTCGCCGTATGGCTGAAATCGGAGAGGAGCTGGCGGCGGATATACCGCGATTGGCCCGCCATCGAGAAGCTGCGCACGGTCGATGCCTGGATGCGCGAGAGGCGGGGCGTGGAGCCCGAGATCAAGCCGAAGCGCATGTCGAACGAGCTCAAGGAATCCACCCGCACGCTCGGCGAGCACTATGACGAGAAGCGCAAGTTCTACGCCATCGACGCCGAGGACGAGTTCGACGGCGCCTTGCAGCGCATCTTCCGGGAGAATGGAGGCAGCCGGCGCAAGCGCTGGAACGTCTCGGCAGCACGCCTCCTGGCGTCGCATCGCACCCGCCTGCGCCGGCGCACCGCCAAGCCCCTCGGCATCCCCGCCTACGTCGTCGACCAGGTGCTGCGCCAGCTCGTGCACCGCGCCAGGATCCTGAAGCTGCGGCAGGCGCGTCCGGAAGCCGAAACGGTCGCGAAAGTCTCGAAGCTCGTCTCCCGGGCAACCGTTGCGATCCTTCACAACCGGCCGCGGATGCCGCTATGAACATGACCGTCACCCGCAAGCCCAGGAAGAGGCTGTCCGTCGTTCTCCTGACCGACGAGCGCCTGGTGCCGGCCGGCGAGCTCTCGGACTACAGCGAGAAGCAGCGCCTGCTGCGCAAGGCCGAGTTCGACGTCAAGCGCGCCGTCGAGACGCTGGGCCACCAGTTCATCGCCGTCGGGCTATCGAACGACCTGTCGACGCTGCGCGGCGCGATCGACGCGCATAAGCCCGACATCGTCTTCAACCTGGCGGAGGACTTCGGCGGCATCAGCCATTTCGATCAGCACGTGGTGAGCTTCCTGGAGCTGCTGCGCCAGCCCTACACGGGCTGCAATCCGCGCGGCCTGACCATCGCCCGCGACAAGGCGCTCACCAAGAAGATCCTGGCCTACGACGGCCTCAAGGTGCCCGAGTTCGCCATCTTCCCGATGCGCCGGACGACGAAGCGCCCGAGCACGCTGGGCTTCCCGCTGTTCGTCAAGTCGCTGACGGAGGAAGGATCGATCGGCATCTCCGGCGCCTCCGTCGTCTACGACGACGTGAAGCTGATGGAGCGCGTCGAGTACATCCACCGCACGGCGGGAACGCCGGCGCTCGCCGAGCAGTTCATCGAGGGGCGCGAGATCTACGTCGGCGTCATGGGCAACGAGCGCGTGACCGTCCTGCCGCCCTGGGAGTTCTTCGTCGAGAACCGGCGCGAGGGCGCGCCGCTGATTGCGACCGGCCGCGGCAAGTGGGATCCGAGCTATCAGGACCAGGCGGGCGTCATGACGGGGCCGGCCGAGATCAACGAGAAGCTCGCCACCAAGCTCGAGAAGCTGTCGCGCGAGATCTACCGGCTCCTCGGGCTCAGCGGCTATGCGCGCCTGGACTTTCGCGTCACGGAGTCCGAGGACGCCTATCTGCTCGAAGCCAACCCCAACCCGCAGATCGCCGCCGACGAGGACTTCGCGAGCTCGGCCGAGCACGCCGGCATCGCCTATCCCGACCTCATCGACCGCATCATCCGCTATGGCATGATCTACAATTCGGGGCGGGTGATGTTCTAAGGGCGCGTGTCGGAGCGCATGCGGTCTCCGCGTTTGGGGCTGCGAGCGCTTCGGCAGTCTGCGCTTGAGCGCGTTCCGCTCAATAGCGGAACTGCTCGGCGAGGATGCGCTCGTCGAGATTGTGCCCGGGATCGAACATCATGAAGAGATCGATGGTACGCGCCTGCTCGATCTCGACGCGGACCACGTTGCGCTGCTCGTGCGCGTCTGCGACCGCGCTCACGGGGCGCTTCTCGTGCTCGAGGGCTGCGATGCCGATGCGGGCCCTGTTCGGCAGCAGCGCCCCGCGCCAGCGGCGTGGCCGGAACGGGCTGATCGGCGTCAGCGTCAGGAGCGGTGCGTTGATCGGCAGGATCGGCCCGTGCGCCGAGAGATTGTAGGCGGTCGACCCGGCCGGCGTCGCCACCAGCACGCCATCGCAAATCAGCTCCTCCATACGCACCGTGCCGTCGATCGAGATCCGGAGCTTGGCCGCCTGGAAGGTCTCGCGGAAAAGGGACACCTCATTGATGGCGAGCGACTTGCTGGCCTTGCCCTGCGCATCGTAGGCGACCATGGCGAGCGGATGCACGCGGCTGATCTCGGCATTCGCCAGCCGCTCGAGGAGCCCGTCCTCGCGGTACTCGTTCATCAGGAAGCCGACCGAGCCCCGGTTCATGCCGTAGATCGGGATGCGGTCGTTCATGTAGCGGTGCAGCGTCTGCAGCATGAGCCCGTCGCCGCCGAGCGCGACGATGGCGTCCGCCTCGCGTGCGTCCACCGATCCATAGCGCTCGGAGAGCCGCGCCATCGCCGCGCGCGCCTCGGGGACTTCGCTCGCCACGAAGGCGATCTTCTCGAATTTGCTTTTCGGTTTGGCCATGACGGATGGGTGAGGCCGCGTGACGCAGCGGTTGGGAATTGAGCGGGACGGCGCTATCGTGCCGGGAGCCGGAGACTCTCGAAGCCGGGAACCGGAGGCTCGCCTACTTGCAGGAAAACGACAAGGCCGTTCTCGTCTATGCGACGTTTCCCTCGCTCGAAACCGCGGAGGCCGAGGCGGCCCGGCTCGTCGAGACCGGTCTCGCCGCCTGCGTTAACATTCTTCCGGGCATGATCTCGATCTACGTCTGGAATGGTCAGCGCCACAGGGACGCCGAGGTCGTGATGATCGTCAAGACCCGCCGCTCGCTGGCCGATCGGGTCGTCGCCGAGACGCGCCGCCGCCACCCCTACGACAACCCGGCGCTCCTCGTCCTCTCCGTGGAGGGAGGCTCGGCCGATTACATCGGCTGGCTTCTCGCCGAGCCGAAGCGCACCGCGTCCGCCCCCTGAGGCGTCACATGCGTCCGAGCGGGTGCTGGAAGAGGTTCTGCACCTGCCGGTAGGAGCTCGTGGTGCGGCTCGGGCGTTCACGCGGTTTTGCCGCCCGGGCGACAGACGCCCGGCTCGGCGTCGCGATTGCGGGATACGCCACCACCACGTCCGTATCGAACGACGAGGCCGCCGCGTTGGGCGCCGGTGTCGGCTCGATCTGCAATTCGTTCACGGCCGACGTCTCGAGCGCCGCGGTGCGGGCGAGCCCGTTGCCCCACGGCGCGGCGCCGGTCCCTTGCGTCCAGCCCGACGAAAGCTCCTCAGCGTCGTCGTCGGGGATCGGGCCGCCGACGCCCATCCGCCCATAGGGCATGGGGTTGCGGTCCCGCGCCTGTGCCACGACGGGCGACCAGGCGTCCTCGCTCCCGGCTTCGTCGGCCTCGGCCACCAGCGTGGTGGGCAGGCAGCGCCCGTTCGCCGTCAGGCTCTGGCCACGGGGGCAGGAGGTGCCGCACACCGCCGCGGTCTGGGACCGGATCAGCGAGAGCATGAACACGTCCGGATCCCGCGTCGGCAGCGAGGCGTTGACGCGGTCCATGAAGTGCAGGATCGCGCGCTGCGATCCGCCGCCCCAGACGCCGTCGATCTCGCCCAGATAGCAGCCGACGCGTTGCAGCTCGCGCTGGATGTCCCGCGTGAGCGCCAGGCGCGAAGTGGGCTCCGTGGGCTTCACGTCGGACGGGCTGGCACGATCCGCAGTGCGAATGATGGCGCTCTTCCACTCGGCGAGAGTGATCGGCTGAGGCGCGGGCGCGATCGGAGACGTGCTCGTATCCGGCGGCGCCGATAGTTTCTGCGCCAGATAGTCGAGCATAGAGGAGGGCGGCATCCGGGAGGCCGGCGTCGGTTCGATCGCCGCGGCGAACAGCGGCGTCCCCGGTGAGAACGCGCCGACGCGCGAGCCGAACGCCGGAAGCTCGGACGCCATGACGACGACCGGCGCGCTCTCGGGCGCGCGCTGCGCGGAGACGGCGGCATCGGACGAGACGGGATGGTTGGCTTGGCCGGGATAGAAGGTCTCCAAACCGAATGCGAGCCCGGCAAGGAGAACGGGATAGCTGATGTACCACCGCATGATACGACGCTCCGGACGCATGCGCGCACAACGCAGAACGAGCATTTCAGCCGCACGGTACGAGGTGAAGTCGATCTCGTACCAAGCTGCTTTGACTGAGAAAGACATAGCAAATATGCGCGCTCACGGCCACGTGGAATGCGATCCGGCTGTCTCTACCCACAGATGCGTCAAGGACGGATCCTCCGTGGACATGCGTCCGCGCTGCGCCCGGCGGCTGTGGATTTCAGCCGCGCGGCTGCGGATAACCGGTGCAAAACGAGCGCGGCGCGTGTGGATGATTCCGTCGTGCAAGTTCGCCACACATGATGCGCTTCTGCAGCGCTGTGGCGGTGAATTTTCTTAGCAACCTGATTCTCTTAACAAAAGGTAGTGACCTCACGCGAGAATCGCATAAGCCTGAAAGGTGAGGGATGTGTCTTGCGTGATTTCGCTCATGTGCGCTTCAGTTTTGCACATCGGGACCGAGCGGCGGTGCCGCCTTGTGCATAAACGAGAGAGACATGGGCAGGTCCAGTCCAGTGTGTCCGCCGGGGGGCGGTGCAGGAGTGTCCGATGACCGCGCTTTGGGAGCGGGGTCTAGCTCAACGGACAATCGAAGCGCTCTCGTCCGATCGACACGTGTCCGCGTCGGCGGCTGGCCGGTCTGTTCCCTCCAGACCCAAAGACACGAGACCCCGTATCGGCTGCCATCCGGGCAGTGCGTGCGGGCGCTCAATGGAGAGGGCAATGAAAATACGACATGCTCTAGGCGTGTTCGGTATTATGGCAGCCGGCGTCCTACTCGCCGTATCGGCGGCCATGAACTGGCGTTTCGGATACAGTTTGGGACGAACCGAGCTGGATGGGATGATCTACGGCGCAGCAAGCGTCGCAGCGGACGGTCTCAAGGCGCTGATCCCGTTTTTCCTGTTTGCCGCAATTCGAAACAGGATGTGGTCGCAAGCCGTGGCCGCCGCCTTGGTCGGCGTCGTGGTTACCGCCTATTCGCTGACCTCCGCGCTCGGCCACGCCGCGCTGAACCGGTTCGATACGGCCGGCCATCGCATGGTCGAGGCGCAGACCTACCAGGATCTGCGCGGAGACCTGAAGCGAGCCCAGGATCAGCTGTCCTGGATCCCGCAGCATCGTCCCGCGGCCGCCGTGCAAGGCGAGATCGAGGCGTTGAAGAGCCAGCGCCCCTGGACGTTCACGCAAGCCTGCACCAACATTACCGGCAAGCAGGGGCGTGAGTTCTGCCAGAAATATCACGGCCTCCATGCCGAGATGGCCTCCGGCCAGCAGGCTGAGGCGCTCGAGGCCCGGATCGCGGAGATCCAGGGCAAGCTCGGCAAGACCGACGCCATGACGGTCATGGGCGAGGCGGATCCGCAGGCTGCGGTTCTGGCCAAGCTCTCTGGCGTCAGCGTCGACCAGGTGCAGATGGCGATGACGATCTTCATCGCGCTGCTCCTCGAGGTGGGCTCCGGCTTCGGCATGTACATTGCCTTCAGCCAGTGGCGCCTCTACGACCGTGAAGCCCCTGCCGCGCCGAAGATGGCGGCGGTTCAGAGCACCGCTGCGGCAGCGGTGGCGGCCCCTCAGCAGGCCGTGGCGATCAGAAAGCCGCGTTTCGGTGCCAACGACAATCGTTCGTTGCCATCGACAGCCACCAAGCTGCTGGTCCCCGAGACGGACGTCCAGCGCTTCTATAAGGAGAGCGTCGAGAGCCAGGATGGCCACACGGTCTCCGCAACATCACTCTACGAAGCCTACTGCGTATGGTGTGAAGAACGACAGAAGGAGCCTCTCGCACTACCGACGTTTGGTCGTGAGATTGCCGAGTTCGGAATTCAGAAAGTCAAGAAAAAGGACGGTGTGAGATACGTTGGAATCGCACTCAAATCCGATCTCGAGCTTGAGGAGGATAAGAAGCTGCCGGCCTTCAACGCCGTAGCTGCCTAGAGATAGGCAACGGAATTCGGAAGGGCTCCCGCAAGGGAGCCCTTCTTCGTTTCTGGGGGCGCCTGAAAGCGGGCGCCTTTTTTTGTGTGCGAGAGCCGGCCATGTCGCAGAACGGCAACGGCAGGCTGCGGATAAACGCGTCCCGGCGTCGCTCGCTGCGACTCTCCGCCTGCTTGCTGCTAGCATCGCCGCCGGCCGGGACGTCGCCTGCGCACCTTCTCCGTGCGGATAATCGCAGGCGGCGCCGGTCCAACGGGGCACTATTTTCAGGGGAGTTTCAAATGTTTGGAGTTATTTGCGCAACGGCCCGGAGGCCGCTTGCCGGTTGGGTGGCGCTTGCGGCTTTTGCGGGTGCCGTTGCCGCGGCGCCGTCGGGCGCGGCCGCCGAGGAGATCATCGTCACCGTCACGAAGCTCCACCCTCTCGACAAAGCCGACGAGCTTTCGGCCGGCGATTTCTTTGCGCGCATCAGGGTGGACGGCAAGGCGGCGTTCTCGCCGGAGCTGAGCGGCCAGACCGAGATGTCACCGAACTGGCGGCTCACGCTTCCGGCCAAGCCGGGCGTGGTCGCGGTCAACCTTGCGGTGATCGACAAGGACGTCAGCGTCGACGATCCGATCGACATCAACCGCGTGCCGAACAAGCGCGACCTCGATTTCACGGTCAACACCAGGACCGGCAAGATCGAAGGTTTCGCGGAGACCTACAAGACCGGCCAGACGATCACGCGCGCCGGTACGGAGAACAAGAAGGCCCGCATCTCCTTCACGGTCGACGTGAAGAAGTAACGCTTCGGCCGCTCGGGCGCGCGTCGAGAGAGGGGGCCGTTCCCATCCGGGAGCCGTGCGCCGCATGCGGCTCGGTTCCGGGTGAGGCGGCGGGCTCCTCCGCCTCGGTCGGAACGATCTCAGCGTGACCGTCCGTGGCACGCAATGCGCTGCACGTCCGCGCTCATCGAAAGGTCGAACGGCGTGTCGCCCTCGCAGAGCCGCGCGCCGTCCAGCAGCACCGCCTCCACCTCGACCCCCGGCAGCCGCGCGAGCGAGAGATCCGCGCCCTGCAGGCGCACGCGCACGAGCTTTGCGCCTTCGAGGTTGGTCTCGATCAGGCTCGCGCCCTTGAGGGACGTATCCGTGAGATCGGCGCGGCGCAGGTCCGACCGGTCGAACGTCGCATGGTTGAGATCGCGCCCGCGCAGCGAAAGGCTCGTGGTGTCGGCGGAGCCTTGAGCGTCCGACACGAGATCCTCGTCCATGACGATCAGGTTGCGGCTGAAAAAGCTCGTCGGCCGCCGCGTCCAGTCGTCCACCTGTCCCTCGAACAGCAGCGCCGTCGGCAGGAACGCCTGCCGCCCGCGCGCGCCCGGCGGCAGATCGCGCACGACGTTGCCGAGCGCCTGCACCGGCACCGGCGTCGCGACCGAGCTGACAGACCCGAGCGCCCGGTCGATCCATTCGCCGGGAACGGTCGCCACCGCCACCGAGAAGGCGAGCACGAGCGCGCCGGCG
>JRYI01002687.1_pt1 | contig 18738 bp, 25 predicted proteins | sample 235361 | NCBI WGS metagenome assembly JRYI01 (sample SAMN03074212, study PRJNA261471) | activated sludge metagenome | biome: Common Effluent Treatment Plant; feature: Wastewater; material: Activated sludge; isolation source: activated biomass in a lab-scale reactor treating industrial wastewater at...
AAAAAACATGAAAAGATTTGATTATAAAAAAGTTATTGGATTTACATTGCAGCAGAAACGAGCCTTTGAAATATTAGAAGAGCATGGTGTGAATGTCGCTAAATTTATAAAACGGAGCGTAAAACCCATTCATCAGCTTTGCTGTGGGTGGGTAGTTCACAAAAGTAAAAAAAATAATTGATGCCAAGTAGTTCACAATTCGGTGTGAAAGAAAACAAGTAGTATCATAGCCTAAAGATGGTCTATTCTTTATATTTGCATTAAAATCAATTACTGTGAATATAAATCAATTCGCTTCTCTTGTTACAAGAGAGGAAGGGCTAAAAAAATCAATCACCGTAGCACAGGTGAAGGAAGTGTTGCGTATTGTTAATAAGCGCACCTTCGGGCTGCTTTATGGCATCATACGACTACTTATGCTGACGATTATTTTCTCGTCTGCACTCTTGGCGCAAACGCCAATAAACTATTGGACTGCCGATAATGGCACAAACCCTGCAAATCAGGTAATAGATTCACGAGGGGCGTACAACCTTAACTATGCTTCGTATAGTCCGGGAACTGTCCACATTGCCAATACAGACCCAAAGGTAGGGAACTATATACAGTTGCGTTCTGACAATAGTATCATTCAGGCTTCTGGCAGCACCTTCCCTATCACAAGTAGTTTCTGTATAGAGTTTCTACTTCGTGTCACGCATGACTGGTCAGGAGGGGAGTTTATGCAAGACAAGGGAGGGGCTTTCAGTATATGGTTTGAATTGCCAAGCAACGGTTATGCTATCCCCTCTGTCGTCTTTGGCACTAATACAGGGAATAATGTATGGGATGAGCTAAGGCTGTCATTTGATGGTATAGGCAGAAAGAACTATGGGTGGTGGGCTGATGGCAACTGGCATCATTTTGTGTTTCAATACAACGCAGCCACAGGGCTTAAAGAGATATGGATAGACGCTGAAAGACCTACCACAGACTTTTACAAAAATACTGCTCCGGGAAACATATCACGCAGCAACACTGCTCTGGGCATCATACTGAACACCACTACTACTTACAGGCGAATAAACGCAGACATAGACGAGTTAGCCATATACAACACTACGCTATCTCAATACATGATTCAGCAACACGTTCAAAATGTTAATGCAGGACAGCACTATGCTACAAGCACAAGCATTAACACTTTCGCTACTGTATCTCCCACCACCTCTCCCATAGATACTATGGAGTATGCCATAGGTTTTAGCAACCAGTCTGTAACATATTCAGGGAACAGCATTGTCATCACTAAACAGCCTAACACCACAGCCGTTAACCAACTAAAGAAATATCCATTGGCAAGGTATAGGACAGGATATAGCATACCTTATCTGTTCAACTGGTGTGACCTTACCTATATGGCAGGAAAGGGTCAGACCTTACCTGCTGTCACAACACCTGTGTTATTTTCTACTATATCCACATCGCAGTATTTGCAGAATATAACGGATTTGCTACATGAAACCACCTATAATTGGAATACAGCCATAGCCTCACCAGAGGTGGGGAGAACGAATGAATATGGTAATATCAACAGCTACGCAAATTCACGTATAGCGAAGTTCGCTAATGACAGCAATCAATACCCTAACACGCTGATAACCTTAAAAGCGCAGATAGGGGGGTGCTTAGAGTGTTCTAAGAGCTTGGCTAACACATTCTATTTACAGAACTCGTCAGGGCAGTTTCTTACCCCTGATGGCAATGTTACAGGGACGCAATCGCAGAAGGTGCTACGCCCCTCTAACAACCCTATTGACTTTATACAAGATGGTAACACAATGAAAAGCATGGTGCAGGCTTATGTTAACGCCCTCACATCTCGACAAGCAACGAACAGAATCAATGAGATAAACGAGAACGGAGAGGTGTTAGCATGGCTCACCAATGGTGCAATGTCTTTAGACCCGACAGTGGTGTCCGACAAAAACAGTTCGGGGCTGTCATGGGAAGATTATCAAGGGCAGCGTTTTTATGAGTTAGAGAAAACATCGTATAGAGATGTTATATTCAGCATCAACGGGCTGCAAAACTCTACTTTCTCACAATATCAGATAAATGGCTTCCCCGAGTATAAGTTTAAGTGGAGTAGGGCAAGACAAGTGTTTACTTACAAGTACAATAATCAATATTTATCCACAGGTGACCTATACCCCATATACCCTTATGGGTGGCGCAACATTACAGGGGCATGGAATGGAATACGCCACTTTACTAAAGCACGTCAGGCGGAGATAGCCGTTAATGATACTATGTTCAGACCTTTCATTAATGCAGGGTTTAACTATAACGAGGCGGTAACGGTGCGTCCTGCACAGTATTTAGGTATGCTAAAAATAATGACAGGGCTTGGAGCTATCAGTTTCTATAATGGTTACTTTACCATAGCTCAGCCTTTTCAAATCCCTGCTAACTGGATATGGCAAGCTGCCGTACCATCGTATGCACAAGCATTAATAACAAAGGTTGAGTCTATATATAAGAATAGCTACTTATTAAACGGTGATGGAACATGGAATCCTGATGATGCAGCAAGCGGTGTAAGCTACCTCTACAATGGGGGTGATTACAGAAAGCCTGTTGTGGTGAGAAAATGGAACAACGGCAACAAGTACCTTATATATACTGCCTTTATGAATAATACCAACATGACCGACACCATGACCTATACAGGGAATGTTGTCATCAGTTTTGACGGTATTAACAATATGACATTACAGACAAGACGGCAAGGGTCTGTTTATCTCTTTGACAACACTGTAAATCCACCAACGATAGTGCAACTTGACGGGTGGCATGAACGTTACCACCCTGAGAGATGGTCGCAAGACTTAATAATTGAAGGTGAATTAGCTGATGCAGGGACATATACTGTAAAGACAGAAGGTTCAGCAGGGTATAACTTCTCATCTTTTAACAGCTACATTACACAGAGTGTAGCATCCCCTGTGACTTATAATGTACAAATCCCTGAAAGCAGCCCTGCGACAAGATATGTATGGCTTCGTGCCAGAAACAAGACAGGTTCTGCTGTAAATGCTACAATAGCTATTACAGGGCTTCCGGGAAAGACTATTGGATGTATAACATCTACGTCATGGCAGTGGTATAGGGTAGAGAACGCCACATCTACACCTATAAGCTATACGCTAAGTGCCAAAGGGAAGTATAACCTGACTATCACACCGAGTAACCCAAACTTGGAAATAGACAAGATTGCCTTGTTATCTTCATCGGCAGATGTTTATGGGGCATTAGCTACATTTTGCAGTTCTGTAACAGCTACCATTACCCCATCAGGGGCAACAACATTTTGTAACGGTGACAGTGTTACTTTATCACTAAATAGCGCAGACAGCTACTTATGGAGTACAGGGGCTACCACACAATCTATTGTAGTCAAGACTTCGGGTTCATATTTCGGTACGGTAACGATAGGTGGTAATCAAGGGGTGGCATCACCTGTCACCGTTACCGTTAACGCCATTCCTTCTGCTACTATAACAGCAGGGGGGGCTATCACTTTTTGTCCTAATGGCAGTGTCGTTCTTACGGCAGGAAGCGGGTNNGGCAGGAAGCGGGTCAGGGTATAGCTACCAATGGAAGAAAGGGGGTGTTAATATAGGTCTTGCCACAGGGCAGTCTTATACCGCTAATACAGTAGGGGCTTACTCTTGTCAGGTGACAGCCAACGGTTGTAGTGCTACAAGCAGCGACATCACCGTATCTATACTGACAAGCCCTACTGCCACCATTACCCCATCAGGGGCTACCACCTTCTGTTCAGGGGGTAGTGTGACGCTAACTTCTTCATCAGCGACATCGTACTTATGGAGTAATGCCGCCACCACGCAGTCGGTAAACATCACCGCTTCTGGCACGTATGCCGTTACAGTAACGGCAAGCAACGGCTGTACAGCAACGAGTACTTCTGTGACTGTCACCGTTACCTCATCACCTGTTNNCACAGACATCTATATGTTCAGGAGGTAGCGTTCTGCTTACAGCACAGACAGGAGTAGGGTATAGTTATCAGTGGAAAGCCAATGGCGTGAATATATCAGGGGCGACAGGAAGCACTTATAGTGCCACCACGTCATCTTCTTATACCTGTGTGATAACAGCAAGTGGATGTAGTGCTACAAGCAACAGTATATCTATCAGCGTAACACCACTCCCTTCTACTGCCAATGCAGGGGCAGACCAGACGATATGTGTAGATTCGGCTTTCCTGTCTGCCAATACCCCTGTTAACGGCAGTGGGTTATGGACTAAGGTAAGCGGTAGCGGTGTCATTCAGCAGCCTTCAAACCCTAACAGTAAGGTGGTAGGGTTGCTTGTAGGCACGAGTGTTTTTCGGTGGACGATAACCAATAGCCCTTGCGCTGCTTCTACTGATGATATAGCTATAAACAGGACAGCGACAAGTGCCGTAGGGGTGTCTATCTCTGCCTCCCCAAACCCTTTCTGTAATGGAGCTACTGTTAGTTTCCTCGCCACCCCTGTCAATGGAGGGTTGGCTACGTTCCAATGGAAGAAGAATAACGTCAATGTAGGAAGCAACATCAACACCTATTCAGGGGTTTTTAATGATAACGATAGTGTATGGGTGGTTATGACAAGCTCTTTGGGGTGTGCCACAGGAAGCCCTGCCACAAGCAATAAGATATATCTCGATTCATCAGTAGTTAGTGCCGTAGCTTCGGCTATGACAGCAACATCTTTCTGTAATGGCGACTCTGTGCGCCTTTCGATAACGAATACAGCAGGATATACATGGCAATGGCAGAACACGTCAGGGAATATATTAGGAGCTACCGACTCCTTCTATGTAGCTAAAACGTCAGGGGCGTACAAGGCGGTAGTTACTAATAGCGGTGGGTGTAGTGCTACAAGTAACACTATAAGTGTTACCGTCAATACCCTGCCTACGGCAATAATAACACCACAAGGAAGCACCTCTTTCTGCTCAGGAGGGAATGTAACCCTTACGTCAAGCAGTGCTACAAGTTATATGTGGAGTACTATGGAAACAACACAGAGCATATCAGTAAGCACTCCCGGCACATATACGGTGACAGTGACAGACGGCAATGGCTGTACAGCAGTGAGCGCACCTATAACCATCTCCACAGGGGCTTTGCCATTAGCGACTATCACCCCTAACACTACCGTTTCTTTGTGTCCGGGAGGGTTGCAGGTGTTCTATGCTAACACAGGAGCAGGGCTTTCTTACAGATGGTATAAAGATGGGTTCTTGGTGTCTAATGTCGCTGACAACTACTCAGCAACAACGGCAGGGAAATATTATGTGGTGGTAACTAATGCTGCATCATGCAGCAAGAGTTCCGATACCGTTCAGGTGAACATATCTACTCCTTTCACCCCTACAATCTCCAACAGCCGCCCACTGTCATTCTGCGGCAATGACAGCACAGTGCTTACCTCTTCTTCTGGCAGCACATACCTTTGGAGTACAGGAGCTACGTCACAGTCTATTATCGTTAAGGCATCAGGGGCTTTTAGCGTTACCGTAACCTCTGGTGGTTGTACAGCCATGAGTAGCGTTGTTACAGTGACGGCAGGTTCTGCTACAACCCCTACAATTACATCCCCTACCCCTTTAGAGGTGTGCGCCAACGGCACAGTGACACTAAATTCATCAGTGGCTAACAGCTACAAGTGGAATACAGGGGCTACGACAAGAAGTATTGCTGCCGGGCAGGGAACGTACTACGTCACCGCCTCTTATGCCAACGGATGTTCAGCAACAAGCAGCAGCGTTACCGTTACAGACACTTGCATAGCTACCGACTGTGGAATACCTTTTGGTCTATACACTACCAACATCAGCAAGGTGAGGTTCTGCTTCGTGAGAAACTGTGGGTACGCAAGAGCCAACTGGTCGCATGGCAACTTTACCGCAGAATACTATACTTTGTATTATAAAAATTTGCGGTCAGGAGAAGTTATCTCTGTACGTAAGGAAGGGTATATGCGCAGGGCTTATATGTATAACTTGCAGAATGATACCAATTACGAATGGTGGCTTACTGCAACATGTAATGGTGTGGAAACTGATATATCTCAAAAAATGAGATTTAAAACCAAACGATGATGCAAAAAGAGCGTATATACCAGATACTAAACATACTGCTTATCGCTATTGTCATAGCCCTATCCTTGCTACTTATTAAAGGGTGCAGGGATAAGGCTGCTGTTAATAGCAACTATAACGCTGCATTAGGGGAGTTGACTAAGTATCGTGCCACTAATGGGCAGGAAACAAGCACTATCATAGCACTGCAAGCCGACTACCATGAGCTTCAACAGATGAATGACAGACTTAACGGCACTATTTCAGACTTGAAAAAACAAGTGTCTAAGAAATCTGAAACGGTTATAATTCAGAAGGTGATAACTACTGATACCATCTATGTCAATACTACTGTAATAGATTCTGCCAACTGTCATTTAAAAACACATTACAACGACCAGTGGGCTGACATATCTGTAAACATAAATAAAGACAGCGCAAAAATTGATTATACAGTAACGAATCAATTTGTGCATAAACAAGAATGGAAGCGCAGGAATATATTGGCTTCACCGATGCTTGAAGGCAGCGTGACGAATCTCAATCCCCACACTTCGACTCAGGAATATATCAGTTATAAAAAGAAAGTACCAAAGCGTACAGGCGTTAAGATAGCTGTGTTTATCGCAGGGCTTGTTAGCGGTGTGCTGATTGCAAAATAGCAACAATAGCATATAATTTCACGACATTTAACATAGTCATATTCACTCAGTTTCATGTTTTTTGATATACTTTTGTATCGGCAATACATTAGTTATAAGCAAGCTGCTACGTTCCTGCTTCGTTTGATAATTCCGTTTGAAAAGAATTAAAAAAAAGCCCACCCGCTTCGTCTTTTTCAAAGCCGTTTGAATAATAATCGTCAGACATTTCTGCTCCAATAAAATTCCGCTTTGATTTTTTACAGGCAGCAAAGCAAGAGCCACTACCAGCAAAAGGGTCAAATATCAAATCACCTTCATTTGTGCTTTTCAAAATCAGCTTTTCTAATAATTCAACTGGTTTTTGTGCAGGGTGTATTCTGTCATTTACGGGCACAGCACGACACTTCAAAATATCCCCATCGCCAGTTGGTATTTTTTCACGTTTTGGCATTTCAGCCCACATAATTATTTCGTGCTGATGCCTCCATCCATACCCATTTATTGAAGTCATTTTATCCCAAATTAAAGGCTTTACACTCTTTGCAAAATGGTAAGTGTGCCAGTAAAAAAGCGGGTAACTTTGCCCATCACAAAACATATAGATAGTTCCATTTGGTTTTAGTATTCGCTTAAACTCTTTGAATACTGATTTAAACCAACTATCCATAATACCCAAGTCGGCAAAGTTCCTTTTAAATTCCTTGCGTGTGTTGTAATGCACAGCAGGCATAAAATAAGGCGGGTCTGTTACTATACAGTCAACAAATTCGTTGGGTATTTGAGCCATAATGTCAAGGCAATCGCCTTTGTGTATTTTATTTATTTCCATCGCTTCTTTTTTTCAAATTCTTTTTATTATTGCTTCGTTTAAAGTTTCCGTGTGATAAACCGCAGCCAGCTTATAACAGCGGTTTTGTGCAAGCTGCCCGACCGGCTCAATGCCCACGCTCCGCAGCCTGACACAAAGCCGCAAACCGTTAGCAGCAACCCTACACAACACGCTGTGAAGGATGCAGCATTTTGACATTTATCCAGTTGAAAAAATCTTCTTCGGACTTCCAAACAGGCGGCAACTCTGCATTTGCTTTGACACATTTCCACTTTGACTTTCCGTCTGGTGTTTTTGTTTCTACGCAATCAGACATTTTTCTTAGACCCTTATCCGAACCACACCAACCCTTTTTCTTCCATCCGGTAGCGATAATTTTAGCTGCATAATCAGCGCTGCCAGTTCTTATTGCATATTGCCGGTAATAATCAAAATCATCAGGGATAAACAAATCCAGGTTGATGCCTTGTGGCAATTTAATTTGAATATACTTCCCGTTTGTGCCGCCTTTGATTATTTCACCGAGCGCCAATACAGAATCCCTAAAGCCTGTACTTCTGCCACTTGTAAAAGGTGTTCCAAACATATCATATTGAGTTTCCTGTTTTGGCACACAAACAATTTCAATGTCTTTCACTTCAGGTTTTTTTCTGCGGACACTTCCGGCAATATTTATCTTTTCGCAAAACGGTTGAAGTTTATAACAAATATCAACGGCAATTTTTTGAGCAACTTCCAAAGGGTATGCTGCTAACATGCCGTTTTGCACAAGGCTGGCAGACGTGCTACCATCAACTTTTGAATTTCTATTTTGCATTTGAATAAATTTTAAACATTCGTAATTCTATTTCCAGCCCTGCGCAAAGCGGGCTGAACGTTAGTCGTAATTGCTACAGACATTTTCACAACATCTTTATTTTAGACATTGGTTCTTCGACAATCATCCAATGTGTTACCCTTTCAGCCAATACCGTTTTCCACTTGCCCTTTTCAAAATTAAGTACACATTGGTATTTCTTGAATTTCCCACATTCTTCTTTTCTAACAATATGACATAAGTACATGTCATCAAACTCAGGAATAAATCTATCAGCAGGTAGCCATATTTGCGGAGCTTTTATAACTCGTTCTTGAGTTATAATTCTTTTGCCGTTTCTCAATTCTGAAACCTCGCAGACTATCATTATATAATCCTTTGAGTTCAAATATTCGTCTTTAGCTTCTTTTAATGTCTCATATCTGATTAATGGATTTGTATCAGATATTTTCCTATAAAGCGCATAGTCGATTTTGATGCTATTTTTTAGTTCTTTTAACCCGCCATCAATCAGGTCGGATATTCTATTTTCATCGTAACTCATAATTTGAAGTTTGTTCCCTGAATAACCGCAACTACGGCTAACAAGGTGTTTATTAAATGTGGGCTGAAAGTCAAGCACTCAACCCTTGTGCTACTATTTAGCTTTAGTGCTTAATTGAACTCTGGTTATTCTATTTCCCACACTTCATAAACACCCTAAACGTTATATGATATAGCTACGATTCAGCTATCAATTCAAGTGTTTCGTTCCAAGAAAAAGTTAACGCATCTTGGCAATTATCATCTGAAACACCACCCCATACATCTTCTAATCTATTTCCGTAACCTTTGTCTTCGTTAGTTGGGTCATAACCGCATTTGCAAACTGCCCATATTTCGCAACAATCTTCTGCACAATAATCACTATTAACCGTGAACTCGGTATTATTACCACATTTTGGGCAAGGAGTTATGAATTTGTTTGGTTTGTATTTTACTTTTCTACTTGTCATAATTTATTATTTGTTTCGTTAATAATATCCGCTACATCATATAACATCGGTTTTATGCAAGTCGGGCTGAATCCTCACGGATTCAACTTCCGACTTTTTAATCCCGACCTGCATAAAGCCGTGAGCCGTTAGTGGCAATACTACCTGACATCTTTTAACATAGATTTAATACAATCAATCTCAATCAAAAGGTTTCGCATTTTATCTAAACGCCAAACCTTATCGGTTGTATCGGTAGATATACAAAGTTCTAAACACTTTCTGTTTTGCTCATATTGCTCAACTTTTTTTGTTAGTCTTTCAGCAAGATATTTGCCTAAAATATCCGTACTGCCACTAACAGCAGTTTGGCAAGATGCGGGGTTTGTTGTTTCGTTTGACATATTCTGGTTTATTTAAAATTTGTACTTCGTTTGTGGCTTTTCGGGTAAAAGCCCCGCACCTCGCCAAGCTGCGGAACGTTATCGGCAACCCTAAGAACCGACCTGCTCAAAATAATCATTGAGCCATTCGACTTTTAGACCGATAGTATTTTTGCCCGATAGCGAACCAAGCATAATATCTTCATCGCCATCCATACCTTTAAAAATACCTGTGTAGGTTTCTCCGTTGCGTAAGTTGAGCATTACCGCTTTTCCTTCTTCGCAATCTTCAATCTCGTATGGCTCTTTCATTACCATTTCGATTGTTCTTTTTCCGTCTTTGAAGTCGATTTCAACTTCTGCTGTTACTGTTTGTTTTGACATTTTGTTTTGAATTTAAGTTGTTACTAATTTGATTTCGTGAAAAGGGCAGCCGATAACAGGTGTTTGGCAAAATGGCTTCCCAACGCTCAAAGCCGACACGCAAAGCCACTTCGCCAAGCACCCGACCGTTGGCGGTAATGTTAATCAACAACCCGACAACCTTCTTCTATGACTTCTGAAAATCTATCAATAGTCATCATTCTATATTCACCTATTGACAAATCATTCATAAGCCTATCAAATTGAACTTTTGCGTCAAATTCTTCGATAGGATAATCAAATATTCGGAAGTAAACCAATTTACCATTTAACTTTCCGTAAACGACAATAGCCTTTTCCTCTACATTGTGTAAGCTGACGTTTTTATATTCAGACTTCACAATTTTTTTTATTTCATTCAAGTTGGTTTCTAATGCTGTTGCACCCAACTCGTTTGCTAAATAATTAAATAACTCTTGCGACATAAAACGCTACCGCCAACATTGCATTGCATAAAGTGGGGCGGACGTAACCACATTCAGCAATGGTACTACTTATTTAACTTTTGTGCAATAGTGGAGCAGTAGTGCCGTTACATAAAACTTACACAATGTTGAACATTGATGTTTACTTCCTGATTCACAGCATCATCAAACTCAAATGAGCTTAATTGTTTTGACGCTCCACAGGCTGATGCGATGTAACTCACCGCCTTATTTTTTAAATTAATTGATGCGTTAAGGTCTCTGTCAATTAATAATCCACAACACTCACAAATATATTCTCTGTCCGATAATTTCAAATCAGATTTTATATTGCCACATCCAGAACATTGTTTTGACGATGGAAAAAATCTATCAACTACTGTAAGTACCGAACCATACCATTTGACTTTATATTCCAATTGTCTTTTTAGTTCGTAAAATCCACCATCAAGTATTGCTGATGCAAGTTTGTGGTTTTTTGACATTCCTCGAACATTCAAGTCCTCAATAACAATTTCGCTGTGGTTTTTGGCAAGATATGTTGTAAGTTTATGAATGTTGTCTTTGCGTATATTGGATATTCTACAATGTAGTTTAGCCACTTTAGCACACGCTTTTTTCCTGTTGTTACTACCTTTCTGTTTCTTACTTAATTTTCTCTGTAAAAGTTTTAATTTTCTCTTATTTTTTTTATATGGTTTAATGTTTTCAAATGTCTCACCATCAGACAATGTTGCAAATGTTTTTATACCTAAATCAACACCAATAACGCCATTGTTTTTTGGGTATATCTGTGGTTCAAAAGGTATTTTGAAAGCAATAAACCAATGACTTGCTTTTTTACTGATTACAACATTCTTTATCTGACACTCTGGTAGTATTTCAGAACACTTCAGCCAACCAAAAATAGGAACTTTAATTTTATTACCATCGGTAATGATGTTACCTTCAAGGTAAAAACTATCGTGTTGTCCTTTCTTTTTATATCTTGGATATTTAGTTCCTTTTACTTTAAATGTTCTTTTATACGCTTCATCAAGATTTCTTAATGCTTGTTGTGGGCTACATTTGCTTACATCATATAACCAATCTTTTGTCTGTTTTTCTTCTGCAACAAATTTCTTATGCAAATCAATGGCAGTTGGTCGTTTTTCTTTATTTTGAATAGCATTATCACATACAGACTTTCCCCAATTATACGCATAACGAGCCACTCCAGCGTGCTTATTTGCAAGTGTTGTCTGTTTATTATTGAGTTCTAATCTTATTTTAATGCTTTTCATTTCAATTCTTTTGCAACTTCTTTCAATTGTTGTATAATATGTTTGTTTTTATGACTTCTGCTTCCATATAATCGAGCAGAAAATACAGTTATTATTTCAAGTACATCATTTGCCAAATCTTCCTCGAAAGTACTATCCCCACTTCTGTTAATTATACACACTTCAACAGCAAAAATCTCGCATAACATAAAAATTAACTCACTGCCAAATCTTAACAATCTGTCTTTATGTGTTATTACTAATCTGTCAATTTGATTACTGCAAATTAGTTTTATAAGCCTTGTAAGTCCTTTTTTCTTATAATTCATTCCAGAACCCAAATCTGAAATCAATTCAAATTCATATCCTTTACTTGCACAATAACTTTCGAGTACTAATTCTTGTCGTTTCAAATCATCTTTTTGGTCGTGTGATGACACTCTGGCATACGCAATTGTCATTAATTTATCTCCACGACTGGCAATAAGTTCAGAAACATTATATCTTCTGTGATTACCTTCAGTTCTATGAGATATAATTTTCCCCTCTTTCTCCCACAATCTCAATGTTTTAGGAGTAATTCCAAGTAATTCTGCTGCTTCTTTTATTCCAATCATATACATATTACTACAATATCTATGCCAAAGTTTATATTTGTGTAAGTTTGTCTATATTTTTAATTACTATTTTAATCCCTCCACAAGTCGCTATTACCGTTAAACATATCGAGGTACTTGTCTGATACAATCTCTTCCACCTTCTCTTTGTTGACAAGCCGGGTAATATCCCTGCCTTCGTAGCACACCTCTCTGATAACAACTGTATCAGGGGATGGCGGTTGATAGTAGTCACCGTTATCACCCGGTTCTATGTAGAATGATACTTCTACATCTCTGTTGCAATAATCTATTGTTACGTAGTTCATAATATATTTATTTAATGATTTTGTTTGTGAAATATGCAATGTTAAACCACCAGACATTATCGTCATACTTAGTCTTTCCGCATGGGCAGGCAGAACCTTTATACAGGTATGGTATTGTTTCTATGCCTACATCTACAAGTGTTTCTTTGCAGCATTTAGTTATAATCATCTGCCTTATAGTGCATACATCCCCTACCTCTAATGGGCAGTAGTCTTGACTTGGTCGTATTGCAACGACAGTTCTTATCTTCACCATCTCTTAGTGTCTGATTTTCTTTTTTTATTTTTAAGCCTCATTATAATCATTTTAGCAGCAGGTTTTCTTCTGAGGTGTCTTTTCAGTCGCCTTGTTGGGGTGTACGTTCCAACGCCTTCTATGTTGATAACATACCCTTTTTTGGCATATCTGCCTACCCCTCCCCTGAATACAATGCCTACGATTTTTCTTACAACATTGTTTTTAATGTTTAATTCGTTGGCAATAATATCGTACACATCTCTATTCGATAGTGTACGATAGCTCTGCGCTTCTACTCCTTTAGGGTTAAACAGTTCTTCTGACATTAGTGATGATTACAGAGTTGTCAGCGGTGGTATAGTCGGTGATGTGGCTAATGCAGGTATGCACTGACACTTCCCCATCAAACACGATGTGTGTGGCTGTTTTGCCACAAGAGGAGCATACTTGCTGCCCATCTTTTACGCCCTTAGCATTAGTGGTTTTTACTTCTTTAGCCTCATCAGTGGAGGCTGTGGGCTTGGCTTTTACAGGCTTGGCTTTTACAGCCTTTTCTTTTGTTGTTGTTTTGTTACTTTTCATTTTGTTCTTTAAGAAATTTAATATCTTTTTTAAAATTTACAATTCAACGATTTAAGCACAGTTTCTGTGCGTTTGTTTTTGATTCCTTCTTGCTGCAATATATCTTCACTAATCTGCAAGCGGTACTTAGCGAATAACTCTTTGTGACATTCAATAAGGACAGGGGTTAATATACGTAATGCCGCAGCAATATCCCTTCGTACTTTCTTGTTTAGCAGGACAGTGGTTTTAGGTAGTGTCCTGTTCTTTTTAAGACGTGCTTTCTGATCGTCTTTAGTCAGTATCTCTTCCATTTTTTCAGACACCACAGCGAAGGCAAAGGGCATGGTTAGTTCGTTGGTAGAAAAACGGTATGTGCCTTCTCCATTTTTATCAAAGACAAGGGTTATTACCATGTCTGTTGTAACTTCTATATTATCGTTCATTGGGCAAAGTTAATTAATTGTTATTGTATTATTACTAAAATCTATTTCACAGTCGGCAGGGTATATAGCGTCTTCAATGTCCATCTCGTTAATAACCTCCCACGTCTTACCTTTCCACTGTTCGTCAGTGGAGATAACTATCGTCCCTTCTGCTGTATCACCTGTAAAGTCAGCTTGGGTGGCGGCAATAAGTGTTTGTATATCCTGCCCCTCTAAGTCTTCTACATTTGTACTCCACTGTATTTCAACTACAACTTTTAGTATATTGATATTAACGAATTTGATGCCCCATTCCCTGACATCCATATCTAATGTCCACCATACAGTAGCATGGCTCTTGGTATATAACGCTTCATGGGTAAGCCCTAATGACTTGCCTAATCCATAGGTAGAGGTATCAATGGAGGAGGTCTTAAACGCTTTGTCTGTTATCATTTTTTTTTTGATTTTTCACTTTTAGACTTGTTTTGTATTGTCTCATTGGCTTTGTCGGCAATGTACTTGGTGGCATTGTCGGTGACAATGCTATCGGTTTCTCTGTTGAAGGCAGCCTGATTTCTTAGCATCTCCATGAGCATGTCTTTGATTTTACCTAAAGGCTCTTTTTCGATTTTCTCTAACAGGTGGAAGTATCGTTCCACCCCTATATTATAGACTGTTCTCATTGTATATATTTTTTTTAATGTTATCATTTTTTTTCGTGAAAAAAAGGGGTGGGTTATGACATCCGCCCCCCATGTAAACACATAAAAACTATCTTAACGAATAAGAATCTTCTGTATAAAACCGCACCCCTGACACTATCATCCCTTCTTTAGGGAGGGTGTTTACGTCAATAAACTTCTTCCCTGCCTCAAGGGTTTTCTTTTCATCAAAGGACATAAACTCTCTTTCGAGGTCGCCTTCATTGACTACTTCTACTCTTAGCAGTTTTCTTGTCTGCAACCCGGTCTTGACCACTGCTTCTACTGCTGTGGCTTTCTCTGCATTGGCAATGTCAGCCTGTGTTTCGTGCAAGATGTCAGAGGTAATCGTTTCTGTCTTAGAGGCTATCTTCTCAGATAGTCTTTCTACTGCATCAGCATCTTTGGTTTTTAATGCTTTATATTTGAGTTCGTGAGCTTTGATGAAGTTTCTGCAAGCCTCTTTCCACTGTGGGGCGTACTCCATAGGGTCGAAGGCTGCATTCTCTTTGTTGGCAGGGTCGTAACGCTTGAATACGTCAGCCAGTGCTTTGAGGGTATGAACCTCGTCAATAGCCCTCAGCGAGTAGGTGGAGTAGTTTAGTAGTTTCTGTTGCAGCGCAGATATTCTTGCTTTCTCACGCTCGGCAGCTTCTCTTGCCGCTCTTTCTTCTTCTTCACGCTGTCTGGTTATCTCAGAAAGATACGCTGATGATGCCTTTTTAGCCGCTTGAATAGCCGCCTCAGCCTCACCGGTGATGTACCTGAAGGCCTCCATGCGCTCGTTGATACGTGCTTGGTCGGGGGCGTTCATCACTTTTCTCAGGTCGTCAAGTGCCTTGATGCTTGATGACAGCTCTTTTGCTTTCTCTGTCACCAATTTAACGTTGTGGTCGCTGTCAATAGGGATGGCGTTGAGGTCGCTAACAGCCTTAGCGATGGTTTTTTTAGCGTTCTCTTTAGAGATTTGCTCTGTGAACATCAGACCCGTAGGGACGTTCTGTAATAATGCTTGTGTAGTCATAATACAATATGTGTTATTGAATGTTTATAAATGGTAGATAAATAGTTTTTAATAATGCTGTTTCTGCTGATTGCCGTTTATGTTCTTTGCTAAGGTACAGGTATTGAGTCTTAGTGAGGTTATAGGGGTTGTAGCCCCACTGTACTGCTTTGCGCATCATCCACTCTTGTGCAGGGATGGCACTGATAAGTTCCGATGCCTGCCCTCTGGTGATGTCAGACCCTTCAACGTCATACCCTTCTTTAGAGAGCCATGCAAGTTGTTTTTCTGTTGCAGGGGCGTGCATGTTAGCCTTACTTACGCTGTTGGTAAGCACAGGGGGGGAGAGTAAGTTTACATACTCATCTTCTGTTCGCACATGAGAGAGTCTTGTACCCTGACCTTTGATAGCCTCTTGCCTCTGTTCCTGCTCGGCAACCTGTACCTTTGTCATAAAGACCTTCCCTGACAGGGGTTTGCCTCTATCCAATGACCATGAGTTAATGAGAGAGTGCTTTACAGTGTTGTCCACGATGTCTATAACAAGCAGTTTTCGTTTGCGGCTGTTCTGTATGGCAGATATTCTTTCTTGTGCCGTTGACAGCCCATCTACCGTCCCTCTCTGTGGTCGTGTACCTCTGCCTATACCCTGCATGTACACTACTGTACTCATGGTAGGGCGAGCCATGATGACTGTTTCTATCATATCATGGTCAAAGCCTTTGTTCAGCACCATGACCGTCAGCAGCACGTCTATACCCCCTGCCTTATACTCTCTTACAATGCCCTGTCTGTCGGGGCATAGCATTTTGTCACCAACGACAAAGGCAGCCCTGATGCCGCTATCGGTGAACGCCTTGCACAGGTCAATGCAGTGCTGCACGTCCACGCAGAACACTAAGGCTTGTTTGCCGATGCTCAGGTCTTTATACCTCTGTACTATAAGGCTGTTTCTGACAGTGGTATTAACGGCACGTTCAAGCTGCCCAAGATTAAATTCCCCTGCCGTCTTACGGACTTCTGACAGGCTGACTTCGGTACGAACTCTGACAGCCTCTATCTCTACAAGCCAGCCGTTGTCTATACCCCATTTAATGTCCTTGTTTACGGTTATCTCATCAAACAGGTTGAGTAAACTCATGCCGTCAAGCCTCTGAGGGGTGGCTGTTAGCCCTACCAATAGTTTTGGTCTAAACCAGTCCACTACCTTACGGTAGCTCTTAGACATGGCCAGGTGGCACTCGTCAATGATTATAAGGTCGAATAAAGATTTGTCAATCTGTGATAGCCGCTTATGCAAAGTCTGTATGCTTGCAAAGGTGCAAGGATGAGATGTGTTTAACTCATCTTGCTTAATGATGCCATAAGCACCACCAGACACGCTGTTTGCACTTTGCAGCAATAACTCTTCTGTGTCGGTGATGAATAGTAGTTTCTTGAAGTGACTAAACAGCAGTTTGGCAAAAACAGTCTTCCCTGACCCGGTAGGGAGGACTATTATTTGCCTTGCCACACCCTGTGACAGTTTGCCCATCACAACATTCACAGCATCAGACTGGTAGTCCCTTGCGGTTAAAGTGATACTTTCTTGCATATTATTGCTCCTCATTACCATTAGGATTATTGCCATACCCGGACTTTAGAATGTCGGAAATGCGCTTGAAGGTATCGTTGTAAGACAGACGTATGTCTGGGTAAAATGATGATCGTACGCAGTGGCGCACGTAGTGGTATCGGTGGCGCATCTGTTGTCGTAATTTATACCCTTGAAAAAAGTCGGGGTTGTGACAGCTTGCTAACATATTGGTGTATAAGGAGTGCATCTCCTCTGTCATTAGTTCCATTTCTTGTCTTGTCATTGTGTTTATTGTTTAAAATATTCGTGTGCTTTTACGTGGTTCATCCCAGTTTATATCATACTTATCTAAGTCGCCTTGCACATAGCGTTACCGGGTAAGTGGGCGAACCCACCTACCCGATAACATTACTTTAAAATTACAACACTTTTAACAGCTCTGATTTTGTCTTTGACAGAACCAATGTTGAATTTCCTACCAACTTTGAAATAGTTTTCTATTTCCTTGTTGGTTAAGTGTCCAGCCATTGAAGTAGTGATAACATCTCCGCCTTCATAAGTAACTTGAACAACTCTTAATTTAGGATATTTTTCCATATCTGAAAGTATTTAACCACCAGCCCATAACATTATATTGCCAATAGTGGGGCTGACGTTGCACCATTGAACAATTGCACTACTATTGAACTTTTGTGCCTGTGTGGAGCAGTAGTGCTATAAATCCCCACCATCGGCAATACCCAATACGTTAGCGGAAAGCGATAGACAAAATTTCTGCTGTTTGTCCAATTTCTACATTTGCCGCCTGCTTTTTAGCATCTTCTATACTTCCATTAGTTGTACTTGCGTAATCACAGATGTTTCCATCTTTGAATTTAATTACAGCATCAAACCATCGCCATCCGCTAACAGGCAGTTTTGCGTCATGCTGCGGGTGGGTGTTAAGTGGTGTATTNAATGTTTTTGTTTTTGTTGGGTAATTTCCTTTTAAAGTTGCCATTTCATTTTGTTTTTAATTGGTTTATAATTACAAATTATTGATTTACGACCAGCATTTACCCGGTTGCCTCCATGTTTAATTTCTTTTTCCATCTGCTATTTCATTCATTTTATTTACAGCATCAGAACTATTATTGAATATAAAATAATCAACCCCTAATTTACCATTCCAAACAGCATCGTGCATATTACGATAGCTTGTCAACCCGTCATAGGTAACAATAGCAATATGTTTATTCATTTGAAGGTCTTTGTGTTCAAACGCTTTAAATAGAGCAACTGAACTGAACTGAGATTTTTCAACAAATGATACTACTCTACCATTTTTTATTTCTGATATGTGATTTTCGTTGTACATATTATTTCATTTTGTTTTAATTGTTATTTGATATGTGTTTAAATGTGTACGCAAAA
>JRYI01000106.1_pt1 | contig 18556 bp, 16 predicted proteins | sample 235361 | NCBI WGS metagenome assembly JRYI01 (sample SAMN03074212, study PRJNA261471) | activated sludge metagenome | biome: Common Effluent Treatment Plant; feature: Wastewater; material: Activated sludge; isolation source: activated biomass in a lab-scale reactor treating industrial wastewater at...
GTACCGGTGATGACGGCTGTTATCGCCCTGGGGGCAGGGCTCCTACACGGGACGGCGCCATCGGAGGCACTGTAGGAGCGCACCCCTGTGCGCGATCAACGGCGGTTGTACCGGTGATGACGGCCGCGATCGCGCTGGAGGCAGGGCGCCTACGGTCAGAACACGTCCTTCCAGGCGCGCAGCGCGGCGAGGCAGGCGACGCGGTCCGCCGGGCGTTCGCCGGTGCGGGCCTGCACCGCCTCGATCACCCCGGGCTGCTCGCAGCGCAGGAAGGGGTTGATCGCCTTCTCCCGCCCGATCGTGCTCGGCAGGGTCGGCTCGCCGGCGGCGCGCTGCGCCTCGCAGTGCGCCGCGTAGGCGTCGCGCGCCGGATTGTCGGGTTCGGCCGCGCGTGCGAAGGCGAGGTTCGACAAGGTGTATTCGTGGGTGCAATAGACCCGGGTGTCGTCGGGCAGCGTCGCGAGGCGCTCGAGCGAGCGCGCCATCTGCGCCGGCGTGCCCTCGAACAGGCGGCCGCAGCCGGCGGAGAACAGGGTGTCGCCGCAGAACAGGACGCCGGGCGCGTGGTAGGCGATGTGGCCGGCGGTGTGGCCCGGAATCGCGATCACCTCGAAGGTGAGCGGCGGCGAGGAAAGTCGCACCGTGTCGCCGTCGGCGAGCGGGTCGCTGACTGCGGCGATGTTCTCGGCCGCCGGGCCGTACACCGGCACCGGATGGCGCGCGCGCAGGGCCGGGATGCCGCCGACGTGATCGGGGTGGTGGTGGGTGACGAGGATCGCCGACAGCCGGATCGAGGGGTGGGCGGCGAGCCAGGCTTCGACCGGGGCGGCGTCGCCCGGGTCGACCACGATCGCACTGGCGTCGTCGTGGACCAGCCAGATGTAGTTATCGCGGAAGGCGGGAAGAGGGATAATGTGCATCCGCGAATTTTGGGAGCTCCAGCGCCGATGTCAATGCCCGGTTTCGCGGACTGGCTGGAAACGCCGCAGGGGCGCTACCTGCTCGACGCCGAGCAGGCCGCGATCGACGGCATCGTGGCCGACGTGTTCGGCTACCACGCGCTGCAGCTCGGGCTGTCGCGCCTCGACCTCCTGCGCGCCAACCGGATGCCCTTCCGCTTTCGCTGCGGCGCGGAGGGCGCGGGCGTGTCGGTGTATGCCGAAGCGGACGCCTTGCCCTTCGCCAGTGCCAGCCTCGACCTGGTGGTGTTGCCGCACGTGCTCGAGTTCGCCGCGCGCCCGCATCACGTGCTGCGCGAGGTCGAGCGCGTGCTGGTGCCCGAGGGCAGCGTCGTGCTGAGCGGCTTCAACCCGCTCAGCCTTTGGGGGGCGCGGCGGCTCCTCGCCCGCGAGACCAGCGCCATGCCGTGGCGGGGCCGGTACCGCACGCTGATGCGGATCAAGGACTGGCTGGCCCTGCTCGGTATCGAGGTGCAGACGGCGGGCTGCGCCGCCTGGGCGCCGCCGGTGCGGTCGCCGCGGTGGCTGGAGCGCTGGCGCTTCATCGACCGCGCCGGCCCGCGCTGGTGGCCGATCGGCGGCGCGGTGTATGTGGTTCACGGGATCAAGCGGGTACACGGCATGCGGTTGATCACGCCGCAGTGGCGCGAACGCGGCGCGCGTGCCGGACGACTCTCTGCGCTCACGCAGCGCAACGGTGGAACGAGGAAGAGCGAGTGACGATGGAAGAAGTGGTGGATATCTATACCGACGGCGCCTGCAGCGGCAATCCGGGGCCCGGTGGCTGGGGGGCCATCCTGCGCGCCAACGGCCACGAGAAGGAACTGTGGGGCGGCGAGCCGGAGACGACCAACAACCGCATGGAGATGATGGCGGTGATTCGCGCCCTGGGGGCGCTCAAGCGGCCGGTGACGGTGCGGGTGCATACCGACAGCCAGTACGTGCAGAAGGGGATCTCGGAGTGGATCCACGGCTGGAAGGCGCGCGGCTGGAAGACCGCCTCCAAGGCCCCGGTGAAGAATGCCGATCTGTGGCGGGCGCTCGACGAGGCGGCCTCGCGCCACAAGGTGCAGTGGCTGTGGGTGAGGGGGCATTCGGGCCACCCCGAGAACGAGCGCGCCGACGAACTCGCCCGGCGCGGCGCCGAGGCGAGCCGCAAGGCGCGCGCCACGGTGGAAGGCTGAGGGGGCGGGCATGCGACAGATCGTGCTCGACACCGAGACCACCGGCCTCGACTGGCGCAATGGCGACCGCGTCATCGAGATCGGCTGTGTGGAGCTGCTCAACCGCAAGCTGAGCGGGCGCCACTATCACGTCTTCATCAACCCGGGCCGCAGCATCGACGCCGAGGCGGTGGCGGTGCACGGCATCACCGAGGAGTTCCTCGCCGACAAGCCGAGGTTCGCCGAGATCGCCGCGGGTTTCGAGGACTTCGTCCGCGATGCCGAGCTGATCATCCACAACGCGAGCTTCGACGTCGGCTTCCTCGACTGCGAGCTCGAGCTGCTCGGCCGCGGCAGGATCGACAGCCTGTGCGCCGGGGTGATCGACACCCTGCGCATGGCCAAGGAGCAGAATCCGGGCAAGAAGGCCTCGCTCGACGCCCTGTGCGAGCGCTACGCGATCGACAACGCCCACCGCACGCTGCACGGTGCGCTGCTCGACGCCGAGCTGCTGGCCGAGGTCTATCTGGCGATGACGCGCGGCCAGGAGAGCCTGATCATGGCGCTGGAGGAGGAGCCGGCCGGGGGCGCGCTCGAACTCGACGGCACGCCGGCCGTGCGTCCGCCGCTGAAGGTCTTGCGCGCGAACCCGGCCGAGCTCGATGCCCACGCCGACGTGCTGGCGCAGATCGCCAAGGCGAACAAGGGACACTGCCTGTGGCTGCCGCCGCAGGCGGGGCCGGAGCGCTGAAGCCGGCTCAGCGCCGGCGCAGCGTCTCGAGCGCCTTCAGCATGTCGTGGCGCGACAGCTGGCCGACCAGCCGTTCGCCCTCGACCACCGGCAGGCAGCGGTAGGCGCGGTTGATGAAGAGCTGGATCGCCTCGATCATGCTGCTCTCGCCCGACAGGGTGACCACCTCGCGCGTCATGTGCTCCGCCACCGTCCCCGCCTGGCCGTCGAAGTAGGTGGAGCTGAGCGCCACCTTGAGGCAGTCCTTTTCCGACAGGAAGCCGATCAGGCGGCCCTCGGCGTCCGCCACTGGGGCGCCGGTAAGGCGGTGCCTGAGCAGCAGGTGCACCGCCTGCAGCACGTCCATCTCGGGGCGGAAGGCGAGCTGATCGCCCACCATGTAGTCCTTCACGAGCAGTGATTTCAGCATGGTGTCTCCCTCGCGGCGGTATCGATCAGTGCGGGCCGGCTTCTTCGGCCTCGGCCTTCAGGCGTGCGAGCCGCTTCGGGCAGGGCGTCGCGCAGCCGCCGTCGCAGCTCAGGCCGACCGCCCCGAGCCCGCCGCAGCTGCCCGCGATCGGCTTGCGCCCGAAGATGACGCCGATCGCCATGGCGGCGATGACGACGCCGATGATGATCAGGGTCAGCAGGAAAGTACTCATGACCGTCGGCTCCGTGATGATTTGTTTCAGGGTGGACATTAACCCGGACCGGCGCGTTCCGGTAGGCGGTGGCGCCGTGCGCGATGGCGGCGGTTGTACCGGTGATGTCGGCTGTTATCGCCCTGGGGGCAGGGCTCCTACAGGGGAGGCGCCCGCCGCAGGCACTGTAGGAGCGCACCCCTGTGCGCGATAAACGCCGTCCCCTCATCCGCGCTCACAGATGCAGGACGCCGCCCGGCAGGCTGCCGGCCTGCTCGAGGCGGGTCACCGTGGGGCGCAGGTCGAGGGCGGTCGCCGCCTTGAGCGCCGCGGCGCGGGCGCGCAGTTCCGCCACCGGCAGCGCGATCGCTTCGCCGACCGCGGCGAAGGCGACCACGTTGCCGCTGTCGCAGGACGGGAAGGCGAGCGCGCGGTCGTCGTAGGCGCGGAAGATCCGCTCCAGGCTGGCCTTGTACCCGCGCGAGCGGCCGAAGAGGTTCACCGCGACCACACCGCTCTCGGTCAACCGCTCGCGCAGCGCACGGTAGAAGGGCTCGGTGTCGAGGGCGCCGGCGCGCGCCTTGGGGTCGAAGCCGTCGACCAGCACGTAGTCGTAGCGGCGGTCCGTCTCGCGCACCCAGTCGGCGCCGTCGCCGATGTGGATCGCGAAGCGCGCATCCTGCGGCGGCAGGCGGAAGAACTGGCGCGCCGCCGCGACCACCTGGGGCGCGATCTCGACCACGTCGATGCCTGCGTGCGGGCAGTGGTGGTGGAGGAACTTCGCCACCGAGGCGGCGCCGAGGCCGATCACCAGCGCGCGCTTCGGCCACTGGCCGGCCTCGAGCGGCAGCGCCTCGCGCAGCAGCAGGCCGGCCATCATCTCGCGGGTGTAGGCGAGCTCGAGCGCATAGGGCTTGCGGATGCGCATCGCGCCCTGCACCCACTCCGAGCCGAAGTGCAGGTAGCGCACGCCGGCTTCCTCCGAGATGTCGATCGGGATGTCGTTCATGCACGCCTCCTCAGCTCGCCATGCGCTTGAGCGCGTACAGCTTTTCCAGCGCCTCGCGCGGGCTCAGGCTGTCGGGGTCGAGCCCGGCGAGCTCGGTCAGCACCGGGTGCGACAGCGGCTCGGCCTCGGCTTCGGGCAGCATCGCGAACAGGTCGGCCTGCGGACCGGCGCCGATCTCGCGGTTCTCGAGCGCGCGCAGGCGGCGCTTGGCGTCGCGGATCACCGCCGCCGGGATCCCCGCCAGCGCCGCGACCTCGATGCCGTAGCTCTGGCTGGCGGGCCCCTCCTCGAGTGCGTGCAGGAAGACGATGCGATGGCCGTGCTCGACCGCGTCGAGGTGGACATTGGCGCACTCGGGGTAGTCGGCGTTGAGCCGGGTCAGCTCGAAATAGTGGGTGGCGAACAGGGTCAGGCTGCGCTTCTTTTCCAGCAGGTGGCGCGCGATGGCGAAGGCGAGCGCGAGACCGTCGAAGGTCGAGGTGCCGCGGCCGATCTCGTCCATCAGCACCAGGCTGTGCTCGGTGGCGCCGTGCAGGATCGCCGAGGCCTCGGTCATCTCCACCATGAAGGTCGAGCGCCCGGAGGCGAGGTCGTCGGAGGCGCCGATGCGGGTGAAGATCGCGTCCAGCGGGCCGAGGCGGGCGGCCTCGGCGGGCACGAAGCTGCCCACATGGGCGAGCAGGCAGATCAGCGCCACCTGGCGCATGAAGGTCGATTTGCCGCCCATGTTGGGGCCGGTGATCATCAGCATGCGGCGGGTGGCGGACAGGCGCGCGTCGTTGCGGATGAATTCCTCCACCTGGCGCTCGACCACCGGGTGGCGGCCGCCCTCGATCGCGATCCCGGGCTGGTCGACGAACACGGGGCGCACGTAGTCGTAGCGCAGCGCGGCCTCGGCGAAGGCGGCCAGGCCGTCGAGGGTGGCGAGCGCGCGGGCGACCCGCTGCAGGCTCGGGATATGGGCCGCGAGACGCTCGAGGAGGTCGTCGTAGAGCGCCTTCTCGCGCGCCAGCGCGCGCTCGTGGGCCGACAGCGCCTTGTCCTCGAAGGCCTTCAGCTCGGGCGTGATGTAGCGCTCGGCGTTCTTCAGCGTCTGCCGGCGGCGGTAGTCGTCGGGCACCTTGTCGGCGTTGGCGCGGCTGACCTCGATGTAGAAGCCGTGCACCTTGTTGAACTCGACCTTGAGCCCGGGGATGCCGCTGCGCTCGCGCTCGCGCGCCTCCAGCGCCATCAGGAACTCGCCGCAGTTGGTCTGGATGCCGCGCAGCTCGTCGAGCTCGGCGTCGAAGCCGGGGGCGATCACGCCGCCGTCGCGCACCATGGCGGCGGGCTCGGCGGCGATCGCTGGCTGCAGCAGGGCGAGCGGCTCGGGGGCGATGGCGAGCGCGCCGACGATCTCGGCGAGCAGCGGCGCGCGGCAGGGGGCGAGCGCGGCGGCGAGCTCGGGCAGGCGCAGCAGGCTCTCGCGCAGCGCCGAGAGGTCGCGCGGGCGCGCGCTGCGCAGCGCGATGCGGGCGGTGATGCGGTCGACGTCGGCGACACCGCGCAGCGCGCTGCGCAGGGCGAAGGCCATGCGGCCGTCGCGGCCGGCGAGGGCCAGACCGGCGGATGCGGTGTCGAGATCCGGCTCCACCGCGCCGCCTGTGTCCTCGCTCATCTCCGCCTCGGCCGTGCCCACCAGCTCCGCCACCGCGGCGTGGCGCGCGGCCGGCACCGCGCGCTCGCGCAGTGGATGATGCAGCGCGTGGCGCAGCCAGCGCGAGCCCATGCTGGTGACGCAGCTGTCGAGCAGCGAGAGCAGGGTGGGCGCGGCCTCGCCGCGCAGGGTCTCGCTGATCTCGAGGTTGCGCCGGGTCGCCGCGTCCAGCCGCAGGAACTCCGATTCGCGCTCGACCACCACGCCGGTGACGTGCTCCAGGCTCTGCCGCTGGGTCGCCTTGGCGTAGTCGTAGAGCGCCGCCGCCGCGCCGAGCGCCACCGGCATCGCCTCCACCCCGAAGCCGGCGAGGTCGCGGGTGCCGAAGTGGGTGGTGAGCAGCCGGGTGCCGGTGTCGGCGTCGAACTGCCAGTCGGCGAGCCGTCGCAGCGCGGGCGCGAGCGATTCGAGCAGCGGCAGCGACAGGCCGTCGGGGATCAGCACCTCGGCCGGGCGCAGGCGCTCGAACTGCGTCTGCAGCGACTCGGCCGCGCATTCGAGCAGGCGCAGGTCGCCGTTGGCGAGGTTGAGCCAGGCCAGGCCGAGGGTGCCGCGGTGCAGGTTGGCGGCGAGCAGCAGCGAATCGCGGCGGTCGTCGAGCAGGGCGGCGTCGGTCAGCGTGCCGGGGGTGACGATGCGGCTCACCGCGCGCTCCATCGGCCCCTTGCCCGCGCCCGGCTCGCCGACCTGCTCGGCGATCACCACCGATTCGCCCAGCTTCACCAGGCGGGCGAGGTACTGCTCGAGCGCGTGGAAGGGCACGCCCGCCATCTTGATCGGCGCGCCGTTGGACTGGCCGCGGCTGGTGAGCGTGATGTCGAGCAGGCGGGCGGCCTTCTCCGCGTCGTCGAAGAAGAGCTCGTAGAAGTCGCCCATGCGGTAGAACAGCAGGGTGTCGGGGTGTTCTGCCTTGATGCGCAGGTACTGCTGCATCATCGGCGTGTGCGACGATAGATCCAGGGTATTCATCAAAACAAAACCGGCCGCTGTTGCTCGAGGGCGCCATTTTACGGGGCAAACCGGAGCAACTCCCGCCCGGCGTGCACACCCTGCGCAGCGGCCGCGTAGGCGGCACCCTGCCGTCCGGGGCAGGATGCCGCCTCGCGTCAGGACGCGGCGAGCACCGCCTTCATGCGCTCGTAGTCCGTCTCGTACTGGCCGGCGAGTTCCGACTTCTGCGCCTCGGTCAGGATCTTGCCCGAGCCCTGGAAGAACTTGCGCTCCTCCTCGCGCAGACGGTGGTGCGCGGATTCCCCCGCGCTAGACCACCGGCGGGTCGGTTTCACGCTCGGGATGGCGGTGCTGCGCGAGCGCCTCGATGAAGGCCTGGATGCCGTCGCCGCCGGCGTCGTCGGCGAGCACCAGGCCCTTGTCCTTGCCATCGAGCGGAATGCCGGCTTGCTCGAGCAGGCGGCGACCCTCGCCGATCGCCATCATCGCCTTGCCGTGCCGGAACGGGTCGCGCACGAATTCCAGCGCCTGCCCGTCCTTGCACAAGGCCTCGATGGCGGCCTCGCCGTTCGGGACCACCACCGCATCGAACAGCGGCGACGGATTGTTCGAGAACGAGGCATCGACGTCGAGCTTTCCGCCCGCCGCGCCGGGCATCAGACCGATGCGCGGCCCCACCAGGCGGACCACGGCGCCCTCGGCGATCAGCGCCGCGGCGACCTTGTCGATGTTCGCGCTGTCCGCCCCGGGCGCCACCATCAGCGCCACCTTGCGGGTGCGGATGCCGACCTCGCCGGGGCGTGCGGTCAGGGAGAGGTACTTCGAGCGCTCGAGTTCGGGCGCCACCGCCCCGTCGTGCGCCTTGGGCAGCGGATCCGGCAGCGCCTCCATGCCGAGCTTGGCCGCCACCGCCTTCGCCAGCGGCTCGGACACGTTGCGCAGCATCGCCACGGTGCGCTTGCGGATGCCCGCCACGGTCACCTTGCTCAGCTCGAAGGCGAAGGCGTCGATGATGTGGCGCTGCTCGAACGCGGTCTGGCTCTCGTAGAAGAGGGTGGCCTGGTTGTAGTGCTCGGCGAACTTCTCGGGCTTGCCCCTGAGCTCGACCTCCGACACCGGCTCGGGGAAGGGCAGGAAGCCGGCCGCGCCCGCCTGGAACGGACAGCCGCCGGCGAGCGAATTGGGCTCGTAGGCGACGCGGCCGCGATGGATGGCCTGGCGGTGCATGCCGTCGCGCTGATTGTTATGGACGGGCGCGAGCGGCGCGTTGATCGGGATCTCGTGGAAATTCGGCCCGCCGAGGCGGGAGATCTGGGTATCCACGTAGGAGTGGATGCGGCCGGCCAGCAAGGGATCGTTGGTGAAATCGATGCCCGGCACCACATGCGCGGTGCAGAAGGCGACCTGCTCGGTCTCGGCGAAGAAATTATCCGGGTTGCGGTCCAGCACCATGCGTCCGATCGGCTTCACCGGCACCAGCTCCTCGGGGATCAGCTTGGTGGCGTCGAGCACGTCGAAGCTGAATTTCGCCGCCCGCTCCTCGTCGAAGACCTGCACGCCGAGTTCCCATTCGGGGTACTCGCCGGCTTCGATCGCTTCCCACAGGTCGCGGCGGTGGAAGTCGGGGTCGGCGCCGGAGATCTTCACCGCTTCGTCCCACACGTGCGAGTGCGTGCCCTGTTTCGGATTCCAGTGGAACTTGACGAAGCGCGCCTCGCCCGCGGCATTGACGAAGCGGAAGGTGTGCACCCCGAAGCCCTGCATCATGCGATAGCTGCGGGGGATGCCGCGATCCGACATCACCCACAGGATGGTGTGGATGCTCTCGGGCATCAGCGAGATGAAGTCCCAGAAGGTGTCGTGCGCCGAGGCCGCCTGCGGCATGCCGTGATGGGGCTCGGGCTTCACCGAATGGACGAGGTCGGGAAACTTCATCGCATCCTGGATGAAGAACACCGGGATGTTGTTGCCCACCAGGTCCCAGTTGCCCTGGTCGGTGTAGAACTTCACCGCGAAGCCGCGCACGTCTCGCGCCGTATCCTTCGAGCCCCGTTCGCCGGCCACGGTGGAGAAGCGGACGAACACCGGCGTGCGCTTGCCCGCCTTGGCGAACGGCGCCGCGCAGGTGAGCTCGGTCAGCGCCTCGTAGCACTCGAAGTAGCCATGCGCCGCCGAGCCCCGCGCATGCACGATGCGCTCGGGAATCCGCTCGTGGTCGAAGTGGGTGAGCTTCTCGCGGAGGATGAAGTCCTTCAGCAGGGCGGGGCCGCGCAGCCCGGCCTTCAGCGCGCTCTGGTTGTCCGCGACCGGCACGCCCTGGTTGGTCGTCAGCGCCTGGCCGCTGCCGTCGGCGCGAACGCGGGGCAGGCTGCCGTCCGCCGCGTTGACACCGGCCGCCGCTTTCGGGCCGGTCTTCGCCGAGGCGTTCTTCTCCGACAGGGTGCTCGCGGCGACCGACTCGTCCGGCGGTTCGGCGGTCTGGCCCGCGGGCGGCGTTGCCGACGCCTTGCCGTACTCGGCCGGCTTGTTCTCGTTGGCGGGCAGCTTGTCCACCGTCTCGCCGGTGGCGCGGGCCTGTTTCAGGGCGGGATGGCTGGCTTTGCTGCTCGGCGGCAGCGCCGGTCCGCTGTCCGTGTTGAAGTAGGCTGTATCGACCGCTGCCTGTTCCTGGGGCTTGGAATTCTGTGTCTTGCCTTTGGCCATGGCTGTCTCCTCGGGGGGGTGGGGTCGGAAAATCGGGGCGTGCTACTCCAGAACGATCAAAACTGATAAAAATGCGGCTTTCCTGGCATTCGCGATCGGCGAGACGAACGCGCCTCCCGATGCGTGAGCGATCTTGCACATGTTTGCGGCCCGCCGCCACCTCGTCGCCCGGGCCGGCCGCCGCAAGCGCCCAACGATGGCCAACCAGCGGGGAAGGTCGATGAAAAAGATCGCGATTGTCGGCGCCGGGCCCACTGGCATCTACACCCTCCTTGCCCTTCTCGGGAGCGAGACACCGCTTTCCATCTCGATCTACGAGCAGGCGGAGGAGGCCGGCGTCGGCATGCCGTACAGCGACGAGGACAACAGCAGGCTGATGCTGGCGAACATCGCCAGCATCGAGATCCCGCCGATCGAGACGACCTATCTGGACTGGCTGCGCAAGCAGGATGAACGCCGGCTCGCGCGTTTCGGCGTCGACAAGCGCGGCCTGCACGACCGTCAGTTCCTGCCGCGGGTCCTGCTCGGGAACTACTTTCGTGACCAGTTCCTGGCGCTGGTCGAGCAGGCGAGGGCGCGCGGCTTCGAGATCGCGGTGCACGAGTCCTGCGAGGTCACCGACCTCGAAGCGGGCGCCGAAGGCGTCGCGCTATGGGCGGAGGGCGCGCCGGTCGCGGGCGTGTTCGAGCTCGTCGTGCTCGCCACCGGCCACGTCTGGCCCGACGAGGACGAGGCGACGCGAAGCTATTTCCCCAGCCCGTGGTCGGGCCTGCTCGAGGCGCGCGTCCCGGCGTGCCGGGTCGGCGTCATGGGAACCTCGCTGAGCGCGATCGACGCCGCGATGGCGGTGGTCGCCCAGCATGGCGCGTTCGCGGAGAACGCGGACGGACGCCTGCGCTTCGAGCGCGATCCCGCCAGCGAGGGCTTGAAGATCACGCTGATGTCGCGCTCGGGCATCCTGCCCGAGGCCGATTTCTATTGTCCGATCCCCTACGAGCCGCTGCAGGTCGTCACCGAGGCGGCGATCGGGCAGGCGATCGCCGCCGGCGCGGACGGCCTGCTCGACCGCGTCTTCGCGCTCGTGGCGCGCGAACTGCAGGCCGCCGACCCGGCCTGGAGCGAGCGCGTGGCGCTATCGACGCTGGACGCGGACAGCTTCGCCGACGCCTACTTCCGCGACCGCCAGCGGCACGATCCCTTCCGCTGGGCCGAGTACAACCTCGCGGAGGTCGAGCGCAACCGGCGCGACCGGCGCACCGTGGCCTGGCGTTACGCGATCCTGCGGATGCACGAGGTCGTGGAGGCGGTCGTCCCCGCGCTCGACGCGCGCGACCTCGAGCGCTTCAAGGCCGGGCTGTGCAAGGTCTTCGTCGACAACTACGCGGCGATCCCGCCCGAATCGATCCGCCGGCTGCTCGCCTTGCGCGAGGCGGGCGTGATCGAGGTCCTCGAGCTCGGACCCGACTACGAGATGGAGGTGCGGGACGAGCGCACCCTCATCTCGCTCGATGGCGAGCGCCTGGCGTTCGACGTGTTCATCGACGCGCGCGGGCAGAGACCGCTGGAGACGAAGGATCTGCCCTTTCCCCGGCTGCGCGCGCAGCTACAGGCCGTCGGCGACGACATCCCCGACGTCGGCGACGATTACACCCTGCTCGCGCCCGCGCTCGCGCGCGGCCGCATCGCGTTTGGCGCGCTGCCGTATCTCATGCACGACCGGCCCTTCGTGCAAGGGATCACCGCCAGCGCGGAGATCGGCGCCGCCATCGCCAGGGCGGTGACGCAGAAAGCGTCGAAGGCGCGCCGCCGCCTGGCGTTCATCGACACGCCTCAGAGGGCGTCGCGCACGCCCTTGACGTAGGCCTTGGCCAGCAGGCAGGAGGCCACCCGCGCGGCCTCGGAATCGGCACGCGAGGTCAGGATCACCGGCACCTTGGCGCCGATCACCAGGCCGGCGGTGTGGGCGCCGCCGAGCAGCTCCATCTCCTTCGCCAGCATGTTGCCCGCCTCGTAGTTGGGCACCACCAGGATGTCGGCGTCGCCGGCGACCTCGCTCTCGATGCCCTTGATGCGCGCGGCTTCGGCCGACAGCGCGTTGTCGAGCGCGAGCGGACCGTCAAGCAGGCCGCCGCGGATCTGCTTGCGGTCGGCCATCTTGCACAGCGCGGCGGCGTGCACCGTGGCCTCGACGTTGTCCTCGACGGTCTCCACCGCGGCCAGCAGCGCCACCTTGGGCAGCGCGGTGCCGAGCCGCTGGGCGAGGTCGATCGCGTTCTGCACGATGTCGCGCTTCTCGCGCAGCGTGGGCGTCATGTTGATCGCGGCGTCGGTCACCAGCAGCAGCTTGTGGTAGCCGGGGTGGTCGACCGCGAAGACGTGGCTCATCCGCTGCGGGGTGCGCAGGCCGGCTTCGCGCGCGACGATCGCGCGCATCAGCACGTCGGTGTGCAGCGAGCCCTTCATGATCGCCGCGACCTCGCCGCTGCGGGCCATGCGGGCGGCGACCTCGGCGGCTTCGAAGTCGTACTCGACGTCGTGGATGTCGATGTCCTCGATGTCGAGGCCGCCGACGCCGGCGAGCTCGTTGATGCGTTCTTCGGGGCCGATCAGCAGGGGGCGAATCGCGCCGCGGCGGGCGGCGAGCACGGCGCCGCGCAGGCTGACGCCGTCGCAGGGATAGACGACGGCGACGTCGAGGGGTTTGGAGCCCTGGTACTGGCGGGCCAGGATCTCGCTGAAGTTGGGGCGTCCGTTACGTTCGATATGCATGAGTTTCTCCTTCAGCCGCGATGTTAACCGGCCGCAGGAGAATCCGCACCCCGGCGCCGCGCCCCGAGGCGACCTTCGACGACCGCCTCCGCTGTAGGCGCCCTGCCCGCAGGGCGATAGCAGCCGTCATCACCGGTACAACCGCCGTCATCGCGCACAGGGGTGCGCTCCTACAGGGCCTTCGATCGGCGCCCTCCGTGTAGGAGCCCTGCCCCCAGGGCGATCGCCGCCTCAGCGGCTGGTGAGCTTGAGCTCGATGCGGCGGTTGCGGGCGTGGGCGGCCTCGGAGCTGCCGGGGTCGAGCGGGTGGTATTCGCCGTAGCCGGTGGCCGCCAGGCGGGCGGCGGGCACCCCCTGGTCGCGCAGGAACTTGACGATCGCCACCGCGCGCGCGGTGCTCAGCTCCCAGTTCGACGGGTAGCGCGCGGTCGCGATCGGGCGGCGGTCGGTGTGGCCATCGACCTGCAGCACCCAGGGCAGATCGGCCGGGATGTCGCGCGCGATGTCCTTCAGCGTCTCGGCGAGGCGGGTGAGCTGGCGCAGGCCGTCCTCGCTGACCTCGGCCGAGCCGCTCGGGAACAGTACCTCGCTCGGGAACACGAAGCGGTCGCCGACGATCGCCACGCCCTCGCGCTCGCCGAGCGCGGCGCGCAGGCGGCCGAAGAACTCCGAGCGGTAACGGGCAAGCTCCTGCACCCGGGCGGCGAGCGCCAGGTTGAGTTCGCGCCCGAGCTCCTCGAGCTTCAAGTCCTTCGCCGCGGCCTCGCTGCGCGCGCTCTCGAGCGCCTTGTTGAGCTCTTCGAGCTGGCTGCGCACCGCGGCGAGCTGGCGGTTGAGCAGCTCGACCTGGGCGAGCGCGCGGTCGGAGACTTCGGCCAGCTCGCCGCGGGTCTGCTCGGAGGTGTCGAGCGCGCCGGCGAGCCGGGCCACTTCGGCCTCGAGCTCGGCCTTCAGCCGCTGCAGCGCGGCGAGGTCGGCGCCGAGACGCGCGGCCTCTTCGGTCTGCGCCTCGAGCGCGCCGCGCGCCTGGCCAAGTTCGAGTTCGAGCGCGCCGCGCGCGTCGGCTTCGCGCGCGAGCGAGGCGCTGAGCTCGTCGGCCTTGCCGGCGAGCGTGGCGCGTGCGCTCTGCTCCAGGCTCAGGGACTGGGCGAGGGCGGCGAGCTCGGCGTTGAGGCGGGCGAGCGCCTTGTCGCGTCCGCTCACCGCGTCGGTCAGCGCGAACTGACCGATGGTGAAGATCAGGATGACGAAGATCATCACCATCAGCAGCGCGGCCAGCGCGTCGACGAAGCCCGGCCAGTAATCCACTGCGCGGCGGCGGCGGGTGCGGCTACCCATCGCCTCAGTCCGCCTTGTGGCCGCCCAGCGCGGCGGCGATCGTGCGCGACATCAGCCGCAGCTCGGCGCGCAGCTCGTCGCTGAAGGCGTTCGTGTCCGGCGGCCTGGCCGCGAGCTGGCGCACCAGCGCGCGCAGGTCCTCCTGGGTCTCGGTCACCGAACTCAGCCCGCGCGACTCGCGGCTGATGAGCTCGGCGAGGCGGTTGAGCTGGTGGCCGAGCTCGGCGAGCTGATCGGTGGTGGCGCGCCGCTCGCGCTCGCTGTCGGCCACCGAGCGCTGCATGCGCTCGAGGCTCTCCGCGGTCTGCTCGAGCAGGGCCTGTACATAGGCGGGCACGCCCGCCTCCACCTCGGCCTCCAGGCCCGACACCGGCATGCGGGTCTTGGCCGACAGCCATTCCTCGAGCTCGTTGTAGAAGCGGTTCTGCGCATGGCCCGCCTGCAGGTCGAGGAAGCCCACCACCAGCGAGCCGGCGAGGCCGAACAGCGAGGTGGAGAAGCTCGTCGCCATGCCGCCGAGGGGCGCGTCGAGCTTGACCTTGAGCGCCTCGAACATCGCCACCGCATCACTGCCGCCGCTCATGCTGCCGATGATGTCGCCCACCGCGCGGATCGTCGTGAGCAGGCCCCAGAAGGTGCCCAGCAGACCGAGGAAGACGAGCAGGCCGATCAGGTAGCGGCTCAGGTCGCGCTGCTCCTCGAGGCGGATGTGCACGCTGTCCAGCAAGGAGCGCATCGACGCCGGCGACAGCCGCAGCAGGCCGTGCTCGCGCTGGCGCAGCAGCTGGGCCATCGGCGCGAGCAGCACCGGTCGAACCGGCGCCGCCGCGCCCGCCGGCAGGCGCTCGAAGCTCTCGATCCACAGCACCTCGCGCTGCAGGCGCCAGACCTGGCGCAGATTCACCGCGATCGCGATCGCAAGCACGAACACGATGAGGCCGTTGAAGGCGATGTTGGCCAGAAAGGCGTGCTTGAGCTGCGGCAGCAGCAGGGCCGCCACGGTGGCGACCAGGGCCAGGAAGACCGCCATCCAGGTGGTGACGTGGATCGGGCGGGTGAAGTCGGTGCGCTCCATCGGTGGACATCCTCGGCGTGCAGACGGGAACCAGGCAGACTCTACCCTTTTCGGGCCGCGCCCGGCGTCGCACCGTGCCTCGGCGCCGGCACGGTAGGAGCGCACCCCTGTGCGCGATCGCGGCGGTTGTGCGCGGGATGGCGGCTGTTATCGCCCTGGGGGCAGGGCTCCTACAGGGGGGCGTTCGTCGGAGGCACTGTAGGAGCGCACCCCTGTGCGCGATGGCGGCGGTGGTGCGGGCGATGACGGCTGTTATCGCCCTGGGGGCAGGGCTCCTACAGGGGGCGTGCGCTCAGGGGCGGCTGGTGGCGGTGTCGCGCAGGGTCTCGAGCGGGATGAAGCTGATCACCTGCTCGGCGTTGCCGATCACGTCGGCCAGGGTCTTGGCGTCGAGCACGCGGAAGAAGGCCTCGAGCGCTTCGCGGAAGGCGGCCTGCAGCTTGCATGCGGGCGACAGCACGCAGCGGTTGTTCACCCGGTCGAAACACTCGACGATGCTGAAATCCTGCTCGGCGGCGCGCACCACCGCGCCGATGTTGATCTCCTCGGGCGGGCGGGCGAGCCGGACGCCGCCGCTGCGGCCGCGCACCGTCTCGACCACGCCGTCGAGCCCGAGGCGGTGGATGATCTTCATCAGGTGGTTCTTGGAGATGTCGTAGCTGTCGGCGATCTGCTGGATGGTGACCAGGCCGTCGCGGTGCAGGCCCAGGAAGATCAGCGTCCTCAGGGTGTAGTCGGTGTAGTCGGTGAGTTTCATCGGGTGCGCCCTCCAGGTGGGCTGGTGTCGCCGTTACCACGGTCGACCTGCGCAGCAAGATAACATTCATCGGCGATGATGTTTTTGACCGAGATCGCCTCCGGATGCACTTTCCTGCGCTGACGACTCAGTTGCGCCACCAGCCCTCCCCCCACTCCTCCATCCGTTCGGGCGCGGCGGCATTGACGAGGTCGCGCAGCGCGATGAGGCGGTCGATGATCGACAGCGCGGCATCGACGATGCGCGGGTCGAAACTGCGGCCGCCTTGCGCACGCAGCATCGCGATCGCGTCCTCGTCGGAGTACGCCTTGCGATAGCAGCGATCCATCGTCAGCGCGTCGAAGTAATCGACCACCGCGACGATGCGCGCCGCGAGCGGAATCCGTTCGCCGACGAGGCCGTAGGGATAGCCCGAGCCGTCCCAGCACTCGTGGTGGGCGAGCGCGATCTCGCGCGCCATGCCGAGCAGCGGCACGTCGGCGTCGCCCAGGATGCGGGCGCCGAGCTCGGGGTGGGTGTTGATGATCGCGCGCTCGGCGTCGTCGAGCTCGCCCGGCTTGCGCAGGATGTCGTCGGGGATGCCGATCTTGCCGACGTCGTGCATCGGCGCGGCGAACAGGATCATCTCGCACCAGGCGGGCGGATGGCCGAGCGCGGCGGCCAGGCGCGCCGACATCGCGCCGATGCGCAGGATGTGGGTCCAGGTGTCCAGGTCCTTGTACTCGGCGGCGCGCGCGAGGCTCATCAGGGCCTGGCGATGCGCGCGCTCGAGCGCGCGGTAGGCGGTCTCGCGCTCGCGTCGGAGCGCGTGCAGGTCATCGACCATGCGGTACATCTGGCGGAAGGCGGCTTCGCACTCGGCCGGCGTCGGCGTCGCGCCACAATCGGTGGTGCACGGCGGCACGTCCTTGTCGGTGAGGACGATCTCGGTCAGTTCAGGCTGGTCGTGGTTGTTCATCCAGAGGCTCCTTGTCGGGTTGCGATCGCGGCGGCGCGAGCGGGCCGTCGGCCGCCAGCCACAGGATCGCGGTGGTGCCCACGCCCGGCGCGCTGTCGATGTCGACGCGACCGCCGTGGATCTTCATGATTTCCTGCACCAGCGCCAGGCCGAGCCCGGTGCCGGGGATGCTGCCGTCGCCGTTGGCACGGTAGAAGCGCTCGCAGCAGTGCGCGAGCTGCTCGGGCGACATGCCGATGCCGTGGTCCTGGACGCGGATGCCGACCCAGGGCCGGCCGCCTTCGATGCGCTCGCACGCGTCGATCCGCACCTCGCCGCCCTCGGGCGAGTACTTGAACGCGTTGTCGATCAGGTTGATCAGCGCCTGCTGGAGCTTGGCGCGGTCGGCGCGCACCAGGGGCAGGGCGGCGGGCAGGGCGAGCGTCAGCCTGTGCTGTGCGCCCGGCACCGCCACCGACGCGGCGCTCTCGCGCGCCAGCGCCGCCGGCTCGAGCGGCGCGAACACGAAGCTTTCGCCGCGCCGCTCCTCGATGCGTGCGAGATCCAGCAGGTCGGCGACCAGGGTCGACAGCCGCCTGGCCTGGCGGTTGATGGTGTCGAGCACGTCGCGTGTGCGGGCCTCGTCGAACCGCCGGGTGAGGAGCAGCTCGGAGAAGCCGTAGATGCTCGCCATCGGCGAGCGCAGCTCGTGCGCCGCGGTCGACAGGAACTGCGACTTCATGTGATCGAGCTCGACCTCGCGGGTGACGTCGCGCAGGTAGAAGGTGAGGGCGGCGGCGTCGCTGTCCGAGCGGCGCAGGCTGCGCTTGAAGGCGCGCGGCTCGGGCAGGCGCAGGTGGAGGAGCTCGGCATCGGCCGGCGCGTCGCCTTCGGCGGCGGGCGAAGACGCGGGCGCCGCCGGCAGCGCGGGCCAGGGCAGGGCGGGGTCGCGCCGGTCGTGGAGCAGGGCCTCGAAGCGTTCGAGCGGCATGCCGATCAGCGCCTCCGTGGCTTGCCCGGCGATCGCCTCGATGGCCGGGTTGGCATAGCTCAGGCGGTGGCGGCCATCGAAGCAGACCATCGCGTCCGGGCTCTGGGTGAAGATGAGGTCGAGGCGGGCCAGCGACTGGCGCAGCATCTCCTCGGCCTGGCGCTGTGCGGTGATGTCGCTCTGGATGCCGATGTAGTGGCGCACGCGGCCGGTCAGGGGGTCGGGCACCGGCGAGATCGTGAGTCGCGTCCAGTAGGGCGAGCCGTCCTTGCGGTAGTCGCGCAGCACCACCTGGCAGCCGCGGCGTTCGGCGATCGCGCGGCGCACCACCTCGAGCGCCGGCTGATCGTGCTCCGAGCCGTGCAGGAAGCGTGGGTTCTGGCCGAGCACATCACGCGCGGAATAGCCGGTGATCGCCTGGAAGGCGGCGTTGGCATAGATGATCGGGTTGTCGGGCTGGTCGAGATCGGTGATCACCACGCCTTCGGCGGCCGCTTGCAGGGCACGCTCGCGCAGCGCGATCGCGGCGGTCGCCGCGCGACTGCCGGTGACGTCGGAGAGGGTGCCGGTGAGCCGCACCACCTTGCCGTCGGGCGCGCGCTCGGCACGCAGGGACACCGCCATCCAGCAGTAGTCGCCGGTGCGGGTGCGGAAGCGGGCCTCGTATTCGAGCCGCTCGTCGTGCCCGGTGACGAGCATCTCGAACTGGCGGCGGCGCCAGCTGAGTTCTTCCGGGTGGGCGAAGCGGAACACGTTCTCGCCGATGCATTCCTCGGCCGGGAAGCCGGTGATGCGTTCCCAGGCGCGGCTCAGGAAGAGCAGGCGGCCGTCGGGCGC
>JRYI01001009.1_pt1 | contig 18517 bp, 11 predicted proteins | sample 235361 | NCBI WGS metagenome assembly JRYI01 (sample SAMN03074212, study PRJNA261471) | activated sludge metagenome | biome: Common Effluent Treatment Plant; feature: Wastewater; material: Activated sludge; isolation source: activated biomass in a lab-scale reactor treating industrial wastewater at...
GTGAAAAAAGGTATCATGGGGGACGAAATGCCGCTAAGCCTGGGCGCGACTTTGCAGGTCAAAGCGCCGGTTCGTTGCCGTGCTCGCATTATTCGCCACGGCACGGTCGTTGCGGAGGTGGAGCGGGAGAGCAATCTGACTTACATTCCCGACCAGCCGGGAGCCTATCGGGTTGAATGCTATATCCCTTACGAGGGTGAGGAACGGGGCTGGATATACAGCAATCCGATCTATCTGCGCTAACCGCGTAACCGTGATCAAATCATTCAGTTGGCGAGCGCATCGCTTCCAGTAATAGCCTCCGGCCCAACTCCCCGGCTGCTTCTGTATCATCGACATTTTCCAGAACCAGCGCCAGGACGAATTGCGGATCATCGGCCGGGGCCATGCCCAGAAACCAGGCGTTGCGGCCGCCGTCCGGCTTGGCCAATACCAGCGCGCTGAAGGTCAATACTTCTTCGTCGAGCGTCCAGCCCTCGCGGATGGCCGCGGCGGTTGCTACGGATACCAAGGCGGTGGATGATGCCGGCGCGCTGGGGGGCTGAATTACCCAATTCCTGTCACTTCCTTGCAAGCGGTCCACCAATCGAAGGCCGGGCAGGCGGCCGTCTCCAACCAGCGCAGCTGTCGCTCGCGCCGCCTGCAACGGTGTGATTGTGAGGGTGTCCTGGCCGATTGCCGCCAATCCTGCATCCTGGATGTCGGCAACCTGGTTGGTAGTCGTGACCGTTGTCCCTGGCGTCTGCCCGAAACCGAACCCATCCAGAATGTCCTGTAAAGCGGGCGCGCCGAGCTGTTCGCCGAGCGCCTGAAGCGGAGCCGGGCAGCGTAATCGCCCCATGTCCGCCCAAGTAAGAGGAGCCTCAACTATCTCGTCGCGGGGCAGCATGCAACGAAGCACCTGATCATTGATGGTGACGGGACGAAATGGATCGTCCAGCGGACTTGTTAGATCCAGGTCGCCGGACTCAATGGCCGCGGCCGAGATGAACGGCTGCAAGGCCAGACCCGGTTGGTATAACCCCTGCGCGGCGCGGTTGAGAAGTGGGCCTGGCTCGACCGCCGATAACTCTTCGAATTCGGCATCGATCAGATTGGGATCATAACCCGGCTGGCTGACCATCGCGCGAATCTCGGCGATCGGCTCGCCATCGATATTGACAAGTTCCAGAAAAACCATTCCCCCCGTGATGCCTGTCTCAACCATGGCACGGGTCGCAGTTCGCTGCAAATCGGCGGCGAGGGTCAGGCCGACATCGCGTCCGTTGATGGGCTCATGGAACAGGCGACGTAGCGCGTTGACCCAGAAGTTGTTGCCTCGGCCGCTGAGATGATCGTTGAAAGTGTTTTCGATCCCGGCGCTGCCGTAGCGGAGACTGTAGTAGCCCACGGCCGGGCCGCTCTCGGGCAGGGGATAATGTCGTTCTCGCCGATTCGCTGTGTCAACTGTCTCCGCAAGAACAACGCCATCCCTATCCAGGATCAGACCTCTCTCCACGCTGCGCTCGCTCTCAATGAGCCGGGGATTGTCCATGCGTGCCAGCAGGGAATCGCTGCGGATTGTGCTCCAATAAGCCAGCGTTCCCGCCACGACCGCGAAGAGGATGAGAATGACCAGTGCCAGCCGGTCGATCCGGTGAGCCAGGCCGGGGTCAGCAGTCGGCGCGGCGGGGGCGGATTCCGCCTGAGCTGAAATGAAGATCAACATGCCGATCGCCAGGTTGCTAATAAGGAGTGAGCTGCCGCCATAACTCACGAACGGCAACGTGATGCCGGTCAGAGGCAGCAGCCGCGTTACGCCGCCCATGATCAGAAAGGTTTGCACGCTGAACAAGGCCACCAGCCCGGCAGCAACGTAAGCATGGAAGAATTGCGGCCGTGGGTTACGGATGGACAGGATAGCGGCGCGCAATCCACGAACGGCAAGGACGGCAAAACAGCCGACAACCGCCAGCCTGCCAATTAGACCCCACTCCTCGGAGATTGCCGCCAAAGCAAAATCCGAGTGGACGACCGGGATGAAATCGGGCACTCCCTGCCCGATGCCCTGGCCGAAGATGCCGCCCGCCGCTTGCGCATACAAGGCCTGAACAATTTGATAAGCGCGATCGCTGACGTTGGGCCAGGGATTCAACCAGCTTAGCACGCGCGGCGCAACCACCGTATCGAAGGCATAAAAGGCGATGACTCCGGCCAATAGCAGGAGGATGAAGCCGCTTACCGTGTACCTTTTTTCACCCGTCGCCAGATAGAGCATAACCACAAAGATGATAAAAAACAGAGCCGCGGCTCCCAGGTCCCGCTGCCAGACGAGCAATAGCAGGGTGAACCCCCACATCAATAACAGGGGGCCAAGAAAGGGTAAGTTCTGTCGGAGCGCATGGATGGAAACCCTGCTTCCGCCTTTCATCCGACCATTGGTCTGTTTTCGGTAATGGTAAAGCGGCTCCAGCTCGGTGAAATAGCTGGCCAGAAAGACGACCAACAATATCTTGAGAAGTTCGGAGGGCTGAAAGTACGCGGTTCCAAGGAATGGGAGAGGTACCGGTAGCCACAGGGCCGCGCCGCTGCCGCTTGGGTTCACACCGAATATCAAGGTGAAGGCCAGCAGGAACAATCCGCCCGTTAGAAGGGAATAGCGGTAGCGCATCAGCGGCGCATAGGTGCGGGGCAATACGGCTACGAGCAGCATTGCCACCGTGGCCAGAACGAACCACAATGTTTGGCGGCCGAGGAAATTGGGCGCCAATCTATCCTGGAGCAATAACCCCCAGCCGGATAGAAGGGCGACGACCGGCAGCAGAAACGGATCGCGCTGCGGCCTCCAGGTCTGGAGTGTCAGGTGAGCGATAGCTACCACGACTGCCCAGACGATGGGCGCAAAGAAATGCGACCAGCGCACAGCATTGTCGATGACCATGCTATAAGCAATGGCATTGACAAATATGAAGGCGACGGCCGCCAGAAGAAGCGCTCGTTCACGCTTGTCCCGCGTCTGATCGCGATCCTCCAGCGCCTGATCGGCCCATCGCTGCCAGGCGAGGAGGCGGGAACGGAAAATGGTCATTAATCGGTGTATTTGCCGATGATCGGTCGAAGTGTCTCTACTGTAGATGCCGACAGGTGTGCCCGATTGGTAATGAGCGCGTCCCGCAGGGCGTTGTGGGCAGCAAAATCGTCGGCCCATTTGTCGAAATCCATAACCAATTGGCTGATCGAGTTCTGGGCTATGATCGTATTCGCCTTCAGAATACGGATTACCATCTCGACGGTGACATGCTCTTCGCTCTCATGCCAGCAGTCGTAATCTGTGACGTGAGCCATGCAAGCGTAGGCCATTTCAGCCTCGGCGGCCAGAAACGCCTCCGGGCTTGTGGTCATGCCGATAATACTCATGCCCCACTGGCGGTAAACCTCTGATTCGCTTCGGGTGCTGAAGCGGGGGCCTTCGATCGTGATGAATCGACCGCCGCGATGGATTCGCCCACCTGCGGTTGTGACGGCGTCGGCCAGAGCGGTGTTCAGTTCGATGCTGAATGGGTTTGCCGCAGCCAGGTGAGCGACCACACCCTGTCCGAAGAAGCTGTTATTGCGAATGCCTTTAGTGAAATCGAAGAGCTGATCGGGAATGACGATATCGCCGGGGGCGAAATCCTCGCGCAATGAACCGCAGGCGCTGACGGATATCACGTACTTCACGCCGAGCGCCTTGAGCGCGTAGATATTGGCGCGATAGGGGACTTCGCTGGGCGTCAGGACGTGACCACGGCCGTGACGTGGCAGGAACGCCACTCGGCGACCGTGGAGCGTGCCCACGGTGATAACGTCCGACGGCTTGCCGAAAGGGGTGTCGGTTTCAATCGTTTCTATATGGGTTAATCCCGACATGTCATATAGACCGCTGCCGCCAATTACGGCTAGTTCGATCTCGCTCATAATTATCTCCTATAAACAAAAAATATTGACTTCTTTATACCATAAACAGCCTGCCCGGTCGCCCGTGGCACATCTACGTTAAGCCTACACCATTGAACGTTGCAGTTTGAATCGGCGTGGGTTTTTGCTCAATGACTACTTGCAAGAATTATCGTTAACATATTGTGTAATGAGGGGAAATCGTCTATAGTTTCAAAGAGAAATATGGTTTTAATGACCATCCTGTCTGCTTGATCTATCCATACGGAGGAAGTCCCATGAAATTTTTGATTGCTTTATTAACCGCCGCCACCGGTATATTACACCTGCTGGTGGGCTTTGGTATGTTCGGAGGCGGTCCCACGAACTGGTTGCTTGTTCTCAATGGTGTTGGTTACCTGGTCCTGCTCGTGTTGTTCTGGAGGGCTTCCGGCAACGGCGGGACAATCCGGTGGCTCCTGCTTGCCTACGCGCTCATAACCTTGATCGGTTATTTTGCCCTCAATCTTGGCAACAATTTTGGGTTCAATAACACGCTGGCCCTTATCATCAAGGCGATTGAGTTGCTCCTGGTGATCCTTTTGCTCTTGTACAAGGGGCCTCAAACTGTCGCGACTACCAGCCCGGCCACGGGATCGACACGGATGGGATCGGGTATCGACACGACGCGTTCGGCGGGGCAGACCTTGGGCACTACCGCGACCAGTGCAGCCGCCGGTGCATCGGAGGCGACGGCCGCCGCTGCAGCCGCCTCGATTGCGATGGCCGACCGTGCCGGCGACGCGGTTGTGGATTCGGTTGATTACGTCGACGACACGGCCGACGCCGCCTATGACGCTACGGTCGATGTGGTTGATGATGCCGGTGATGTCGTTGTTGACGCGGGTGAGGTGGTCATCGATACAGCCGACGACGCGGTCGATGCCGCATACGATGCCACGTTCGATGTGGTCGAGGATGTTAGCGATGTCGTGGAGGGTACGACCGTCGAGGCATACGACGCGTCATTGGACGTCACGCGCGGCGTAGCCGCGGCCGAAACCGGTGTGATTAGCGCGATCGAATATGATTCGGTTGAAGAAAGCCCGGAGATGGCGGCCGACCTCAGCGCGGAACAGACGGCTGTAGAACCGAGCGAGGATGAAGTACGAGCCGATCTCGAGGATTACCTGAAGTCCTTTGGCCCCTCCTCGGAATTCCGCAAACCGATTGAGTACGTCGAAGGAATCGGTGCGGCTTACGGGCAGAAGTTGCGGGCCATCGAAATTAACACGGTTTCGGATCTTGTCGTCAATGGCGCGACCCGCCGCGGCCGCAAGCATATCGCCGATCAAACCGGGATCGCCCAGAGCCTCATCCTCACTTGGGTGAACCATGTTGACCTGTATCGCATCAAGGGCGTGGCCGAAGAGTATGCCGATTTGCTGGAACAGTCGGGTGTAGACACTGTGGTGGAGCTGGCCCAGCGCAACCCGGCTAACCTTTACAAGCGTATGAAAGAGATCAACGAGCAGAAGTCGCTGGTTCGCCGCATCCCCCACGCCTCCGATGTGGAAAGTTGGGTGCTGCAAGCAAAGGATTTGCGCCGGTTGATCCATTACTAGATCTTCCCGTGAGGTCGCCTGAAGACCTCGATCTGAGGTAAGGTTGATGAGGGGCTTCCCGAAAAGGAGCCCCTTTTTGTTTTCAGTCAGGCTCCGACAGTCGAGCAACGCCTGTTTAGAGTTTCACGTGCCTGGCCTTGGCCACCCAATTGTTCAACCGGAACCATTCCGTCGGTGGTCGAGGATCCATGATCCAACGGCTGTGGCACTTGTTGGAGTTGATGCTCTCTGCTAAACTGCGGGTACATGAGTTCCCGGCGTCGCCTCTTATTGGTTTGTGTATTGGCTTTATTGCTGGGAGCCACGCTTTTTGTGTGGCGACCATCCTCTTCGGCCGTCCTGTATTCAGGCTTTGCGCGCGCCGATAACGGCCTGTTGTCCCTGGAAATTACCGTCAATCCGCCGGTCGGTTCGCCCGGAACGAAGATGCAAATGATCGCCCGGGTGACGAACCATGCCGCACAACCAATGACGCCTTCAATCGTGCTGCGCCTCCCGTCGGGCGTCGTGGCCGACATGTATGCCTTGCCCTCCGGCGCTACCTTTAACCTGCAACAAAACCAGATTGATTGGCTGCCCGTTGTGCCTGCCGCCGGCGCGCTGGAATTCACCCTCGATATGGTCGTCCAAACAACTGATGTGACGAATCCGGAGCAATTCATTGCGGCCCTAATGCGCCATCAGGGTGATCAGCGCGAGGCGTCGGCCCCTATTTGGGTCGGCATCACACCGCTAATCGGCGAAGTAATGGCTCAGGGGCAAGTTTCAGTGGGACAACCCGTCCGGCTCCGGGCCAATGTCGCCGGCCCCGGGCCACTTACCACGATTTGGGACTTGGGAGATGGACGGCGGCTTGAGTTAGGCGACCCGGAAGTTGTATTTCCGACTGCCGGAAGTCATGAGATTGCCGTGGAGGCGTCGAATCCCGCGGGGCGAGTCATCAAACGTTTTACGTTGGTGGTGCTGCCCCAGCCGGTGGCCGCATTTAGGCCGGATGATGATGCGCCGGCCATTGGTCAAGCCGTCATTTTCAGGAGTATCAGCGGCGGCCAACCGCCACTAAAGGTCTTCTGGGATTTTGGTGACGGAACCACGATCATGGGCGAGCAACAGCCAACCCATGCCTACAAGCAAGGCGGCGTTTATCGCGTGCGCCTCGCAATCGAAAACGATTTCGGCCGATCGGAAGCGGTGTGGGATGTGACCGTCGGTGATGCTCCCATAGCCGACATGATCATCGGCGATCGCGCGGCAGTGGGCTTGCCGTTCACCGGTCAGGCGTTTGGTGATGATACGATCACGCATTACATGTGGGAAATGGGCGATGGTCGCCGGCATGAAGGAGCCGCGTTTAGTCACGTTTACCGTCTTCCCGGTGATTATTACGTGACGATGATCGCCGACAACGGGTTTGGCCAGACCCGGATCGGGCAGTGGGTTCACGTGGACGCGGGCACGACGTCGCTCTTCCTGCCATTGGCGGCGCATATGGGTGATTCAACCCTGTCGACCCTCAGCGCAGATATGCCGACGGCTGCGGAACTCGCCCCGCCTGTCGAGTCCATATCCGAGACCTTCACGCTGGAACCGATCCAATTCGCCGCGGGGACATCCCCCGCTGAACAACTGCTGGCTTATCTAAACGCAGCCCGGGCACGATTCGGTCTGCCACCGATGAACTATGGCTATGAACTTAGCACGGCCGCGCAAGTTCATGCGCTCGATAAGGCTCGTTTTCCTGATAACCCCCACGTCGGGACCGATGGGACAATGGCGGCCGAGCGCCTGCTGCGCAGCGGCTATCGCGGGGGATACGCCGGCGAGGCGACGGCGTGGGGTTTCTCCGATCCGCGTCTGGCCGTCGAGTTCTGGGTGAATAGTGATTCCCATCGCCCTCTAATCCTCAACCAGCTAGGCACCGAAGTGGGGATCGGCTACGTAGAGGACTACTCCACGGAGAACATCTGGCATTGGACAACCGAGTTCGGCATCGCCTATGGTGCGCCGGTCAAGCCGGTGTTGCGTGCCCTTATGCCCGCCACCGGTTATGGCGCGCTCAATACCGAAGTGTTGAACTATAGCTGGATGTGGCCGTTGCCCTTGGCGCCCGGCGAGCGATTCACGGTATATCTGGAAACGGGAAGCCGCCGGATATCGTTGGGAAGCATTGCCCAGCCGGTGTATGGTAGCCGCTACGTCTTGTCCGTGGATGCGCGTAGCGCGCTGGGCGCACTGCCCAATGGTGCAGCGAATTTACCCGGCTATAGCTGGGTCGTGCGTCTTGAGGATAGCCTCGGCAACGCCATCGCCGAGGGCGAGCGACGAATGATCGCCTTTACGCCGGATCCGTCGATCCCGGTCGCGACGCTCGTGCCGACCATACCAATCGTCACGGCGACAACGGCCGCGGTTGCGCCCACGCCGACCTCGACGCCGACTCTCATGCCGACGGACGAGCCGCCCTCGAACGAGCCGCCGCCGGTCATCGTCACGGCGACGCCGCAGCCTACCCCTTCGCCTTAACGATAAACTACGCCTAAATTTTAGAAGCGAGGTCGCCAACATGATGCGGCGACTAGCGTTCCTTGCGGCAGAACCGTCTCCGTTCTACAATTCATCCTATATGGCAGATGATCAGGTTGTCCTGAATGGGCGCTATCGCATTATAGACCGCATAGGCAGCGGCGGTATGTCGGTTGTCTATCGGGCGCAGGACTTGTCGCTGGGGCGCAATGTCGCGGTGAAGGTGCTCCATGAGAACCTGACGGATGACGAAGGCTTCCTGCGCCGGTTCCAGCGAGAAGCGCATGCGGCCGCCAATCTCTCCCATCCCAATATCGTCACCGTTCATGACATCGGCCAGGACAACAACCGTCACTATATCGTGATGGAGTTTGTCGACGGCCGAACCCTGAAGCAGCTCGTGAAGCTTCAGAACCAACAAGGTCGCCCGCTTGGCATCGAGCACGCACTCGATCTGGCGATTCAGATCTGTGCGGGTATCGGCTATGCCCACCGTGCGAATTTGGTCCACTGTGATGTGAAGTCGCAAAATATCCTGGTGACGAGTGACGATCGGGTGAAGGTCGCGGATTTCGGCATCGCCAGAGCCATCAGCGAGGCGACCCAACACACGGTCGATAGCCAGATATGGGGAACGCCCCATTATTTCTCGCCCGAACAGGCGGCCGGCCTGGGCGCGACGCCGGCTTCGGACGTCTATGCAATCGGCGTTGTTCTATTTGAGTTGCTCACCGGTCGATTGCCGTTCCTGGCCGAGACTCACACCGCGCTGGCTCTTAAACACATGCACGAGCCGCCTCCACGGGCATCCGATTTCAACCCGTTGATCCCATCCCAACTCGACCAAATTTTGTTCAAGGTCTTATCCAAAGAACCAGCCGCGCGTTATCGCACGGGCGATCAGCTGGGCCGAATCCTGAGCGCTTATCGAGAAAGCAGCTTACAGATCACCGGCCCGATCTCCTTGCTGGATGTAGATGTGCCGTCATATGAACAAAAAACGGCCGCCTACGCCTACTCCTATGGAAGCGAGCCTGCAACGGCCGGCGATGGTGATATCATCATCCATTCCGGCGAGACGCGATTTCACCAGCGCCCGCCTTCCTACATATCCGGCGCTAACACCGCCGCTCAGCCGCAGGATCGGGATTGGTTGGCTATTGGCCTGGGTATTCTGGCCGTAGCCGCCTTGTTGGGACTTATCCCCTTATGGTACTTTGTATTCCTCGCCTATAGCGGCTAAAATATCAGGCAGGAAATTCGGCCCTTGGCCGGAGGCATTACACATGAATTCGACCAGACTGACAAGATGGCTTGTCTATCTCCTGATTGGAGCTGCGGTGGCGGCCGTCTTGTGGAGCTATAGCTCGGCTCCGGCAGCACAAAACGACATCCCTATCAGCCGCCTTGCCCAGGAAATTGGTTCAGATGAAGTTGCTGAACTGATCGTCTCCAGCAGCGGCCGCGAGGTGACGGTTGTCTATGTGGACAAGAACCGGCAGCCCACGCGCGCCAGTATCAGCGGCGTGAGTTCGATTGAAGAGATGCTGGCGGCTTATGGCATCCAGAGCGACAGTTACTCTGATGGGAAGCCGGTCATCGTCTATGAGCGGCCCAGTCAATGGGGTGGGTTGCTCAATCTGGTCGGCATCTTTCTTCCGGCGATCCTCATCATCGGCTTCTTCTATTTCATTTTTCGGCAAGCGCAGGGAAGTAACAATCAGGCGATGTCGTTTGGCAAGAGCCGGGCGCGCATGTTTACCGGCGACCACCCTACCGTGGGCTTCGATGACGTGGCCGGTTGCAATGAGGCCAAGGAAGAGCTGCAAGAGATCGTCGAGTTCCTGAAGGAGCCGGAGAAGTTTGTCAGCTTCGGCGCGCGCATCCCCAAAGGCGTGTTGCTGGTCGGCAGCCCGGGCACCGGCAAGACCCTGATGGCCAAGGCGGTGTCCGGCGAAGCGGGCGTGCCGTTCTTCTCCATCGCCGGGTCCGAGTTTGTGGAGATGTTTGTCGGCGTCGGCGCGAGCCGGGTTCGCGACCTCTTCGAGCAGGCCAAACGTAACAGTCCGTGCATCATCTTCGTCGACGAGATCGATGCCGTGGGTCGTCATCGCGGTGCCGGCCTGGGCGGGTCTCATGACGAGCGGGAGCAAACGCTCAACCAGATATTGGTTGAGATGGACGGTTTCGATACCGACACGCACGTCATCATCCTGGCGGCGACAAACCGACCGGATATTCTCGACCCAGCATTATTGCGCCCCGGCCGATTTGACCGCCGTGTCGTATTGGATCGTCCCGACATACGCGGCCGTGAGGCGATCTTCCGCGTCCATCTGCGCGGCAAGCCAATCGCCAACGCGGTGGACATCACCGTGCTGGCCAAAGCGACTCCCGGTTTTGTCGGCGCGGATATCGAAAATACCGTCAACGAGGCTGCCCTGCTGGCCGCTCGCCACAATAGAAAGAGCATCGGCATGAGCGAGTTCCAGGAAGCTATCGAGCGTGTCCAGCTTGGTCCCGAGCGCCGGAGCCGGCTCATGTCGCCCGAAGAGAAAGAACTGACTGCGTATCACGAGACGGGCCACGCCATGGTGAGCCATTTTCTGCCCCATGCCCAGACGTTGCGCAAGATCACTATTATCCCGCGAGGTATGGCCGGTGGCGTCACCTGGTATTTGGACGAAGATACCAGCTTCATGACCCGCTCCAAATTCGAAGCCATGATCGCCACTGCTCTCGGCGGCCGTGTAGCCGAAGAGATTGTCTTCGGCGACATCACCACGGGGGCCAGCAACGATCTTCAGCAGGTGACACGGATGGCGCGGGCGATGGTGACCCAGTATGGCATGAGCAATGAGTTGGGGCTGCGCGTCTATGGTGAGAAGCAGGAACTCGTTTTCCTCGGTCGGGAGATCAGCGAGCAGCGTGATTATTCCGATGCAGTTGCGGAGCAAATCGACGCTGAAGTGCGCCGAATCATCGACGCGGCTCATAAATTTGCCACCGCTATCCTGACCCAGCATCGAGAGAAACTGGACCTTGTCGCCCAGAAGCTTCTTGAGGTAGAAACTCTGGAAGCGGCTGAGTTTGTCGCCCTGCTGGAAGGGAAGAATGTTGAATCTGCCCCTTCCGCCTCAGGAAGTTCCAAGGTAACCTCTGCCCAGAAACCGGCAGAGGCGAGTGAGCGCTCCCGTCCTTCGCTGGACTTGCCGCCGTCACCCACGCCCGCATGATCGCTGCCGTGGCACGGGTATCGCGGCACGGGTACTGCGGTACGAATAGCGTCAGATAATCGACTATGTTTGATTCCGGCGAAGTTGCGCGTGTTTTTGGCTATGTCAATGATGTCTTGCAGTCCATCATTGTCATATTCGGCGCTGCGGTTGTGCTCTATAACCTTCCCCGTCTGAGGCGGAGCGTAGTGGCGCGGGTGTTTGCCACGGTAATCAGCTTCGTCGTGCTCGTCTACCTGATGGAGCTGCTGGTCAGCCGTGCGGTGGCGGCCGAGTCGGCCGAGATCTTGTTGCGGGTGGGCTGGATCGGCGTTGCTATGGTCCCCGCCGCACAGTTCCATTTGTCCGACTCCTTGTTGACGACAACAGGCAAATTATCGCGGCGGAGACATGTTCTGGTCATTTTGGGCTACGTGACCGGCATTCTCTTTTCGCTTCTGGGCCTCTTTACCAACCTCGTCGTTGGCCCACCGACAGCCGGCATGGTCGTCCCTCGTCTGACGAGTGGGCCGATATTCCCGCTATTTGCCGTTTACTTTTGGCTTGTCGCGCTCTCCAGCGTCTATAACGTGTGGCGGGCGCGGCAGCGATGCATGACCTCGACGACGCGCCGGCGCATGACCACCACTCTGTTCGCCTTCATGGCCGCGCCGCTGGGTGTTTTCCCCTACATGCTGTTGGGAGGTGACCCAACAGCTGATATGCCTCTCCTGCTCTGGCCGGTGCTCATCCTTGGCAACCTGGCGGTCAGCATCCTCTTTGCCGTCTTGACTTCTCAGTTGGTCTATGTCGGTTCGGTCTCGCCCGACCGCGTGGTTCGCGTTCGTCTGTATAAATACATGGCGCGCGTGCCACTGGCGGCCACGATTGTGCTGCTGGTGTTTGTCCTCGTGAACCGGGCGCCGCCACTCTTTGGCCTGAGCAAGGAAGTTGTCCTGGGCTTCGCTGTCGTCGCCACGGTCATGATCGTGGAGTGGATTATTCATCAGTACAAGAAAACCTTCGAGCGGGCGTTCCAGCTTGATGACGATCCCGACGTGCGACGGATTCAGGCACTTTCGGAGCGCCTGCTTACAACAAGCGATCTCGAGCAATTCCTGGAAAGCGTTCTGGCCGCTACCTGCGAAGCGGTTCGCACCCCGACTGCCTTTGTCGCCAGCCTGACCCATGGCGCGCCCCAGTTGGAGGCTGTTGTTGGCCCGCTCGACGGCATGGCCAGCGTGGAGCTTCAGAAGTTGTCCCTCCCGGTTGGCGGAACGAATGGGACTGGTGAAGATGGCGACGATCCTACTGACAACTTTTTTGTTTGGGGTGAATACTGGATTCAACCCCTCTATAACAACCGCAGCGACGTGTTGCTTGGCATTCTGGGGATGAAGGCGCGCGCTCCTGAGCCGGACCTGACGGACGACGAACTGGAAATCATGTCTCGCTTGCGATTACAGGCGGCCGCCGCTCTGGAAGACCGCATTCTGCAACAAGAGGTCTTCGCCGCCGTTGAGGGTATCCTGCCCGAAATCATCGCCTTGCAAGAGCGGCGTAGCGCGGCGACCTTTGGCGGTTTGCCCGTGCTGACCTCTACCGCCAACCGGGCACACGAAGAACTGCTCCAGGACCCCGAATTCAGCAACATGGTGCGCGAGGCGCTGACCCATTATTGGGGAGGGCCGAAGTTGACGGAAAGTCCATTGCTCCAGCTTGAAGTGGTGCAGCGGGGCATGGAGGGGCACGATAATAATCCGGTCAGTGCGTTGCGCGCTATCCTGGCCGAGGCCATCGAGCAGCAAAAACCCGACGGCCAGCGGAGCCTGACCACGACCGAATGGATTCTCTACAACATCCTGGACTTGAAATTTGTCCAGGGTCGCCGTGTGCGGGACGTTGCTCGCCGCCTGGCGATGAGTGAATCGGACCTGTATCGAAAACAGCGCATAGCCATCGAAAATGTAGCCCGGACAATGGCTACCATGGAGCGCGCTACCCTTGATGAACATGAGGCACCCCTTGAGCCATCTCCCATCGTCGCCGACGACTCTCTTATCCCCGGTTGATAGCCCATTCGTATATCGCGCCGGCGAACTGTATTGCGAGCAAGTGCCGTTAGCCGCCATCGCCGCAGCGGTGGACACGCCGGTCTACGTCTATAGCCGGGACGAGATCCTCACTCGAGCACGGGCCATGCTCGATACCGTCAATCGGGTGACCGGCAGCCAAGCTCTGATATGTTATGCAGTGAAGGCAAACAGCAATCCCGCCGTTGTGCAGATGCTGCAAGATGCCGGGTTTGGCGCTGATGTTACCAGCGGTGGAGAGCTGTTCCTGGCTCGCCATGCAGGCGTCGCGCCGGAAAAGATCATTTTCTCCGGCGTCGGCAAGAAATCGGCCGAGATTGCCGAGGCGCTGGCGATTGGTATCCGGGCTATCCATGTGGAATCGGAGATGGAGCTGACGGCGGTGGCGGATGAGGCCGAACGTCTTGACGTGATTGCGCCTATTGGTGTGCGGGTCAATCCCAATGTTAGTGCCGAGACCCACCCCTACATCAGCACCGGCTTGCATGCCCACAAATTTGGCGTTCCCCGCGAGCGAGCTGTTAGCATCCTGCGCGTGGCCGCCGCCCATTCCCATCTGCGACCGGTCGGTCTGGCTGCCCACATTGGCTCACAAATCACCGACCTCGATCCGTTCGGCCAGGCAGTCCGATTCCTGATCGAACTGGCGGACGAGATGAAAGCCGAGGGTATTCCTCTGGAGTACATCGACGCCGGCGGGGGGTTGGGGATCGATTATCAGGGAAGCGCCCCCGCCGCCACGGATTGGGTTGAGGTGATCGGCAAGCTGGTGGCGGACGCCGGGTATGGGCTTGTGCTGGAACCCGGACGGTCGATCGTGGGGCGATCAGGCGCATTGATCACGCGAGTGGTCTATACCAAGGAGCAGGGACGCAAGCAGTTCGTCATCGCCGACGCCGGCATGACGGACCTGATCCGCCCGACGTTGTATCAGGCGCACCATCCCATCTTTCCGGTCAGAGAGTCGGCCGGGGAATATGAGACCGTGGATCTTGTCGGCCCAATCTGCGAGACGAGCGACTTCCTGGCGCGGGAGCGGCTGCTTCCCCCCGTGGGCCGGGGGGATCTGCTGGCTGTACTCCATGCCGGGGCCTATGGCTACGCCATGAGTTCCAATTACAATGGCCACCTGCGCCCGGCCGAAGTGCTGGTAGAGGGCGACACGTTCCGCGTGATCCGCCGGCGACAGGGTTATGAAGCGCTGCTGGCCGGCGCGGAATAATCGCCAACCCTGATGTTATCAACGCTACGGAAGGCAAGCCTCATATAAATATTGCCACGTGTAGATGCCGGAGTCGTGGCCGTCGGTCCATGCGAATTGAATGGCATAGCTCCCAACGGCGTTGACCGCGGTGAGGCTCAACTCTTCATTGACCGATTTTTGCAGCAGTAGTTTATCGGCCGGACGGCCCATCAGATCATGGCCGCCCTGGCATTGCACGCATGGGCAGACGGCTCGCAGCCCGGCGAAGGAATAGGCGCATTCCCGACCATCGTTCCAGTTGATGGTCAGGATGCGCTTTTCGCGGTCGGCCGTCACATTTACAGGTCGAATCTTGTTGTTCATATCGGTTCGGTTCGATTAGGCGTCCAGTGAGTGCAGGCGCTCGCGTATCTCGCGCCGGCCAGCCTCGAGGGTGGCCAACTTTTCACGTTCTTTCCCGACCACCGCGGCCGGAGCTTTTTGAGCGAACGGGCTATTGAGCAGCGTTGAAAGCCGGTCGATCTGTTTGGCAAACTCGGCATCTTCTTTTTCAAGGCGAGCCCGCTCGGCCGCTGGGTCGATCATCCCGACAAGCGGCAAATAGCACGTCACCGACCCCATAGCCAGCGTGAGGGCTTGCGCCGGTGGCGTTGCGCCGGCCGCAATGACGAGCGCGTCGTCATCCAGTCGTGCCAGAGCGGCCAGGATCGGCCTTTGTGATTCCAGCAGGGCTTGCTTGTCCCCCGCGGCGATGACGGCGGGGATGAAGCGACCTGGTTCCACGCCTTGCTCCGCTCGCGCATTGCGGATTCGTCGGATTAAATCGCGCAGTAGTTCGAAATCGGCCGAGGCCGTTGGGTCGCTCAACGTCGGCTGGGGCCAATCGGCGATGATCAGCGCCTCGGGCCAAGTTTCCTGCGACCCGATGCCCAGCCCGGACTCTATCGCCGCGGCGCGTAATTGCTGCCAAGTCTCTTCTGAAACGAACGGGATGTAGGGGTGGAGCAGCCGCAAGGTATGATCCAGGACTGTGCCGAGGACGTGGAGCGTCGTCCAGGCGTTTGCTCCGCCGGCGTTCAATTGAATCTTGGCAACTTCGACATACCAATCAGCGAAGTCGTTCCACATGAAGTCGTATATTTGGCGGCCCGCTTCGCCAAATTGATAGCTGTCCATCAGGCGATCGACCGTGTTGATCGTCTCACCCAGCCGGGTCAGAATCCAGCGGTCGGCCGTGCCAAGCGATGCCGGCAGGTCCACCGGACGATCTTCTTTATTGGCCCGATCAAAGCTGCGGATGACAAAGCGGGCGATGTTCCAGAGCTTGTTACTGAAGTTGCGATTGCTCTCCACGCGGTCGAGCGCCAGGTTCAGATCTGCGCCGGGTGAGCCGCTGGTCAGGAGCGTGAAGCGCAGCGCGTCGGCCCCGAACTCCTGGATCACGTCGATGGGATCGGTGACGTTGCCGGTGGTTTTGCTCATCTTGCGGCCGCTGCCGTCGCGCACCAGCCCGTGCAGATAGATGGTGTGGAACGGGATGTCATTGGTGAAGAGCGCCGCTGCCATCACCATGCGCGCCACCCAGAAAAACAGGATGTCGTAGCCTGTCTCCATGACGTCGGTGGGGTAGAAGCGGGCCAGATCCGGCGTTTGTTCCGGCCAGCCAAGTGTGGAGAAGGGCCACAATCCGCTGCTGAACCACGTATCGAGCACGTCGGGGTCCTGGATGATGTCGGCGCTACCGCAGGCTTCACAGCCCGTTGGGTCATGGGTCGCGACGGTCTGGTGGCCACAGGTCGAGCAGGTCCACACCGGGATGCGGTGACCCCACCATAGCTGGCGACTGATGCACCACGGGTGGATATTGGTCAGCCAGTTATCCCACACCTTCTCGAAGTGATCGGGCACGATGGTGATGCGGCCCTGATGGACGGCCTCAAGAGCCATATCGGCCATCGGTTTGGCGTTCACAAACCATTGCTTGCTGATCAACGGCTCGATGATTTCGCCGCCGCGCTGGCTCCGGGGCACGTTAAGAGTATGTGGTTCGGTCTTGATGGTAAGCCCCGCGGCTTCCATGTCGCTCCACATTCGTTTGCGGGCCTCGAATCGCTCCAGCCCTGCGTATGGCCCGGCGGCGTCCGACATCGTCGCGTCCTTGTTCATGACCGAGATGGTAGCCAGCTTGTGCCGCCGGCCGATCTCGAAGTCGTTTGGATCGTGCCCGGGGGTGATCTTCAATGCGCCGGTGCCGAAGGCCATTTCCACGTAGTCGTCGGCGATGATCGGTATCTCGCGGCCCAGAATCGGGACCAAAGCCGTGCGGCCGACGAATTCCGCGAAGCGGCTATCGTCGGGATGGACGGCCACGGCCGTATCGCCCAGGATGGTCTCCGGGCGTGTGGTGGCCACGGGCAAGAAGCCGCCACCCTGAACGGGATACTTGAAATAGTAGAGGAGGCCCTGCTCCTCGCTGTACTCGACTTCCAGGTCGGACACGGCCGTCTGCAAGCCCGGCGACCAGTTGACCAGGTACTCATCCTGATAAATCAACCCCATGCGATAGAGACGCACAAACGCTTCGCGCACGGCCGCCGACAGACCTTCGTCGAGTGTGAAGCGCTCGCGGTCCCAGTCGCACGACGCGCCCAACCGGCGCAACTGGCGGGTGATGTGGCTGCCATATTTCTCCTTCCAGGCCCAGGTGCGTCGGAGGAATTCGTCGCGGCCGATTTCCTGGCGTGACGTGCATTCCTCGCGAAGTAATTTCTCCACCTGCAACTGGGTGGCAATGCCGGCATGGTCGACGCCGGGAACCCACAGCGCGGCTCGTCCCTGCATTCGCGCCCGGCGGATCATCAAATCCTCCAGAGCGACGAACATCGCATGGCCCATGTGCAACTCGCCCGTCACGTTGGGCGGGGGGATAGAGATGACGAACGGTTTGGCGTCGGCCGGGCGTGCTTCCGGCTTGAACCAGCCGTTTTCTTCCCACCATTGGTATAGCCGCTCTTCGGTGCCATGAAAGTCGTAGGCTTTGGGCATTTCGGTCATTGTCGATTCCTCTCATGCGGCCGGACAAGCCATTTGTTTGTCCGACAAAATAAAAACGCTCTCGTCCAATCAAGGACGAGAGCGAATTGCTCACGCGGTACCACCTTGCTTCCGAATCCCATGGGAATCGGCGCTCATTGCGGCGCTAACGGGCCATCCCGCCTTCGCTTACTCTGTTTCAGCGAAAGAACTCCCGGGCGACTTCGGCGCTTCGATTCCTGTAGAGACTCTCAGCCTTTGGTCTCTACTCTCTTTAGGTCGAGGGGCGCTTACTGCTCCCGTTCCAAGTCGTTGGCTATGTGTTTGTCCGATTAGTATAGCAGTGCCCCATCCGGCCGTCAACCGGCTTCTACTGCTCTACTGCTCTACTGCTCCTACTGCTCCACGATAACGATCTCGCTGATTGTATCGCCCGGCGTGGTGGCGGTCGCCGGGTCGCGCAGGGTGATTCCGCCCAATACCTCATCCCCTTCTATCAGCTCGCCAAAGAGCGAATACGAGCCATCGAGGTGCGTTGCCGGCGCAAAGGTGATGAAGAACTGGCTGACGTTNNCTCGCCGCCGTCGGCCATGCGGATTACGGCCTCGTAATCCTTGGCCGTGTCGATGGTCATGGGTGGCGCCTCGCTGAAGTAGTCGTTGCGTTCGGCGGGGTCGATGGCCGCCAACGGCCGTTCGTCGATGATTTCTGTGCCCGACGAGGTCTCGCCATTGTTGCGATTCCACAGGAAGAACACCGCTGCGACGACAAGGACGATCAGCACGCCGCCGATGATCTTGTTGCGCTGCTGCTCTTTCTGGCGGCGCAGTTCCTCCTGCTTGCGCTTTTCGGACACGGACGGCGTTCGGCTCGGGTTTTTCGACATCGTTTTCTTTCTCCTCAATTAAGTTTCAGTAATATCGCCTCATT
>JRYI01000911.1_pt1 | contig 18478 bp, 19 predicted proteins | sample 235361 | NCBI WGS metagenome assembly JRYI01 (sample SAMN03074212, study PRJNA261471) | activated sludge metagenome | biome: Common Effluent Treatment Plant; feature: Wastewater; material: Activated sludge; isolation source: activated biomass in a lab-scale reactor treating industrial wastewater at...
AACCACGACGCAGCCGGCCGCGGCCGCGCGAGCGGCGGCGGCGGACGATCCGAGTGCGATGACGACGCCGCGGGGCACGCGGTGGGCGTCGAGATGGGCGACACGGCGCTCAAGGATCTGCTGCGCGAAGGGTCGGTGCTCCCGGACGCTCGCTCACTCGCCGAGAACTTCGGCACTCGGACCGATGTCCTCGTCGGCGCGATCGACGACTCCGACGCGATGGGGGTCGTCGTCCAGACCGCCGCCGCCCTCCGCCGCGCCCAAGAACGCAAGTGAGGAGGGTAGATGAGCGACGCGCTCGGCACCTCGAAGAGTGGAAAGCAATTTCCGCCGCCCCGCGCCGGAATCGTTGCAGAACCGTCATAATTCTCACCTGCGCGAAGGTCTTTACATCCCATCGCGCAGGCCCTAAATCCAGCCCACGCACGGCGACGGTTCTCGCTTCGCACGGCGCTTCTGGTCCAACCCGAGTTGGTGGAGGTCCGTTAAATGGAGCGATACGCCTCAGCGGCTGAGCTCGTCGCCGTTCGCAGGCCGGAGCGCCCCGTGGTGTGCTCCCGTCCGCATGCTGCGGCGCGCGCAGCCCGCTGGTTCATCGACAATTTCAAAGGCGACGTGGCCTATGCCTACAAGGCCAACAGCTCGGTCTTCCTGATCGGCGCGCTCTACGGCGCCGGCATCCGCCACTTCGACGTGGCCTCGCTTCCCGAGATAGAGGACGCCGCCACCATTCCGGGCGCCGAGCTGCATTTCATGCATCCCGTGAAGTCGCGCGAGAGCATCCGTCGCGCCTATCACGAGCATGGCGTGCGCAGCTTCTCGCTCGATACCGAGGATGAGCTGAGGAAGATCGTCGAGGAGACGTCCGGCCCGTCGGGACCGGCGCGCGACCTCGTGCTGTTCGTGCGCGTCGCCGTGCCCGCCATCAACAGCCGCATCCCTCTCGAGCGCAAGTTCGGCGCCAGCGGGCAGAAGGCCGCGCGCGTTCTCGTCGAGACGCGCCGCGTCGCGGCCGATCTCGGCATCACCTTCCACGTCGGCTCGCAGACCATGACGCCGGACGCCTACGTCAACGCGCTGGCCGAGGTGCAGTCGCTGATCGGCAAAGCCGGCGTGGTCGTCGACCGCGTCGATGTCGGCGGCGGCTTCCCGTCGATCTACCCGGGCATGCAGCCGGCGCCCCTGAAGCACTTTCTGGGCGCGATCGAGGAGGGCGTGGACAAGCTCCCCGTGCGCGAGGACGTGCGGCTCATGTGCGAGCCGGGACGCGCCCTCGTCGCCGAGGCCGAGAGCCTGATCGTGCGCGTCGAGGCCCGCCGCGGCAACGATCTCTTCATCAACGACGGCGGCTACGGCGTGCTGTTCGATGCCGCACACCTGGGCTGGACGTATCCGGCCCGCCTGATCGGCCGCGAGCCGGCGGGTGACGCGCTGGTTCCCTACGAGCTGTGGGGGCCGACCTGCGATTCGATCGATCACATGAAGGGGCCGTTCCCGCTGCCCGGCTGCATCCGCGAGGGCGACTACCTCGAGATCGGCAACGTCGGCGCCTACGGCCGTGCCATCGCCGGCGACTTCAACGGCTACGGCAAGTACGAGGAGGCCATCCTCGACGACGAGCCGATGATGACGCTCTACGGCGAGACCGCCGCTCCCGAGGCCCTGCTCGGCTGATCGCTGCTGCAACCCGTAAAGCTGCGCAAAAGAGAGGACCGGCCGCAACGCCAGGCTGGGAATCGGTTACCTCCGGTCTGTGGATTAGGGGGAAAAATCGCCATGGGCCTGGACATGGACGCGGCTTTCGCCGTCATCCAGCGCGCGCTCGAGGACTTCAGCGCCGGGGTGGACAGGGCCTCCGCCGAGCAGGCGCGCGCCCAGGAGACGATTGGCTCGGTCGAGTATGAGATGGACGAGCTCCGCAAGCTGATCGCCGAGACGGCCTTGCCCGCCGATGAAAAACAGTTCGAGGTGCCGCGGCCCGACGCCGGGGCGCTCGGCAGCCCGGAAGCGCTCGGCAGGACCGCCGGCGACGGCCTCGCCCGGCGCCTCGTCGCGCGGGAGGCCTGACGCGCGCCCGGAGAGGCGGATATATCGCTTGCAACACCTACCGCCGGTGTCGAGACTGTTGCAGCTTCCGCCGCTCGCGAGCGGCCGAATCCCGAGGCAGGACGTGCAGTGACGACGGACGATACGGACAGTCGGGAGGCATGGCTCGAGACTGCGGACGGCCACGTGTGGCCGCTCGAAGCGGGGTCCTCCATCGGGCGCGCATCGAGCAACGACATCGTGCTCGGCGACGAGCGGGTGTCCCGCAAGCACGCGCTCGTGCATCGCCAGGACGGCAACGAGTACTGGCTCGCGGACCTCGGCAGCGGCAACGGGTCGTTCCTGAACGGCCTGCGCGTCGCGTTGCCGACGCGCCTCAAGGACGGCGACAGCGTGACGATCGGCGCAACGCGCCTCACGTTCCGCCAGCCGAATGCGTTGGCGCATCGGGGGCCGGCCGCGACCTCGCCGCTGACCGTGATCGAGGTCCGGAGCGCGACGTGCTGGATGCTGGTGGCCGATCTCGTGGGCTCGACCGGGCTCGCCATGCAGCATGCGCCGGAGCACTGGGCCTCCATCGTCGGTCGGTGGACGGGCGACTGCCGGCGGATCGTCGAGACGCACGACGGCGTGATCAACAAGTACCTGGGCGACGGCTTTCTGGCGATCTGGCCGCGCGAGGCGCAGCCGACCGGGGCGGTGGCGAACGCGATCGAGAAGCTCGTCGGCGTCCAGGCGGACGCCGGGCTTCCGTTCCGGCTCGCGCTGCACTACGGCGACGTTCTGATGGGCGGCGGCCAGAGCCTCGGCGAGGACAGCCTTTCCGGCATCGAGCTCGTTCTCCTGTTCCGCATGGAAAAGATTGCGAGCACGCTGAACCGCTCGTTTCTGTGCAGCGAGGCGGCGGCGACGAAGCTCGAGCCGCACTTCGATTTCGAGTTTGCCGGCGAGCACCCGGTGACGGGGCTCGTCGCACCGCGCCGCTTCTTCGGCCTGCGCGCGCGATGAGCTGACCTGAACGTCGGCGCTCCAGCCGCCGTTCTCAGCATGTTGCGATCCCCGGATTTTGTTGCGCTCACACGGCGGGGGCTTCGGGGGCGATGACGCGTTTATAGAGGTGCCAGGTCGCGTGTCCGATCACGGGCATGGCGATCACGAGCCCCAGGAAGCCCGTCAGCACCGACAGCACGAGGGCCGCAGCGATGATGAGACCGAAGACCAACATCGGCCCGGGGTTGAGCATCACGGCGCGGACACTCGTGATCATGGCGGTGACGAAATCCACGTCGCGGTCCAGGACCAGCGGGAACGACACGACGGACAGCGAGAACAGCACCGTCGAGAACACGGCGCCGATGACGTTGCCGATCAGCAGAAAGATGAGGCCGGGCGTCGTGGTCAGGACGGTCGTGAGGAACGCCTCGAGCGTCGCCGCCATGCCGCTATAGCCTAGGAACAGCGCCATCAGCAGGCGCACCTGATACATCCACATGACGAACACGAAGATGGTCATGAAGCCCATCCAGCGGACTTCTTTTCGGCCCATGACGGTGCGCCAGACGTCGCGGAAGGCGAGCGTGTCATTGTTGCTGAGCCGGCGGCTTACCTCGTAGAGAAACACGGCGAGCGTGGGGGCGATCAGGGCGAAGCCGGCCGCGATCGGGTAGGCGAGATAAGGTAGCCCCGCAACGAACAGCGTGACGACGACGGCGAGGCCGGTCAGCGCGCATAGGCCACCGAGCGCGAGGCCATAGCCCGGCGCGGCCTGAAAATCGCGTGTGCCGGCAGCCAGTGCGTCGACGACGTCCGCCCGCGTGATTCCGCGGACGATGGGGTCCGGCTTGCCTGATAGGGATTTCTGCTGCATGGCGGGCCTCTGCCGCGGGCGCGCTGGTAGCTGCCCGTTCTCTGCGTGCGTTGGTAGCAATGGCAAGGGTATAGCAAATTTGATCTGGATCAAATTTGACAGTGTGCGCGCAAAATTTGTCTGACGACACGCCGAAGGCGCGCGCGTGGAGGCCACTTCGGCAGGCGGCGTGCTTGAGCACGCGATGAGCCAACGGGATTGCAGTCCCCAATTGGCTCAAGGCAAAAAAACACGAGGGACTCCGGGATCTCGGAGTCCCCCCGTGTCGACCGTCAGAATTTCAACGTCAAACCAGCATTGAACGAGCGTCCCTCGCCGGGAACGTTGTCGCGCGGTGACGCCCAGTAGTAGTGGCCGGCGAGGGGATCTTCGAAGTACGTGTCCAACACGTTCTTGATGCCGAGGTCGACGCGCACGGTCTCCCATTCGTAGCTCGTGGCGAGATTGAGCAAAGCGTACCCGGCGGTCTCCATCTCGTTGCGCACCGTGTCGACATTGTGCTTGCCGGCGACGGCGTAGACCTCGACGGAGCTGGTCCAGCCGCCAAGAGTGTGCGTGAGTGCGAGCCTGCCGTTCCACGGCATCATGTGATAGAGGCTGANNACGCCGATGTAGTCCTCGACATAGGTGTAGTAGGGGGTGACCTTGAGCTCCCAGTCCTTGCGCACGCCGCTGCTCCAGCCGGCCGTAAGGCTGACGGTATGCGCGACCTCAGGATCGAGGTCCGGATCGCCCACGTATCCGTTGAGGTCGCCGAACCAGCCCACCATCCTCATCGCCATGCTTCCCCGGCCCCACGCATAGCGCTCGTAAAGATTGGGAGACCGGGTCTTCCGCCCGTAGCCGGCCTCGTAGCTCTGCGACGTCGAGGGCTGAAATCTGGCGAGCGCGGTCAAGTCGAAATTTGTGTCCGTCCGAGACCGGTCGATGGCATTGAAGGCCGCGGCGGCTGCGGCATCCGTCATGCACATCATGCCCATGGTGCAGTAGGGCTGGACATCGCCCGTATCCATCCAGACCATGTCGTTGCGCACGCCGAGCAGTGAGGACCACGCGCTTGTCCATTGACGCTCCCACTCGACGAAAGTGCCGAGGCGGTCGCGGGTGCCGCCGTTGATATTCCAGAAGGTATCCGGGCCCATCATCATGCTGCCCGCCACGGGAGGCCACCAGTCGTCGAGCCCCTGGTGATGGAACTCGTTGCCGACACGCAGCACGTCGCGCTCGGAAAGAGGTATCTCCGCCTTGACCGAGTACCCGACGTCTTCGCCGTCGGTGAGCATCGGCATGTCACCCGGCTGCTTGTCAGCGAGCTTACCCATCTCGTGCTGGGTGTTCTGGTAGAAGGCCCGCGCATCGAGCTTGCCCCAGCCGAAGTGGGCGACGTAGCGCGCGTTCAGGAACCAAGCCTCGTTCTCGACCATGTCCATGTACTGGTTCACGTAGGCCTGATACGGGATGTACTGAATGCCGCCCTGCACGATGAGCAGATCCTCGCCGTTGCGCACGGCGAATTGGACCAGGTGGTTCTGAGCCTCGTATTCGGAGGACAGGACCTCGTTGCCGCGCCCGTCCTCGTAATTGTCGGAGCGGGTCCATGCCCCCGCATAGTTCACGCTGACAGTGTTGCTCGCAGCATGTGCCGTCGCCGAGGTGCCGACACCGTTGCCATTGCTCCGGTAGAAGGCCGAGATGCTGCCTGTGGTATGCACGTCCTCGCCCGCTCCGGTAAAATGCGGCGGCAGAGACTCGACGATGACCGTGCCGCCGAGGCTGTCCCCTCCCTTCGAGACGGGTGTTGCCCCCGCGAGCACCTCGACGTAGGCGATCTGTGAGGGATCCGCGAAGGAGAGCGGCGGGTTCATGTGGTTCGCGCAGGCCGACGTGACCACCATGCCATTGAGAAGCACCTTCACGCGATCGTCGTTGAGGCCATTGATCACCGGCAGTCCGGATACGCCGCCGGCCTTGAAAATGCTGACGCCCGGCGCGCCTCGCAGAAGCTCGGCCGTGTCACTCGTATTGGGTATCTTCGACTGGATATCCTGCCGCCCGATCTGCGTTGTCGTGAGCGGCACGGCAAGACCCTTCGCGCCGACTCCGACGATAGGCGGCAGGCTTTGAGCGTCGCCGTCGGCCTCCACCACATCTGGCTCGGCCATGGCTGGCGCACTGCTTTGCGCAACAGGCCTCTTTTTCTTGAGCGAGGGCGTGGCGGGCTGCTCGACAGCGACTTCCGGCAGGGTTTCTTGGGCGTTCGCAGACGGAAGTACGGGGAGCGAGAGGAAGGCGGCCGACGAAAGCAGAACAGCCTTCGCGGGGGCACCGCAAAGCGAGCGAAACATGATGCGTGATCCTTGTGTGGTCTCAGGGCGCGCCCAAAGGGGGGCGCGGCGAAAACGAACGTCAGACCACGATCGGAGGGCCTCTCGCGAAAGTCGTGCGAGGGCGCGGCGTCAAGCTGAACTGGGTCTCGGCCAGCTTGTAGATCACGGACGCATAGGTGACCACAAGGGACAGTGCAGCCGATTGCCCGGCCACGGCGGGCAATGCCGACGCAGCAAACGGGCACGGGTCGTGAGATATGCGGGCGTGCTCGGAGGTGTCGCCGTCCTCGTCGAGAGCGACCGTCATCGCGCCATGATCGGTACAGATCACGATCTCGACGACACCGGGCGCAGCGGACGACGGCGCCAGCATGAATCCAAACGGAATGGCCGCACGGCAAAGGAAAGCAGCGAGGATTAGAATTCCAACGTAGCGGCGCACGGGCTCGACCATCCTGTCACTCACACCAATGGCTAGGAGCGAGTGCCGCTGACGACAAATTACAAGATGCCGCACACGATCATATTGATCGCGGTCTGTTGCGGTTCAGCTACATATTTTCAGCCATATTGAAGCGCGATCTGATGGCGGTCAGCGAACGCGCGCAGGAGCCTGTTCCAAATCAGTTCAGAATGCCGAGGAGGTGCATGGCGATGATCGCGATGATGGGAACCCCGAGAAGCCAGAGGGTGATGTCGCGAAGCATGAGTTCTCTCCTTTCGGTGTTACGCGCGCCGGCGCATGACCAGGAATGTGAAACGGGCGGGAATGTTCTGATCGCGGTGATGACCGCCGCGCTGCGCCGCGTACCATGCGGCGGCTAAACCCACGAGCAGAGCGGTTGCGGTCGCAAGCCCCGCTGCCACCACCGTCTTGCGCGCCGTATCGACGGCCTTGAGAGCACTGGAATAGGCCTCCTCGACGCGCTTCTGCGCTTCGTCGGGCGTGAGCCCGGTACGGCCGGCGACGACCTGTGCGAGATAATCGCGATCCGCGGTGCTCAGCGATCCATCGGCGGTTGCCGACACCAGTAGTCTCGACAGCTCCGCACGGTTTTCGTCGTTTGCCGCGCCTGCTGATGGCGCGTTTGTGGCGCCTCCGGCAGCGGGCCTCAAAAGGGTATCGACAGAAGAGGCCACGAGCGAGCCGCGGTCGGCAATGGCAGCCTTTCCCATCTCGCCGCCAATCTGAGCGGCGGTCGCGGCCGCGAGGTAGGCCAGGACGCCTCCGATGACGACGGCGGTTGCCCACACCAACATCCCGTGGACGCCGTCCCTGAATTGCACCTCGTCCGCATCAGCGTTCCACGCTGCGCGCAGGCGCCCGGCGATATAGCCACCGACCAGGAGCGACAGGATCGGAACGAAGATGGCCCAGAAGGCTGCGAGCGTTGCCGCCCATTTCCCGTACGATTGCGATGGATAGGGAGAGATGAGCGAAAGGCCGATGGCGCTGCCCGCGGTGACCAGAACGAAAGCGATCGCGGACGCGATCACCGCGCCGGCCAGAACGGGTGCCCACTCCACGAAGTTGGTGCGCACATCGGGCGCGGTCATTTCGGCCATCTCTGTTCTCCTCAACGCAAGCCGAGCGCGCCTAGGACGAACATCACCACGACGATGAGGCCGATGAGATAGATGATTTCATGCATGAGGGCGGCACTCGGTGAACCCGGATTGTGACCGGGTAAACACATGGCTGTCCTCTGGGTTCCGCCCTGAAACGGATTATTGCATGCCGAGCCCAATAACGGGGCTCAATCGCTGCACTGCCAATAATTGAAAGCAACGCGGAACGCAAAAGCGCGGGAACGGTTCAGTTCGAGTGTCGGGGATATAATAAGGAGCCATAAGAATGAATAAAACATCCCTGCTGGTTTGCTCGAGCTTTGCGGCCCTTTTTCTTGCGACTGGAGCCTATGCTCAAAGCGAACGTCAATCTCCAAATGCGGGTGACGCCGCGCCGTCGGCCAAGGACATGGGGCCCTCGGGCGCGGGCATGCCGGACTCGCGCGCAGGCTCCGGAGCATCCGGTGCGGAGCGTGGATCTCGGGTGGAAGGATCCGACCGGACTGGGAGACCCGAAGCCAACGATCGCCGCGGCTCCGGCAAGAAGGCGGGTGACGCAGCCAGATCGGACAACGAAGGGGCTTCGACTGGCGCATCCGAGGGAACGGCCGGCCACGATAACGCAACCCGCTCCGACAAATCGCCAAAGCGCTCGAAGGAAGTGGAAGGGGACAAGTCACAGAAAAACAATGACGCTTCGTCCGGCGCGTCCGAGGGCACGGCTGGAAACGAGTCCAAGCCGGCCGGTAGCATAACGGAATTGTCGGGAGAAAAGCGGACGAAGGTTCAGTCAGCATTCCGCTCGCACAAGTCCGGGGCGGTCGTGAAGGATATTGACATCAATATCGGCGTCGGTGTCGCGGTGCCGCGCTCTGTCACTCTTTATGCTGTTCCGGAAGACGTGGTCGTGATCGTGCCGGAGTACCGCAGGTACAAGTATTTCGTCTACGACGACAGGGTCGTGATCGTTGATCCCGACACGTTCGCCATCGTGGACATTCTCATTCTGGCTTAGCGGCGAGAGGATGACGACGGGAGCTCCCGCCAGAGCACGGGTGGAAGCTCTCCGATCGGCCGATCTAGGAAAAAACCATGCGACCGCAATATCCCACGCCGCCATTCAAAACCGAAAAGCAGGAGCCCCCCGGCCTGACCGCTTTGATGACCCCGCGGCCGGATCATGGCGAGACCACCTACGTGGGCTCGCAGCGGCTGCGGGGCCGAAAGGCTCTCATCACGGGGGGAGATAGTGGGATCGGACGCGCTGTCGCGAATGCATTCGCCAGGGAGGGAGCGGACATTCTGCTCTCTTATCTCGACGAGCATGAGGATGCGGCGCAGACCCAGAAGTTGATCGAGAATGCGGGCCGTAAGGCGGTTCTCGTTGCTGGAGACATCCAACACTCGGCGCACTGCCGCAAGATTGTCGATGAGGCTGTATCTGGGCTCGGTGGCGTTGACATACTGGTCAACAACGCTGCTCACCAAGCCTCATACAAAGACTTGGCTGACATCAGCGATGACGAGTGGGAGCTGACGTTTCGAGTCAATATTCACGCCATGTTCTATCTTACGAAAGCTGCGGTCCCGTACATGAAGCCCGGTGCGTCGATCATCAATACGGCGTCGATCAATTCAGATGCGCCGAACCCGACATTGCTCGCCTACGCGGCAACCAAGGGCGCAATCTCGAATTTCACCGCCGGACTGGCGCAGATGCTCGCGAAAAAGGGCATTCGCGTGAACTCGGTCGCGCCTGGTCCGGTGTGGACGCCGCTCATTCCATCGACCTTGCCGCTGGAGGCCGTGGAGGAGTTTGGAAAGCAGACACCTTTCCAACGCCCCGCCCAGCCTGCAGAGCTCGCAACGGCATTCGTCATGCTGGCAGATCCTCTCTCAAGTTATGTGAGCGGTGCCACGATCGCCGTCACCGGAGGCAGGCCTTTTTTATGACTATCCGGGTAGGTCAGATGCGCCGCAACGAGCGCTTAATGCACGGAATTCAAATGTTGAAGACATGGTCGGTGGTGGCTTGAGGATGCGACTTCAAACGTGAGCAGGAAGCGTCCGTCGCAACTTTGGGAACCCCGGCGGGCTTAACGCGGTTTGCNNCAGGAGATAACGATGGAAAGCCTCGAGCAACTTTTCGAAGAGACCGTTCGCGATATCTACTACGCTGAAAAGAAGATCCTGAGAGCGCTCCCAAAAATGGCCAAAAAGGCGAGCTCACCCAACCTTGCCAAGGCCTTCGAAATGCACATCGCCGAAACCGAAGCGCAGGTTCAACGGCTCGAGGAGGTGTTCGAGCTCATCGGCAAGGCGCCGCGCGGCAAAACGTGTCCCGCCATCGATGGCATCATCGAGGAAGGCGAGGAAATCATGAAGGACGTGAAGGACGACACGGTGCGCGACGCGGGAATGCTGGCGGCTGCACAGGCCGTCGAGCACTACGAGATCACCCGCTACGGTACGCTCAAATCCTGGGCTGGGAAGCTCGGCATGAGCGATGCGGTCAAACTGTTCGATGCGACGCTCAAGGAAGAGAAGGCGACGGATGTGAAGCTCACCGACCTTGCGGAAAGCGAGATTAACATCGAAGCCGAAGAAGCGACGGCTGCGCCTGCGAAGCGTGCAGGGGGCAAAAGCTGAGCAAAGCCGGGCGTTACGCCAGATCGTTCGACGAAAAACCCCCTGGTCCGGGGCTTTTCCGTTTCACCAGCCGGGGACGATGGCGGTGAGCAGAAACGCATCTCAAGTCACGGTTGGTTCGGTCGCCACGACAGCACCGAGAGTGCGGTCAAGCAGAGCGCAATGAATGCAATCCCGGCATTGGCGGCATGGGAGTATTCCCATTGTCGCCTGAGCGTGTCCCAATTGCCCGGCACGCTTGTCCAGTTCCCGGTCGCCTGGTTCGCCGGAAGCGTCCAAAGCAGGAAGATTGCAAGCATCAGGATGAAGCAGGATGCGGCGCCAATGGCCAGCCAAAAGGGCCCGTGCTGCGCGCGGGCCAGATATGCAAGCACACCATTCAGGACGATGGCGGCGGGCCAGAGCAAGCCGAGGATGGCCCATCCGCGGTAGATGCCCTGCACGGTAAAGTATTCGGCTTGCGGAAGGCCAATCTTGTTGGACAGGGCGGCAAGGTGTGCCGCCGACGGTACAAGCGCAAGCGCCGTTATGACGAGCGCCGCGAACTGTGTCGCCCGGACGGTCATGCCGATTTCTAAACCGGCGCTCTGTCCTGAGGTTCCATGCCCTGAATGCACGCCCGATCATCCCCAAGGTGGCCGGCTTTTCCCAACAACGGATCAGCACGGTCCGCAAGGAACTTCGCTTGCCCCCGCCGGTTACGTTTCATGGTCGAGATGAAACCAGCCTCGCTTGTCCGCTTGTTGGCCCATTCCCTTTTTAATGGCTGCGCTGCGGGCATTATCGCCGGCATTGTGGTTGCCTACTGGAAGCCGTTCGTCGGAGCCCTCGTGTCCGCGCCGACGGGTGGGTTGGGCTGGTTTGCATTCCTTTTCGTATGCGCCCAGGCGGGCGCCGCGGTGGCGTTGGCCATCGCCATGCTGCCAGAGCCGAGCAAGGAAACGCGCCATGGCCAAACCAGAGGCCATTATTAGAAAATCGTGCGTCACACGCCCTGTCCCACAAACTCCTCGAATTTGAGCCTGGCATGCGTAGGGCCCTTCAATTGCTGGCGCGTGATCGAATTCAAGATTTCCAAGAGCTAGGGCGGACCGCCGAATCTCGGCTTCCAGATCTTTGGGGCAATCGCGAAAGACTGAACAATTTACTATGGTTTGGCGGGACTAGCACCTTGCTCACGACTATGCTGACCGCCGACGGCGGTGCGACATGGAGAGGTGTGGATGAGCGAGCCGGAGAGTGCACCAACGGGTATCGAGGGTCTGGATGACGTCCTTTCCGGCGGATTTGCTCGGGGGCGCCTGTTCCTTCTCGAGGGAAATCCCGGCACCGGAAAGACGACCATTGCGCTCCAGTTCCTGTTGCAGGGATCCAGGGCAAAGGAGCGGGGCCTTTATATCACTCTGTCGGAAACCAAGGAGGAGTTGCTGAACACGGCTGCGTCCCACGGATGGACGCTCAACGATGAATTGGAGATTTTCGAGCTGCAGCCCCCGGACAGCGTGCTCAATCCCGACGAGCAGCAAAGCATCCTGTATTCTTCCGACCTGGAACTCGGCGAAACGACCCAGCACATCCTGAAAGCAATTGATCGCGTTAACCCGAAACTTTTGGTGCTCGACAGCCTTTCGGAGATTTGTCTCCTGGCACACAGTTCATTGCGGTACCGCCGTCAGCTTCTGGCGCTGAAGCACGTTTTTGCGAAGCGCGGTATTACGGTTCTGCTACTCGATGATCTCACGACCGATGCGCTCGACAGGATGGCGCACTCCATTGCGCACGGCGTGCTGCGCTTGGAGGAGCTCTCGCTCGATTACGGTGCCGAACGGCGGCGGATGAAGGTCATGAAGTATCGGGGCAGGCCTTACCGTGGCGGCTATCATGACTTCACGATCCAGACCGGCGGCGTGCAGGTCTTTCCACGTCTCGTCGCCTCGGAGCACAGAGGCGATTTCGCAGCCTCCGAGCTTGGAAGCGGAATCAAAGAGCTGGACCTTCTTCTTGGCGGGGGTGTCGACAAGGGGTCGAGCACATTGGTGCTCGGTCCGGCCGGAACCGGAAAGTCGCTTCTGGTGTTGCAGTATGCGATCGGCGCGATGCGGCGAGGCGACAAGGTTAGCATGTTTTTGTTCGACGAGGAGATCAATCTTTTCTTCCATCGTGCGAAGGCCTTGGGCATCGAACTGCGGCGCTTTCAAGAGGACGGGCTGCTGTTCATCGAACAAATAGACGCTGCCGAGCTGTCTCCTGGCGAATTTTCGCACCGCGTGCGGCTGTGCGTTGAAGATGAGGGTGTCGAGCTTGTCGCGATCGACAGCCTCAACGGCTTTCGTACGGCAATGCCGGAAGAGCGCTCCCTCCTGCTGCATATGCACGAACTTCTTCGGTATCTCAATCGACGGGGCGTGAGCGCATTCCTCACGGTTGCCCAACATGGAGTGGTGGGCGATATGGATACGCCCGTGGACGTGACCTATCTGGCTGACACAGTCATTTTGATGCGCTTCTTCGAGGCACAGGGGCGCGTGCGCCGGGCGATCTCAGTGGTCAAAAAACGAACTGGTGCGCATGAGGATACCATTCGTGAGTTCCAGATAGGCCCCCACGGGCTATCCATTGGGCCTGTGCTGCAGAGCTTCCAGGGTGTGCTGCAGGGAGTTCCAATCTTTGTTGGCTCAGACGGCACTGCGAGCGGTCTTTTGAAAGATTAAGTCTATGCCATTTGGAGGTCCTGACTCTGAACGAGGGCTTATTCTGCTTAGAAAGCGTGATGCGGAGGTGGCCTCGCAGCTGCTGACCGAGGCCGGGTTTGTCGTCATAGTCTGTGCTGACGAGGGCGAGTTCGTCGTGGAGCTCAAGAGCGGCGCGGGCTTTGCGGTGTTGAGCGAAGAAGTTTCGGCGCAAGCCGCCGTGCGCGAGCATGTCAGCGAATGGATTAAGGCACAGCCCAGCTGGTCGGATTTGCCGGTCATCATGCTCACTGCGCGTGTCGATGCGCCGAGCCGGAACCGCGCCGCGGCGGCTCTCCAGGAACGGTTTGGCAACATCAATTTTCTTGAGCGGCCGTTCCATCCGACCACGCTCGTCAGTTTGGCGAGGACAGCGCTGCGGTCCCGCCACCGCCAGTATGAAGCCAGGGCTCTGCTGGAGCGTTACGAGCTTCTGGCCCGCGAGCTGCAGCATCGCACGAAGAACTTGCTGTCGGTCATTCTTTCCATCGCCTCCGCCAGTCTGCGCCCCGGGGGTGGTGGCAGCGAAGCATTGTTTGCCCGGCTCCATTCGCTTGCCAAGGCTCAGGACCTCATATTCGAGGAGGGCGGAGGCGGCGCCCTCCTGGATCACATTGTCCACCGCGTCGTCGATAGCTTCGGCGCGCGAATTTCGATCGAGGGACCCCCGATCTTTCTCAGCGCGAGGGCCGCTCAAGGCTTCGCTCTTATCATTCACGAGCTGGCTACGAACGCAGTCAAATACGGATCTTTGACCGTGCCGACCGGCAAAGTCTCGATTTGCTGGCATCTCAATGCCGCTGAGGCGGAACCGACGGTCACGCTGGTCTGGCAGGAACGGGGCGGTCCTCCCGTCGCTGCTCCGGAACGCAGAGGATTTGGAACAATTCTGCTGGAGAAAGCCGTAGCAAGCTCGGGCGGACCTCCGCGCTTCGATTATGCACCGGGAGGCTTCACCTATCGGATTACAGCGTCTTGCCGGTGATTGGTCGCGTCGGGATATCAGAAGAACCGCTGGAGATGGCGGCGTAAGCGGTTGAAGCGACATATTTCAGCGGGTGCCCTCAATGGGCGATGGTGGGCACGCAACGCTGATAGCAACGGCAATCTCATCTCCCTCACCGACGACCTCTTCCTCTATCATGAAGCGCGCAGCATTGGCGTCGAGCGGATCATCGGCGCGCCAAACGGAGCGACCGACACGTCCCTTCTGGACGAGCTGGGTATCGACGCTGGATTTCAGATCGAGCACGGAGGCGCCATCTTTGATTCCGGGCCGCGTACCATGCGCCATGACCCACTACCTCTGCCACAATGAATTTTTGAGACAGAATTTTCATGAAAAATATGATTGTTTTTTTCACGAGAGTGGCTATCCTGAGATGACGCTCAGGAGCACGGCCTATGTCTCTTCCTCGTATGTTGCGGCCCACGAATCTCGAAGAACTGCCCGTGGAGGCCGGAAAGCTCGACGAAGATGCTGTGTTCGTGGGCGGCGAGGTGCGGTCACTCCGCAACGCGCGCGACATCACGCTGCAAGACCTCGCAGCCACGACGGGCCTTTCGATTGGCTATCTGAGCCAGATCGAGCGAGGCCTTTCCAGCCCGACGGTCGATGCCCTTCACGCCATCAGTCGGGCTCTCGGCGTCACGATCGGCTGGTTCTTCAAGCCAGGGGACGAAAAGTCGGCGACCGAACGAGATATAGTCGTCCGCGCGGCGCAGAGGCGGCGACTGAAGTTCAGCACCGGCATTACCGACGAGCTCCTCTCTCCGAATCTCGATCGGCAGCTGGAATTGCTCCGCTGTACGTTCGCGCCGGGCGCGACAAGCGGCAACGTAGCCTACGCCCATCGCGGCGAGGAGACCGGCATCGTCATCTCGGGCCGGCTCGAGGTGTGGGTGGGAGACAAACATTTCGTGCTCGAGGAAGGCGACAGTTTCGCCTTCGAAAGCAGCCTGCCACACCGCTATCGCAACCCCGGCAGGACGAAGACGGTGGTGATCTGGGCGATCACGCCACCGAGCTACTAGATGACTCCGTCGGAGACGCCGTGGCCCAAGATCTCCCAAGCAAGGTCGAGGTTCTGATCATCGGCGGCGGTATAGCCGGATGTTCGGTCGCCTATCACCTGACGAAGATTGGCATCAGCGATGTCCTGCTCTGCGAGCGCAGGCAACTGACGTGCGGGACCACGTGGCACGCGGCAGGTCTCGTCACGCAGCTGCGCGCCACCCGCAACATGACCGAACTCGCGAAGTACACAGGCGAGCTCTTCCGCAGTCTGGAGGCGGAAACCGGGCAATCGACGGGCTTCAAGCAAAACGGTGCACTTCGGCTTGCCAAGACCGAGGACCGTTTCGAAGAGCTGAAACGCGGCGCCTCCATGGGCCGCAATTTTGGCCTCCCGATCGATGTTGTCACGCTCGGTGAGATTAAAGATCGCTGGCCCCCGCTCGACACGCACGGGATCATCGGTGGTCTCTGGTCGCCCAACGACGGGCAGGTCAATGCCGCGGACGTGACGATGGCACTTGCCAAGGGGGCGCGGAGCGGCGGCGTGCGCATTGTCGAAAACACACCCGTTCTTCGCATTATCGTGGAGCATGGACGCGCCGTCGGCGCTTTGACCGACAAGGGGGAAGTGCGTGCCGGGAAGGTCGTCATCTGTGGCGGAATGTGGTCTCGCGAACTCGCCGCCGAAGTGGGCGTTTCCCTTCCGCTACATGCCGCCGAACACTTCTACGCCGTGACAGAGCCTGTCGCTGGTTTGCTCGGAGATCTGCCGGTTCTCTTCGTCTCGGACGAGCAGACCTACTATAAGGAGGATGCGGGTAAGCTCCTCATTGGCTGCTTCGAGAAAGAGGCCAAGCCTTGGGGTGCGGCTGGGATCCCAAAGGATTTTTGCTTCGACACGCTGCCTGAGGACCTCGATCACTTCGAGCCCATACTCGAACAGGCCGTACGCAGGGTGCCGGCATTGGCGAGCACCGGCATTCAGCTCTTTTTCAACGGTCCCGAGAGCTTCACGCCGGATGACCGGTACCTGCTCGGCGAGACGGCGGAGGTCGATAACCTCTTCTGTGCCTGCGGCTTCAACTCCATCGGCATTCTCTCGTCAGGCGGGGTCGGCAAGATGCTCTCGCTCTGGATTCGGGACGGTCACCCACCGGCCGATCTCTCGGACGTGAACGTCCGTCGAATGGTTCCATTCCAGTCAAACCGCCGCTTTCTCTTCGAGCGGACCAAAGAGACGCTCGGCCTCCTGTTCGATATGCACTGGCCAAATCGCCAGTACGCCACGGCGCGCGGCATTCGGCGCAGTCCATTCCACGACAAGCTCCTGGCCTCCGGCGCCTGCATGACTGAGGCTGCCGGCTACGAACGTCCGGGATTTTTTGCGCGCGCCCGCGTTCGCCCGGAGCTTATCTACTCGTACGGCCGGCAGAACTGGTTCGACGTTTGCGGGGAGGAATGCCGGAACACGCGCGATAACGTCACGCTGTTCGACCAGAGCTGCTTTCCCAAGTTCATCGTTGAGGGTCGGGATGCTTGCGCGGCGCTCAACCGCATCTGCGCGAACAATATCGACGTTCCGGCTGGGCGGCTCGTATACACGCAATGGCTTAACGAGCGCGGGGGAATCGAGGCGGACGTAACGGTAACGCGGATAAGCGAGACATCATTTCTGATCGTGACGATCGCCGCTTCGCAAACGCGCGACTTTGCGTGGCTCAAGCGGCACCTCCCGAAGGACGCCAACGTCTTCGCAAGCGACGTCACATCAGGCTGGGCGACGCTTGCCGTCATGGGGCCCGGGTCACGGGAGCTCCTGTCGCGGATCTCGCCGGATGATTTCTCCACCGCTGCCTTTCCGTTCGGATCGAGTCGCGAGGTCGAGGTCGGCTACGCGCGTGTCCGGGCGAGCCGCGTGACTTTTGTAGGCGAGCTCGGCTGGGAGCTCGCGATTCCTGCGGAGTTCGGCTCGCACGTATTCGATACGATCCTGGCAGCCGGCGCTGACCTCGGACTTCGCCATGGCGGGTTCTTCGCCATCAATTCGATGCGCATGGAAAAGGGCTATCGGCACTGGGGGCACGACATCGGAGACGAAGACACGCCGCTTGAGGCAGGGTTAGGCTTTGCCGTTGCCTTCGACAAGACGGGTGGTTTCATAGGTCGTGATGCGCTGCTGCGTCAACGCGATCTCGGACCTCCGACCCGCCGGCTTGTTCAGATTTCCGTCCGGGACGCTGGAAGCAAGCTTTTGCATCACGACGAGCCGATCTGGTGTGGGAATACGATCGTAGGCTCCGTAACCTCTGGCGCATACGGACACCGCATCGGGGCCCCGCTCGGCCTCGGCTACGTGTCGGATGACAGCGGTGTTACGGCAGAGCTCCTCGCCACACAGACTTTCGAGGTGGAGATCGCGTGCGAGCGGTACCCCGCACAGGTTCAGCTCGGGCCCTGGTACGACCCCAAATCCCAACGCATCCGAGCCTGAGCGCAATAAGGCCGGAGGGAGGTTTTGGCTCCAAATCTTCGGCGCTACCGTAAGTCACCTGCACGGGAGAACGATCATGACGGCATTGCAAGACTTCGCGCGGCTCTCAGGGAAAATCTACGTTGACGGCCGTTTCGAGACCAGCCGCGCGACGGAGCACTTCGACGTGATCGATCCCGCGACGGAAGAGCACGCCGGCCGTATCGCCGACACGACCGACGGCGAGGTGGACTACGCGATCGAACGCGCCAATTCCGCGCGACGCGCGTGGATGGGCATGGATTCGCGCAGCCGTGCCGTTATTCTTCACGACATTGCAGCGCTCTTGAGACAGGACAAGGCTCCATATGCGGAGTGCCTGACGCGCGAGGAGGGGAAGCCTTACAAGGAATCCGTCGACGAAGTGTCCTGGTGCGCGACGGCCATCGATTATTATGCCGAACTTGCGCGTCATGAGACGGGACGCATTGCCGGCGCGACGGTTCCCGGGCAATTCCACTTCAGCATCAAGGAACCGCTCGGTACGATCGTCATCGTACTTCCCTTCAACTATCCACTGGTGCTGTTGTGCTGGGAGGCAGCAGCTGCGCTTGCCGCCGGCAACGCGGTGATCATCAAGCCTCACGAGCAGACGAGCCTCACGACACTCAAGTTCATGGAGGTGTTCTCCACACTTCCGCCGGGCCTGATGCAGGTCGTCACAGGCGGCGCGCGTGTTGGCCAGCGCCTGATAGCGAGTTCAGGCACACATGGCGTCGCCTACACCGGGTCGGTCGCGGTCGG
>JRYI01002012.1_pt1 | contig 18404 bp, 16 predicted proteins | sample 235361 | NCBI WGS metagenome assembly JRYI01 (sample SAMN03074212, study PRJNA261471) | activated sludge metagenome | biome: Common Effluent Treatment Plant; feature: Wastewater; material: Activated sludge; isolation source: activated biomass in a lab-scale reactor treating industrial wastewater at...
GGCGCCATCTCGCGGATCGGGTGGCGCGCGGCGGGGTCGAGCGAGAGGCCGAGCTTCGCGCCCAGGCGCACCGCGCGCAGCATGCGCACCGGATCCTCGCGGTAGCGGGTGCGCGGATCGCCGATCATGCGCAGCGTCTTCTGCTGGATGTCGGCCACGCCGTGGTGGTAGTCGACGATGGTCTCGGTGCCGGGGTCGTAATACAGGGCATTGACGGTGAAGTCGCGCCGGGTGGCGTCCTCTTCCTGGCTGCCGAACACGTTGTCGCGCAGCACGCGGCCGTGTTCGTCGGTCTCGGCCGACTCGGCGTCCTGGCTGGCGCGGAAGGTGGACACCTCGATCGTCTCCGGCCCGCTCATCACGTGCACGATCTTGAAGCGGCGGCCGATGATGCGCGAGCGGCGGAACAGCGCGCGCACCTCCTCGGGCGTGGCGCTGGTGGCGACGTCGTAATCCTTGGGCGTCTGGCCGATCAGCAGGTCGCGCACCGCGCCGCCGACCACGAAGGCCTTGAAACCCTTTTCCTGCAACGTCGCGCAGACCTTGCGCGCCGCCGGCGAGAGCTGGCTGCGGGCGATGCCGTGCTGCTCGATCGGGATCAGGGCGGGTTCGTGAGGAGCGGTCGCCGGGCGACGAAAGACCTTGCGCAGCAGCTTGCGGATCATTGGGGAGGAGGGAGTTGGTGCCACATGAGGCTCGGATGATACCCGATGGCAGTGCTCAGCGAAGGGAGATTACCGGCCAGTGCGCGCCTTCCGCGTGCGCGCGCAGGCGCTCGTCGGGATCGACCGCGACCGGGTTGCTCACGCTCTTCATGAGCGGCAGGTCGTTGTGCGAGTCGCTGTAGAACCAGCTGCGCGCGAAGCTGCCGAAGTGCAGGCCGAGCGATTCCAGCCAGGCCTCGGTGCGCTCGATCTTGCCCGCCTTGAAGGCCGGCATGCCGCGCGGCTTGCCGGTGAAGGCGCCGCCTTCCTGCGCCGGGATGGTCGCCACCAGGTGGGGGATGCCGAACTCGCGGGCGATCGGACCGGTGACGAAGGCGTTGGTGGCGGTCACCACCGCCACCAGGGCGCCGCGCGCGAGTTGCTCGTCGACCAGGCGACGCGCCTTGTCGGTGATCATCGGCCGGATCACGGCGGCGAGGAATTCCTCGTGCCAGGCGTCGAGCTGGGCGCGCGGGTGGCGCGCCAGCGGGGCGAGCTGGAAGTCGAGGAACTCGAAGATGTCGAGCGTGCCGGCCTTGTACTGTTCGAGGAAGGCGAGATTCCTCGCCTCCTGCACTTCGCGGTCGAGGACGCCCTTGCCGATGAGGAATTGCGCCCAGGCAAAGTCCGAGTCGCCGTTGAGCAGCGTGTTGTCGAGGTCGAAGAGGACGAGATCCACGAGAAGTTTCCGTATCGAATGAAAGCGTGGTTGAGCGGGCAGGGCTCAGATCGCGAGGCCCTGCTGCATGAGTTCGCGCAGCAGCGGCAGGGTGATCGGCCGCTTGCGCTCGAGCGAGGCGGCGTCGAGGGTGTCGAGTACCGCGAGCAGGCTGGGGAGCTCGCGCCGGCCGTGGCGCAGCAGGAACTCGATCACCTCGTCGGCGAGGGGCAGGCCGCGCCGTCCGGCGAGCGAGGCGAGGATCGCGGCGAGCGCGTCGTCGTCGAGCGGCCTGACCTCGAAGATCAGGCCCTGGCCGATGCGGGTGCGCAGGTCCTCGCGCAGCGCCAGCCCGACGGGGGCGGCGGGGCCGCTGAGCAGCAGCGACTGGCCGTTGCCGTGCGCGCGGTTGAAGGCGTTGAAGGCGGCGATCTGGGCGGCGGGCGAGAGCTGCTCGACGTCGTCGATCGCGAGCAGGGCGCCCGGCGTCTCCGGCAGCGCCGCGCCGACCTCGGCACCGGCGAAGCGATGCACCGCGCGGCCGTTGGCGTGCGCGAGCGCGCAGCTCGCCTCGAGCAGGTGGCTGCGTCCGCTGCCGGGGCGGCCCCACAGGTAGAGGCGGGGTGGCTGCGGGCGCAGGGCGGGATCGGCCGCCGCCAGCTGGCCCAGCGTCGCGAGCAGCTCGGCGTTGTCGCCGCAGACGAAGTTGTTCAGGGTCGGCGCCTCGTCGGGCCGGATGTCGAGCACGAGCTGCTTCATCGTTGCTTGGCTGCGTCGGCGATCCGCGTCGGCTGGCGCCCGAGGTAGACATGGCTGGTGAGCCAGGCCCGGCGCACTTCGCGCAGGCCGACCAGCAGCGCGGCGCTGACCGGCAGCGCGACCAGCACGCCGACGAAACCGAACAGCTGGCCGAAGGCCATCAGCGCGAAGATGACCGCGAGCGGGTGCAGGCCGATGCGCTCGCCGACGAGATAGGGGGTGAGCAGGAAGCTCTCGATCAGCTGCCCGAGGCTATAGACGATCGCCACCCCGATCAGCGGCGGCCAGCCTTCGCCCTGCAGCAGCGCGGTGAGAATGGCGAGCACGAGACCGCCGCCGAAGCCGACGTAGGGAATGAACACCAGCAGGCCGGTCAGCACCCCGACCGGTAGCGCGAAATTCACCCCGGCCAGCCACAGGCCGAGGCTGTAGTAGACCGCCAGCAGCACCATCACCGACAGCTGGCCGCGCAGGAACTCCGACATCACCGAGTCGATCTCGCCCCCGATCCGCAGCGTGCGCGTCAGCCACGGCCGCGGCACCAGCCGGCGCAGCTCCGCGAGCAGGCGCGGCCATTCCTGCAGCAGGTAGAACATCACCACCGGGATCAGGAAGAGGTTGACCGCGAAGCCGAGCAACGCCACCCCCCCGGTCTTGAGGTTGCCGAGCACGATCGGCACCAGGTCCTGCGCGTTGTCCCAGTTCTCGGCGATCAGCTTGCGGAACTGTTCGGCGTCGAGCTGGACGTCGACCCCGAGGCGCGCCTGGAGCAGGGGCGATACGCGCTCGTTGAACAGCACCACCAGGTCCGGCAGCCGGCGCAGCAGGTTCACCGCCTCGCGGTACAGCATGGGCACCATGATCAGCGCGAGGGTGACGAGCACCAGGCCGAAGGTCACGATCACCAGCGCCACCGCCGCCGGGCGCGGCATGCGGCGGCGGACGAGCCAGTTGACCGCCGGATCGCTGATGTAGGCGAACACCGCGGCGATCACGAAGGGCGCCAGGATCGGCGACAGCGCCCAGAACAGGGCGATCAGCGCGAGGCCCGCCAGGGCCCAGAAGGCAGTTTGCAGTCGGTCGGCGCGGGGAGTGGTCATTTCAAGTAAAATCGCGGGCTTGACGCGGATGATACCGTCCGCGCCCCCGTAAATGTAGCCACCGGGCGTGACGGCCCCCGCTTTGCCGCCGCCGGGGCTCGGTCCCGCATCCAGCCTGCCAGAGGAACGACCTTGAGCGCATCCCAGAATTCCACCCAAGCCTCCCTCTCCTACCGCGACGCCGGTGTGGACATCGATGCCGGCGACGCCCTGGTCGACCGCATCAAGCCGCTGGCCAAGCGCACCATGCGGCCCGAGGTGCTCGGCGGCATCGGCGGCTTCGGCGCGCTGTTCGAGCTCACCGGCAAGTACCGCGAGCCGGTGCTGGTGTCGGGCACCGATGGCGTCGGCACCAAGCTCAAGCTCGCCTTCCAGTGGAACAAGCACGACACCGTCGGCCAGGACCTGGTGGCGATGAGCGTCAATGACATCCTGGTGCAGGGCGCCGAGCCGCTGTTCTTCCTCGACTACTTCGCCTGCGGCAAGCTCGAGGTCGACACCGCCGCCGACGTGGTCAAGGGCATCGCCCGGGGCTGCGAGCTCGCCGGCTGCGCGCTGATCGGCGGCGAGACCGCCGAGATGCCCGGCATGTACCCGGCGGGCGAGTACGACCTCGCCGGCTTCGCGGTCGGCGCGGTCGAGAAGGCCGACCTCATCGACGGCAGCCGCATCGTGCCGGGCGACGTGGTGCTCGGGCTGGCCTCCAGCGGTGCGCACTCCAACGGCTACTCGCTGATCCGCAAGATCATCGAGGTGGCGAAGCCCGACCTCGACGCCGAGTTCCACGGCCGCACCCTGCGCGAGGTGGTGATGGAGCCGACCCGCATCTACGTCAAGCCGCTGCTGTCGCTGATGCGCGCGATGCCCGGGGTGGTCAAGGGCATGGCCCACATCACCGGCGGCGGCATCACCGAGAACGTGCCGCGCATCCTGCGCGACGAGCTCACCGCCCGCATCGACGCCGCGAGCTGGACGCTGCCGCCGCTCTTCCAGTGGCTGCGGCAGGCGGGCAACGTGGACATGCAGGAGATGTACCGCGTGTTCAACTGCGGCATCGGCATGGCGGTGGTGGTCTCGGCCGAGGACGCCGACGTCGCCGCCGCCCGCCTCGAAGCCGCGGGCGAGACGGTCCACCGCATCGGCCGCATCGCCGCGCGCGCCGACGGCGAGGCGCAGACCATCGTCGGCTGAGCGCGGCTGGGGTCGACGGCCGCGGCGCGTCCGCGGCCCTCTCCGCGCCCGGCCCCGCGCCGGGTGCTTCGCTCGAGGAACAGGCACATGCCGCTCCGACTCGCCGCCGACGCCGTCCTGCTGCTGCACCTCGGCTTCATCGCCTTCGTGCTGCTCGGCGGGCTGCTCGCACTGCGCTGGCCGCGGGCAGCGTGGGTGCATCTGCCGGCGGCGGCGTGGGGCGTCTGGATCGAGCTCAGCGGCGCGCTGTGTCCGCTCACCCCGCTCGAGAACCGGCTGCGCGCGGCGGCGGGGCAGGCGGGCTACGAGGGCGGCTTCATCGAGCACTACCTGCTCGCGCTGATCTATCCGGCGGGACTGACGCGCGAAGTGCAGTGGGTGCTGGCCGCGCTGGTGGTGGCGGCGAACCTGGCGATCTATGCGTGGGTGTGGCGGCGGAGGCGCGCCTAGGCGGAGGTCGGTGGCGCTCGGTTGCGCGCGCCGAGGACGCGGCCGATCCCGGCCGGCGCCCGGCGGCGTGACCGGGGAAAGGGTGCGAATGCGTGCAGTGTGGGTTTCCGGAGGTCTGGCGCTGATACTGGCGGCCGCCACGGTGTGGATGGTCGCGCCGCTGTCGCCCGGCGCGGTGGTGCTGCAGTTCGCGTGGACCCCGCGCGGCTTCGGCGAGATCGTGCATCTGTGGCCGCCGGCCGATCTCGCCCGCTACCGCCTGCACCTGCCCCTGGATACCGCCCTGCTGCTCGCCTACGGCAGCTTCGGATGGCTGCTTGCGACCCGTACCGCGCTGTTCGCCAGGCTTGCGCGGCCGGGGCGGGCTTTCGGCCGCTTCGGCCTGCCGCTCGCGGCCGCCTTCGACGCGGCAGAGAACGCCTTCCACTGGTGGCTCACCGAGGTGCCGCGCTTCGACGCCTCGACGACCTACCTGGTCTCGAGCGCCTGCTCGGCCTGCAAGTGGAGCCTGCTGCTGGGCTTCGGCGCCCTCGTCCTGTACGCCCTCGCGCGCGGCCCGGACTGAGCGTGCCCGCCGTGAGGCGCGCCGGGCGTTTGCGGGATGAATTTTCGGCTTCGGGGGCCGGGGAGCGATAATGCCGGCGCTGCCCGCCGCGCGGCGGCTCCGATCGCCGGCCCGCAAGGGGCATGGCGGCGTAGCCGCACCGCGGCGGGCGGCGCATGGGAACTTCATAACGACAAGGAAACAGGATGAGCGAACTGCCCAAGTGCCCGAAGTGCAACTCGGAATACACCTACGAGGACGGCGAGATGTACGTCTGTCCGGAATGTGCGCACGAGTGGCCGCAAGCAGCGCCGGAGAGCGCCGCCGGCGAGGCGGAGAAGGTGTTCAAGGACGCCAACGGCAACGTGCTGCAGGACGGCGACAGCGTCACCGTGATCAAGGACCTGAAGGTCAAGGGCTCGTCGCTGGTGGTGAAGGTGGGAACCAAGGTGAAGAACATCCGTCTGGTGGAGGGTGACCACGACATCGACTGCAAGATCGACGGCATCGGCGCGATGAAGCTGAAGTCGGAGTTCGTCAAGAAGCTCTGACGCCCGGCGCCGGCGCGGCCCGCGCCGGGCGATCGACCCGGGAAGCGCCGCGTTTCCCTTCCGTTCCCCGCTGGAATCCAACGCTCATGTCCCTGCGCCGTCCCCTAGTCGTCCTTGCCTGCGTGATCGGCCTCGTCGCCGCCGGGGGCTACGCCTGGTACGCCAACCGCGTCGCGCCCGGACCGCAAGCGGTCGCCGGCGGTGGCGCGGCGCCGGGCGGCGCGGAGGCGCCGGCGGTGGCGGTCGAGGTGGAGGTCGTGCGCAGCCGGACGGTGGTCGACGAGGTGAGCGCGGTCGGCTCCCTGGTGTCGAACGAGTCGGTGGTGCTGCGCCCCGAGGTCGCGGGCCGCATCGCGGCGATCCGCTTTCGCGAGGGGGCGCCGGTAAAGGCGGGCGAGGTGCTGGTCGAGCTCGACGCCGCGGTGCAGCGCGCCGAGTTGCAGCAGGCGCAGGCCAACCTGAAGCTCGCCCAGGCCAACCACCGCCGCGCGGTCGACCTGTTCGCGCGCAAGTTCGTCAGCCAGAGCGCGCTCGACACCGCGCGCTCCGAGCTCGAGGTGGCGCGCGCCGGCGCGGCGCTGGCGCAAGCACGGTTCGAGCGCACGCGGATCCGCGCGCCTTTCGACGGCGTCGTCGGCATCCGCTCGGTCAGCCCCGGCGACTACGTGAAGGAGGGCGATGCGCTCGTCAATGTCGAGGACATCGCCACCCTGAAGGCCGACTTCCGCCTGCCCGAGGCCTATCTCGACCGCGTGCGTCGGGGCCAGGGGCTGGCGCTGACGAGCGACGTGCTGCCCGATGAGCGCTTCCCGGCCGAGGTCGACGCGATCGATCCGCTGGTCGATGCGCAGGGCCGCTCGATCGTGCTGCGGGCGAAGCTCGCCAACCCCGAAGGCCGCCTGCGGCCAGGCATGTTCGTGCGGGTGCGGGTGATGCTCGCCGAGCGGCCGGAGGTGCTGGTGGTGCCGGAGGAGGCGCTGGTGCCGGCGCCGGGCGGCGTTGCCTATGTCTATCGCGTGGTTGGCGAACGCGCGCAACGGGTGGACGTGAAGACCGGCGTCCGCCGCGACGCCCAGGTCGAGATCCTCGAGGGGCTGGCGCCCGGCGACGCGGTGGTGACCGCCGGCCAGCTCAAGCTGCGCGACGGCGCGCGGGTGACGCTGGCCGCTGCCGCCGCCGAGGTGCAGGCCGCGCGCGCGGCCGACTGAGCGGGGAGGCACGGCGATGGTCATCTCCGAGATCTGCATCAAGCGCCCGGTGTTCGCCACCGTGCTGTCGCTGATGGTGCTGCTGGTGGGGCTGATGTCCTACTCGCGGCTCACGGTGCGCGAGTACCCGAACATCGACGAGCCGGTGGTGACGGTCGACACCACCTACACCGGCGCCAGCGCCGAGATCGTCGAGTCCCAGGTCACCAAGCCGCTCGAAGACTCGCTCGCCGGCATCGAGGGGGTCGACGTGCTGTCCTCGATCAGCCGCCAGGAGCGTAGCCAGATCACCGTGCGCTTCCGCGTCGAGCGCGACGCCGACAGCGCGGCGGCCGACGTGCGCGACCGCGTGTCGCGGGTGCGGCGCCGCCTGCCCGACGACATCGACGAGCCGGTGATCGCCAAGGTCGAGGCCGATGCCAGCCCGATCATCTGGCTCGCCTTCTCCTCCGATCGCCATTCCGCGCTCGAGATGAGCGACTTCGCCAACCGCATCGTCAAGCCGCGGCTGCAGACCCTGGCGGGCGCGGCCGACGCCCGCCTGTACGGCGAGCGGCGCTATTCGATGCGGATCTGGCTCGACCGCGACCGCCTCGCCGCCTTCGGCCTCACCGTGCAGGATGTGGAGGACGCGATCCGCCGCCAGAACGTCGAGCTGCCGGCGGGCCGCATCGAGAGCCGGCAGCGCGAGTTCGCGGTGGTGGCGCGCACCGACCTCGCCGAGCCCGAGCAGTTCGGCGCGGTGGTGGTGCGCGAGCCGGCGCGCGCGGGCGGCTACCCGGTGCGCATCCGCGACATCGGCCGGGTCGAGGTCGCGCCCGAGAACGAGCGCACCTCGGTGCGCTTCATGGGGCGGCCGTCGATCTCGATCGGCCTCATCAAGCAATCCACCGCGAATCCGCTCGACCTCAAGCGCGGGCTCGACGAGATGCTGCCGCGGCTGCAGGCGGAGCTGCCCGAGGGCATGCGCATGGACATCGCCAACGACACCACGGTCTTCATCGAGCGTTCGATCGCCGCGGTGTTCTCGACGATCTGGGAGGCGGTGCTGCTGGTGGCGGTGGTGTGCCTGTTCTTCCTGCGCAACTGGCGGGCGATGCTGGTGCCGCTGGTGACCATCCCGGTGTCGCTGGTGGGCGCATTCACCCTGATGTTCGCCCTCGGCTTCTCGATCAACACCCTGACCCTGCTCGCGCTGGTGCTGGCGATCGGCCTCGTGGTCGACGACGCGATCGTGGTGCTGGAGAACATCTACCGCCACATCGAGGACGGCATGGAACCGGTGGCGGCGGCCTTCCGCGGCGCCCGGGAGATCGGCTTCGCGGTGGTGGCGATGACGATCACGCTGGCCGCGGTGTATGCGCCGGTGGCCTTCATGACCGGGCGCACCGGCAAGCTGTTCACCGAGTTCGCCCTGACCCTGGCCGGCGCGGTGATCGTGTCGGGCTTCGTCGCGCTGACGCTGTCGCCGATGATGTGCTCGAAGCTGCTGCGCCACGAACCGAAGCACGGCCCGATCTACAACGCGGTCGAGCGCTTGCTCACCTGGCTCACCGAGGCTTACCGCCGCGTGCTGGCAGCGGCGCTCGGGCTGCGCTGGCTGGTGATGCTGGTCTTCGTCGTGGTCGCCGGCAGCTCGGTGCTGCTGCTCGGCCAGCTCAAGTCGGAGCTCGCCCCGCTCGAGGACCGCGGCCGGGTGATCGGCATGTTCACCGGGCCGGAGGGCGCGACCATCGACTACATGGCGCGCTACGCGCGCGAGATCGAGGCGATCTACGCCAGCGTGCCCGAGGTCGACCGCTACCTGGTGATCGCCGGCAATCCGACGGTGTCCCAGGGCATCTCCTTCGTCGGCTTCCAGGACTGGTCGGCGCGCGAGCGCAAGGCGGGGCAGATCGCCGCCGAGTTGCAGCCGCAATTGCGCGCGATCCCCGGCGTCAATGCCTTCCCGGTGCTGCCTGCCTCCTTCGGCCAGAGCGCGCGTTCGCGGCCGGTCGGCTTCGTCGTCACCACCTCCGCCTCCTACGAGGAGCTGGCCGGCTACACCGAGGCCATCCTCGACGCGATGCGCGACAACCCCGGCTTCGTCTCGCCCGACACCGACCTCAAGCTCACCATGCCCGAGCTGGCGGTGGACGTCGACCGCGACCGCGCCGCCGACCTCGGCGTGTCGATCGAGGTGATCGGCCGCACCCTCGAGACCATGCTCGGCGGCCGCCAGGTCACGCGCTACAAGCAGGACGCCGAGCAGTACGACGTCATCGTGCGGCTGGAGGAGGGGAGCCGCACCGACCCGCACGACATCCGCGACATCTTCGTGCGCGCCGGCAGCGGCGAGATGGTGCCGCTGGCCAGCGTGGTGAGGGTGCACGAGACGATCGCGCCGCGCGAGCTGAACCACTTCGGCCAGCGCCGCGCGGTCACGATCTCCGCCGGCCTCGCCCCCGGCTATGCGCTCGGCGAGGCGCTGCAGTGGATGGACGAGACCGCGGCGCGCATCCTGCCCGGCGGCTACGCCACCGACTACGACGGCCAGTCGCGCGAGTTCAAGACCAGCTCGGCGAGCCTGGCGCTCGCCTTCGTGCTCGCGCTGCTGTTCATCTACCTCGTGCTGGCGGCCCAGTTCGAGAGCTTCCGCGATCCCTTCATCATCATGCTCACGGTGCCGCTGTCGATGACCGGCGCGCTCGGCGCCCTGTGGCTCACCGGCGGCACGCTCAACGTCTACAGCCAGATCGGCCTGGTGACCCTGGTCGGGCTGATCACCAAGCACGGCATCCTGATCGTGGAGTTCACCAACCAGCTGCGCGAGCAGGGGCGGGCGCTGTTCGAGGCGGTGATCGAGGCCTCGGTGCTGCGCCTGCGCCCGATCCTGATGACGACCGGGGCGATGGTGCTGGGCTCGGTGCCGCTCGCGCTGGCCACCGGGGCGGGGGCCGAGAGCCGGCAGCAAATCGGCTGGGTGATCGTCGGCGGCCTGCTGCTCGGCACCTTCTTCACCCTGTTCGTGGTGCCGACCGTGTATACCCTGCTGGCGCGGCGTGAGCGCACCACACTGGCCGAGCCGGCGCCCGCGGAAAAGCTGTCCTGAAAAATGAAGCCCGCGACGCGCTCGACCGGTGCGCGGCGCTCATCCTGTCCGAGGTTTTTCACCGCCTGAATGCCGCGAACCACGCCGAGCGGGATGTGTCGGGTGTTTGCGGAGCAGGCGAGGACTGTCCGAGCCCGAAGGGCGAGTTCCGCAGCCTGTGGAGCAAACACCCGGCGCAGCGCGCGTCGCAGCGCACCCGCCTGATCGCCGGCAAAACCAGTGCGTTGAACCGCCCGCAGCGCCGGGTAGTCCTTCCACGGGCTGCGGAACTCGCTCCCTGCGGTCGCTCGGACAGTCCTCGCCCGCTCCAGGAATACCCGACACATCGGGCTCGGCGTGGTCGGCCGTCTTGCCGCCGCTGGGCGTATGGGCGGCAGCCGCGGAGGGGGCTTCAACCGAACAGGTAGGGGAACAGGCGCTCCTTCTCCTCGGCGCTGAGCGCCTTCATCCGCGCGATGTTGCGTTCGGGGATGCCCTCCACGTCCGGGTAGTGCTCGATCGCCTTCTCCAGGCTCTCCTCGCGGATGATGTGCAGCAGCGGCCAGGGCGAACGGTTGGTCAGGTTGCCCGGGTCGTCCGCGTCGGTGTCGGCGAACTGGTACTGGGGATGGAAGCTCGCCACCTGCAGCTCGCCTTCCCAGCCGAACTGCTCCACCCAAAGGTCGACCGCGTCGAGGAAGTCGTTGTAGTCGGCGAAGTCCTCGAGCATGTCGGGGATGGCGAGCAGGGTGGTCTCGAGCTCGGCCGCCGGCGTGTCGGACAGGCGCTCGAGCTCGGCCTGCAGGTCGTTGAGCAGCGCCTCCTCGTCGGTGGCGTGGCTCACCGCGATGCGCACGCGCTTCTCGCGCCGCGGCCGCGCGGCAAAGGGACAGAGGTCGAGGCCGATGACGACCTCGTCGAGCCAGTGGTTGATGTCGTCGATGATCTGCTGGTCCATGCGGGAAGTCCTTGGAAGGGGTGAGCGGAAAGGCGGTGGCGGTCAGCGTCCGAGCAGGTGCAGCGCCGCCCGGCCCACCGCCTCCGGCAGATCGGGGCGCAGGCAGTCGAGCTCGACCAGCTCCGGCCAGCGCTCGCGGAACTGGCGCTGCCAGGTGAGCTGGCGCTTGGCGAGCTGGCGGGTGGCGGCAACGCCCTGGCAGCGCAGCTCGTCGTAGCCGAGCTCGCCGTCGAGGTATTCCCAGGCCTGCCGGTAGCCGACGCAGCGCATCGAGGGCATGTCGGGTGTGAGCCGGTACTTCGCCCGCAGGCGGCGAACCTCGTCGACGAAGCCGGCGTGCAGCATGGCGTCGAAGCGCGCGGCGATGCGTGCGTGCAGCACGGCGCGGTCGGAGGGCGCGAGCGCGATCGGCAACAGGCGGCAGGGGAGGGCGGCGTCCTCCTTCTGCGCATAGCTCTCGGCGAGCGGGCGGCCGGTGAGCCGCACGATCTCGAGCGCGCGCTGGATGCGCTGGGCGTCGGTGGGCTCCAGGCGGGCGGCCGCGGCGGGGTCGAGGGCGGCGAGCTCGGCGTGAAGCGCGGGCCAGCCGCGCGCGGCGGCGGCTTCGTCGATCGCGCGGCGCAGCGCGGCATCGGCCGGCGGCAGGTCGGACAGACCGTCGCGCAAGGCCTTGAAGTAGAGCATGGTGCCGCCGGCGAGCAGGGGAATGCGGCCGCGCGCGGCGATCTCGCCCATCAGCCGGATCGCATCGGCGCGGAAGCGCGCGGCGGAATAGCGCTCCTCGGGCGAGACGATGTCGATCAGGTGATGCGGGCAGCTCGCGCGCTCCGCGGCGCTCGGCTTGGCGGTGCCGATGTCCATGTCGCGATAGACCAGCGCCGAATCGACGCTGACGATCTCCACCGGCAGCGCCTGCGCGAGCTCGCGGTCTTGCCGCTGGCGGTGGGGCCGAGCAGGAGCAGGGCGGGGGGAAGGTCGGCGGGCGGGGGGGCGGTGGTCGTCAAGATCGGTGCTCGGCGGTCTGCAGCCGGCATTATCCGCGCACCGCGACGGCGAGGCGAGCCCAGCCACGGCGGTCCGCGCCAGCACCGCGGCCCCATGAATGCTTATGGCATTATTGCGGCTTCGGTCGATAGGGATGGAGCTCCGAGATGACGAAAGCGATCGCCGCGACTCCGCGCGCCTGCCTCCTTGCGCTCGCGCTGGGCGCGCTTGCGCCGTGCGTGCCAGCGCAGACCGCCGGGACCACGGTGTCGCATCCGCCGATGCTCGCCGAACGCTGGCGCGACGCGCTCGATCCGGCGGCCTACCTGGTGAGCGAGAAGCTCGACGGCGTGCGCGCGCACTGGGACGGCGCGGCGCTGCGCCTGCGCGGCGGGCGCGCGATCGCGGCGCCGTCCTGGTTCCTCGCCGGCCTGCCGGCGATCCCGCTCGATGGCGAGCTGTGGCTCGGGCGCGGTCGCTTCGACGAGCTCTCCGGCCTGGTGCGCCGCCAGCAGACGGACGATGCCGCCTGGCGCGCCGTGCGCTACATGGTGTTCGACCTGCCCGGCGACGCCGCGCCGTTTCGAGCGCGCGCCGCGCGGCTCGCCGAGCTGGTGGCGGCGGCTGATCGCCCGTGGCTGCGTGCGGTGCCCCAGTTCGCGGTGGCGAACCGGGCCGAGCTCGCCGCGACCCTCGCCGCCGTCCTCGCCGGCGGCGGCGAGGGGCTGATGCTCCACCGTGCGGATGCGCGCTGGCGGCCGGGGCGCAGCGAGGCCCTGCTCAAGCTCACGCCCTCGCTCGACGCCGAGGCGAAGGTGGTCGGCTACGTGCCGGGTAAGGGCAGGTACCGCGGGCTGGTCGGTGCGCTCGAGGTCGAGACGCCCGACGGTCGGCGTTTTCGCATCGGCAGCGGACTGAGCGAGGCCGAGCGCCGTGCGCCGCCGCCGCTCGGCAGCGAGGTCACCTATCGCTACCGCGAGCTCGGCAGCGGCGGCCTGCCGCGATTTCCGGTATACATGCGGCAACGGCTGCTGCCCTGACCCGTGCGCGTGTGCCGCATTTTTGGGCGATCGCGAAAACGCCTTTCCGTTCATCAACCTATGCCGTCTATCCACAACTTATCCCATGCGCAGCACACCGCGGATGGGGACAAGCCGCGCGTGACGGGCGGGCCGCCGCTGCACCTGGTGGCGAATCCCGCTTCGGGCACAGGCGAGGGCGCGAGCCTGGTCGAACGCGCGGGTGCGGCCTGCGCACGCGCCGGCCGCACCCTGGTGCTGCACGACAGCGCCGGGCCGGGCGGGCTGGAGGGGGCCGCGCGCCGGGCGCACGCGGCGGCGCGGGCCGACGGCGGGGTGGTGGTCGCCGCCGGCGGCGATGGCACGGTCCGCAGCGTGGCGCAGGAACTCGCCGGCGGAATGGTGCCGCTCGCGGTGGTCCCGGTCGGCACCTTCAACTTCTTCGCCCGCAACCACGGCATCCCCGAAGACAGCGACGCCGCGCTCGCGCTGGCGCTCGAAGGCGCGCCGCGCGCGGTCGCGCTCGGCGAGGTCAACGAGCAGGTCTTCCTGGTCAACGCCAGCTTCGGCCTCTACGCCCGGGCGGTGGCGCAGCGCGAGCGCGACACCGCCCGCTTCGGCCGCAACCGCGCGGTGGTGATCGCCTCGACCGTGCTCAGCCTGCTGCGCGGCCACCCGCTGATGGATCTGGAGCTCGAGGCCGGCGGCCGCGCGCAGCGGGTGCGCACCCCGATGGTCTTCGTCGGCAGCAATGCGCTGCAGCTGCGCGACGTCTCGCTCGAGGTCGCGCACTGCCTGCGCGATGGCCGCCTGGCGGTGGTGGTGCTGAGGCCGGTGGGTTTCTGGGGGATGCTGCGGCTGGCCCTGTCCGGCCTCGCGCGCGCCTTGCAGCAGGAGGAGCGGCTGGAATCCTTCTGCGCCGACCGCCTGCGGGTGCACCCGCGCCGACGCCGCATCCGGGTGGCGCTCGACGGCGAACTGTTCAATCTGCGAACCCCGCTGTGCTTCGGCACGCGCCCGGCGGCGATCCGCGTCGTGCTGCCGGGCGAGCCGATGGCGGGGGTGGCCGGCGGGGCGCGCGAGCCGGCATGAGCGTGCGCCTGCTGCAGCTGTCCGACCCGCATTTCGGCACCGAGCGTCCCGAGGTGGTCGCCAGCCTGCTGCGCTGCGTGCGGGCCGTCGCGCCGGACCTCGTGGTGCTGTCGGGCGACATCACCCAGCGCGCTACCCGCGCGCAGTTCGCCGCCGCCGCCGCCTTCGTCGCCGCGCTCGCACCGCTGCCGGTGCGGGTGGTGCCGGGCAATCACGACATCCCGTTGTTTGCGCTCGCGGCCCGGCTGCTGTGGCCTTATCGACGCTTCGCGGCGGCATTCGGCGTCACCGAACCCGCGCCCTGGACGCGGGAAGGCGTGGCGGTGCTGTTCATGGATTCCACCTCGCGCTGGCGCCACCGGCATGGCGTGCTGGCGCCGGCGCGGGCACGCGCGCGGCTGGCGGCGGCCGCGGCGGCGCGCCTGCGGGTGGTGGTGCTGCACCATCCGGTGACCTGTCGGCGCGAGCGCGACGAGGAGAACATCGTACGGCCGGGCGCCGAGCTGGTTTCCGCGCTGGCCGCGGCCGGGGCCGACCTGGTGCTCGGCGGCCACATCCACGACCCCCACGTCGAGCTCGCCGCGCGCCGCTATCCCGGGCTGACCCGCTCGCCGGTGCTCGCGGTGGCCGGCACCTGCGTGTCCTGCCGCACGCGTGCCGACGCGCCCAACAGCTTCAACCTGGTCAGCCTGTCGGCGGACGCGCCCGCGGCGATGGTGGTCGAGCGCTGGGATCATCGCGACGCGGGCGGCTTCGCGCCGGTGCTCGCGCATCGCTTCGTCGCCGACGGTGGCGGCGGCTGGCGCCGGGCGGGCTGAGCGGGGTCGCTGCCCAATTTTTCAGCAGGCGTTGAAATCTGTCTGCGCTCAGGGGCTTGGCGTGCTTATCCACAGCTTATCCCGCGGCCTGTTCAGGCCGGCTGGGGACAAGCGGCTCACTGCCCGCCCTCCGGCGCGCGGCTGAACTTGTCGGCGTACATCGCGCGGTCGGCGTGCTTGATCAGGGCCTCGGCGTCCCTGCCGTCGTCCGGATACAGGGCCGCGCCGATCGCCCCGCCGCACGGAGTGGGGCCGATGTCGGCGCCGAGCGAGCGCAGCGGCTCGCGCAGCACCGCGTCGATCTGCCACCGGACGTGATCGACCGCGGCGCGGTCGGAGACCTGGTCGAGCAGGATCACGAACTCGTCGCCGGCATAGCGGGCGACCAGGTCGGCGGCGCGCACGCTGTCGCGCAGGCGCGCGGCGATCTCGCGCAAGGCCTGGTCGCCCGCCGCGTGGCCGTGGATATCGTTGATGCGCTTGAAGCCGTTGAGGTCGATGAACAGCACGCCGAGCCGGTCGCTGCGCCGCTCGGCGCCCCTGCGCGCGATGCGCCGGCGCAGCTGCTGCAGCAGGGCGTCGCGGTTGGCGAGGCCGGTGAGCTTGTCGGTGCGCAGGCGCTCCTGCATCGCTTCGAAGCTGCGCGCGAGCTCGCCGATCGCGTCCTCGCGGGCGATGCCGACCGGCGCATCGAGTTCGCCGTCGCCGATCCGGCGCGCGGCCTCGGACAGCCGGTGCAGGTCGCTCGACACCCAGCCGAGGATGCGCAGCCCGATGCCGATGGCCAGCAGCACGGCGAGCGAGGCGAGCGCGACGGTGCGGCTGACGTTGCCGGTGACCCCGGCGAGGTAGTCGCTCTCGGGCATCACGACGACGGTGATCCAGTCGAGCCCCGCGGTGTCGCGGATGCGGTCGAAGGCGGCGCGCACCGCGCTGCCGTCCTCGGCGCTGAAATCGACCACCAGCGGCAGGCTCGGCGTGGCGTTGGCGGCGAGGTGGCGGCCGATCGCGTGGTAGGCGGCGCGCAGCAGCGGGTGCCCGCTCTGCGCCGCATTCAGGCGGGCGCCGCTGCCGTCGGGCAGGGTGACGACGTTGGGGCTGGCGGAGGAGGCGATCAGGTTGCCGTCCGGCTCGATGATGAAGGCGATGCCGTTGGGCGAGACGTCGAGCCGGCCGACGAAGTCGTTGAGCGCGCGCAGCGAGACGTCGGTGGCCACCACGCCCTCGAACGCGCCATCGGCTGACAGCACCCGGCGAGCGCGGGTGGCGACCAGCTGCAGGGTGCCGAAATCGATGTAGACCGAGGTCCAGGTGTGATCCGGCGCGAGCCGGCCGTCGCGATACCACACCCGGCTGCGCGGGTCGAACAGGCGGGGCTCCCGGTAGTGAAAGCGGAGCGGCCCGTCGATGGTGGTGAAGCGGTGGATCGCCCGCTTCTCGTCGGCGCTGAACTTGATGCGCAGCTCGGCCTCCTCGTCGGAGTGGCGATAGAGGCCGAGGCCCTGGCCGGCCTCGTTGCCGTAATAGACGTAGTTGTTGGGGTCGGTGTGCAGCGAGGTGGCGATCCAGAACCGGGTGCGCAGCTCGTGGAACTCGCTCTGGATGTCGGTCGGCGCGGCCATGCCGGCGGGGAAGGCGGCCTCGAGCACCGCGCCCGAGCCGACGATGTGGCGGTCGACCGCCTGCGTGATGCGGCTCGCGGTCTCGCGCAGCAGGTGTTCCGACACCGCGTTGACCGCCCGGCTGCCGGCGGAATACGACAGCACGCCGATCGCCAGCGCCAGCGCCAGCACCAGCACCACGTAGGGGACGATCAGAACCAAGCGCAGGGGCAGTCGTAGCGGCATGGCGGACGCGACCGGTGGGATCGGAAACCCTGGATATTCAACCAGTTTGCCAGCCGGCGCAACGACTTCGCATAGACGGCGGGGTGACCGCGACGGCGGACGCTCGCGGATCGCGGGCGGACGGTATGATGGCGCCCGCAGTCCCGCCCGCGGGCGGGGCTTCACCGATCAACCTGCAAGGACCTTCCCGTGAAAATCTTCTCGCCGTTGTACGCGCGTGCGATGGCCTGGTCGCGCCACCCGCGCGCGCCGTGGTTCCTGGGCGGGCTCAGCTTCGCCGAGTCCTCCTTTTTCCCGATTCCGCCCGACGTCATGCTCGCCCCGATGAGCCTCGCGAACCCGCGCCGCGCCTGGTGGTTCGCCCTGCTGACCACGCTCGCTTCGGTGGCCGGCGGGCTGTTCGGGTACCTCATCGGCTATTTTGCCTTCGATGCGATCGAGCCCTGGCTGCGCGACAGCCATTACTGGGGCGCCTACGAGCAGGCGGTGGCGTGGTTCGACGAGTGGGGCTTCTGGGCGATCTTCGTCGCCGGCTTCTCGCCGATCCCTTACAAGGTGTTCACCATCGCCGCCGGCGTGGCCTCGATGGCGCTGCTGCCCTTCACGCTCGCCTCCCTGGTCGGGCGCGGCGCGCGCTTTTTCCTCGTCGCCGGCCTGATGGCGCTGGGCGGCGAGCGCATGGAGGGCGCGCTGCACAGGTACGTCGACCGGCTGGGCTGGGCGACGGTGGCGCTGGTGGTGGCCGGGGTGCTGGTCTACCGCGCCTGAGGCCGGCCCGGTGCGCGGCTCACTGGCCGCGCATGAAGAAGCGGTCGAGGTCGGCCATGCTCAGCTGGGTCCAGGTCGGCCGGCCGTGGTTGCACTGGTCGGCGCGTTCGGTGGCCTCCATGTCGCGCAGCAGCGCGTTCATCTCGGGCAGGCTCAGCTGGCGGTTGGCGCGCACCGCGCCGTGGCAGGCCATCGTCGCCAGCAGCTCGTTGCGGCGCAGGGTGACGACCTCGCTCGCCGGGTACTCGCGCAGCTCCTCGAGCAGCTTGCGCATCAGCTCGGCCACCGGCGCGCTCGCGAGCAGGGCGGGGACGCTGCGCACCGCGAGCGCCTGCGGGCCGGCGGCGGCGATCTCGAAGCCCATGCCGGCGAGCACCTCGCCGCACTCCTCGGCCGCCGCCATGTCCTTCGCGCTCACCGAGAACACCGCCGGGATCAGCAGGCGCTGCACGCTCGGGCGGCCGTCGAGCACGGTCTTCAGCTTCTCGTAGAGGATGCGCTCGTGGGCCGCGTGCATGTCCACCAGCACGAGGCCGGCGGCGTTCTGCGCCAGGACGTAGATCCCGTGCAGCTGGGCGATCGCAAAGCCGAGCGGCGGCGCGCCCTCGGTCGGCAACGGCGGCGGGATCGACGCCGCCGAGGGCGCCGGGGCCGCGTCCGCAGCCGGGCGCGCGCCGGCGGCG
>JRYI01003690.1_pt1 | contig 18099 bp, 18 predicted proteins | sample 235361 | NCBI WGS metagenome assembly JRYI01 (sample SAMN03074212, study PRJNA261471) | activated sludge metagenome | biome: Common Effluent Treatment Plant; feature: Wastewater; material: Activated sludge; isolation source: activated biomass in a lab-scale reactor treating industrial wastewater at...
GGCGATAGCGGCCGTCATCGCAACCACCACCGCCGCCATCGCGCACAGGGGTGCGCCCGACAGTGCCGCAGCAAACGCCGCGCACCCGGCAATTACCGCGCTCGGCTTGGGCTAGAATGTGCGGTCCTCGGCGGCGTGCGCTCATTGCGCCGCCGAAGCTGGAATCACCCAAGGACTCAAGATGAAAAGAACGCGCCTCAAGCGCCGTGGCGGCCTCGCCCGCAACGCCGAACACCTCGCCTGGCTCGCCACCGGCCTCGCCGGCTCCGGCAGCCGCATCGAAGACCGCTACTGGGACCAGCGCCTCGCCGCGGCGATCGACCAGGCCCTCGAGGAACACGACGAGGAAGGCATCAACGCCGCCCTCGACCACCTCTTCAGCGTCGATGCCCGCGCCTACGACGAACTGGCCGACGCGGTCGAGTCGCGCGCCGAGTCGGCCGCCGGCGCCTCGCAGGACTTCGACACCCTGCTGCTCGCCGCGCCGGTGCTCGCCTGGTCGCGCTACCGCATCCCCGCCAACGCCATCCCTGCGGCGGTGCTCGCCAACCTGCGCGTGCATCTGCAGGCCCACGTGCTGGCGAGCGGCGCCCGCCTCGCGATCGCAGACTTCCTCTTCAGCCCCGACCAGCTGCCGCAGGGCTACTGCGACACCGCCGACTTCGCCCGCGCCCTCGTCGGCGCCGCCATCGAGCAGAAGAACCTGCCGATCGAAACCGACGGCCTGCCCGAGACCACCCAGTTCCTGTCCGACACCCGCTACCTGCTCGCCGCGGTCGCGGTGCCGCGCGGCGAAGCGATCTTCCGCTGGCAGGAGAAGGACGGCAGCCGCGACGACGCCCTCGCCCAGTGGCGCCAGCAGGGCGGCGCCTGCCTCGCCCCGCTGCTGCCCGGCTGCGCCACCGACCTCGTGCTCCCCGAGGCCTATTTCTCCGCCAGCCGCGCCGCGGAAAAGGCGAGCCGCCCCTACTCGGTGCGCGCCTCGGTCGCCTTCCTCGGCACCGCGCTCGAGACCCCGGCGGCCAACCTGCGCGCCACCATCGCCCCCTTCTGGGACCGCGACCTCGAGGAATACCGGATCGGCCTGAGCGTGCGCGGCAGCGATCAGGTGGTGCACGGCATCGTCTGGCCGCTGCTCGGCGACGAAACCGACAATAGCGACTGCGTGACCGAGATCGAGACCGTGCTGCGCCAGTCGGGCGTCACCGACATCGTGAACCTCAGCCACCGTTTCCCGCTCGAATACTGCGAGGACTGCGGCGTGCCGCTCTACCCCTCCCCCGAGGGCGAAGTGGTGCATGCCGAAATGCCCGAGGAGCAGGCCGAGCAGATGCCGCGCCACCTCCACTGAGCCTGCGCGGCAGCCCGTACGACCCGCCGCCTGTCGCCGTAGGTTTAGGACCGCCGCCCTCTGCGCGATCGCGGCGGTGACGCGGCGATCGCCCGAGCAACCCCCTGACGGAGCCCCCCATGAGCCGCAAGATCGACAAGCCCGACGACGAATGGCGTGCCCAGCTCACGCCGCAGCAGTACCACGTGACTCGCGAGAAAGGGACCGAACGCGCCTTCACCGGCCAATACTGGGACGTGTGGGACCAGGGCAGCTACCACTGCGTGTGCTGCGGCGCGCCGCTTTTTCGCTCCGAGCACAAGTTCGACGCCGGCTGCGGCTGGCCCAGCTTCTGGACCGCCGCCGAGCCGGAGAACGTCGACACCGCGGTCGACCGCAGCCACTTCATGGTCCGCACCGAAGTGCTGTGCCACGACTGCGGCGCCCACCTCGGCCACGTCTTCGAGGACGGCCCCCAGCCCACCGGCCTGCGCTACTGCATCAACTCCGCCTCGATCAAGCTCGAGCCGGATGCCGAGCCGGACAAGGGCTGAGCCCTCCGCCAACCCCGCGCTTATCGCGCAGAGGGCTGCGCTCCTACCGCGCCTGCGGCGCCCTCCCGCGTAGGAGCCCTGCCCCCAGGGCGATAACAGCCGCCGTCACCAGCACAACCACAGCAATCGCGCAGAGGGCTGCGCTCCTACCGCGCCTGCGGCGCCCTCCCGTGTAGGAGCCCTGCGCCAGGGCGATAACAACCGCCCCGCCCGCGAGCGCCGCTCAGCTCACCACATTCCGCGCGCGTCCCGCAACGAAGGCCTCCAGGTTGGCGATCAGCTCGGTCACCAGCTTCGTCTGCGCCGCGCGGCTCGCCCACGCCACGTGCGGCGTCACCAGCAGGCGGGGGTTGTCGCGCAGGTCGTCGGCGAGCAGGGGCGAACTGCCCGGCCGCGGCGGCTCCTCGGCCAGCACGTCCAGCCCCGCCCCGCCGATCCGCCCCGCGCGCAGCGCCGCCGCCAGCGCCGACTCATCCACCAGCGGGCCGCGGGCGGTGTTGATCAGCACCGCGCCCGGCTTCATCCGCGCCAGCTCGGCGGCGCCGATCAGGTGATGCGTCTGCGGCGTCAGCGGCAGGTGCAGGCTCAGCACATCGGCGCGCTCGAGCACCTCGTCGAACGCCACATGCCCCGGCCGCACCGCCGCCGCGCCGCGCCGCTCGGCCTGCAGCACCTGCATCCCGAAGCCGGCGCCGATGCGCGCCACCGCGCTGCCAATCGCCCCGCTCCCCACCACGCCGAGCCGGCTGCCGGCGAGGTCGGCGATCGGGTGATCGACGAAGCAGAAGTTCGGCGCCCGCTCCCAGCGCCCGGCGCGCACCTCCGCCACGTACTGCAGCAGGTTGCGCCGCAACGCCAGCACCAGCGCGAACACATGCTCGGCCACCGACTGCGGCCCGTACGAGGGCACGTTGCACACCGTCACCCCGCGCCGCCGGCAGGCCTCGAGTTCGACGTTGTTGGTGCCGGTGGCCGGAATCGCGATCAGCCGCAGCGCGGGTGCCGCCGTCAGCGCCGCCTCGTCGATTCGCACCTTGTTGCTCACCACGATGCTGGCCCCCGCCACCCGCGCCGCCACCTGCTCGCGCCCGGTGTGCGCATGCTCCACCCACTCGTGGGCGAAGCTCGGCCGCGGCACGGGCACCGACAAGGTGTCGCGGTCGAGCACTACGATTCGTTCCATATCCCTCTCCCCCAAATTGAAAAAGGCCCGCCGAAGCGGGCCTTTCGCCGTGCAGGCTGGCGGGTGACGCTTACACGCGTTCCCAGATGGTGGTGATGCCCTGGCCGCCGCCGATGCACATGGTGGCGAGGCCGTAGCGGCCATTCACGCGGATCAGCTCGTGCAGCAGCTTGGTGATGATCACCGAGCCGGTGGCGCCGACCGGGTGGCCGAGGGCGATCGCGCCGCCGTTCGGGTTCACCTTGGCGGGGTCGAGGTCGAGGCCGCGGTTGACCGTGATCGACTGCGCGGCGAAGGCTTCGTTCGACTCGATGACGTCCATCTGGTCGAGCGACAGCCCGGTGCGCTGCAGCGCGAGCTTGGTGGCCGGGATCGGGCCCTCGCCCATCACGTCGTTCGGCACACCGGCGATCGCGTAGCCCACCAGGCGGGCGATCGGCTTGTGGCCGGCGGCAGCGGCCTTGGCGGCGTCGGCGAGCACCAGGAAGGCGGCGGCGTCGTTGATGCCCGAGGCGTTGCCGGCGGTGACCGAGCCGTCCTTCTTGAACGCCGGCTTCATCTTCGCCAGCGCTTCCATGGTGGTCATGCGCGGATGCTCGTCGGTGTCGAACACCACCGTGCCCTTGCGGGTCTCGAAGGTGATCGGCACGATCTGGTCCTTGAAGCGGCCTTCGGCGATCGCCGCGGCGGCGCGCTTCTGCGACTCGAGCGCGAAGGCGTCCTGCTCCTCGCGCGAGATGCCGTGCTTGGTGCACAGGTTCTCGGCGGTGATGCCCATGTGACCGACGCCGAACGGGTCGGTCAGCACGCCCACCATCGCGTCGAAGGCCTGGGTGTCGCCCATGCGCGCGCCGTTGCGCAGCGCCGGCAGCAGGTAGGCGCCGCGCGACATCACTTCCACGCCGCCGCCGATCGCATAGTCGGCGTCGCCGAGCATGATCGCCTGGGCGGAGTTGACGATGGCCTGCTGGGCCGAACCGCACAGGCGGTTAACCGCGAACGCCACCGAATCCATGCTCATGCCGCCGCCGATGGTCGCCAGACGGGCAACATAGGCATAGCGCACATCGGTCGGAATGCAGTTGCCGACGGCGGCGAACGAAACCGCCTGCGGATCCACGCCGGCGCGGGCGATCGCTTCCTTGACCACCACCGCGCCCAGGTCGCCCGGCGTCATGTCCTTCAGCGAACCACCGAAACCGCCCACCGCGGAGCGCACCGCGCTCAGGACGACCACTTCACGATTTGCCATACCTTGTTCCCCTTCTTCTCGATAAAAAATACCGCCTCAGCCTCCCGCCACCCCCGCAAGGGCAAGCAGGATCAGCACCAGCAGGCAAACTACCAGCGCGCGCCAGATCAGCCTGACGACCCCACGCATGTGGTCCGCGCTCGTCTCCTCGTCCAGGCCCATCTCGGGCCTTTCGACGATCTCTCCCGACTGGTGGATCGGCATCCCGAGCTTCACGCCCAGCGCGCCGCCACCGGCCGCAATCAGTATAGCGGACGACTTGTCCGGCCAATTCATCGACTGTGTGCGCCAGCAGTACAGGGCATCCTCGAAATCCCCCACCACCGACAGCGACGCCGCCGTGAGCCGCACCGGCAGCCAGTCGATCAGCTCGAACGCGCGCCGCGCGAACGACGCCCGCTCGCCGAAGCCGCTGTCCGCCTGCCGGGCCCAATCCTCGCGCAGGAAGCGCGCCACCCGGTACAGCACGGCGCCGCTCGGCCCCGGCAGCACCACGAACCAGAAAATTACCGCAAACACGTTGCGGTGCGACGACACCAGCGCCTGCTCGATCGCCAGCCGCGCCACCTCGCTCTCGTCGGCGCCCGTACTGTCCGCCCCGCGCCACTCGCCGAGCAGCCTGCGCGCATGGTCGAGCTCGCCCATGCGCAGCGCCAGGTTGATGTCGGCAAAGCGCTGATGGTCCCCGGAAAAGCCGATCGCCCAGTACAGCGTCGCCACGTTGAAGGCGAAGGCGAGCGTGGGATGGACGTCCCACAGGAAGGAATGCGCCAGCGCCGTGCCGAGGGTCGTGGCCAGCACGACGACCCACCATGGCAGCCGACCGCGCTGCGCCGCACGATTTCCGGCCTTCGCCAGCACCCAGGCGGACAGACGACCGAGCGGCGACGACACCATCGCCTGCACCTGCAAGGGGCGCAGCTGCTCGATTACCAACGCAATGAAGATCGCCAGAATGGCCATGCTGAGAGGATCAGCGGCATCGCCGCCGCGCTGCACAATGAATGCCGGCACGATACCACACGCGGCCCCCTGCAGCGCGCCCGCGATGCGGGTTTACCCCTGCCTGAGCACCTTGTAGAGCGACATGATCATCCCGGCGGTCGCGCCCCAGATGTAGTAGTCGCCATAGGGCATGGCATGGAAGTGGCGCAGCCGGCCCTCGTGCATGATGCTGTGGCGCTGGTGGTTGGCCGGGTCGAGGAAGTGCGACAGCGGCACCTCGAAGGCCTCCGCCACCTCGAAGGCGTCGAGCCGCAGGCGGAACGGCGGATGCACCAGCCCCACCACCGGCGTCACCCGGAAGCCGGTGCCGGTCAGGTAATCCGGCAGCGCGCCGAGCAGCTCAATATGGCTGCGCCCGAGGCCGATCTCCTCCTCGGTCTCGCGCAGCGCGGTGCCCACCGGCGACTCGTCGCGCTCCTCCACCCGCCCGCCGGGAAAGCTGATCTCGCTGGGATGGTGATGCAGATGGTCGGTGCGCTTGGTGAGCAGCAGCGACAGCGAGGAATCACGCTCCACCACCGGCACCAGCACCGCGGCCGGGCGGGCGGTGGCGGGGTTCATCGCCGTCTCGGACGGCATGCCGCCGCCGCGACCGCGGGCGAAGGCGGTGCGGAACCAGGTGGCGTCCGCGGCGGGGTTCGCCAGGCCTTCCTTGCCAGTCAATTGTTGTCTCCCTGAATCCGCGCCGCCGCTCGGGCGCGCAACCACCCTTGTGACCCGCAACGCCCTGTGAACGTTCGATGCGCGGGCCAACCGACGACCGCGTGCCGGCCGGATGAGATGACAAACACATTCGGCGCCGATGCGGATCACTCCTCGCCCAAAGCGGCTGTGCCTCCCGCGCGGGGTGTGCGCAACATACTCGCCGGACGACGCCTTCGCTACCTCGGCGTGCGTTCAAGCAAGGTGTTGGCAGCAGGGTCCCGGAACCGTTCCTCACCGAGAATGATGCATTGATTCACCACGACCATCGGCTGCCGAGCCGATTGGCGCCCGCGCGGTGCGCGCTCGCGCGCCGTCTCGAGGGCCTGCTCACGTTGATCTGCCTGGACAAAAACCAATTGCAGTTCGCCGTCGGGCGAGTGGCCTGCGCACGCAAAATCGGCCGCATTTGCCTGCGCTCCGCTCCCAAGTAGCAGGATCGCCGAAAGAAGGCGGGTCAATTTCAGCCTTCTCGATCGTCGCGCGGAAACACTGTTCATCATGGATTCCTCGTCAGGCACGTTTACCAGCAATCGTTTCCGAGACTTCCGGTCGCGGTACGCTGGCCGGCGGAGGTCACCGAAAAGGCCGTGCATTGCGAGTCGTTCGCCTGCGAACGCCCTGCAACCGGCGTCGCGGTCAGCGTGAAACACCTCGCAATATTCCCGCAGCCGCCGACCGCCGCGTCGACCGTGTAGAAACCCTCCTCCGAGACCGCCGGGTCCGCGGCGTAACCGAGTTCCCGCATATCTGTCGTATAGGAGCGCCGGTCGAGCATGAACTGCTCCTGGCGTGCGGCTGCGGCAAGGAGCAGGTTCTTTGCATCGATCCGCCGCGTGCGCTGTACATACTGGCTGTAGTTCGGCAGCGCGATCGCGGCGAGGATGCCGACGATGACCACGACCATCATCACCTCCAGCAGGGTAAAGCCACCGCATGTCCGGCACGGCAGCTGGCTGCCCAACAAGATATGGTCACGGTGTTGCATTACTCCGCCTCCCAGTCGGCTCAGTCATGCCAGTAGGTCCGGACAGGTACCGGCGGAATGCAGGTAAGCCCCTGGCAGTCCGGCGGGGTGGGGCCGGGATTACAGGCCGCACCGACGCAACCGCCGAGGCCGCTTCCGCCGCCGCCGCTGCCCGGAGGCAAGATCAGCCTGACCGTTCCGTCGCCCGACACATGGATGCCCGGCACATCCGCGATCGAGGAGCCGATCGTCAGGAACCGGTCGGCCTTATCGAACACATTGTTGTTGGTGAAGTCGATCGTCGCCGTTGCGTTCTGCAGCTTTACCACGTAGAGCCGCGCGATACCCGGCGTCGGCATACAGGAGTTGACCGTACCTGAGCTTGTGTCCGGCGAGAAGGTGTTGAACACCACCCTGCCGCCCAGCGTCACCGATTCGGATAGCGCCTTTTCGCCATCACCGTTGCTCAGGTCGATGTACCAGCCACTGGCTTCGCGCAAGTCTTCAGCCCCGTCCTCCTGCTGATCCTCCGTTCCTTCCTGTAGGACGTTGTCGGTGGCGTCGAAAAGATCGGCATTGGTAATCGGCAGGCTGCAGCGCGGGTCGGTGCTGGCGTCGCTGCAATCCGCATCCGTCGTGTAGGGCACCGTACGGAGGTCCTTCAGCATGTAGAAGCGGTCGTCGTTGTCAGTCGCGTTCGGATTCGTGCGATCCCCGCTTCCGATCAGCACGGCGTCGAAGACCTGGGAACCATCCCTCGTCGACACCGAATCGACCTTGTTGAAGAAACGCCGATCGCCCGCGTGCCCGTCCCCTGCCAGCGCAGCGAACTTGACCACCCGCCAACTCGACCTGGCCGCACCGGGCAGGTCGATGCGCCATACGTTTCCGCCGACATCGGCCGCGTAGATGCGATCGGTCAGGCCGTCGCCGTTACTGTCCCGCACCGACACCGAGGCGGCAATGGAATGCACCATGCCGCTCACCTGAAGGTTGGTTTCCGAACTGCTCGCCGGCGTCGCGCGCCAGAGCAGCGCTCCGGTTGCCGCATCGACGATGAACACACCTCGGCCCTGCACATCCGCCACCTCGGCCGCCGTCGTCAGTCGATCGTCATTCGCCGGATCGTAACCGGCCCCGAAGATCAGCACCGGCTTGGGCTTGCCCTCGCCATCGGCATGACCCGGTATCGTGGTCACGACGGGCGTCGACCAGGTCTCGCCCAGCTCACTGAAGCCGTTCGTCGCCGGGGAAACCTGCCACATGAAGCGCGGGCTGTCGGGGTCGGTGACATCCAGCGCATAGTAGGTGCTGCCGCCACGACGCAAGCCGAAGAAGATATACATCTTGTCTCCAGCGCCGCTTATCGTGCCGTCCCGGTCGTCGTCATGGCGATAGAAAGCCACTTCACCGTCCACACCGTAGACCGTGGCCCCGCCGGCGAGATCGTTCTTCCGCTCCCGCAACATCGGCGCCAGCTCCTTGGGAAATATGGCCCAGCTCTCCGCGCCGTCGGAGTTCCGGAACATGTGCAGGAAGCCCGCATTCGTCCCCGCCACGATTCTCAGATCCGGCGAAGCGAGCGAATAGCCAGACCGCGCACCGTAATCGAGGACGACCGGCGTGCTATGGAGAATATCGCCGAGCATCCATTCGCGCCGGGCCGTCTTCGCCGAACTCGTCCAGCCGCGAGACCAGGCCAGCAGGTCCGCGAACTCGGCCGCGTCGGCAACCCCGAAGTGATCGTAAAGCGCCTGATCCGTGTCGAAGCCGTATGCGCTCCTGTTCAGATTAGCGACGGTGAAGTCCTGCAGCGCATTGTTTTTCCCCGTGTTGGTCTTGATGACGCGGGTGTCCGGGTCGCGCGCCGCGAGCACGCCGCCTACCCCGCCCGCCTCGACCTCACCGCCATCGCCCGCGTCGCTGCCCCAATAGGTGGCGGCGGCGTCGAGCAAGTCTCCGGTCGCAGCATTGAGCGCGGGGTTGCCGTTGCGGTCGAGCAGCACGCCGTTGGCGGGATTGATGCTCAGCTTCTTGATATTGCCCGGCCAGTTGGTGCCGTTGGCCGGTTCGAACATTGCAAAAAAGACCTCGTTGCGGGTTTCGGTCCGGGTGAAATTGTTCGTCGCCACTGCGGGCGAGGTAAAGGTAGAGCGGGTCGCGAGGATCGAGGTCAGCGCCCCCTGGAAGGCTGCCGTCAGTTGTTCGGCGTTGTCGGCGGTGTAGTACAAACCGCCGCCCTTGGTCGCCGCATCCTGCAGAAGCTGCTGATTCGTGGCGAAGCCGATCGTGTAGAGGATGCCCTTCTGCTCGCCGTTGGCCGGGTCGCCATCGAGATCGGTGTTGTACATGTACTCGGCGAGTTCCGGTAGACAGTTCTCGATGTCGCCTGCATTGCTAGCATTCCGGTATTTCTTGCAGGTCTTGCCGGTAAGCGACTTGATTCGGTCGTTGGCATCGGTGTCGTACTGGGGCTCGCCGTCGGTCATCAGGATGATATAGGCGTACTGGCAGTCGCCCATCGGCGAAACGTATTTGCTGCCGGACTCTGCCGCGACATCGCGCCCCGGCACATCGGACGAGTGCTTTTCTTGCCCGTACAAGACGTCTCCCCCGGACAAATAACGATAGGCCTCATACACGCTCTCGCAGATCGGTGTCGACCCTTCGTGCTCGAGGCCATTGACAACGCCCACCAGGTTGGCGCGATCCGTGGCCGTCATGTTCTCGATGATGCGCTGTACGACGCGTGCGCCATCGTAAGCCGAAGATCCGCGATAGTTACTGTCGTAATTCCGGTTGAACACCGCGAGCCCGAAGTCGATGCCAGTATTGGCGGAAACGATGTTGGAGATGACGTCCTGGGCGACTTCGAGTCGGGTGCGCGTGGCGGGAATCTGCGTGCCGCGATACCAGTTCATGTAGTTCGCGGTGTAGATTCGATAGGGCTCCCAGCGGTTCGCCACACGGCTCTGCCTGTCAGCGCCGTACGGCCGCGGATTACGGCTCCGCGGATAGCCCGCACCGGGCGATCCCGTCCCGCTCCCGTTGTCCGTTACCTGCCCGGAAACGTCCTGACCGCATTCGATATGCAGCGGGTCCTTCGCCGAGGTGCTCAGATCACTCCAACTGTCCGAATTGTTCGAATCCCACCTGGCAAAGTTGCCAGAATAGAAGCCGGTGTTTGTCAACGGCGCATAGCTCGAGGCGCAGCGGTTCTTCTGCGCATTGAACCATTGCGAGGTATTTGCCGAGGGTGGCTGACCGCTGGTTCCGGTCGCCCAATACAACCTCCCGGCCTGAATCCCCGAAACCGTTGGATAGGTGGTGTTCGGATCGTACGGCGCCCGCTCGCCGACGACGTTGGTATCCATACTGCCGGAATCGTCGAAGACGATCAGCACCTTGGGCCGGGACGTCTCGGTATCCACCTCCAGCCGATAGATCTCGGTATCGTCCGCGGCGGCCTGAGCGCCCAGGAACAGCCCCAGCCAGAAGAGCGTCGTGCGACAGGCGGACGCCGCACGCCGGCCTGACCACGCACTGCTGCGCAGTGAAGCGCACGCCGATCCCTTCCTCAAGCCCCTTTGGTCACGAGCACTCATCTCATTTACCGATTGCAGATACGGCTTGCGCCGAAGTTAGTTTTTCAGCACGCGCATGTACGCGCCCCTAGCGACGCGGACGCTCGCGCCGGCCTCGTGTTCGGACTCGATCCGGTAGTAGTCGCATCCGATTTTGTCCGCGCTCGTCGCCGCTTCGGCTCTGGGGCATTCCAACGCCCGTTCGCGCACGAACAGTTCAGGCTCGACCCCGTTGTCCTTGAGCAGGCCCGGGGCCGATTCCCCGAACAGCGCCGTGGCATCGAGCGTATCGTCCTCGTTCAGGCTCGCGTCCTGAAACGGATTTCCGTCATCGACAATGAGGCTTAATACCGCGGCAATTCCCGCTTCGGCCGAATGCAGCGATACCGCGGTTTCCTGCATGTTGCGCGCCATCCTCAGTCCCATGCTGCCGCCGCCGGCGAGATTGAGCCCGAGCAGCGTCATTACCAGCAGCAGCACGAGCGCAACCACAAGCACCATGCCTTTCTGCCTTTCAGCGCGTCCGTTCATGCCTGCCTTCCTCACCATGCGCGATTCCTGAGCGCGACCGACCCCTCGAGCAGGGTGCGCTTGAAGTTGTCGCCCACCGGACCGAAATCCACCTCTCCCAGGCTATAGGTCTTATCGTCCTCGTAGCCCGCCTCCGGCTCGACGCTTCGGACCAGCAGGAAGAGTTGCAGATGCGCGACGTCCGTCCAGTCGTCGACCGCGTCGGGGGCGAGCACGCGATCCACCCGCCCGTCGCCGTCGCCATCGACAGCCGCCATTGCGCGCAGCTCCTCGACGCCCTCGACGATATCCTGGGTCACGATCTGCTGCTGACCACCGCTGAACTGCATGACCTTCCGTGCCAGGGTCGGGACCGCGCCCGCCCGGATGTAATACGCGACGAAGCGGTATTCCCAGTAGTCCCCGTTGGGCACATCTCCGGTACCGGAAATGCTCGGCGGGCTTGGGTCGTCCCCCGAAAACAGGACCCCTTGCAGGCGGTTGGTCGCCACGTAGATCTTGTTTTCGTCGGCAGCCGCGGCCAGACGTTGTGGAAGCACCGACTTCACGATCAGGATGCCGGTGTCGGGCACGGCGTCGTCGATGCATCCAAGCGCCGCCCCATCGTCGTCCGCCTCGGCAACGACAATGTAATTGTCGAGGTCGTAGGCGGCCGCAACACCACTGCAATCGTTCGAAACCTCCCCCAGATTCCGCCCGCGGTCGACGTTGTACACCGAGGCTTCGCCGAAAAAGCCGGCGAGACGCACGTCGGAGCTGACGAGATGCAGGGCGAAACGCCCGTTTTCGGCCATGCGCGAAACCTGATCGGTGATCGTGTAGGAGCGCTTGTAGGCGAGGAACATCGAGTACGTTGCGCCCACCAGGAAGAGTCCGATCACCATCGCCACAAGCAACTCGACGATCGTCATCCCTCGGCTGCAGGCCTGCGAGGTTCGCCGCATCATGGAACAAGATCCTCCGGATCGACGACGATCGTGTCGAGAACCACCTGACGCCTGAAGCGCGCGTCGTCGTCGTCGATGTCACCGCATTCCGCCGCGCCGACCACGAGGGCATCGCTGGTCTCGCTCAACCCGAGCCAACTCACGATCACGCTCATCCGCCCCGAATTGGCCATGTCCGGATTCGGCTCGAATACGATGCAGCCGCTCGCCTGGATCAGGCCGCCGATCGCGTTGACGCCATCCGTCGTGCTCGCGCCGTCCAGCTTGCGGTCCCACTCCCAGCGGTCGCGGGCGACCGTTTCGGCAACGGTACACTCGGTTGCCACGCAGGCTGCCGGCTGCGAAACCGCGTTCCCGCGCCCGAGCGCATTGCTGCCCATCCCGGTTTCGTAGGCCGCGGCGCCGCCCGGATTCGCCAGGATTCGCTCGAGCATGTCGGAGGCCAGCGCAACTGCCTGGGTGCGATCGAAGGAAGCCTGGCCGGAGCGCTGGCCGCTCATCAACAGCCCGGCAATGCCGAGCATCCCGACGGAGAGAACCGCGAATGCGACGAGCACCTCGATCATCGAGAAGCCGCGCTGCGATTTCCGCACATCGATCGTCATGCCTGCCCCTTCAGCACTGGATGTCACTGCCGGACGCATCATCGCGCACGCCGTTACCGTCGGCGTCGGTCGCCGCTCGCGTTCCGCCCGTCGGCAACACGATGACCCCGCGCGCACTGCCGCTGCCACGGCCGTCACAGATCGAGAAGGTGTGACGACGCTCCTCTGCCACGCTTCCCTCCCGTGTAAACCGTATGCTGACGACCTCTCCCGCAAGCCGGATCGCCACGCCGTCTGGAACGCCACTGACGAAAGCCCGCACTTCCTCACCCGCTGCACGTGCGCCATTGCCATCCGTATCCACAAAGCTCATCCAGCCTGCGCTCCAGTTTCCATTACAGGCGCCGCCGTCGGCGCTGCCGCACACGGTCACCGGCCGCGCGCGGGCCACCGCGTGGCTCCTTGCCTCGTTCAGGCTGCCAAGCAGGATGTTGGCCTGCGACACCAGGCGGTTGTTCTGGATGAAGGTGAGCATCGACGGAACGCCGATCGTCGCAAGAATTGCCGCAATCGCGATCACGACCATGAGTTCGACCAGCGTGACGCCGCGCTCGCGCCCGCGTTTGCGCAGGAAATGCAGACGAAAGATGATCACCGCGTACCTCCTACTGCCTCACCGGCAACCCATTGCGAACCGGCGCGGTCCTACGCGGATCGATCCACGGCGCGCCGCTCGGGGCGCCCGCCTCGCCCTCAGTGCGGCCAGCCTCGCGGCCTGCCCCTTCCGCAGACCTGCCGGAACTGCTAGCGGCTGATGAGGCAGTACCGATGATGCTGGCTGGTTTCATTGGGCCTTTTGCGATGGATGCGGTTCGATGGTACGGGTGGCGCACGCTGCCCGGGGGTCCCCGCCGATCACGCAGGCTGCGCTCATGTGTGATTGTATGCGCCACGCAATGCAGCGTTGGCATCCAAAGATCACATAAACATCATCGATGTGACCAATGTCACGCGACCTCTGGCGGACCGCTCGAGGCACGCGGCGCGGTCCCGGCCGGGCAAAGGGGCATCATCCCTTTCCGCATTCAGCCTCACGCACCAGGCGGGCCCGCCCGGTCGCGCTGATCACGATCCGCCGTGCCCGACCTTCCCCGCAGGCGGTGATGGTACCCATCTGCAGGGCGCCGTCGGTCAGGGCCGTTCGGCCCGAAGGCAGGTAGGAAACGTAGTTGCGAACCGGCGTATTGCCAGTGACCACCACCCCGGCCTCCGCCGCTCGCGCAGCATACAGAACCGTCTCCCCTTCCTCGCGCTGCGCGGTGCCGTTCGGATCTTCGAATACGATCCAGCCGCTGTGCCAGCCGATGCCGGAGGCGCAACGTTCGAGGTCGCTGCTGGTGCACAGGCTGACCCGCCGGCCCCGCTTGATCGCTTCCGAACGGGTGAAGACGAGCGAGGTGTGCAACTCGTTGGTCACCGTTGCAAGGCGATGCGCACTCACGAGACTGGCAAGGGAAGGCAGCGCAAGGGCAGACAGGATCGCCAGGATCGTCGTCGCCACGCTGAGTTCGACAAGGTTGAAACCAAGCTGCCGCCGGTGCATTCGCGACCTCCCGCAAGGATGGGCACGAGACGGCAATGCATGCTTGGGAGGAACGGAAAAACGATCGCCCCGCCTCCAGCCGCCTCACGTGCGAAGAGACGCGAGGATATGCATTTGAGATATTCAAGACAAGCGATTCGGATAAACGCCCCCCGCCGGGTGGCTCAGTAGTGTCTTTCCAGCCTCATCATCTGGCCTTCGCGCCGCATCTCCAGCCGGTTCAGCACGTTCATCCCGAGCAGGCCGACCGGAAGGCCCGATTCGAAAATGGCGGCCTCGACACCGTGAAAGGTGAATGGCCCGAACTGGACGCGCTCCACTTTCACCCGCCATACATCCACCACGCCCGCAGCGGTGACCGCGCTTGCCTTTTCGCCCGAGCGGAAATCGATACCTGCACGCGTCGCGTCGCTCGCGGCAAGTGAGAGCAGCGTCGCGCCCGTATCGACGATGAACGGCACGCGCGCACGATTGATCAAGACTTCGCTAGAAAAGTGCCCCTGCGGGTCGGCGTACAGGGTGATTGCCTGGGCTCTGCCCGAGTCCACCCGTACCGGCTGAGTGCCGAGTTCGAGGTGCTGCCTTCGCCCGCCCACTTCGACCACGGCACGGTCTCCGTCCAGTACCAACAAGCGGATGCCTTCGCGCGTCTTAGCGCCGACGGCCAGGGTGATCGGCGTGCCGCCATCGATCGAGAGAATCGCGCGGCTTCCAATCCGCCCCACCAAGGCGACCTCCGTTGCCAGCGCCGGAAGGGTATGGGCACATATGAACAGGCCCAGCAAGCTCGCGTAAGCGGAGCGGCACTTGAGCAACATCATCGACGGAGTCTCTTTCTGGTAGACGGGGGAGAAATGCCAAATGCCGCAGCGGGCTGATGGTAGCGTATGCGAAATCGATCCGACGCGCTCGAGCCGCGGCGGCATTACCCCCTCGCCGGCTGAACCAACCGGCTTCGTGATCGCGGTCACGACCGAGGCTGACCAAGGCTAGTCAGACCGGCGCCTTGGTTGTAAAAATCAACCCTAAGATCCAAGCTGTGGACTCATGAAACATTCCTTCTTTGCGTTCATGGGGGCGAGCTACCCCATTCACCTCGAGCGTTCGTTCGAGCGCATCCTGCTCAAGATCGAGGCGCTCTGGGATACACCCGAGATCCACGATTACTTCAGCGACCTGCTGATCGACAGGCGAGGCGGACGCAAGGGTTTTCCAGCCGAGGTGGTAGCCGACATCATCCAGTTGCGCGATACGCACGAGCTGGAGAGCTTCAGGCGCGCAGAGCTTGCCGAGCATGCGTTGGCCGAGATCGCCCGGCGTGGCGTCGCCTTCCTGCCAGAGAACTTCGTCCGCGCCCTGGAACGCGGGGACAAGGAACTCGTGGACCTGTTCGTCCGCGCCAATTTCAATGTGAACATGCCGCTCGAGGATGGCTCCTCGCCCCTGCTGTTCGCTCTCAAGCGCGGCCTGACCATCATCGCGCAGATCCTGCTGGGCGCGAACGCCGACCCCAATGCCAAGGATCGCCTCGGCCTCACCCCGCTGCTGGTTGCGTGCGGAAAGGCGACCGTGGGCTATGGCAACGCAGTGGCCATGCTGCTGAAAAAGGGCGCGGCGGTGAACGTGCGCGACCCGCTGGGCAACACGCCGCTGATGCTAGCGATTTCCGGTGAGTCGCCCGACATCGCAATGCTGCTGCTCGAGCACGGCGCAGATGTGCGCCCGCTCCGCCGCAACGGTGAAGGAGCGCTGTCGCTCGCCGAACGGCTCGGGCACGCTGACCTCGTGCGCTGCATCCGAGACAAGCTGGCGGCGGCGGTACAGCGATAGCAGGCACCACGGTGAGGCGGTCACCCCCCGATCCGTAACCCCGTCTTTTTCAGAATCCCGTTAGAGAACAGGACGTCCCGCCCCCTGCAGACCCCCGGGAACACATCCTCGATTAGCGTCGCGATCTCTGCGACCCGCTCGAGCGCGGCCTCGCGGCTGGCGGCGTGGACCATGGCAAACAGGTTGTAGGGCCAGCCGGGCAGGTGGCGCGGGCGGCGGTAGCAGTGGGTGACGAAGGCCAGCCCGCCCACCCGCTCGCCCACCGCGTCGATCACGGTGTCGTCGATGTCCCACACGCTCATGCCGTTGGCGGTGTAGCCGATCGCGTAGTGGTTGGGCACGGCGCCGATGCGGCGGATGACGCCGGTCTCGAGCATCGCCGCCAGCCGCGCGCGCAGCAGCGCCTCGTCGATACCGAGCTGCTCCGCCACCGCCGCCCACGGTCGCGGCACCAGCGGCAGGCCGCCCTGGGTGGCGAGCACGATGCTGCGGTCGAGCGCCTGCAGCGCGTCCTCCGGCCCAGCCTGCCGCCGGGCCCCGTGGTCCTGCCCGCCAGTGCCGGAAGAAAACTGTTGTGCCGACATCAAGCCTCCAGCCTCATCTCGACGAAGTATTCCTTTTCCTTCGGGAACAGATGCACCTTCAGGCCGGTGGCGGCTTCGATACGCCGGCCGACGTCGGCGATGCCACCCGGCGTTTCGGTGGCGAGCACGAACCACATGTTGAGCCGGTGCTCGCGGCGGTAGTTGTGCGCCACCTCGGGGAAGGCGTTGACCGCCTCGACCACCCGCGCCCAGTCGGCCTCCGGCACCGCGATTGCCGCCAGGCAGAAGGCGCCGCCCATGCGCTCGATCTGGTACATCGGGCCGAAGCGGGTGAGTACGCGGTCGTCGAGCATGGCCTGCAGGCGGGCGATGACTTCGTCCTCGGCGAGGCCGAGCGCGGCGCCGACCTCGGCGAAGGGTCGCTCCGAGAGCGGGAACTCGCCCTGCAGCGCGTTGATCAGGCGGCGATCGGTTTCGTCGGGCGCGCGGGCCGCGGCGAGGCGGCGGCGTTCAGACATGGGCGGCGGACTCCTTCGGAGGCAGGTAGCAGGCGCCCTGCTGCTTGAAGCGGCGCAGGCTGAACAGCACCGCGTGCGGCAGCGTGGTCATCCGGTGGCGTTCCACGAGTGCGCCGCGCGCGGCGAGCACCTCCTCGCGCGAGCTGCCGTGGATCATGCAGAAGAGGTTGTAGGGCCAGTCGGGCGGCACCCGTCGGCGGCGGTAGCACAGGGTGACCGCCGGCTCGGCGGCGAGCGCGCGGCCGAGCGCCGACACCTCGGCGTCGGGCACGTCCCACACGCACATCGCGTTGGTGTCGAGCCCGAGCTCGTGATGGCGCACCACCGCGCCGAAGCGCCGCACGAGCCCGGTATCGAGCCAGTGGGCGATCTGCGCAAGCACCGCGGCTTCGTCCATCCCGGCCGCTTCGGCGACCGCCGCGAAGGGCGCGGCCTCCAGCGGCAGCCCGCCCTGAAGGCTCGCGATCAGGCGGCGCTCGGCCTCGGGCAGCGCGCTCGCGTCGCAGCGTCGCACGCCGCCTCGCCCGGCGCCCTGCGCCGCGCTCGCGCCGCGGTGACTCGGCCGGCGCGCGCCCGCGCCAGCGAGGTCGAAGCCGAGGTCGATGTGGAACTCCTCTTCCAGCGGCAGCACCATCACCGCGCAGCCGGTGTCGGCCTCGATGCGCGCGACCACCGCGTCGAGCTCGGCGGCCGAGGGCGCGGTGACCACGAACCAGAGGTTGAAGCGGTGCTCGCGCTCGTAGTTGTGGTTGATCGTCGCCTCGCGGCTGACGCGCGCCGCCACTTCCTCTAGGCGTGCGGGCGGCGCGGCGAGCGCGGCGAGCGCGCTGGCACCGAGCCGGCGCGGGGTGAACACCGGCCCGATCCGGCTCAGCACGCCCTCGGCGGCGAGTTCGCGATAGCGCGCAACCACCTCCGCCTCGGCGATGCCGAGCGCCTGGCCGATGCGTGCGAAGGGCCGCGGCACGAGCGGGAAGTCGCGCTGCCAGTCGTTGAGCAGGCG
>JRYI01000613.1_pt1 | contig 18097 bp, 15 predicted proteins | sample 235361 | NCBI WGS metagenome assembly JRYI01 (sample SAMN03074212, study PRJNA261471) | activated sludge metagenome | biome: Common Effluent Treatment Plant; feature: Wastewater; material: Activated sludge; isolation source: activated biomass in a lab-scale reactor treating industrial wastewater at...
GGCTTGCGGCTGATCACCGGACCGACGGTCTTGGTATCGATCGGCGGTCGATAGACGCAGAAGCCTTCGCCGAAGGCGCGCATCCAGAGATGATCCTGGTAGAGCTGCTGGCGGCCGGTCAGCGTGCGCCAGGGGATCAGCTCGTGGACGTTGGTNNGGCGAGGAGATGATCTTGCGCGGCTGGGCCACCACATCGCGGAAGCGGATCTTCTCGTCCTCCTTCGGGATCGCGAGATGGGCGTGGTCGCGGCCGGTGAACCCGCCGAGCGACTCCCACGCCTTGACGGCGACCTCGCCATTGGTCTCCGGCGCAAGCGTGAGGAGTACCTCCGCCGCGTCGATGTCAGTGTCGATGCGGGCCAGTCCCTTGGTGGGGCCGGGCTCGGTGACGACGCCGTTCAACTTGCGCAAGAACTCGACTTCGTGCTGCGTGTTCCAGGCCATCCCCTTGCCGCCGTTGCCGAGCTTGTCCATCAGCGGCCCAAGCGACGTGAAGCGCTTGTAGAGGTTCGGATAGTCGCGCTCGACCACGGTGATCTGCGGCATGGTTTTGCCGGGGATCGGCGCCACCTCGCCGCGCTTCCAGTCCTTGACGTCAAGCGGTTGCGCGATCTCGCCGGCCGTGTCGTGCATGATGGGCGTCAGCACAACGTCTTTTTCGACGCCCAGCACCTCGGGCGCGACGCGCGAGAACGCCTTGGCGATGCCCTTGTAGATCTCCCAGTCGCTCCTCGCCTCCCAGGCCGGATCCACCGCCGCCGTCAGCGGATGGATGAAGGGGTGCATGTCGGAGGTGTTGAGGTCGTTCTTCTCGTACCAGGTCGCCGTCGGCAGCACGATGTCGGAATAGACGCACGTCGTCGACATGCGGAAGTCGAGCGTGACCAGCAGGTCGAGCTTCCCTTCCGGCGCCTCGTCGTGCCAGACGACTTCGCGCGGCTTCTGGCGCCCGTCCTGGCCGAGGTCCTTGCCCATCACGCCGTGCGACGTGCCGAGCAGGTGCTTGAGGAAATACTCGTGCCCCTTGCCCGACGAGCCGAGCAGGTTGGAGCGCCAGACGAACATGTTGCGCGGCCAGTTGACCGGGTTGTCGGGGTCCTCGCACGAGAGCTTGACCTCGCCCGACTTCAACGCTTGCGGGAGGTAATCCTTGACGTCGAGGCCCTTGGCGGCGGCAGCGGCCACGAGCGTGAGTGGGTTCTGCTCGAGCTGCGGGGCGGACGGCAGCCAGCCCATGCGCTCGGCGCGCACGTTGTAGTCGATAATGGCGCCGTCCCAAGGCCCGGGAGGTGCGGTCGGCGACAGGATCTCCTCGACGTCCAGCGTCTCGTAGCGCCACTGGTCGGTGTGGGCGTAGAAGAACGACGTCCCGTTCTGCTGGCGCGGCGGTCGGCCCCAGTCGAGCGCGAAGGCGAGCGGCGGCCAGCCGGTCTGCGGGCGCAGCTTCTCCTGGCCCACGTAGTGCGACCAGCCGCCGCCCGATTGGCCGACGCAGCCGCACATCACCAGCATGTTGATGACGCCGCGGTAGTTCATGTCCATGTGGTACCAGTGGTTCATCGCCGCGCCGATGATGACCATGGAACGTCCACGGGTCTTCTCGGCATTGAGCGCGAACTCGCGCGCAACGGTGATGATCTGGTTGCGCGGGACGCCGGTGATCCGCTCGGCCCAGGCCGGTGTGTAGGGCACGTTCTCGTCGTAGCTCTTGGCGACGTGATCGCCGCCGAACCCGCGGTCGACGCCGTAGTTGGCAACAAAGAGATCATACACGGTGGCGACGAGGGCCTCGCCGTCGGCAAGCTGCAGCTTCTTCACCGGAACCCGCCGATTGAGAACACTCGGATGGTCGGTGCCGGTGAAGTGGTCGTGCTCGATGTTGCCGAAGTACGGGAACGCCACGTCGGCGAACTCGTCCTTGGTCTCGGCCAGCGTCAGCCGCAGCTTGGTGTCGCGTCCGGTCGCCTCCTTCTCCTCGAGGTTCCACTTGCCTTTCTCGCCCCAGCGGAATCCCACCGAGCCTCGAGGAACGACGATCTCGCCCGTCGTGTCGTCGTAGGCGACGGTTTTCCATTCGGGATTGTTGCTCTCGCCGAAGCCACCTGTGAAGTCGGACGCCCGCAGGAGCCGCTCCGGCACGAGCTTTCCATCCTGTGCCACGAGCCTGACCAGCATCGGCATGTCGGTATACTTGCGCACGTAGTCGCCGAAGTAGGACGCCTGCCGGTCGATATGGAACTCGCGCAGGATCACGTGACCCATGGCCATGGCGAGGGCCGAATCCGTCCCCTGCTTCACGGAGATCCACATGTCGCCGAACTTGGAGGCTTCCGAATAGTCCGGACATATGACGACGCTCTTGGCGCCGCGGTAGCGCGCCTCCGTATAGAAGTGGGCGTCGGGCGTGCGCGTCTGGGGCACGTTCGAGCCCCAGAGGATGAGGAATCCGGAATTGTACCAGTCGGCCGATTCCGGAACGTCGGTCTGCTCGCCCCAGGTCTGCGGCGAAGCTGGCGGCAGGTCGCAGTACCAGTCGTAGAACGACAGGCAGGCGCCGCCGAGGAGCGACAGGTAGCGTGCGCCTGCCGCATAGGAGACCATCGACATGGCGGGGATCGGCGAGAAGCCGGCGACGCGATCGGGCCCGTGCGCCTTCGTCGTATAGGCGTTGGCCGCGCCGATGATCTCGTTGACCTCATCCCAGGTCGCGCGCACGAATCCGCCGTGACCGCGCTTCCTGGTATAGGTGGCGCGTTTCTTGGGATCGGTCACGATCGAGGCCCAGGCCGCGACAGGCGTCTGCGATGCCCGTGCCTCGCGCCACAGCTTGAGCAGGCGAGAGCGGACCATCGGATATTTCACCCGATTGCCGGAATAGAGATACCAGGAGTAGCTCGCGCCCCTGGCGCAGCCGCGCGGCTCGTGATTGGGGAGCTCGGGGCGCGTGCGAGGATAGTCCGTCTGCTGCGTCTCCCAGGTGACGATCCCGCCTTTCACGTAGATCTTCCAGGAGCAGGAGCCCGTGCAGTTGGCGCCGTGCGTCGAACGCACGATCTTGTCATGCTGCCAACGCTTGCGGTAGCCGTCCTCCCAGCGACGATCCTCGCGCGTGACCACGCCATGGCCGTTCGAAAAATCATCGACGACGCGGTTGAAGAAGGTCATACGATCGAGAAAATTGCTCATATCGTTATCTCCCTGCTTATTCTGCCGGTTGGATGCTGGGTGCGAGCGATGTCTTGCGGCCGCGCTCGATGTCGTAGAGCAGGCCGCCGCGGCGCGCGTACACCCACCACGTGATGGCGATGCATGTGAGGTAGAAGATGAAGAACCCCCAAAGGGCTGCCTGCGGGCCGCCCGTGAGGGCGATCGAGGAGCCGTATCCCTTGGGAATGAAGAATGCGCCGTAGGCGGCGATCGCCGAGCTGAAGCCGATGATCGCGGCGCTTTCCTTCTCGGCGTTGCGCAGGCGCGTCGGATCGTCGGCATTGGGCATCAGGCGGCCCATCTCATTGCGCATGATCGCGGGGATCATCTGGAACGTCGAGGCGTTGCCGATGCCGCTGACGAGGAACAGGAAGATGAACATGGCGAAGAAGCCGGGGAAGCTTCCGATGCTGAGGAAGTAGAGGACGCCCGTGACGCCGACCGCCATGCCGATGAAGACCCAGAAGGTCACGCGTGCGCCGCCCCATTTGTCCGCAATCCAGCCCGTGGCCGAGCGCGACAATGCGCCGACGAGAGGGCCGAGGAAGGCGTAGGCGAAGACTTTGACGTCGGGGAACTGGGTTTTCGCGAGCAACGGGAAGCCGGCCGAATAGCCGATGAACGATCCGAAGGTTCCGGTATAGAGCCAGCACATGATCCAGTTGTGCTTGCGCTGGAAAATGACCGACTGCTCGCTGAAGGATGCCCGTGCGGAGGCGATGTCGTTCATGCCGAACCACGAGGCGAAGGCGGAGGCGACGATGAACGGAACCCAGATATAGCCGGCATTCTGCAGCCACATCGGGTATTGCCGGTCTCCTTCCGTCACCGTGACGGGATCGCCGCCGAACCAGCCGAAGACGCCGACCGTGATGACGATCGGGACGAGGAACTGCGCGACGCTCACTCCCAGATTGCCGAGGCCCGCGTTCAAGGCCAGCGCGTTGCCCTTCTCGCTCTTCGGGAAGAAGAACGAGATGTTCGACATGGAGGACGCAAAGTTGCCGCCGCCGAACCCACAAAGCAGGGCCAGGATCAGGAAGATCCAATAAGGCGTATCGGGGTTCTGCACCGCCATGCCTATTCCGATCGCCGGGAAGATCAGAGACCAGGTCGCAAGGGTGGTCCACAGCCGGCCGCCGAGGATCGGCACCATGAAGGAATAGAAAATCCGAAGTGTGGCACCGGAGAGTCCGGGAAGCGCGGCGAGCCAGAACAATTCGTCGGTCGTGTATTGGAACCCGACGTATGGCAGCTGGGCGACGACAACGGACCATACCATCCAGATCGCGAATGAGAGCAGGAGCGAAGGAATCGAGAGCCAGAGATTGCGCCGCGCGATCTTGCGGCCCGTCTGCTCCCAGAACACCGGATCCTCCGGCCGCCAGTCCTCTATGACCGCAGGCCCCATCGCGCCGACGTGGTGCGGCTTGTGGATCGGCAGCATCTCAGGAAGCTGCGGAAGCTGCGTGAGATCGGTTGCGGCTGCCTCATGCTCCATGCGCCGGATGGATACGTGCATCCAAATGAGCGAGGTCGACACGATCAGGAACAGGAGCGCGAAGCAGCTCGTCCAGATCCCCGTGAGGTCGTTGAGCGCGCCGAATACGATCGGCAGGACGAAGCCGCCGAGGCCGCCGATCATGCCCACAAGTCCGCCGACGGCGCCGACGTTGTTGGGATAGTAGACCGGGACGTGCCGGTAGACGGCCGCCTTTCCAAGGCTCATGAAGAAGCCGAGGACGAAGATGATGATCGTGAAGGACACGAGGCCCATTTCGATCTGGAAGGATATCGGGCCTTTTATGCCGCGCACCACGTACTCGGTGGGCGGGTAGGACAGGACGAGCGTGCAGGCGATCGAGACGAGAAACGTCCAATACAGAATGCGCCGTGCGCCGTACTTGTCGGACAGATGGCCGCCATACGCGCGGAAGATGCTCGCCGGAACCGAGTAGGCCGCAGCAATCATGCCGGCGGTGGTGATGTCGACCCCGTAAACCCCGATCAGATAGCGGGGCAGCCATAGCGCGAGCGCGACGAACGCGCCGAAGACGAAGAAATAATACAGTCCGAAGCGCCAGACCTGGATATTCTTGAGCGGCGCAAGCTCGAGCCAGGCGCTCTGGGGCTTCTCGCCGCGCAATTTCCGCTCGCGCAGCACGGGATCGTCGCTGGTCGTGAACCAGAAGATGATCCCCATGAGGGCGATCCCAAGTGCCCAGACTTGCGCCACGGTCTGCCAGCCGTAAGCAACCAGCACGAAGGGCGCGATGAATTTGGTGACGGCGGCGCCGACATTTCCGGCGCCGAAGATGCCGAGCGCCGTTCCCTGCTTGCCGGCCGGGTACCAACGCGAGACGTAGGCGACGCCAACGGAGAAGGCGCCGCCGGCGATGCCGACGCCGAGTGCCGCAACAAGCATCTGCGGGTAGGTCTGAGCGTAGGTGAGGAGCCAGGTTGCGGCGGCTGCCGAGAGCATGACCAGCGTGTAGATGCGCCGGCCGCCATATTGATCCGTCCAGATGCCGAGCAAGATGCGGATGAGCGATCCCGTCAGGATCGGGGTGCCGACCAAAAGTCCGAATTGGGTTTCGTTGAGACCCATCTCCTCTTTTATCTGCACGCCGATAATCGAGAATATGGTCCAGACTGCAAAGCAGACCGTAAACGCAATTGTCGAGAGCGCCAGCGCCCGGCTCTGACCTTCAATGGCTGCGGCGGGTTTCATTCTTGCCTCCTGGCAGGAACTGGTGTAGGACCGCTGTAGTCAATTGAATATGACGGCTGGTCCTTCACGTGATTGTTCGGAAATCCACCGACGAGCGTCCGCTACCGCCGAAAAATTCATCGACCGCCGTTTGCCGGCGGAGTTATCGGAACGGTGAGGCCGTTTGATCGGTGTTCACCTCCCGCAGCACGCGGGGCTGGAGCGTCCTCTCGTTCTGCTTCTTTGCAGTTCGACTATCGCCCTCGACGCAGATCCAGAAATTGATGTCGGTTAAATTGCCGGCTGAAAGGCAGTATGTCGCGGGACGTGTCCCATTTCGGGAGACGAAGCGCCGGCGAAACGTTTCGGCAAACTGAGATCAGTTTGGAGAAAGCCGATATTTCGCATGGCAAGCGGTGCAGTTCGCCAGGATGGCGCCGAGGTGCGCCGTTGTCTCCGCCTTGGAGGCGCCGGCTTCGGCCGAACGTGAGAGCGCGTCGAACTTCTGGTGCGTATCCATGCTCAGCATCAGAAACTCCGGCGGCAGGTGGACTGCGACCGAGACGGAGACGCCCCGCAGCATGTCCATGCCTGCTTTTTGTGCGCTCTCAGATATTTGTGCGCGGTTGCTGTGAGCGAGAGCCTCGACGATGCCTTGCACGCTCGCAAGGTATTGGCGCATGCCGCGGCGGAAGGTCTCGCGTTCGGCTTGCGACAGACGGATCGTTTCGCGAACGTCACCCTGAGCGCGGGCGGGAATATCCTGACTTCCGGTGCAACCGCCCACCAAGACGGAGACGATCACCAATGCCGTAATCGGTGCGGTCAGAGTTCGCATGGGGGCCGTCACCGCATCGCTCCTCACCTCGCTGCGCAAACCACAGGAACCGGCAAAGAGAGCGCCGAACTCATGACTGGAGAGCGGGCGTTCCGAGAGGAAGCCCCGTCAGACAACTCCGCCTGCGGCGGCACTCAATGCGGCGAGGCACGGGATCGTCACCTTGCGCCGGCCTTCCGCGACAAGCACGCGCTGGGATTTCATGTTTCGGATCTGCCGGCTCACCGTCTCGATGGTCAAACCCAGGCAGTCTGCGAGCTCGGAGCGCGAGAGCGGCAAATCGAATGTCAAGGAGGATCGCGGGTCTTTCGTTTCGGGGCGTGCGCGCGTCATCTGATTCGCGATCAGAAGGAGAAGGCTTGCCAGTCTCTCCTCGGCAGTCTTTCGACCTATAACGAACATCCATTCGCGAGAGGCGTCGAGCTGCTCGAGCGTGCGCTTCAGGAACGCTTGCGCGAGCGAGGGATATTCGAACATCAGATCCTCGAAGGCCGCTCGCGGAAAGCAGCAGACATCGAGATCGGTTGCGGCTTCCGCAATGAGCGAATTGTTTCGAGAGTAGGGGCGGCCGATAAAATCCGAGGGAAAAAGCAGGCCGACGATCTGCTGGCGACCGTCCGGCTGCGCTTTCACGAGCTTGACCACGCCGGAAATGATGAAGGCAAACCAATTCGGATCGAGATAGTCGTTATGAATGACGTGTCCGGCCACGAAGCGCCGGGTGTGAGACATCCGGTTGAGCGCCGCGGCACCCGAAGCGGGCAATGCGCAGCAAAGCGCTCGTTCTCTGACGGGGCAGTGGCGGCAGCCATGCGCGGCTCGGGCGCCCGTGCTTCGCGCAAAGCTTTGCGTCGCAACTGTCATCCAAACGCCCTTGCCTCGCCGGTTCACCGGAGGAACACGCAGCACACACTATGGTTGAACGTTTTTGCGAGGCTCTTGACCTATGTTAGGCTGCCTGGGTCGTGGAGGCCGGGCCCGCACGCCACCGGCCGGCCTCCCCATCAGGGGCCAGTCCCGTGATGCGAACGCACCGCTTACTTGCAGGGCCTGGCCTGGACCGAGCAGCCCCAACCTGCGACAGATTGCTCGCACTTCACCGATTTGCTGGCGGCACGTGAGAAGCGCGCCCAGTCGCTGCCGTACTCCAGATCCACGAATTCGGCCCAGGATTTGATGGCTGCGCGTTCCGCAGACGCACGCGTCTGCTCCTTGGCGCTGCTGCCGTAGTGGAAATGGTCGAGGAAGCAGCTGCGGCCGCCTTCTTTGCGCAAATCGTGCAGAACTGCGAGGCCGGTTTCGTCCGCGAGGACGGGACCAGTGGTGGCGCTCAACGCAACGGCCACCGTTGCAGCCCATGAACTCAGAGTTCTCATCGTCATTCGTGCTTCCCCTCGAAATCTCGTGTCGAGAGGCGGGACGTGAGCAGATTCGCGTGCGGCGCGAGGGGATCTAGATCAAATATCGCGGGGCGACCGCATGCGGCATTGCCGACCCGAGTGCAATCCGGCTGACGGGCGCCGGCTTCTCGCGGATGCGAGATCCGTAAATGGATCTATGACGGCGGCCGGAACGCCTGGCATTTCGCCGGGTCGGTTTCGAGCCGCGCTCCGCCGATCAGGTCGACGCAATAGGGGACTGCGGGGAAGACCGCGAGCATGCAGAGGCGTATCGACCCCGGCCGGCCCGGAAGATTGACGATCAGCGTTCGCCCACGGATTCCAGCGGTTTGCCGCGATAGGATGGCGGTCGGAACCTGCTTGAGGCTTTGCTGGCGCATCAGCTCGCCGAAGCCGGGCAACATCTTGTCGCATACGGATTGCGTGGCCTCGGGCGTCACGTCCCGCAAGGCAGGCCCTGTCCCGCCGGTCGTGAGAATGAGGCTGCAGGCCTCGATGTCGGCCAATTGGATGAGGGCCGCTTCGATCTCTGCGACATCGTCCGCCACCAGGCGCGTGGCCGGCTGCCACGGTGAGACGAGGATCTCGCCCAGCACGTCGATAATCGCCGGACCGCCCTTATCCTCATAGACCCCGGCGCTGGCGCGGTCGGACACGGTGACGACTCCGATCTTTGCGAGCATGACTGTCGATCCCTTTCTGATACCCGGCCGCAATCTCATTACGCGATGAGGTCGCGATGGGCCAGAATTGATCAGGAGCCAGGAACATCCCCCGCGCCGCCGTTCGTCGTAAGGCGTAGAAATCAACGGATTTGCTGCGCGTTCGCTCCTCCCGTCGGTAGGAGCTCAGGCCATTGAGCGGCGGAGACGATACGGCCTGCCGTCGGGAGACGCCATGACAAGGCGCTCTCTTTCCGCCGTTTCCGATCGCCGGGTCTTATTTGTATTTGCGCGATGGCGGGCGCGGGCGGCCTTCGAACTTGAGGCCCAGCATGGAGCCCTTCATCCAGGCAACGGCGCACGGAACCTCGTGCTTCTCGGTTTCGAAGTAGAGCTTCACGCCGTCGAGGAGGAGGCTCATCTTGATCGGCTCGCCGAGGATCTCGACGCGCGCGCCGCCCGTCGAGAGGTCACGGAACATGCAGGCGCGCGGCGTGATCAGCTTGTCCGTCCACACGTAACCGCTGCGCATCCGTTGCGGGATGCGCCGTGTCCTGCGGAGATCCGCTGCGCTCTTCCCGCGCTTGCCGCGCGCGCTGTCCGTCGTTCGGCCGCGGAACAATGCGGTGATCGTTTCGAGGAGCGGCATATCCGGCCAAATCCACGCTGCCATGGCGGTAGGGGCGCGTGCGCAACGCACACGTGTCATCTCTGCAACATCAGAGGATGCAAGATAAAAGTTCAAGGTTGAAGAAGTGTGAACCGGACGCGGGCCGGCGGGTGCGGCGCTCAAAGGCGCTGTATCAGCCAATCGGCGAGGGAGGGGGGAAGCGCGCGCTTGCCCGCCGCCGCGAGGTACGTCGGGATCGTCACTTTGTAGCGTCGCCGCGGCCGCGGGCTCTCCACGGCATGGACGAGTTTGGCGGCGACGGCCTCGGGCTCGAGCTTGAACGTCGACTTGCCTCCCTGCTCCATCGACGCAAGGCGCGCGAGGTAGGTGGCGCGGTGCGGAGAGCCATCGATGTCGATATTGGCGCGGAAGTTTGCGAGCGCGTGCTCGACGAACCGCGTCCGGATCGGGCCCGGCTGGATGATGGAAACGCGGATACCGGTGCCCCGGAGCTCATGGTGCATCGCATCGCTCAGCGCTTCGAGCGCGAACTTCGAGGCGCAGTAGGCGCCGCGATAAGGCCCGGCCACGAACCCGAGCACGGAGGAGCACTGAACGATGCGCCCCCGACCGGCGGCCCGCATGGCGGGGATGAGCTGTCGCGTGAGGTCGTGCGTGCCGATCAGATTGACCTCGATCTGCCGGCGCAGGATCTCAGGGGAGAGGTCCTCCACCGCGCCGACCTGGCCGAACGCCGCATTGTTGAAGACGGCATCGAGGTTGGCGTCGGTGCGCTCGAGCGCCTCCGTCGCGCAGGCGGCAATCGAGTCCGCGTCGGCGAGATCGAGATGCAGGGCCTCGACGCCGAGCTCGTAAGCGAGCATCTCGCGGTCCTCGGGGGTGCGCGCCGTCGCCAGCACGCGCCAGCCGCGCTCGTACAGGACGCGCGCCGAGGCAAGCCCGATGCCCGATGAGCAGCCGGTGATGAGGATGGAGCGACTCACTCTGCCGGCCCGTCTCTGAAGAAGAAAGCCGTGTCCTGGAGCGACATGCCCTCGGGGCCGAAGACAAGCGTCGCCGCTTTGCCCTTGCAGCGAATGTCCTTGGCGGCGTTGCTGTCGAACGACAGAAAGATGCCGTTGACGCGGAAGCTCTCGGGCGCCGCCTCGAACGCGCACCCCTTCTCGATGAACACATCGCTGACGAATGTCTGCAGCGCGAGACCCGGGGTCTGGTCGCCGGGATTGCTGATCGCCTCGATGATCTCCGGTGCCGCGGACTTGCAGCTGACGTAGCGGTCGGCCTCGAAGGTACAACCCGAGAACCAGATTTTTCCCGATCCCGGCTCGAAGGCGCCGAGCTTCGGGAATTCGACCGCAGCCGAGGCGGCCGCGAGCGGCAGGACAGTCGCAAGTACGGACGACAAGAGACGACGCATTCGTAAGCTCCGGCTCAATCGGCAGATCAGGCTTTAAACTGCGAAACCGCCCCCGAAATCAACTGCTCCGCGAAAGGAGCCTCGAAATCTCAAAATAACGGGGCCAGACCCTACGGTCTGACCCCAAAGAAAACCCCGGCTCGTGAGAGCGAGTATCAGCCCTTGTCCTCGAGCAGGCGGCGCGCAATGACCTGGGCCTGGATCTCGGCGGCGCCTTCGAAGATGTTGAGAATGCGCGCATCGCAGAGCACGCGCGAGACGGGATACTCGAGCGCGAAGCCGTTGCCGCCGTGGATCTGCAGCGCGTTGTCTGCGTTGGCCCAGGCGACGCGGGCACCAAGCAGCTTCGCCATACCGGCCTCGAGGTCGCAGCGATGGCCCTCGTCCTTCTCGCGCGCGGCGAAATAGGTGAGCTGGCGCGCGATCATGGTCTCGACCGCCATCATCACGACCTTGTTGGCGACGCGCGGGAACGCATAGATCGGCTTGCCGAACTGGACGCGCTCGAGCGCGTACTTGAGCGCGAGGTCCATGGCGCACTGGGCAACGCCCACCGCGCGCGCCGCCGTCTGGATGCGCGCGCCCTCGAACGTGTTCATGAGCTGCTTGAAGCCCTGGCCCTCGACGCCGCCGAGCAGGTTCTCCGCCGGCACCTCGAAGCCGTCGAAGGAGATGTCGTACTCCTTCATGCCGCGATAGCCCAGGACCTCGATCTCGCCGCCCGTCATGCCCTTGGCCGGGAAGGGATCCTCGTCCGTGCCGCGCGGCTTCTCGGCGATGAACATCGAGAGGCCCTTGTAGCCTTTCTCGTCCGGGTTGGTGCGCGTGAGCACGGTCATGATGTCGGCACGCACCGGATGCGTGATCCAGGTCTTCTGGCCCGTGATCCTGTAGACGTCGCCGTCCTTGACGGCGCGCGTCTTGAGCGAGGCGAGGTCGGAGCCCGTGTTCGGCTCGGTGAACACCGCCGTCGGCAGCCATTCGCCGGAGGCGATCTTGGGCAGATACTTTGCCTTCTGCTCCTCCGTGCCGTTGTTGAGGATCAGCTCGCCCGCGATCTCGGAGCGCGTGCCGAGCGAGCCGACGCCGATGTAGCCGCGGCTCAACTCCTCCGAGACGACGCACATGGCGAGCTTGCCGAGGCCGAGCCCGCCGTACTCCTCGGGCAGCGTGAGCCCGAACACGCCGAGCTCGGCGACCTGCTGGATGATCTCGAGCGGGATGTACTCGTTTTTGAGATGCCACTCGTGCGCATGCGGGACGACCTCGGCCTCCGAGAACGAGCGCATCTGCTCGTGAATGGCAGCCATCGTCTCGTCGAGGCCCGAGTTGCCGAACGTCGTGGCGCCCTGCGCATGCTGGATGAACTCCGCGAGCCTGGCCTTCACGCTGTCGGCGCTGCCCGCCGCGATCACGTCCGCCACCGCGTCCTCATAGGCGCGGATGTCGGCCTTGGCGATGCCGAGCGCCTCCGGGCGGATCAGCTCGAGCTGGCTCATGGGGATGCCGCCCGCGATCTGCGCGCCATACTCGGCGAAGGCCGCGATCAGGAGCAACTGCTCGAACTCGCCGAAGGAGCCTTCCTCCTGGAGCCGCGCGGCCCACAGGTTCATCTGGCGCAGCGCTTCGACCGTGGTCGCAAGCCAGGCGAGCCCGTGCGCAGCGTGCTGGGCCTGATCGACCCCGCCCGCCTCCGCGATCCGGCCTCTGACGCCGGCCTTGGCGAGGTCCAGGATCTTTTGCGCGGCGGTGACGGCGTCCGCTGTTCGTGAAATCAGCCGTTGCGGGCCCGCAGCCAGAAGGTTCTCAACAGCCGACATCGATCCGTCTCCTCCGCTCGCCCTATGGTTAGGGACTGTTTCTTCCGCGGCCCGCAAGCCCGCTTTTTCAAGACGCCATCTGCAAAAGTCCGACCCCGACGTCAAGTCAATCCCGCGCCCCAGCGACAGGAACACACGGGGGAGGCTCGCTCGGGCGTCCCTGCAGGCCCGGACGATGAGCTTGGACGTCTGTTTCGTGGCGGGCGTGGCGGCGAGGGCATGGACCGAGCCTCCCGCGATGGACTAGGCTCGGCCTCCCGTATCCGATGGAGCATCGATGAGGCAGGCCCGGCCAAGGGCGGTTTCAAACCGCTTGCGCGATGCATGCGGCTCGCGCTACGCGGTTTTCCTGGCCCTTGGCCAATTTTTCGCTCATTCGGGAGGAGCGCGGCCCTTTCCGGCTGCCGGCTCGTCGCCAAAGCTTGCTTGCCCTGGAGGGTTGCAGTGCTTTCGCTCCGGCCGGCCGCACGAAGGTTCCCGCGTCGATGCCCCTCCAGTCCTCACGTCACAGCCTAGGGTCGCGGCGCGCCAACAGCCCGACCGCCGCCAGATTGCCTGCCGATGAAGCGTTATCGCACCCTGCTCGCCGCCATCTACCGTCTCTATGAGCACTCCGGCTTCGCCATGGCGGGGGCGGTCGCCTTCTCGTTCGTCGTGTCTCTGTTCCCGTTCTGCATCTTCCTCGGCGGGCTCGCGGGCCTGTTCGGCGGCCGGGAGCTCGCGGCGGAGGCGGTCGCGCAGCTCTTCCAGAACCTGCCGCCGGACGTGGCCGAGGCGCTGGCGCCGCAGGTCGACGCCATCATGGGGCGCACGCGCATCGATCTCCTGACCTTCGGCGGCTTTCTGGCGTTCTTCTTCGCGACCAGCGCCGTCGAGACGTTGCGCGCGGCGCTCAACGGCGCCTATCGCGTGGTGGAGACCCGCTCATACCCCGTCTGCCTTGCCTTCAGCATGCTGCTCGTCCTGATCAGCGCCGCCTCGATGCTGGTCCTGACCTGGGCGGTGGTCGTCGGGCCGGCGCTCGCGGCTCAGTTCGAGCCGTCGTGGGTGAAGCCGTCTCTGATGCGCTCCATCGTCGATTCGACATGGCTGGCGCCGGTGGTGCGCTACATGCTGGGTGCTGCCGTCATCGGCTCGCAGCTTCTCGCCTTCCATCTCTGGCTCGCGGCCGGCAAGCGCCGCCTCGCCGACGTATGGCCCGGCGTCGCCTTGTCCGTTGTGCTTTGGCTCGCGATTGCCGCCTTCTATTCCTACTATCTTTCGATCAGCAACTACGCGCGTTTCTATGCGGGCCTCTCGCAGCTCATGATCGCGATGATCTTCTTTCAGGTGACGGCGGTCATCATCCTGCTCGGCGCCGAGCTCAACCGCGGCATCATGGAGCTGAAGAAGCTCGCCAACGGCAACCACTAAGGGAGCCTGTCGATGATGCATCCACGCACGTTTGCAGCGTTGCCCGTCGCGCTGGCGCTGGCGGCCATCCTCGGTTGGGCGCCCGCACGCGCGGACGACGAGGCACATATCCCCAATCTCGTCGGCACATGGGTCGGCGAGAACCGCACGGTCTCCGACAAGAAGGGCTATCGGATCTGGGGCACCAAGACGGTCGAGATCACCGAGCAGCAGGACCGCCGCTTTCGCGGCCATTTCACCTACGCCGGCGGCACCAAGAGCTTTTTCGGCGTGATCTACCCAGACGACATCTCATTTACGTGGGTCGCCTCCGACAGCCACGGCTATAACCACGGCCGCATCCTGGGCCCGGACCGCATCGCCGCCTGCTACGTCGAATCCGGTCCCGAAGCCACTGCCGGCTGCGCCGACCTCACGCGCAAGAAATGAAAAAGCGCGGCATTCCTGCCGCGCTTTCCCGACTGCCGAGTGCAGATCTCTCAATCCGCCCCGAACCGCGCCTGGCTCGCCTCGAGCACGTCCTCGAACGTCCGGAGGCCCGTCGTCGGCGCCGAGACCAGCACCGCCATGTTGCCCGGTTTGTGCTCGTTCTTGAGCATGCGCATGTGCGCCTTCGGGATCTGGGACCAGGAGAACACTTCCGACATGCACGGATCGATGCGCCGCTCGACGACGAGCTTGTTGGCCTGGCTCGCCTGCTGCAGGTTGGCGAAGTGCGAGCCCTGCACGCGCTTCTGGTGCATCCAGAGATAGCGCGCGTCCATGGTCAGGTTGTAGCCGGAGGTGCCGGCGCAGATGACCACCATGCCGCCGCGCTTCACGACCTGCACCGAGACCGGGATCGTCGCCTCGCCGGGATGCTCGAACACGCAGTCGACGTTGACGCCCTTGCCGGTGATGTCCCAGATCGCCTTGCCGAAGCTGCGCATCTCCTTGAGCCAGGCGTTGTACTCGGGCGTGCCGACCTTCGGCAGCTGCCCCCAGCACTTGAAGTTCTTGCGGTTGATGACGCCCTTGGCGCCGAGCTGCATGACGAAGTCGCGCTTGTCGTCCTCGGAGACGACGCCGATGGCGTTGGCGCCCGAGGTGGCGCAGAGCTGCACGGCGAACGAGCCGAGGCCGCCGGAGGCGCCCCAGACGAGCACGTTATGGCCGGGACGCAGCACGTGCGGACGGTGGCCGAACAGCATGCGGTAGGCGGTGGCGAGAGTCAGCGTGTAGCAGGCCGCTTCTTCCCAGGTGAGATGCTTGGGGCGCTCGAGAAGCTGGCGGTCCTGCACGCGGCAGAACTGCGCGAAGCTGCCGTCCGGCGTCTCGTAGCCCCAGATGCGCTGGCTGGGCGAGAACATCGGGTCGCCGCCGTTGCACTCCTCGTCGTCGCCGTCGTCCTGGTTGCAGTGGANNCCTTCCAGCGCTTCACCTTGGAGCCGACCGCCCACACGATGCCCGACGCGTCCGAGCCCGCCACGTGATACGGGTTCTTGTGCACGTCGTTGATGGGCGAGATCGGCGTGCCGAGCGACGCCCAGACGCCGTTGTAGTTGACGCCGGCCGCCATGACGAGCACGAGCACGTCATGGCTGTCGAGCTCCCACGTGGGAAGCACCTCGACCTGCATGGCCTTGTCCGGCTCGCCGTGACGATCGGCGCGGATGGCCCAGGCGTACATATTCTTCGGCACGTGGCCGAGCGGCGGAATTTCTCCGATTTCGTAGAGATCTTTCTTGGCCTCAACCACCTGAGGCGCAGCCTGACTGGCGGTGCCCTTGGTTGCGGCGCTTTGGCTCGACATGCTCTCGTCTCTCCCTGACGCGAAAGTGAAGGCTCCCCAAGGCCGGAGGTTGGCCGTGGACCCGCCATTCGAGAGGCGCATGACGTGCCCCGTCGAGAACGTGGATCAGGCCAAAAGATTGCGCCCTGCGGCCCATCCGAACCTTTCAGCCACCGTTTCAAGCACTTTTTCGCGCCGCAATAAAGGGTTTGTCGCCAGATCGTCCGCCGGGGCCGGCCTCAGGCCCGGGAACGGCGCGCGGAACGCAGCGGGGACGGGGGGCCGGCATGCCGCCAAACCATACGAAGGGTTAATCAAAACGGGCTAGAAACTTGTTCTCGCGGACATTCGCGCGCGCGAACGGACATGGAACGCCATGAGCTATGAGAGCGTTTTCAAGGTGCTCGGCGAGATCGCCACGGCCGACGGGCTGACCTACGGCATCGTCGCGGGGCTGGCGCTCGCAGCCTTTGTCCTCATGCATGCCACGCTACCGACAAAAGGCTTGGCCTACGTCTTCGCGCCCTTCCTGTTCTGGGGCGGCTTGGCTGGGATCTACACCGCAACAGCCGCCGGTCTCGTCCTCGGAATGGAGAAGGCCGTCAATAGCGCGGTGTTCGGGACCGCCGGCATGACCGTAGCACTCGTCGTCATGGTGTTCCTGACGCGGTTCGCCCAAGCTGCGCTCCGCATCCGCACGCCGCTCACCAACGATGCCCCTGCCCCTGTCGATCGCCGTCTGCACGTCTGAGCCCTCTTTCCCGTGACGAATTAGAGACTTTTGCCTTGCGCCCGGCGGCCGGTACGCTATGGGACAGCATAGTCTGCGGGCGAGGAACGAGCATGTCGGACAAGAAGGCGAGCGGCGCGGCAGGCAAGGGCCCGGAGCGGGACAAGCCCTGGCTGTTCCGCACCTACGCCGGCCACTCCACCGCCGCCAAGTCGAACGAGCTCTACCGGAAAAACCTGGCCAAGGGCCAGACCGGGCTCTCCATCGCCTTCGACCTGCCGACGCAGACCGGCTACGATTCCGATCACGAGCTCGCCCGGGGCGAGGTCGGCAAGGTCGGCNNATCCAGAACGACATCATCAAGGAATACCTGTCGCGCGGCACCTACGTCTTCCCGCCGGAGCCCTCGCTGCGGCTCATCAAGGACACGATCGTCTTCTCCTACCGCGAGGTTCCGAAGTGGAACCCGACCAACGTCTGCTCCTACCACCTGCAGGAAGCCGGCGCGACGCCGGTGCAGGAGCTCGCCTACGCGCTCGCCACCGCCATCGCCGTGCTCGACACGGTGAAGGCATCCGGCGAAGTGCCGGCGGCCGAGTTCGGCACCGTCGTGGGCCGCGTGTCGTTCTTCGTCAACGCGGGCCTGCGCTTCGTCACCGAGATCTGCAAGATGCGCGCCTTCGGCGAGCTTTGGGACGAGATCTGCCGCGAGCGCTACGGCGTCACCGACGCCAAGAACCGCATGTTCCGCTATGGCGTGCAGGTGAACTCCCTCGGCCTCACCGAGCCGCAGCCCGAGAACAACGTCTACCGCATCCTGCTCGAGATGCTGGCGGTCACGCTGTCGAAGAAGGCGCGCGCCCGCGCCGTGCAGCTGCCGGCCTGGAACGAGGCGCTCGGCCTGCCCCGTCCGTGGGATCAGCAATGGTCGCTCAGGATGCAGCAGATCGTGGCCTACGAGACGGANNCTGCGCCAGATCGAGACCGGCGAGCAGATCGTCGTCGGCGTCAACCGCTGGACGGAGACCGAGCCCTCGCCGCTGACGGCGGGTGAAGGCGCCATCATGGTCGTCGATCCGGCCGTCGAGGCCGAGCAGGTGGAGCGCCTCAAGGCATGGCGCACTGCGCGCGATGGCAAGGCGGTGGAAAAGGCCCTCGGCGACCTCGAGGCGGCGGCCAAGGAAGGCCGCAATATCATGGAGAGCTCGATCGCCTGCGCCAAGGCCGGCGTGACGACGGGCGAATGGGGCACGACGCTGCGGCGCGTGTTCGGCGAGTATCGCGCGCCCACCGGCGTCGCTCAGGCCGCGCCCGAACGTCCCGGCGGCGAGCTCGATGCCGTGCGCGCGGCGGTGGAGGCCGTCTCGGCAAGGCTCGGCCGGCGCATCAAGTTCCTGGTCGGCAAGCCCGGCCTCGACGGCCACTCGAACGGCGCCGAGCAGATCGCCGTCCGCGCCCGCGACGTCGGCATGGAGGTCGTCTACGAGGGCATCCGCCT
>JRYI01000906.1_pt1 | contig 17949 bp, 13 predicted proteins | sample 235361 | NCBI WGS metagenome assembly JRYI01 (sample SAMN03074212, study PRJNA261471) | activated sludge metagenome | biome: Common Effluent Treatment Plant; feature: Wastewater; material: Activated sludge; isolation source: activated biomass in a lab-scale reactor treating industrial wastewater at...
CCCTCGAGCGCGACCTCGTCGGCCTCGCCCCGGTCAAGCGCCGCGTGCGCGAGATCGCCGCCCTGCTGCTCGTCGACCGCGTGCGCCAGCGCCTGGGGCTGGCCACCGAGCACCCCTCGCTGCACATGAGCTTCACCGGCAACCCCGGCACCGGCAAGACCACGGTGGCGATGCGCATGGCCGAGATCCTGCATCGGCTGGGCTACTGCCGCCGCGGCCAGGTGGTGGCGGTGACGCGCGACGACCTCGTCGGCCAGTACATCGGCCACACCGCGCCCAAGACCAAGGAGGTGTTGAAGCGCGCGATGGGCGGCGTGCTGTTCATCGACGAGGCCTACTACCTCTACCGCCCGGAGAACGAAAAGGACTACGGCCAGGAAGCGATCGAGATCCTGCTCCAGGTGATGGAGAACCAGCGCGACGACCTCGTGGTGATCCTCGCCGGCTACGCCGACCGCATGGAGCGCTTCTTCGAGTCCAACCCGGGCATGAAGTCGCGCATCGCCCACCATGTCGACTTTCCCGACTACGGCGACGACGAGCTCGGCGAGATCGCCCAGCGCATGCTCGCCGGCTGGAACTACCGATTCGACGCCGGCGCCCGCCGCGCCTTCGACGACTACGTCGTGCTGCGCCGCCGCCAGCCGCACTTCGCCAACGCGCGCAGCATCCGCAACGCGCTCGACCGCATGCGCCTGCGCCAGGCGCTGCGCCTGTTCGAAGCGGGCGCCACGGTGGACGCCGAGGCGCTGACCACGATCACCGAGGCCGACGTGCGCGCCAGCCGCCACTTCCAGCCCGCCGAGCCCGGGTGAGCTCACGCCACCGCGCAGGACTGCAGCAGACAACACGACCACAAAACGACAACGAACGATCCGGCACCGACCGGGGGAGACCACCATGTTCAGCCTCGACCGCAGCACGCTCACGGAATACCTGATCGAACACCGCCGCCGCAACCCCGAGGCCACCGGCGAGCTCAACGCCCTGATCCTGCAGGTCGCCCAGGCCTGCAAGGCGATCTCGCGCGCGGTCGCCCACGGCGCGCTCGCCGACGTGCTCGGCAGCCACGGCAGCGCCAACGTGCAGGGCGAGGAGCAGAAGAAGCTCGACGTGCTCGCCGACGAGATCTTCCTGCGCGCCACGCACTGGGGCGGCGACCTCGCCGGCATGGTCTCCGAGGAGAACGAGGCCCCCATCCCGCTCCCCGCCAGCGACCAGCGCGGCAAGTACCTGCTCGCCTTCGATCCGCTCGACGGCTCGTCGAACATCGACGTCAACGTCGCGGTCGGCTCGATCTTCTCCATCCTGCGCGCGCCGCGCCGGGCGAGGACGCCGCCGCCGCGGACTTCCTGCAGCCCGGCAGCCGCCAGGTCGCCGCCGGCTACGCCATCTACGGTCCCTCCACGATGCTGGTGCTCAGCGTCGGCAGCGGCGTCGCCGGCTTCACCCTGGACCCGATCATCGGCGAGTTCTACCTCACCCACCCCGACATCCGCGTGCCGGAGACGACGCGCGAGTTCGCCATCAACGCCTCCAACTCGCGCTTCTGGGAGCAGCCGGTGCGGCGCTACGTCGATGAATGCCTGGCCGGGCGCACCGGCCCGCGCGGCGTCGACTTCAACATGCGCTGGATCGCCTCGCTGGTGGCCGAGACCCACCGCATCCTGATGCGCGGCGGCGTCTTCCTCTACCCGCGCGACCGCAAGGATCCCGCCAAGCCCGGCCGGCTGCGCCTGCTCTACGAATGCAACCCGATCGGTTTCCTCATCGAGCAGGCCGGCGGCCGCGCCAGCACCGGCGTGCGGCCGGTGCTCGAGGTCCAGCCCGAGGGCCTGCACCAGCGCATCGGCTTCGTGTTCGGCTCGAAGGACGAGGTCGAGCGCATCGAGCGCTACCACCACGAGCCGGTGATCGGCGGCGGGCAGGACGAGCTGCCGCTGTTCCACGCCCGCTCGCTGTTCCGCGACACCGAATTCGCTCAATAAGCTCGGGGAGTCCAGCCATGTCCGAACGTCATCCGATCGTCGCCATCACCGGTTCGTCCGGCGCCGGCACCAGCACCGTGCAGCGCACCTTCGAGGAGATCTTCCGCCGCGAGGGCGTCACCGCCGCCGTCATCGAGGGCGACAGCTTCCACGCCCACGACCGCAAGACCATGCGCGAGAAGCTCGCCGCCTGCGAGGTCGGCGGCGGCTGCCAGCTCAGCCACTTCGGCCCCGAGGCCAACCTGTTCGGCGAGCTCGAGAACCTGTTCCGCAGCTACGGCGAATCCGGCAGCGGCAAGCGCCGCAAATACCTGCACAGCCTGGAGGAGGCCGTGCATTACGGCCAGGAGCCCGGCACCTTCACCCCTTGGGAGGACCTGCCGACCGGCACCGACCTGCTGTTCTACGAGGGCCTGCACGGCGCCGTGCAGCACGACAACATCGACGTCGCCCGCTTCGTCGACCTGCTGATCGGCGTGGTCCCGGTGATCAACCTGGAGTGGATCCAGAAGCTGAACCGCGACAAGAGCATGCGCGGCTACTCCACCGAGGCGGTCACCGACACCATCCTGCGCCGCATGCACGACTACGTGCATTACATCTGCCCGCAGTTCGCGCGCACCCATGTGAACTTCCAGCGCGTGCCGATGGTGGACACCTCCAACCCCTTCATCGCGCGCACGATCCCGACCGCCGACGAGTCGATGGTGGTGATCCGCTTCGCCAACCCGAAGGGGATCGACTTCCCCTACCTGCTGAACATGATCGACGCCAGCTTCATGAGCCGCGCCAACACCATCGTGGTGCCCGGCGGAAAGATGGAGCTGGCGATGCAGCTCATCTTCACCCCCTTCATCTGGCGTCTGATGGAGAGACGCCGCAAGGCGCTCGCGCAGTAAGGGAGAAGAACACGCCCCCCACGCACGCCCGGCCCCGGCCTCGGCCCCCAACCAGCCCCCCACGCCCAGCGGAGAGCAGGCGGTATTCGCGGAGCGGGCGAGGACTGTCCGAGCCCGCAGGGCGAGTTCCGCAGCCCGCGGAGCGAATACCGCCTGCTAGGCCGCGGGTCCCTGGAACGGTTTTCGGTCGAGGACGGTTTTACCACCCTTCCAGCTTCACCGGCCCGTGTCTGCGAGGCGTGTCGCGCGGGGTATTCCTTCTGCAGCCTGCGGAACTCGCTCGCTACGCTCGCTCGGACAGTCCTCGGCTGCGCCAGGAATACCCCGCACACCACGCCGGCCGCGGTGCCTGACCGACGGCCGCGAAAGAATCCCACTCCACTGGAGAGCCCCGATGAACATGCGGCTCACCCAGGCCCCGATCGACACCCTGTGCGCCAACGCGCTGCGCTTCCTCGCCATCGACGCCGTCGAAGCCGCCCAATCCGGCCACCCGGGCATGCCGATGGGTATGGCCGAGATCGCGGTGGCGCTCAACGGCATCGCGCTGCACGGCGGCTTCATCCCCTTCGGCGCGACCTTCCTGGTGTTCTCCGATTACGCGCGCAACGCGATCCGCATGAACGCGCTGATGAAGCAGCGGGTGGTCTACGTGATGACCCACGACTCGATCGGCCTCGGCGAGGACGGCCCACCCACCAGCCGGTGGAGCACCTCCCCAGCCTGCGCCTGATCGCCGGCCTGGACCTCTGGCGTCCGTGCGACGCGGTCGAGACCCAGGCGGCGTGGAACGCCGCGGAGATGCGCCGGCCGCGCGCCCCCCGCCCTCTGCCTGCGGTCGGGCCCTTGGCCCGCTTCCCACCCCGGAAGCGGGCCTTTTTCCTCGCGCGCTGCCGCGCCGCTCCGCTTGTCATGGCGCGAGTCGCCGGGCAAGAATGCCGGCAGACCTGCCCCGGCGGCGCCGTTCCGGCCCGCCTCACCGTCCCTCATCCTGCGCGCCACATCCATGCCCCTGTTCGAACAGCACCCCCTGCGCCAGTCGCTCAGCGACGAAGTCCACGCCCGTCCCCCCGTCCCGCTGCATACGCCTGAGTTCGTCACCTATCTCGCCTTCCTGCACCATGAGGGCAGCGCCGAACGGGAGGCCGCCCACCTGCGCCAGCTCGCCGAGCAGCTCGGGCTGCCCGAACCGAAGACCGACTCCGGCCACCTGCTGATGGAGAGCGACGGCTTCCGCCTCAAGTGGGAGCGCCACAACGAGTTCTCCAGCTACTGCTTCTTCCGCCGCATCGAGCCGGAGGACGTCGCCGACGACTACGCGCTGCTGCATGTGCCGGCCGCCTGGCGCAAGGCGATTCCCGGCCAGCTGATCGCCGCCACCCACATCGAGCTGCGCAGCATCGGGGAGATCCCGCTCGAATCGGTGCTGCATCAGCAGTCGCGGCGCGGCCAGGCGATGGTGGCCTCGTCGGTGTCCGACGGCGCCGGCTGGGTGCTCACCGACTTCCACCTGCACGAGGGCTTCTCCCACTTCCTCGTCCTCGACAAGGACTTCACCCCGCGCCAGGCCGGCCGCATCGCCCAGCGCCTGGTGGAGATCGAGACCTACCGCGTGATGGCGCTCCTCGCCTTCCCGGTGGCCAAGGAGGTCGGGCGCCTGGTGTCGCGCGCCGAGGACGAGCTCGCCGACCTGATGGACGGCATGGGCCAGTCGCGCACGGCGGAGGACGACCGCGCGGTGCTCGGTCGCCTGTCGCGGCTGGCGGCAGAGGTCGAGCGCTCAGTGGCGCGCACCACCTTCCGCTTCGGCGCCGCCGCCGCCTATTACCGGCTGGTGCGCCAGCGCATCGAGGACTTGCGCGAGGCGCGCCTGCCCGGCTTCTCGCCGATCGCCGAGTTCATGGATCGCCGCCTGGTGCCGGCGATCGAGACCTGCGCCTCGATCGCCCGCCGTCAGGACGACCTCTCGGCCCGCATCGCGCGCAACTCGCAGCTGCTGCGCACCCGCGTCGACATCGAGATCGAACGCCAGAACCAGGAATTGCTCGCGCAGATGAACCGCCGCGCCAAGATCCAGCTCCACCTGCAGGAGACGGTGGAAGGCCTGTCGGTGGTGGCGATCACCTACTACGCCTCGCAGCTGGTGAACTACGTCGCGAAGGGCGCGAAGGACTTCATCGCCCCGGCCACGCCGGAGGTGATCACCGCGGTGTCGATCCCGGTGATCGCCGCCCTGGTGTTCATGGGGCTGCGGCGGATGCGCAAGCTGCTGGCCAAGGAAGAGGGCGCCCCCCATCCGTGAGCGCCGATCCGGCTCGCCCCCGGGCCGCAACCGCGGCCGGCGGCGGAACCGAAGGCAGGCGCGGCGGTCCTCACAACATCTGCACGACGGGAGCCGCCGCCATGTCGCACCCTTCCCGACTGCGCCGCCAGGTCGTCCTCGGCGCTAGCGCCCTGGTCCTGGCCGCGCCGCTCGCCGCGGCGCGGCGCGCACTGACGCCGAGCCAGACCGCCGGGCCGTTCTACCCGGTCACGCCACCCCTCCACAGGGACAACGACCTCACCCGGGTCGACGGCCGCAGCGGCCGCGCCGCCGGTCGGATCGCCGACCTCTCCGGCCGGGTGCTGGACATCGACGGCCGCCCGCTGGCCGGCCTGCGGGTGGAGATCTGGCAGTGCGACGCGAACGGGCGCTACCGCCATCCGCGCGACCGCGGCGGGGCCGTGGAGGACCCGAACTTCCAGGGTTTCGGCCACACGATCACCGACGCCGAGGGGCGCTACCGCTTCCGCACCATCCGTCCGGTGCCCTACCCGGGGCGCACCCCGCACATCCACGCAGCGGTGTTCCAGGAGGGCGGGCGCCCCTTCGTCACCCAGATCTACGTCGCCGGCGAACCGCTCAACGAGCGCGACGGCCTCTTCATGCGCGTGCCCGAGGCGCTGCGCCCGCTGCTGCTGGCCGACTTCGTCGCGGTCGATGACCCCGCCGTGGCGTTCACGGCAGAATTCGACTTCGTCCTCGCGCCCGTCCTCGCCGGGCTGTTCGAGACCCCCGCCGCCTGAAGCCGCCTCACCGTAGTCCGGCTGCACGCCAGAACACCCACCGGAGACCCGAGCCCCTCATGACCGTCCGCACCGTCCTCCGCATGGGCGACCCGCGCCTGCTGCAGCCCGCCGCCCCGGTCACCGCCTTCGGCACGCCCGAGCTCGCCGCGCTCGTCACCGACCTGTTCGACACCATGGCGGCCGAAGGCGGCGTCGGCATCGCCGCGCCGCAGATCGGCGTCGGCCTGCGCGTCGTCATCTTCGGCTTCGAGCGCAGCCAGCGCTACCCGGACGCACCCGCCGTGCCGACCACGGTGCTGGTCAATCCGCGCATCACGCCGCTGTCGGACGAGACCGAAGACGGCTGGGAAGGCTGCCTCTCGGTGCCCGGCCTGCGCGGCGTCGTCCCCCGCCACACCCGCATCCGCTACCAGGGCCTCACCCCGGAGGGCGACACGATCGACCGCGTCGCCGAGGGCTTCCACGCCCGCGTCGTGCAGCACGAGTGCGACCACCTCGACGGCACGCTCTATCCGATGCGGGTGCGCGACTTCAGTCGCTTCGGCTTCACCGACGTGCTGTTTCCGGCGCTGGGCGGCGAGGCCGCGCGCTGACGGGCTGTCGGCCTGGGCCAGCGCGGCGGTGTCGTTGCCCCCGTCGCCGACCATGGCACCCACATGCCCCTTGCGCCGCCGCGCCTCGACGATGGCGCGCTTGCCCTCGGGCAACGGGTGGTGACGCAAGCTCCCTTGGCCAGCACCCCCGCGCCCGCTGCGGCAGCCGGCGCCGATCCCTCACATGCGTCGCACTCGTGCCCTACTCGAGCTCGATGCCCTGGTCGACGCACCATTGCCGCAGGCGGGACTCCGTGGCCGCCTCCTCGTAGTCGTACCAGGCCTGCAACTGCCCCTTGCGCTCGAGGAGGCTCTTGAACCTGCCATAGGCGCCCCGCTTGCGGAAAAAACCCAGGACGGCTTCGAGTTCGTCGGGCATGCGCTCGGTCGCAAAGTCGATCGCAAGCTGACTCCCCAGGTCCAGGTCCGCCTTGTCAGGCAACCTGACATAGGGGCCGGACTCAAGGTCGGCAGGCGGCTCGTCAAGCTCCATATCGTCGGAGACGATGTGGACGGTGCCCCGCTCCAGGTTGACAAAAGCCTCGACGTCGATCGGACCGTCGTAGGCACATATCTCATAGGCGTCGAGAATCTCGCTGAACTTGGCTGCAGTCATGAGGAATCGCTCGGGATTTCGTTCTGGGGGCGCCCACCGCATGAAATCGATCCGCCACGGTGCAATGATCGCTCGCAGGGTAGACGCTCCGCACAAAGCATAATCCGTTTCACGCCGCGCCTCCCGCGAAAGGCCGTCGCGCTCCCCTATAATCGCGTTTTTGCCAGCTACCGAGGCCCCATCGTGGCGACTCCGCTTTTCGAAACCTCCATCAAGAGCCTGCCGCTGCTTGGCCGCGGCAAGGTACGCGACATCTACGCGGTCGATGACGACAAGCTGCTGATCGTCACCAGCGACCGTCTGTCGGCCTTCGACGTGATCCTGCCCGACCCGATCCCGGACAAGGGCCGGGTGCTGGTGGCGCTGGCGAACTTCTGGTTCGAGCGCCTCGACCACATCATCCCCAACCAGCTCACCGGCATCGATCCGGAAACGGTGGTCGCCGCCGACGAGCGCGAGCAGGTGCGCGGCCGCGCGCTGGTGGTCAAGCGCCTGAAGCCGCTGCCGATCGAGGCGGTGGTGCGCGGCTACGTGATCGGCTCGGGCTGGAAGGACTACCAGGCCACCGGCGCGATCTGCGGCATCCCGCTGCCGGCGGGCCTCAAGCAGGCGGCGAAGCTGCCGGCGCCGATCTTCACCCCGTCGTCGAAGGCCGACATCGGCGAGCACGACGAGAACATCTCCTTCGCGCAGGCGCAGGCGCGCTGCGAGGCGCTGATGAAGGACGCGCTCGCCGGCACCGGCAAGACCGGCGCACAGCTCGCCGAGGAGGCGCGCGCCGCGGCGATCGCGCTGTATTCCGAGGCGGCCGACTACGCCGCCGGGCGCGGCATCATCATCGCCGACACCAAGTTCGAGTTCGGCATCGACACCGCCGGCACCCTGCACCTGATCGACGAGGCCCTCACCCCCGACTCCTCGCGCTTCTGGCCGGCCGACGGCTACCGCGAGGGCATCAGCCCGCCGTCCTTCGACAAGCAGTACGTGCGCGACTATCTCGAGACGCTCGACTGGAACAAGGCACCGCCGGCGCCCAAGCTGCCCGCCGAGGTCATCGAGCACACCGCGGCGAAGTACCGCGAGGCCTACGAGCGCCTGACCGGCCAGAAACTGGACTGAGCCCCTTTTCGGGCCGGCCGCCCCGCGCCGCCGCGGCCAGCGGCGCCGGCGCCGCCGGCCCGAACCGCGTCCGACGATGCGCCTCAGGAGACAAGAACGATGAAACCGCCCGCATCCGGCCGCACCCTGGCGATGGCCGTCGTCATCGCCGCCTACGTGCTGTCCTTCTTCCACCGCTTCGCCCCCGCCGGCATCGCGCAGGATCTCGCCGCGGCCTTCCACACCAGCGCCGCCTCGCTCGGCGTGCTCGCCGCCACCTATTTCTACGTCTACACGATCATGCAGGTGCCCACCGGCATCCTGGTCGACACCCTCGGCCCGCGCCGCATCCTGCTGCTCGGCGGGGTGCTGGCCGGCGCCGGCAGCGCGCTGTTCGGACTGGCCCCCAGCCTTGACGTGGCCCTCGTCGGCCGCACGCTGGTCGGCCTGGGGGTGTCGGTGGTGTTCATCGCGATGCTGAAGCTGATCGCCGTGTGGTACGACGAGCGCCGCTTCGCCACGCTGGTGGGGCTGGCGATGCTGCTCGGCAACCTCGGCTCGATCCTCGCCGGGACGCCCCTGGTGATGGTGGCCGAGGCCACGTCGTGGCGCGGCGTGTTCCTCGGCGCCGCGGTGCTGTCGATCCTGCTGGGCGTGGCATGCTGGGTCTTCGTCGGCGAAAGCGAGTCGGCGGACGCGCCGCGCCCGCGCATCGACCGCACGACGATCATCGGCGGCCTCATGGGGGTGCTGCGCAACCGCGCCACGTGGCCGGCGGTGTGGGTCAATTTCGGCCTCGCCGGCAGCTTCTTCGCCTTCGGCGGGCTGTGGGCGACGCCCTACCTGATGCAGGTACACGCGCTTCCGCGCGTGCACGCCGCGAACCACCTGTCGCTCTACTTCGTCTGCCTCGCGATCGGCTGCCTCGCCATCGGCAGCCTCTCCGACCGCATCGGCAAGCGCAAGCCGGTGGTGATCGCGGGCAGTCTGGCGACCTGCCTGCTGTGGCTGGTCTGGCTGTCCGCGGTGCGCATGCCCGTTTCGGTCAGCTACGCGCTGTTCGCGCTGATGGGCCTCGTCACCGCGAGCTTCTCGCTGACCTGGGCCTGCGCCAAGGAAGTGAACCCGCCGCAGTTGTCGGGGATGAGCACCAGCGTGACCAACATGGGCGGCTTCCTCGCCGGCGCCCTGCTGCAGCCGGCGGTGGGCGCGGTGATGGACTTCGGCTGGGACGGCGCCATCGTCGACGGCGTGCGCATGTATCCGGTCGAGACCTTCCGCTACGGGATCGGCCTGCTCGCCGCCGCCGGCCTGTTCGGTACGCTGGCCGCGTTCTTCCTGCGCGAGACCGGCTGCCGCAACGTCTGGAAAGCGGAAACACGCCCCGCCTCCTGAGTCCAGGGGCAGCGCGAATGCGAAAGCATCGCATTCGCGAACTCGCAGGCGCGCCCTCGCTCTAATTGCCGGTTACATCCGGCCGCCCCGCGCAGACGGGGCGGCACCCACCCGCACCCAGGAGGAGCGCGCCATGGACAAGCCCCTGCACCCCATCGACCATCACTTCAACCTGCCCGTGATCCGCCGAGTCGACGCCGGCCGCCCGTTCGCCTGGCTCGCCGCCGGCTGGGGCGACTTCCGCGCCAGCCTGGGCGCCAGCCTCGCCTACGGCGCGTTCTTCGCCCTCGCAGGCTATCTGGTGCTGTCCTACGCGGCGGGCCTGCCCTACCTGTTCACCGCGGCGATCTCGGGCTTCTTCCTGCTCGCGCCGCTGGCGGCGGCCGGTCTGTACGAGCTCTCGCGGCGCCGCGAACGGGGCGAGCCGGCCACCCTCGGCGCCTCGCTGCGCGGCCTCGCGCGCCACGCCGACAACCTGGTCTACTTCGGCCTCTTCCTCGCAGTCGTGCTGATCGGCTGGGAGCGCCTGTCGGCGATCCTGTTCGCCCTGCTCTACCCGGGCAATGTCAGCGACCTGTCGAACTTCTTCGGCGAAGTCTTCGGCTCGGGCGAATTCACCCGCTTCGTCGCCACCTACCTGGTGGTGGGCGGCGTGCTCGCGGCAGTGGTGTTCGCGCTCTCCGCTCTCGCGGTGCCGATGCTGATGGATCGCGACACCGACACGATCACCGCGGCGATGACCAGCGTGAGGGCGGTGGCGGTCAATCCCGGCGCGATGGCGGTGTGGGCGCTGCTGATCGTCGGCCTCATGGCGGTCGGCTTCGCCACCCTGATGATCGGCATGATCGTGCTGCTGCCGCTGCTGGGCCATGCCACCTGGCACGCGTACCGCGATCTCGTGCGTTGAGCGCAATCGATTCGGGCGCGGGTGCCGATAGCGGCGCCCGCGCGTTTTTTTGCGGCACAATGCCCCGCACCCAGGAACTCGCAGAAGGCTTTTCCGACCATGCAAAAACCCGTTTCTCCCGCAGCTTCCGACAACCCCTTGCTCGACTTCGCCGGCCTGCCGCGCTTCGGTGACATCCGCCCCGAGCACGTCGCCCCGGCGATTCGCCAGCTCATCGACGAGAACCGCGCGCTGATCGAGCGCCTCACCGCCGATCCCGCCACCCCGACCTGGGATGCGTTCGTCAGCCCGATGGACGAGGCCGGCGAGCGCCTCGGCCGCGCCTGGGGCGTGGTCGGCCACCTGCACAGCGTGTTCGACGTCCCCGAATGGCGCGAGGCCTACAACGCAATGCTGCCCGAGATCTCGCGCTTCTACGCCGAGGTCGGGCAGAATCTCGCGCTGTTCGAGAAGTACAAGGCGCTGCACGACAGCCCCGAGTTCGCCAGCCTTTCGCCGGTGCGCCAGCGCATCCTCGAGCACGCGCTGCGCGACTTCCGCCTCTCCGGCGCCGAGCTGCCGGATGAGCAGAAGCCGCGCTTCCAGGCCATCCAGGAAGAGCAGTCCCAGCTCGCGGCGAAGTTCTCCGAGAACCTGCTCGACGCCACCAACGCCCACGCCGAGTGGATCAGCGACGAGGCCGCTCAGCTGGGTGCACTCGCCGGGATCCCTGACGACGCCCGCGAAGCCGCCCGCGCCGCCGCCGAGGCCGAGGGCAAGCCGGGCTGGAAGTTCAGCCTGCAGATGCCGTCCTATCTGCCGGTGATGCAGTACGCCGACGATCGCGCCCTGCGCGCGCGCATGTACCGCGCCTACGCCACCCGCGCCTCCGAGCTCGGCAAGCCGGAGCTCGACAACGGCCCGCTGATCGGCCGCATCCTCGCCCTGCGCTTTGAAGAAGCGCGCATGCTCGGCTACCGCAACTTCGCCGAGGTGTCGCTGGTGCCCAAGATGGCCGACACGCCCGAGCAGGTGCTCGGCTTCCTGCACGACCTCGCCGCCAAGGCGAAGCCCTTCGCCGAGCAGGACCTGGAAGAGCTCAAGGCCTTCGCCAAAGCCGAGCTGGGCCTGGACACCCTCGAGCCCTGGGACGTCGCCTACGCCTCGGAAAAGCTGCGCCAGGCGCGCTACGCCTACTCCGACCAGGAGGTGAAGCAGTACTTCCCCGAGCCCAAGGTGCTCGACGGCCTGTTCGGGGTGATCCGCGCGCTGTACCGTGTCGACATCCTCCCCGACGAGGCGCCGAAGTGGGACCCGGACGTGCGCTTCTTCCGCATCGAGAAGGAGGGTGCGAACGGACCGGAACTCGTCGGCCACTTCTATCTCGACCTGCACGCGCGCAGCACCAAGCGCGGCGGCGCGTGGATGGATTCGGCGCGCAGCCGCCACCGCAACACCTGGGGCAGCGACACCCCGGTGGCCTACCTGGTGTGCAACTTCCCCGGCCCGGTGGGCGGCAAACCCGCCACCTTCACCCACGACGACGTGCTGACCCTGTTCCACGAGTGCGGCCACGGCCTGCACCACCTGCTCACCCAGGTGGACGAGCTCGCGGTGTCGGGCATCCACGGCGTGGAGTGGGACGCGGTCGAGCTGCCCAGCCAGTTCATGGAGAACTTCTGCTGGGAGTGGGACGTGCTGCAGGGCATGACCGCCCACGTCGATACCGGCGAGCCGCTGCCGCGCGCGCTGTACGACAAGATGATCGCCGCCAAGAACTTCCAGAGCGGCATGCAGACCGTGCGCCAGCTCGAGTTCTCGATGTTCGACCTGCGCCTGCACAGCGAAGTGGACGCCTCCGCCGGCCCGGTGCCGATCGAGCGGGTGATGGCGCTCCTCGATGAAGTCCGCCGCGAGGTCGCGGTGATGATCCCGCCCGCCTGGCACCGCTTCCCGCACAGCTTCTCGCACATCTTCGCCGGCGGCTACGCGGCGGGCTACTACAGCTACAAGTGGGCCGAGGTGCTGTCGGCCGACGCCTTCGAAGCCTTTGAGGAAGCCGGCGCCGGCCGCGGCAGCCTGCTCGACCCCGAGACCGGCGAGCGCTTCTGGCGCGAGATCCTGGCGGTCGGCGGCAGCCGGCCGGCGCTGGAATCCTTCAAGGCCTTCCGCGGCCGCGAGCCCAGGGTCGACGCGCTGCTGCGCCACAGCGGCATGGTGGCGCGGGCATGAAGCACGCCGCCGGCTGAGCCCGCAAGCGCCCGTCGCGCGCGGGCAAGCTTCACGCCGGATCGACGCGGGCGATCTTCACCGCGCAGACCTTGTATTCCGGGATCCTCGCCACCGGATCCAGGGCGAAGATCGTCACGTTGTTGATGTTCTGATCGCCCGGAAAGTGGAAGTTGGCGAAGACGACGCCGGGCGACACCCGCTCGGTGAGCAGCGCCTTCGCGCGCATCCGGCCGCGCCGTGAGGTGACCGTCACGTGCCGGCTGCCGTCCAGGCCGAACCTGAGCGCGTCCTCCGGATGGATCTCCACCAGCGATTCCGGATAGATCTCCAGCAGGCCTTTGACGCGCCGGGTCATCTCGCCGCCATGCCAGTGGTAGAGGACGCGGCCGGTCGTCAGCAGGAGCGGGAAGTCCGCGTCCGGCAGTTCCTCGGGCGGCAGGTGGTCGATCGCGTAGAACATGCCCTTGCCGCGGGCGAACCGACCGACGTGCAGGATCGGCGTCCCCGGATGGTCCGGCCCGGGCACCGGCCAGAAGAGCTGCTCGCCGCGGTCGAGCCGGGCGTGGCTGACCCCGGCGTAGGACGGCGTGAGCGCTGCGATCTCGTCCATGACCGCGGCGGGTGCGGGGTAGTCCCATCCGGCATGCGGTCCGACCGGGCGGCGGCCGTCGATGGCGAGCATCCGCTTCGCCACCTGCGCGAGCACCTCCCAGTCCGGCAGGGCTTGGCCGATCGGTTTGAGCGCGGCGTGCACCCGCTGGATGCGCCGCTCGGTGTTGGTGAAGGTGCCGTCCTTCTCGAAGAAGGCGGCGGCGGGCAGCAGCACGTCAGCACGGGCCGCGGTATCGGAGGGGAAGATTTCCTGCACGACGATGAACTCGCAGGCGTCGAAGCAGGCGCGCACGTCGTTCAGGTCCGGGTCGGTCAGCAGCGGGTCCTCGCCGATGATGTAGAGCGCGCGCAGCTTGCCGCCGCGCAGCGCGTGGACCATGTCGGTGCTGGCCATGCCCGGCACGCCGGTGAACAGCGGCACGCCCGCGGGCGCGCCCTCGAGTTGCCATGCGGACTCGAACTTCGCCCGCACCCGTTCGTCGGTGACGTGCTGGTAGCCGGGAAACACATTCGGCAGCGCCCCCATGTCGCACGCCCCCTGCACGTTGTTCTGGCCGCGCAAGGGATTCACCCCGCCGCCGGGAACGCCCATGTTGCCAAGCAGCATCTGCAGATTGCTCAAGGAAAGCACGTTGGGCACCCCGGTCGTGTGCTGGGTGATGCCCATCGCCCAGATCACCGCCATCGGCTTGTTCAGCGCCAGCAGCGCCGCCGCTTCGTTCAGGTCCTGGACCGAGACCCCGGTCGTCAGCGAGACCGCTTCCGGCGTGTAGGCCTCGACGGTGGCCCTGAACGCCTCGAACCCATCGCAGCGCGTGTCGATGAAGGCCTGGTCCTGCCAACCGTTCTTCAGCATGACCTGCATCAGGCCGTTGATCAGCGCGACGTCGGTGCCGGGTCGATGCCGCAGGTGCAGCATGGCGAACTCGGCGATGTCGACCCGGCGCGGATCGGCCACCACCAGCTTGACCCCGCGCTTGAGCACCGCCTGGCGGATGCGCGCCCCGAACACCGGATGCTGCTCGGTGGTGTTGGACCCGATGATCAGGATCGCCTCGGCATGGCCGCAGAGGTCGTCGAAGGTGTTGCTCATGGCGCCCGAGCCGTAGGCCATCGCCAGTCCGGCCACGGTCGACGCGTGGCACAGCCGCGCGCAGTGGTCCACGTTGTGCGTCCCGATCACCTGGCGCGCGAACTTCTGGGCGAGGAAGTTCTCCTCGTTGGTGCACTTCGCCGACGACAGCACGCCGATGGCGTCCGCGCCGGATGCGCGCCGGATGCCGGCCAGCTTCTCGGCAATCAGGGTGAGCGCGGTCTCCCAGTCGGTGTCCACCCAGTCGCCGCGGCCGGGCGGCCGCCCGCTTCCCTCGATCAGGTAGCGGCGCACACGCGGCGTCGCCAGGCGATCCGGATGGTGGACGAACGCATGGCCATAGCGGCCCTTCACGCACAGCGACATCCCGTTTACCGCGGCGTGCGGGTTGGACGCGACGCGAAGAATGCGCCCGTCCCTGACATGCAGGTCGAACCGGCATCCGACACCGCAGTAGCCGCAGGTGGTCGTGACGATGGTGTCGGGCCTGCCCGCGCCGACGGACAATTTGTCGTCCAGCGCGCCGGTGGGGCAATACGCCACGCAGGCGCCACAGGACTCGCAGCGCGCCTCGAGCAGGGTCGTATCCGCGCCGGCGACGATGCGGCTGTCGCGGCCGCGACCAGCGATGCCCCAGACGAACCGCCCCTGCACCTCGGCGCACGCGCGCACACAGCGATTGCAGTGGATGCACTTGTTCAAGTCGACCCAGACGAAAGGGTTGGGATCGCTGTTGACGGCATGGCGCGGCTCGCGCGCGGGCGGCATCGGCAGCCCATAGCGCCGCACCCAATACATGAACTCGGTCTCGGGGTCTGCGCTGGCGTAGCCGGCATCGTGATACTCGCGCAACAACAGCGCGAGAATCTGCCGCCGCGTCCGCAGCACCGCCGCGGTCTCGCTGCGCACCACCATGCCGTCGACGATCGGCAGCGTGCAGGCGGTGAACGCGCCACGCCGGCCCTCGACCTCCACGCCGCATAAACCACAGGAGCCCACCGGCGTGAGCGTGCGGTCATGGCACAGGGCGGGGATCGCGATCCCGGCGGCCTGCGCGGCGTTCATCACCGTCTGCCCGGGCTCGGCCTCGATGCGCTGGTCGTTCAGCGTGAATCTGACGGTCATGGACTATGTCCCCTGGTCGGACCGCCCCTGGAAGGCGTCGGGAAAGTGTGTCAACGCTGAAATCATCGGAATCGCGGTCGACTGGCCCAGCCCGCAGAACGACGCGGTTTTCAGGACGTCGGCGAGTTCCGTCAGCGCCTCCGCGTCGCCCGGCCGGCCGATCCCCGCGACCAAGCGATCGAGCACGACGCGCGCCTCATGCGTGCCAACGCGGCACGCGGTGCATTTGCCACACGATTCCGATTCGAAAAAATGCATCAACTCGCGCAACAGGGCGACGGGCGACACGGATCGATCGCAGATCAGGAACGCCCCCGCGCCGAGTGCGACCCCGCTCGCCCACGACCCTGGATCGACCGCCACGTCCAGCAGCGAGGGCGGCACCAGGGTGCCCGCCGCGCCGCCGGTCAGCGCGAAATTGAAGCGCGAGCCCGGCAGCATGCCGCCGCCCAACTCGTCGATGATCTGCCGCAAGCTGAGCCCGAACGGCGCTTCGAACAGGCCGGGCCGATTGACGTGGCCGAGCAGCAGGTAAAGTTTGGTGCCGGGCGCGGCACGGCTGCCGAGGGATCGATACCAGCCGGCGCCGTTGCGGACGATCGCCGGCACCGACGAGAGCGTCTCGACATTGTTGACCACCGTCGGCCAGCCGCGAAAACCGTGGGTCGTGGGAAATGGCGGCCGTTGGCGCGGCTCACCGCGCCTGCCTTCGAGCGATTCCAGCAGCGCCGACTCCTCACCGCAGACGTACGCCCCCGCGCCGCGGTGAATGCGAATCCGGAAAGTGAAGGCCGAGCCTTGAATCCGCTCGCCGAGCCAGCCGCGCGCCTCGGCCTGGCGCACGGCGCGCGCCAGGCGCTCCGCCTGGGGCGCGTACTCCCCGCGAACGTAGATGAATCCCTCGTTCGCGCCCACCGCATAAGCCGCGATGGCCATGCCTTCCAACAGCTGCTGCGGGTTGGTGTCGATCAGGACGCGGTCCTTGAATACCAGCGGCTCCGACTCGTCGGCGTTGCAGACGATGTATTTCTGCGCCGCCGCTTCCTGCAACACCATCCGCCACTTGCGCGCCGTCGGAAAGCCCGCCCCGCCGCGTCCGGTCAATCCCGTGGCCGCGACTTCATCGACGATCGCGCCGGGTGGTCCCGCCAGCGCTTTTCGCAAGCCCTGGTAGGCGCCGTATTCGAGCGCGGAATCGATCGAGTCGGGATCGATTTCCGCGGCGTTGGCCAGCAGGACGCGCGTCTCGCCGGGACGCGGCGTGGCGTACCGGGCGGGCGTCATGCATGAACCGCGGTGCCTGGCGACGTCGCTCGCGCCGCGCATCGGCCCGCATTGCGCGCCGTCCACCAGCGCGGCCGGGGCACGATCGCATAAGCCGAGACAACTGTTGCGCTCGATGCGCCAACGCTGGCCGAGCGCATCCGCGAGTTCGTCATGCAGCCGCGCCGCGCCGTGCAGCCAGCACGCCGGACCGTCGCACACCCGGATGACGCGGCCAGGCCGGGGGGGGACGTCGAACATCGCGTAAAAGGTCGCTACGCCATAAACGCGTTGCGCGGGAATGCCGAGGGCACGCGCCACATCGACCAGCGCGGCGCGCGTGAGACCGCCATGCCGTCCTTGCATTGCCTGCAGCATGGGAATCAGCGCTTCGGGATCGTTGTCATGAGGCGCAGCCAAGGTCTCGCGCTCCGGGCGGTGTTGCGTTTGCCGAGTGGTCCCGCAGATCGAGCCTGCCGGGACCGCCGACGACGTCGTACGCTTACCCTCAATCTAGAACTTCAGGCTCTCGCCCGATATGGAATCTCGCTCCCGTCCTCGGCGCGCCAGGCTCGCATCAGGGACTCGTCGATGAAGGCCTGGTGGTTGGCGAGCCCGCCGCCCGACGCCCGGTGCGCGACCTGCCGCGGATCAAGGCCGCGCCCGCGCCGGCCGGCTACAATCCGCGGCGGAACCATCGCCAGGAGAACCCCAATGCGCATCGAAAAGCTGGCCTTCGCGCTCGCGGCCGCGCTCGTCATCGCCGCCCCGGCCGCCGCGCTCGCCGAGACCGCCGCGCCGGCGTCGCAGACCACCCCGACGGCCACCGCCCAGGCCCGACCCACCGATGCGGTGGTGCGCGAAGGCATGGAGGCGATCCGCGCCGCGCTCGAGGCCAGGCTCGGCGCCGAGGGCGCGCGCGCGGCCGGCACGCTCGACGCCGCCGCCCAGGCCGAGCTGGCCACGCTGGTCGAGGCCCGGGTGGGCCGCATCCTGAAGGAGACGACGCTCCCCGACAATGCGCGCAAGCCGCTGCAGGTGCTCTTCAGCGACATCATCGACGGCACCGAGCTGATGAAG
>JRYI01002448.1_pt1 | contig 17891 bp, 14 predicted proteins | sample 235361 | NCBI WGS metagenome assembly JRYI01 (sample SAMN03074212, study PRJNA261471) | activated sludge metagenome | biome: Common Effluent Treatment Plant; feature: Wastewater; material: Activated sludge; isolation source: activated biomass in a lab-scale reactor treating industrial wastewater at...
ATGGTCTTTGCCGGTGTAGCCGGCATTCTCATCTATCCTCCAGCATTGATCAGGCTCCTCCGCAGGTCGCCACAACACGGCCGTGCCCGACCCGAACTGGGATTCAGCCTGTCCCAGTTGCGCCAGACGCCCGGCTTCTTCACCATCCACCTATTCTCCGTCCTCGACTATCAGACCGATGCCTTCCTGATCTCGCTGATGCTGACAGAGACGGACCTGGGCTACTACAGCGCGGCATTAACCATCACCCTGGCCATCTCCCTGATGTCGTTCGCCGTCCGGGCCGCCATCTATCCCGTCATGTCGCGCTATGCCCATGAGGCGCCCGACAAGCTGGCGCTGCTCTATACCAAGGCCAACCAATATCTCCTGGCCTTGTCGCTGCCCATCGCCACGGCCGTCTGCCTGTTGGCCCAGCCCATCATCCGGCTCATCTTTGGCGAAGAGTTCGGCCCGGCCGTCCCGGTCTTGCAAATCTCGGTCTGGGCGGCCGTCTTTTTGTTGATCAACGTCCCCAACGCCCGACTGCTGCTGGTCGACAATCGGCAGGGAGCCGCGGCCTGGCTGACCGGCATCAGCATGACGGTCAATATCGTCGCCAATCTCATCCTCATCCCGCTGTTGGGCATCATCGGATCGGCGATGGCGCGGGTTCTGGCCTCGGCCATCTTCTTCCTCAGCATCCATCTCTACGTGCGGGCCAATATCCTACGCGGCAGTTTCCTGCCCTTGCTGCCGCGGCCGATGCTGGCCACGGCGCTGATGGCTTTGGTGATATGGGCGTTGCGCGATTTTCCCATGATCGTGCCGCTAATCGCCGGCGCGGCGAGCTATATGACGGCGGCCCTCCTGCTTCGGGTCGTACCCGCGGAGGACCTGGTATACTGGCGGCAAGCTTGGCGACGATCAGCCTGAAGCCGGCCGACCGCAAGGATCGAGACAATATCATAAATTGTAATCAAATCACCTTATGACAAAGCAACGACAACTACGCCAATGGGCCAAACGAATCATCCCCAAAGGCCCATTGGTCAATACCTGGGCCGCCTATTGCCGACTAAAAGCCGGTTCGGCGCGGCGCATCTTTGAGGAGGCCGGGGACTCACCCGCCTGGTTGGGCATGACCGAACTTGATGAACTGCAACACGCCTATCCGGTCGAGCCGCCCGTCTATAAATATGATTTGGATAGCCTGGAGGCGCGCGGCCGCGAGCGTGCGCAAACCATGCTCGACCTCATCCGCCATCAACCCAATCAACCCTATCGTTTCCTCGACCTGGGCATGTGGGACGGGATGACCTGTTGCGTACTGCGAGAGATGGGCAAGTCGGCCACAGGCATCGATATCCGTGTTGAGGGGCTGGATCGCCGGGCCATCGACAGTGGAGCGGGTTTCGCAGCGATGGACGCCGGATCGTTAGGCTTCGTCGACGAATCTTTCGATTTCGTATTCTCTTTCAACTCCTTTGAACACTTTCCCGATCCCGAGCAGGTGCTGCGCGAGGCATTGCGCGTGTTGCGACCGGGTGGATACCTTTATCTCGATTTCGGGCCGGTATGGCTATCGCCCAAGGGGGCCCACCAGTTCCAGACGATCTCCGTGCCTTACGTCGAATGCCTGTTCACCAAAGAGACTCTCACGGAGTACGCCGCCGCCAACAACATCAAGCTGATGGGCTACTTCTGGATGAATGAATGGCCTCTGTCCCGCTACCGTGATCTGTGGCAGCGCTATGAAAATCGCATGGAGCGCGTTGTCTACCATGAGATCTACAACGCCGACGACGTTGATTTAATCGCCCGTCACCCCACTTGCTTCAAGAGCAAGACACAGACCTTTGACGATCTGATCATCTCCAACATTGAAGCCCTGTTTCGCAAGCGGCCGGACTAAACAGGGGATATTTCGCGCGATCGGCCAAAAATCACCCGTCAATACCCTCTAAATACTCCAAAAGGGTGATTGAATTGCCCTCCGGGGAAGCCTATACTACCAATCGTAGCATAACTCGTAGTCGATCTATATTGAGGAGATACACATGACCAAGAAAACCCTGTCAGTATTTGCTGTTTTGATCGTTGTTCTGATCAGCGCCAGCCTGGTGGCGGCGCAGCAACTGCCCGGCTCGGGCTGGAAGTCCGGCCAGCAGATTCAGAACGTCGGCTCGGCCAACGCCTCGATCGTTTTCCAGGCGTATGACGGCAGTGGCGTGGCTTACCCTTGCGGTAATCAATCGGCCGCCCCCGGCGCTTCGGTCAACTTCCTGACCGATGTTCACTGCACCACCGTTCCGGCCGGTTTCGTCGGCTCGGCCGTCGTTAGCGCCGATCAGCCCATCGCGGCCATCGTCAACGTCAATAACCGTGGCGTCGGCGCGGCCGCCGGCCAGTATCGCGGCACCGACGGCGCCGATGTGGCGACGACGATCGCCTTCCCGCTGGTCAAGAACGCCTTCGGCGGTCGCACGACCACCTTCTATGTGCAGAACGCCAGTGGCAACCCCAATAACATCACCGCCACCTTCCGTATCGGCGCGGCCACCCACACCAAGGTCTTCAATGCCGTCCCCGGCAACGCCATGGTCGTGATTAGCCCGGCCGACGCCAGCCCGGCCATCGCCGCCAACTCCGTCGGCAGCTTGACCGTCACCGGCACGCAGCCGCTGGCCGGCACCTCGCTGGAGCACGAAGCTTCCGCGGCCGTCGCCCAGAACCTGCAAGCCTCCAAGGCTTTCACGCCCAACGACTATGACACAGAGGCTTACTGCCCGCTGGTCCGCAACGGCCACACCGCCAACAAGCAGACCACCGGTATCCAGGCCCAGAACGTCGGCGCTGCTCCGCAAACGGTTACCGTTGAATATTCCTACTCCGTCGGCGGCGGCGCGCTGCAGACCGATAGCGCGACCAGCCCGTCCCTGGCGGTTGGTGAGTCCTTCACCTTCTTCAGTGCCGATGGGACCTATGGTCTGCCGGCCGGTGCCCTGGGTTCGGCCACTGTGACCGGTGATGGCGGCGGCAACATCGCTGTAGTCGTCAATGACCGCGCGTTCAACCCGGCCGTCAACCCGACCCGTGTTACCACCTACTCCTGCTTCGCTGCCAGTGGCGCTACCACGAACGTAGTTCTGCCGCTCTACAAGGAGACCTTCGGTGGCAATACGACCGGTATCCAGGTCCAGAACGTCGGCGCTGCCCCGACGACTGTCCAGGCCACCTACTCCCCGACCGGTGGCGCCGCGGTGAATGTCACCTCCGCGACCATCCAGCCCGGCGCCAGCTATACCTTCTTCGGTATCGCTTCACTGGGCAACACCTTCGGTGGCGTATCCCTTTCGGCTGGCCAGCCTATCGTAGCTATCGCTAACGAATCAAGCTTCGGCGCGGGCGCGAGTGGTCAGGACACCAAGAACTACGAGGGTTTCAACCAGTAAGCCCATAGTTCACTACGAGTAAAAAAATAGAAGCCACCTTAGGGTGGCTTCTATTTTTTTGACGTTGCGTGTAGAATGTGGCCTATGCGATCGAGAACCCTTCAAAAATCCATCCTGTTCCTGTTTACCGTTTCAGCCCTCTTGTTACTGGCCGCATGTGGGCCATCAACAGGCGGGACCACGCCCTCTCTGGAGAGTGCTCCGGCAGTCGTGGCGACGACCGACACCGCGGCCGTTCCGACCGCGCCGCCCGCATCCGTCGGCGAGGCCTATCCTCCTCCGGCGGCCGTTGTCGAAGGTGTAGAACCATATCCGGGCGCGGGCGAGGCAGCACCGCCGCCCGCCAATCCGCCGGGGGACTACCCCCCTGCCGCAGAGACTTTCCAGGAGCCGCGCTTCCGCTTTGACACGCCCATAACGGCCGCGACGGCGATCATCACCGGGCAGGCCCCACCCGATACCTCCCTGGCCATCATGGACGTCACCTACAACGGCAGCCTGTTAGGAGCCGGGCGTAGCGACAGCAGCGGCCGTTTCTCCATTCCCGTCTCCGGGCTGGTGGCGGGCAATCGCATCGGTATTGGCATTGGCGAGATCCCAAGCGGACAGAGCCTCAACGACCTGGCCGAACACTACTTCCCGTACCGGGGCGAGGGCTTCATGAATTTGCCCAACGTGGGTATTTTCTACGACACAGTTCTGATAGAACCCTAGTCTGAACTCGCCGGACCGCCTCTCCTGTCAGGCGGTCCGGCGCTACCCCAATGCCGATTTTCCTCGTTGGCCTGCCAGTGCTGGCCGTCATCTACATTGCCAACCTGATCGCCGATCGCGGCGGCCACGGCGCGCGACTGACGTTCAATTTGCTGTTATTCCTGGCCAACAGCTTGCTCGTCATCGCCGGGCTTGCCTTGAGATTCCTGCCTGTCGAATCGTTGGAAACGTCGGTACTAGCCGGGTTAATACCGGAGAGCGCGTCTGCGGCTGCTTCGCTAGTCTTGATGGGCTTGTGGGGCATGCTGACTTGTCTGAAGCCGATCCGGCAGGGATTGGCGCGCGCGGTGCCTGCGTTTGACCCCGAATCCCCTGTCCACACTCTGGCCTTTGTAGCCATCGGCTATCTGATGGGCAACGCGGCCTTTTCGCTGGCTCCGGGAGCACTGGACGCTCTGGCCGAGGCCGGACTGGAAGTCACGTTGCTCGACGTGCTATCCCAGCAGTTCCTGTTCGTCGCCGCTGCTTTTCTGGGTGTGGGGTTTCTGTCACGGCGAGACGGTTTGTCTCTCCGGCAACGCTTGGGGCTGGTTCGGCCGACGGCGCGTCAACTCCTGGGCGGCATGGGCTGGATGCTCTTCTTCGTCTTCCTGCAAGGCTGCATCAGCTTTACATGGACGCTGTTCGACTCAGCCCAGGTGGAACAATTGAGCGGCATCAACAAAACCATGCTGGGCAGCTTCGACACGATTTGGGAGTGGTTTTTGTTGGCCGCGGCCGCCGGACTAGGCGAGGAGCTGCTTTTTCGCGGCGCGCTGCAACCCATCTTCGGCATCGTCCCCACCTCGATCATCTTTGCCGTCTCCCATGTCCAATATGGACTTACCCCGGCAACACTGGCCATCTTCCTGCTCAGCGTCGTCCTGGGTATCATCCGCAAGCGCCACAACACCACCGTGGCCATCATCGTCCACGCCGGCTATAACTTCACGCTCGGCTTGTTGAGCTTGTTGGCCGTCTACCTGCAACCGTTCATTGAGGAAACGGCCACTTCGCTATTGATAAGCCTCCGGTTTTAGCTCGGCAATAAACGGCAACGTGCGGAAACGCTCCGCAAAATCCAGCCCATAACCGACCACCCAGACGTCGGGGATCGTAAAACCCAGATAGTCGACTTCAAAGGCTGGACCGGGGCGATCCTTGCGAACCAGGGCACAGCTCCGCAGCGACGCCGGCTCGCGACCGCCCAGGGAGTGCATCAAGTAGCTAATCGTCTGGCCCGAATCAACAATATCCTCAACCAGGATGACATGGCTGCCGGTGATCGGTTCGCGCAAATCCATGACCAGTCGCACTTCGCCGGATACCGAGGAGCGGCCGTAACTTGACACGGCTATAAAATCGACGATATGTGGGGGCGCGTCCTCGATTTGGGTCAGCGCTCGCGAGAGATCAGCCAAAAAGATGAATGCTCCCTTCAGAACACCGGCGAGGATAATCTGATCCGCCCCGACATAATCACGAGCAATTTGCTGTGCGATCTCGTCCACACGGCCACGAATCATATCCTCTGAGACAAGTATCTGCTTCAGGTCAGGGTGAAGGTATGACATAACGGCTCCTTGTAGATTTGCGATGTCCCTATTATACCGCGGATCGAACGATAATAAGTCCTAACAAAGGATAATCAGGCGAAAAGACAACTCCGCGCCGTTTGCCCATCCGCCCGTTGACTGCTATAATCCGCCATGCAGTCGGGGCATGGCGCAGCTTGGTAGCGCGCTTCAATGGGGTTGAAGAGGTCGTGGGTTCGAGTCCCGCTGCCCCGACACTCGAAGACGCTGCGCTTAACCGGCGCAGCGTCTTTTGTTTTCCGGCGCAAGATAACATCAGGTTAATATATGGGAAATCGTGTGCGCCGCGTCCGTCGCGCGGTTATGTGGATACTGGTCGGACTGGGAGCCTTGCTGGTCGTCGGCGCTATCGTGGCCGATCTCATCGGCCTTGATCTGACCCCCGGATTCGGCGTGTTGCAAACGCTGGCTTTTCTAATCGGCGTCACCTTGCTGACTATCGCCGTCTATCTCTACCTGATGGAGCCGCGGCCGTCCGGTTCCCCTCGCTCCCTGCAAGCCGATATCGGCATCCGCCTGTCTCTGACAGGTCTGGTGCTGTGTTACGTGAGCGGGTTCGCCGACCTGATCCATATCGGAACGCACATTCAGCCTGACTTCGAACGGCCGTTTATGGGGCCGCTTCAATCGACCGGCCTGATATTGGGGCTGATCGTGCTGGTGGCCGGCATCCTCCTCTACTACACCAGCCGGAGGCAGCGTCCGGCATCCTCACTGGAATTTATTCTCAACGGCAAAAGGGAATAGGCTACCGGTCGGAAACGGCCGCGCTATTGCAACCCGCTTAATTCGAACGGCTGGCCCAGCAAAGTAAACACCGCCGATGGGTCGCTGATAGGGCGCTGATAGGTGACGGCAAACTGGAGCGTCTGGTTGGGCGGCACCGTCCACGGGAACGGCGGGTTGGTAGCCAGGAGCAAGTAATCGGAGCCGGTAGCCGTGCGCAAGGAGATATCCTCCGGCGCAATGATGATCGGCTGCGCCCCCACGTTGGTGATCTGCCCCACGATGATGAGGTTGTTCAGATCGGCGGTGATGGTCGCCTGCTGCAAGGAGACAATCGCGTTTTGTCCCGCCGCGCCACCTGCGGTGAAAGGAAACACGGCCTGCACCTGCGAGCCATCGGGCGCGATCACCGTCCAGGTTAGATTGGCGCTGACCAGCCCGGCGGGAATCTGATAGCCGGCCGTCGCCGAGACTGACTGTCCGGCATTGATAAAGCCACCCAATGGCGGGTAGTTGCCCAACCGGCTGGCGATGGGGTTGAGGGCGTACTGGTTCCCGATTTCATCCGACAAGGTGAAGCGATAGGCGGCGCTATCAACCGCCGACACGCCGACGTTATGCATGATGAAGTCGATCAGGAAGAAGCCGAATCCGGCCGGCGCTTCGGGCCGGTTGGTCAGAAACGAATTCGCCTGGGGATTGATCTGGACATCACCCAGTTGGGCCGATTCGCCAAGCTGGATGACGTTGCCGCTTGATGACGGACTGGACGCCGCCACCTCATACCGGCCGCGCACCACCAGCCGTTCGGCCGTGTCGCCGCCGAACAAAATGAGGGTGATGCCGGGGGACTGCTGGTTATAGACGCTGCGATCGCTGCTGGGCACTTGGCTACGGCTGTCAAAGGTGAAGGTATGGGTTACCCCTTGCCTCGTGGAGACAAGCATCGTGTCACCCGGCGCCAGCCTCTCCAGCAAGGCGCGATTGGAGTCGGTATCAGCCAAGCCAAACACGTAGTTGACGATCGTGCCATTGATCCAGGCGGCCGTGTCTCCCTCAATCTGAGGATTCCATAGCCCGTCCGCGCCGATATTCTGCGGCTGGATCGCCCATTGGCTATCGAGCACACTCAACGTTGCCGGCGCGTCCAGCGTCACCGAAAACGTGCCCGTATCGCTGATGCCGATGATGACGGGTTCCCCGGCCGGTTGTTGCGTCATCTGAGGAAAGGGCGTGGGCTGGCCGGCTCCGGGCGTGCCGGCGGCATTGTCGCCCAGGCCACCAATCAACGGCCGCAACAGCAGGAAACCCATGATGCAGGCGGCCAGAAGAGCCACCACGGCCACGATGCCCAATAACAACAGAGCCGGGTTGCCGGTGAGTCGTTGGACGGAACTTGGAGGTGGCTGCGGATCGGCCGACATAATTTTGATGGTCAGGGTACTAACGTATCGTTATGATCCCGTTCCCTATGGGATCCCGATAGGTAGCGGCAGCGGAGCCACGCGCACGGAAATATTGGATTCGCCCGAGCCGACACTCTGGCTGAAATTGAGCAACGGAACGTGCACGCGAATCGATCCGCTGCTGGGGATCGCTTCAAAGCGCACCGCCCCGGCCTGGTTGGTATAGCCAAAGGCCAGCAGACGGCCGTTGGTATTGTCATAGAGCGCCACGGCGACGTCGATAATGCCCTCGTTGACCTCCGGGGTGAAGTTAAAATTGCTGTCGTAAAAGACAGTCACGTTGATTGTGGCGACGTTCTGCTGCCCTGCGGCCGGTGTGGCCGTCGGCAAGGGTTGGATCGTGACCTGCGGGATGACGATCGGCGGCGGAGTCAGAATCGCGGACAGGTCGATCGGGGTCGGGGTCGGGAAGGGGGTAATGGTCGGCGCGATGGGCACGAAGCCGCCGTTCCCGCCACCGCCGGGCGATACAGGCAAGGTAGCCGTCGCCGTTGGTGGCACGCTCGACGTGCAGGCCAGGGTATAGGTAAATTGGTCCGCCTGGGCCAACGGCACGGGGTTGACCGGGCCGACCAGCACATGGAGCCAGCCGGTGTAGGTCGAGACATATGTCAACCGGCTGCCCCTGTCGCCCGGGGCTTTGTCATCATTGCCCAATTGCGGGTTGAAGTCACCGCCGTTGTGATCCAGGAAGATCATATTGGTGTCGGTCACACTGGACAGCTCCGTTGTCTCGCACGTAATCGTCACCCCTGGCTTGACCCAGATGCGATAGAAATCCTGGTCCGGCCCCTCGCGGAAAGGCGGGACGAAGTTGAACTGTTGCGACTGGTTCTCGCCGAAAAGACAGGCCAGCCCAATCGTGCCGTTTGGCTCGCAGGCATCGGAGCCGATTCGCGTGGGAAGCAGAGTCGGTGTGGGAGTCGCTGTCGGCTGCTCCATCGCCACAACGGACAGGCAATAGGTTTTGTTGGCGGCATCGGCCGGACTTTTATTCACCACCCGAGCGAAGTAAAAGCCGTTCGAGCCGGCCTGGACGATGACCTCCGATTGGAACTCCCCGGGCAGGCCGCTGTCGTCATTTTCGGCGATGGCGCGGCCGGCCTGATCGAAGATCGTCAGCACCGTATCCAGCCCCGGAGAGAGCTGGTCTGTGGCTATCCGGTAATAGGTGCCGTTTTTGACCGCAAACGAGAAGAAGTCCTGGTCGCCAGGAGGCCAAAGGGTCAGCTGGCAGGTAGCGGCCGCGCCGGGCTGAATCTGATAGGCGTCGTTGAACGAATCATTCGGCTCCGATAGATCGACGAAGATGGGCGTGCCGGTGGCGGCCGTCGGCCGTGGGGTGGCCGTGGCTGAATCATCATCAATGATGAACAAGGTGGCAACCGAGCGGCCCAGCACCGCTGTGTTCGGCGTCTGGAGTTGCAGAATCAGGTTGACCGTCTCATCCGGCTCATTGATGATATTATCGTTGACGATCACGACCTGAAAGGATTGGGTCGTCTGGGTGCTGCTGGTGAAGGTCAGAGTGCCGGATGTGGTAACGAAGTCGCCGCCGGGGGAGCCTTCCTGGGCTGTGCCTTGGACAGTCAGATAGGTGACGACGACATCCCTGCCCGGGGCTGGAGCGGCCGAGACGCTGACGGTGATGACCGCCGGACCTTGATTCTCGTTAACGGTATAGACGGAATTGACGAAGCCAACCGTGGGGTTCGTTTGCTGGGCGGGGATGGCGCCGACCGGCTCCGGACGCGAGCCGGAACCCAGATAGGCAAATGCCACTGTCAAACCCAGTAATATAAGGAGGAGGTGCCCCCGAACCCGCGCACGAGTGAAAGGATTTATCATGTGCCTATGCATTGGCTTCTCGCATGGCCATATGGAGCCACGCGAACGAACCGATTATAAGGTCAGACCATCCGGCGGGCAAATCGGCGCGGCTGCCGCGGGTATCGTCTCTCAGAACGAGCTAACCCGAAAGGCCGGCCAGCGGCAAGGGGACAAACGTGAGGAAGAACAGCGCCAGGGTGAAAATGGCTAGCACGCGGCGGCGCGGATCAAGCTCGGTGATGTCTTCCAGCGGTCTGGCGTGCACACGGCCAAACGCCCATAGCAGAAATATCCACAGCAGCCATGTCGGCACGAAAGCGCCCTGCAAATAGGAATACAGCACGATCAACCCCAATCCGACGATAGATGGCCAAAAGAACATCTGCGCACGCTTGCCAAAGAGCGCGTAGGCCACGTGGCCGCCATCCAGTTGCCCCACGGGGATCAGGTTCAACCCGGTGACGAACAACCCCACCCAACCGGCCCAGGCGACCTGATTCAGCATCACGTCCTCGCCACCGGAGGGCAAAATTCGCCCGTAAACGGCGAGTTTGGCCAACAGATAGAGCAATGAGTTGCCCTCGAATATGCCGCCGGGCAGGACATGCGCGACTTTCGACGTCGCCAGTCCGATGAACAAAATCGGCAAGGCGAACACCAGTCCGGCCAGCGGCCCGGCCGCGCCTACATCGAACAGCGCCCGCCGGTTGTTGACCGGCCCTTGCAGCCGGATGAACGCACCGAACGTGCCGAATATCGACAGAGGCATGGGAATAAAGTAGGGCAAGGTCACCGGCACGTTATGGTGCCGGGCAGCAAAGTAGTGGCCCAACTCATGCGCCCCCAGGATGAGCAGGATGCTGGTCGCAAACGGCCAGCCGCGCCATATCTGGTATGCTTGCTCAGTCGTTTCGGCCCCGTACATCGCGCCGACGAACAAGGTGGAAAGGACGGTGGCAATGAACAGAACCAGGTTGATGATCCAGCGCGACCGGGGGTGATCGAACACCACCGGCAGAGCCACCACTTCAACTTGCCCGCCTTCCTCGCTCACCGTCGGCGTGAAGCCGTGCCGCTCGAATCGTCGTCGAAGCTCTCCGTAGCAATCCGCCGGGTCCTGAAGGAATCGGCCGCGAAAACGAAAATGGCCCTTCCCCGGATAGTCGAGCGTCGTGTCGAAGACCATGAACAGATCAGCGACCTCGCGACGCAGCGCCTCGACATGCTGAAACATCTCTGTGGCCACTGGCGGCTGGAAATCTGACATATTCTGTCTTGTATGTGCGATCAGGAGTTTTTTGCCCGGTCATCGCCAGGCTTGAGATCATTCGCCTCGGCTGCGGCGTCATCGTCATCTCCCCAGCTGACGATCCAGATGCACGCGCCCGCGACCAGTGTCGTGATCAGGATCAACCAGAACCACTGCATGGGAAGCAAACCAATGGCTCGCGCCTCATAGATCAGGATGGCGTTCATGCCCACAGCCAGGACGATCCACGCGGTCAAATGAGGATGATTGAGAATCCACTGTTTAATAGCTTGCATGATGGCCTAACTATAACGGTTTACGCGACGTTTGCACAGGAGAACGGCCGATTTGGGCAAACGTTAACCCGTCGATCGGCCCACGCGACGCCCTATTTCGCCTGTGAAAGGCCGGCCCACGCCCTCTCGAACTGCTCCTGGGTCACGGTCATCAGCCCATCGGTATGAATGACGACATCGGCGCGGGCGATCTTTTCCTCCTGCGAGGGTTGGGCCTCGACCCGGGCCACGGCCGACTCAACATCCATACCCCGACACACTCGCAGCCGCTCCAGTTGAGTCTCGCGAGAACAGGTCGTCACCCAGATCTGATCGCACACGGCCGCAAGTGGCCCTCCAATAAGCTTGATGGCCTCGATCATCGTCACCGGCGCGTCGCTTGCGGCCACGCGGCGGGCGATCTCCTCGCGCACAGCGGGATGCAGCAAGTCTTCCAGCTGTCGCAGCAGTTGGTCATCGCCGAAGACGATCCGGCCCAGAGCGGCACGATCGATGCGGCCGTCGGGTGTCCGCGCGCCCGGCCCAAACGCGGTCACAACGGCTGTCTGAATATCTTCGTCGTTCTGGAGCAGCTCGTGCACCACCCGATCGGCGTCGATGACTTGCGCTCCACGCTCGGCCGCCAGCCGCATGACGGCCGATTTGCCGGTGGCGATATTACCCGTTAACCCGATGATGATTCGCCGGCTCATGCGTCATCTCCTCCCATCGCGTGAATAAATCTTCCAGCCTGTCCTCGGCGGCCTCATAATCGGCCGTCATGCGTTGTAACTCGGTGAAATCCTGGGCTTCCGCCGCATCCTGCAAGGCATTGCCCAACGATAGCAGAGCCGCTTCGGTTGCCGTGATATCATCCTCCAGCGTGGCCAGAGCTTCGGCTCGTCGACGCTGTTCGTTCTTGCTCAAGGGGAGATCGGCCGTTGCTGTGTCGTTTGTCGCCGGAGCTTCCACGACCTCGGCCGTCGGTTTGGTCGCCCGGGCCGCCAGATAATCCTGATAGGACCCGTGGAACAGATCCAGCTCCATCGCCTCGCCGCCGCTCCTGGCCGGGCGCAACTCCCATACTTGAGTCGCCAGACGATCGCTCAGATAGCGATCGTGCGTTACCAGCAAGATCGTCCCGTCGAACGACTCCAGCGCCGACTGCAAGACCTCTTGCGACGGGATATCGAGATGATTGGTCGGCTCATCGAGCAACAGGAAGTTGGCTTCTTCCAGCACCAGGATCGACAACGCCAGGCGTGCCCGTTCTCCGCCACTCAACGTGCTGACCTGGCTGAAGACATCATCGCCGCGGAAGAGATAGCGAGCCAGATAGTTGCGCGCCTCGCTGATGGTCATATCCTTGTGGCGCAGCAGTTCATCCAGCACGGTGGCCTCCGGATTGAGCGCCCCCTGGGTTTGAGCGAAATAACCCACCTTGAGGCTTGCGCCAAGCGTCAGGCTGCCCGATAACGGCTCCACCTGTCCCATGATGACTTTCAGAAAAGTCGTCTTGCCCGTGCCGTTGGGACCGATAAACGCGGCCGTCTCCAGCCGCCGCAACTCCAGCTCATCCACGGTGAATAGCGGCCGTCCCGGGTAGCCCACAGTCAGATCGGATGCGCGCAATATAATATTGCCGCTGCGATAGGCGGAACTAAGACGCATATTGAGCACTGGCGGCCGCGTTGGCGCCGGCAGGGCGGCGATCGCCTCTTGCAACTCGGCCAGCGTTGCCGCCGGCCGGCGCAGATCCAGCTCGGTGGCGATGCGGCTCCAGCCCTTGCCGCTCAGATCGGCAATGACGCCTAACCCGCCGACGCGTACCGCCTCGATCTCGCGACTGAGGCGCGACAGACGTCCCCAGGCCATCTGGGTACGTTGCCCGGCGATGTTTCGGCGGATGAAATCCAGTTCCCTGACGACACGTTCCTGGAAGGCGTCATATTCCCGCTGCAGCCGCTCCCATCGCTCCTGTCGCTGATTTACATAGGCGCTGTAATTGCCACGATAGACCTCAACCCCCGTCCGATTCATCTCCCAGATGGTGTTGGCCACCCGGTCGAGGAAGTAGCGATCATGGCTGACGACCAGCACGGCCCCCGGCCAACTGTTCAGCGTGTTCTCCAGCCATTCGATGGCCTGAACGTCGAGATGATTGGTCGGCTCGTCGAGGATGAGCAGGTCGGGTGATTCGAGCAACAGACGGCCAAGCGATATACGGGTCTTCTGGCCGCCACTCAGCTGGTTCAATGGCTGGTTCCATGACGATGGCCCAAAGCCAAGGCCGGTCAGCACCATTTGAATGCGGGTTTCATAATCATAACCGCCGGCGATCTCGTGCTGCGCTTGCAGGCGGGAATATTCCGCCAGCAACTCATCCGTCGCCTCTTCCGAAGCCATCTCGATCTCCAGCTGCCGCAGGCGGTCCTCCATATCAAGAATCGGTTGGAAGACCGACAACATCTCGTCATGGATAGTTTGTTCGCCGGCCGAACCGATGAAGATATCGGATGATGCCTGGGAAAGATAGCCGATGCGGCCGCCTCTGGACAAGTGAACCTGCCCGCTCGAAGGCTGAGCCTTGCCGGCCAAAATGAGCAACAGCGTCGTCTTGCCGATGCCGTTTGGCCCCACCAGCCCGATTTTGCCGTCGCTGGGGATGCTGACGTTCACTCCCCCAAAGACGTCGTACTCGCCGAATGATTGGCCGACGTTAGATGCCGATAATACCGCCATGAGGTCTGATTATAGCGTCAGTTGACCGGACGGGGGAGGCAGGACGAAAAGCGGTTTAGTCCCGCGTCAGTTTGCCGATATCCACAACCCCGGCGGCTATTGCCCGGCGAGTTGTCGCTCAATCTCGTCCGCTCTGGCTCTGGCCTCGGGATAATGGGAGAGGCGATAATAATCGATCGCCTGTTGCGTGTCGCCACGACTCCAGGCCAGGTTACCGGCATTCAGGCAACCGTTGGCCCCGGGATCGCCGTTCAGACACGCTTGCAGATAGGCATTAAGCGCGGCAGCCTCATCTGTTGGCTGCAACAACCTGGCCAGGGCGATCCATTGTTGACCGTTTTCCGGTTCGAGGCTCAACCCATGCTCATAGAGCATGACGGCGTCATCCGGTGATTCCTGAGCCATCAGCTCGGCCAGCCAGAAGTAACCCGTGGCGTCTTCCGGTTGGGACGTGATCGCCAGTCGCGCTAACTCTTCGTCTCCGGCGGCCAGAGCAGACATAAAGACGGTATAGTCGGTCGTGCATCCCAGCAACTTCCCCCAGGCAGCGGCTCGGCCTGCCGAGTCACCAGCCATGTGGAAGGACAGGCCCTCGTACCACCCGGCACGGCACTGGCTATCGGCCAAACGGCTGATTTCAGCCGTCGTCTCCTGTGAGTGTGCCGCCGGATCGGCCAGAGCGCGAACGGTCAATTGACCGGCGCGATTGACCGGATAGGCGGTGAAGGTCGCGATGATTACCAACAGCAAGCTTAAAACAAACGCATATTGGGCGTTCCTTGTCCAGGAGAGGCGCAAGTTAGAATGCGGCGCGCTCATAACAAGCCCAAACAAAAACCACAGGGGAATCCCGGCCAACGTCCCTAGCGAGACCGCATCAGTCAGGCTGTAGAGAGCATGCGCAATCAGCGCCCCTAACAACCCGGCCGCCCATAGCCGGTCGAGGGAACGCCGTGGCTGCTCCCGCATGAGACGGATTACCGAGATGAATACAACCAGACCGATGACCAGAAACACCAACAGTCCCGCCAGACCGAAGTCCAGGGCAGTTTGCAGATACAAGTCGTGGGCGTCTTCAAGAAGCACGCCAAATTCAGGCGAGACGAGAGGATAGACCAGCCGGGATACCGGGCCAAATATACCAAAACCCATGCCCCAAAGCGGATGATCGCGAATACCCATGATGGCCTGAGTCCATACCCCCAAGCGAGGCCCAATGACACTCTCCCACGAATTCGCGCCGGCAAAAACAAAGCGGTTCATCAAGGGGGTCTGGGAGATGATCACCGCCGCCACTATGATGGTGGCCAGCCCGCCCAGGATCCGTTTTCGGCCGATAGCCCCGGATACTAACAGACCCAAAACTGTGCCGATTGCCGTGGCCACCAGGGCGGTACGCGACTGAGACAGAACCATCGTGCCCGCCATCAGCAACATCGCCGGCAGAAGCAACAGAAGAGGGCGACGGTTGCCGGCTATCCAGCAACCGTAGATCAGAGCGATGATGAAAGGAATGAACAACGTCAGTACGCCGGCGATCTCGTTCGTCGGCAAGCCATTCTTCCAGCCCAGTGCATCGGCCAACATTCCCGTCTGGGGAATATAAAAGAGCTTGTCCACACTGCGCATGCCTACCAGGCCAATTACGGCCGTCAGCACGCCCAAGGCCAGGTATATTTGAGTGGGGCGAGCCGCCAGAGCGCGTAGTTTCCTGCCCTGCCCTATCGGGGTACCATTCACGACGGCGAAGAACAATGCAATTGACCACGCCAGAGTGGTGATTCGCACCCAAGTGATTGCCCAGGGTGCGGGACTCAACAGAAAGGCCAGCGGCAAGAAGACCAACCCTAACACAGCGATCGGCAAGTTGGCGGCCGTCGGGCGTGTCACTCGTTCGTCACGCGAATATCGGATGAAAGGAGGCGTCAGCAGCAGCAATAGAGCCAGGACAGACAGCGTAGCAGGAAAGAAGCTGGGAGCCAGTAAAAATGGAGTGGTCATCAACAAGACAGCCACATCCAGGCGGTCCAGGCTCATATAGGGGCTATGTACTCCAGCGATCGTCTTTTCCATCGATTCGCCTGCCTTGTCGCTACCGGGATGGTTGCTCATATCATATCTCCCGGCTGACGGTTCAAACAGTAATCTATCCGGCTATTGGCCGAAAACCCTGACGTCGAATCAGTTGAACGAAGGCGTCGTTTCTCATGGTTCCCCCGGTGGAGGAGCCGCAGTAGGTTCGGACGGCGGCGGCGGCGGCGGTGGTGCTGTCGCCGCGACTGTTGGAACTGATGTAGGCTCAGGTGGTACCTGAGTCGGCGATTCAGGCGGCGGGGCGGATGTTGGCGGCACGGCCGTTGGCGGGACAACCGGCGGCGGCGCCGTTGGGTAAATAATGATCACTACCGTCGGCGTCGGAAATTGAATCGGCGCGACCGTCGGAAAGAAAATCGGCGCCCGGGTAGGGGCGGCCGGAATGATAACCGTCGGTGTGAGCGTCGCCTCGGCCGTCTCGATAGCGACGGCTCCAATCGGCGGCAAGAATATCGTTCGGCCGACTTCCAGATCGGACTGAGACAGACAGTTGGCGACGATCAGCAACTCCCGCTGCACGCCTCGCGACCGGGCCAATCCATCGATCGTATCCCCCTTTTCAATGGTATAACTCTCCCATGTCGATGGCGCTATACATTCCATCTCCGTGGTAGCATTTGCAAATAAGGCTGTGGCAGTCACGGCAATTCGCTCCAGGTCTGTCAGGGTTGCTTCGGCCGCGGGGGTGGCCGTCGTTTCGGTTGCGCCACTTACGCCGGCAGCTACTACCGAGCCGCCATTGATTGCACCGCTGTCGACATCTCCACTCCCACCGTTTGTTGGCGGTGGAGCAACAACCGTCGGCATGGCAACTGATCCTTGAATCGGACTGTTGGCCTGCAGGAATCCGGGACGTTCAGGGGCATTGGCAAATAGCCACCAGGCCACCGGGACGAGCGCCAACAGCAACAGAATCAACACAAGGCGGCGAAACTTGTCATTTTGGTAAAACGGCTGAGGGGGAAGATAAATTCCCTGGCTGGCGGTAAAGTCCGGGTGGGTTTGTTCCGCTATCGGCAACTTCGGAGAGGCATAGTAGCCTGATTCTGAAGACGGAGGCAAGGCGGTTTTCACGCCAAACAGGGCATTCATTTCCCGCAATGTCTCGTCGTCCGCATCCAGCCAGGTGACCCGTTCTCCGACAGGGACTGGGGTAGCTTCCTTCGCCGGAACCTGCGCGGCACGCGTTGCGGAGGGTACAGAGACAGGAGTAGCCTTAGCCTTGGATAAAGACGCTTTCCCTTTTGCCTGGCGATACACAGGGCAGAGATCGTATTGGGCGGTCAGGCAGTATTTTTGCTGATGGATCGTGCTGACAGGGACTGCGAAGGCAGCGCTGAAACACCGATTTTCATCCGTAGCAAAGGGATGAGCCATGCTTGGATTGGTCTCCGTGCCGAGAAAGGGGCAATGGACAAATTGGCCTGGCGCTTCCTTCTCCAATCCCTGATTACTATGTTGTGACTGCGCTGCCTCTTTGGGTTGCGTATCCAAAATTACACAATCTGCCTGAGGAATATCGAATCGGACGATCCGGCCGATATACCATCGAATTATTTACGAAGAACGGTTGGTATTACTCTCTCATCGAATCATACCAACCGTTCCGTGGGGTTAGAATGGAAACGAGGTGAAGGAGCCGTGAAAAAACCGCTAACCGCTCACTCGTTACCGACGGTTGTCCTTACCGATCAGGCGACTTCCTCACTGACATCTCCGGCAACCTT